>Ga0114129_10007135_pt1 | contig 15903 bp, 10 predicted proteins | sample RhiMetdeltSRZDD1_FD_80071 | JGI IMG/M metagenome (GOLD analysis project Ga0114129, IMG submission 80071) | Populus rhizosphere microbial communities from Tennessee, USA - Rhizosphere MetaG P. deltoides SRZDD1 (version 2) (version 2) | ecosystem: Host-associated > Plants > Roots > Rhizosphere >... | reverse complement strand
GGCGCATCCGCTCCTGCAGGGCGGAATAATTCAGGCGGAGAACGGCACGTTCGGTCGCTCGCTCCAGTACTCGACGACCGAAATCCAGCGCTGGCTCGCGCGGCCGAGCCTCGCGAAGCTTGGCATCGCGCTGTTCGCCGACCAGGCGCGCTCGCACCCGGCAACCACAAACGTCGACGTCGGCGCGGGACTCCGCATCCGCGTATCCGGCCTCGACGGCGTGCTGCGCATCGACGCGGCACGCGGACTGCGCGACGGTTCGAACGCCGTATCGCTCGGCTGGGACCTGTTCGGCCGACGCCAGACCTATTAGCATTACGTTCATGCGCCGGCCCATTCGCTTCGCGGCCACGCTTGCGATTGTGGGCTCGGCGGCTGCGCTGTCGGCGCAGACGCTGCTGATCTCCGGCAAGCGGCCGTCGCGACTGATCGAGTCGATCGGTCCGACGGTCAACGTGCTGTCGGTGCCCGCGTTTCCCGGCGCGCACGCCATCTGGGGATCGACCGGACAGGATTCTCGCGGCCACATCTGGTTCGGCGTGACCGCGGGCGCGACGGCGGTGCCGTCCGCGCATCTGTTCGAGTACGACCCGGCGGCCGGCCGCATCGCCGATCGCGGCAACGTCATCGAGCAGTTGAGCGCCGCCGGAATCCTGCGGCCCGACGAACATCAGGCCAAGATTCACTCGCGCATCGTCGAGGGTCCGGACAACTTCCTCTATTTCGCGTCGATGGACGAGGAAGGCGAGGTGCCGACCGGCGGTCGCCCGCCGACGTGGGGCGGCCACTTGTGGCGTCTCAAGCCTGGAGCGAGCACGTGGGAGCACCTGCTGGCGACGCGGGAGGCCCTGATCGCGGTCGGCCGCGGGGATCGGTTCGTGTACGCCCTCGGATACTTCGGCCATGTGCTCTATCGATTCGACACCAGCAGCGGCGACGTGAAGCAGCTGCGCGTCGGGTCGGTCGATGGTCACATCAGCCGGAACTTCATCGTGGATTATCGAGGTCACGCGTACGTGCCGCGGCTGACAGCCGAGACCGACGCGCTCGGACGGCGCGTCGTGCGAGTTGCCCTCGTCGAGCTCTCGAGCGACCTGCGCGAGATCAAGGCGACGCCGATCGACTACGACCTGTACGTCCACGCCGACAATCCCACGGAATCGCACGGGATCATCGCGCTGCAGGAAATGAACGACGGCTCATGGTTCTTCACCACGCACGTCGGCTTCCTGTTCCACGTCATTCCGCCGCCGAAAGGCGCCGCATCGGACGCCAATGCGCCCGCCGAGGTCGTCCGCGTCAGCTGGTTTCACCCGAACGGCCGGACATATCCGGCGAGCCTGTTCACGAGCGACGGCACACGGACGCTCCTCGGTCTCGCGCACGACAGCCTCGCATCCGGAGCGAGCGGGACGTACCAGTGGCTCACGTGCGATGTCACGGAGCTGGCGTGTCGCGTCGCGCCGTTCGAAGTGACGGATCTGGATCGCGACACCATCTCCCGCACGCTTCTCTACGGATCGATGACCCAAGACGCGCAGCACGCGAACTACGTCGTCGGCATCGGCGCGGGCGGACCGATGATCCTTCGCGTGGAACCACGAAAACGTTGAACCGGTAGCGTGCCCGTCAGCCGTGTCAGGGCGCGACGACGACCCGCACGGGGTTCGTGTAGAACGCGAGGCGCGTTTTCGTTTCGAGCACGGAGAATCCGCGCGCGCGAAACACGACGCCACCGGCGGGGACCTGCATGGTGTGACTGATCGCGGAGCCGTCGGTCTGCGGCGCGCCCTGCGCGACGACCTTCGCGCCGGTCGCATCGATCGCGATGAGCTCGACGTGATCGATGTGGTTCGGGCCCGGCCTCCACGCCTCGGGTGGAACAGTGAACGTCAGGTCGACGCTCACCGTGGTGTTCGGCGGCACGCTGATCGATTCGCCGGCGCCCGCGGACCGCGGCAGCCCGACCGCCATCACGTGAATCTCAGCCTCGCGGACGATGCGGCCGTGGTCCGCGAAGAAGCTGCCGGCGCGCAGCGCGCGCAGGATGCCGGCGGCGCTGCGGTCCGGCGCGTAGACCCATGTCTCCGAGAGTTGTCCGGGCCAGTAGTCGGCGAGGCCCGTGAGGGCATCCGTGTGAAAGTCCGACGGCGCGTAGGCCGCCCAGACGTCCAGTCCCTGGCCGAGCAGCGTGTCCCACGCGTCGCCGATGCGAGCCGCCACCGGATCCCAGCGGTCGATCGGCGTCTCCTTGTACCCGTACGAGCCGATCGGCTTCGTCCCCTGATGTCCGGGCGCGCCGGCAAAGCCGATCACGATGTCGTTCACCTCGCGCCACGCCTTCATGTCGGGAACGTTTTCCATGCTCTTCGCATCCGCGCGGCTGGGGTGCTCGTAAATCGCGACCGGGGCCACACCATCGGCGGTCGCGTTCGCGGCGAGCCAGCGGAGACCCTCGGCGGCGCGCTTGGCATCGTGCGCCGAGCGATTGAGATCGTCGAACTGCTCCTTGAATTCCGCGAGCCTGCGCTCGACCGGCGGCGCGACGAGCACGGTCAGATGCTCCTGTCCGTTTTCCGGCGGAACATTCCATTCGACGCCCGCAATGATGACGATTTTCGGCCGGGTAACCCGCGCCTTATCGATGGCGTCGAAGTACTCCGGCGTCGCGGCCTTGAGATTCGGATCGGTGTGGTCGGTAATCGCGATGGCATCGCATCCATACGACGCTGCCTTGCCGGCGACCTCATCGACGGTGCGCGACCCGTCGGAAAACCGCGTGTGCGTGTGCGTATCGATTTTCAGCCAGACGCCGCGGCCGGCCCACGGCACCTCGCGGACGAAGCGCGCGGCGCCCTGCGCCAGCGGCGACGCGACGAAACACACCGCCGCGCCCACGATGGCCGCAGCGGCTCCGGCGAGTCGACTCGCGCGCCGTGTCGGCGTGACGGGATGTTCAGCCAGTGGCGTCTTCATAGGGCATAAGACTGGCACAGTCGGCCGTGGTTGCAGCAGGCAAATCGCTCTACGGCGTTTTCGGACGCGCCGCCGCGACGGGCGCGAGCTGCCAGCCGGTGTTCACCCATCGGCCGTTCTGATTCACGAACACTTCTGTCGCGACACCACGCTCCGTGCTTGTTCGTCCGCCTGACAGGAGATCCATTTCGTAGGTCGTGTACAGGATCGCCGTGCTGCCGTACGCCTGAACTTCGGTCTTCGGGAACACGAGACGCGTCAGCTTGCCGCCTGACGCCGCGAACCCACGGGAGCTCTCGAGATTCGATGCGCGTGTGCCGAAGGCGGCAGAGTTCGGCTCGATCGTGATCAGCTCCGGCGGCACGAGCTTGGTCAGGCCGGCCGCATCGCCGGCGAACCACGCGCGCCACACCGCTTCGCGAGCCGCGAACAACGCCTTGCGCTCGCCATCGCCGAGCTGTCTCGGCTGCGACATCTGGCGAGCCATTTCTTCCGCATGCAGCGACGTGTTCGAGGCGACCTGGATCCAGCCGTTCGGTCCCTTGTGAAACACGTCGAGGATGGTGAGCTTCTGCGCGCGCTTCTCGGTCCCGTACACGACGTCGGAGTCGAGCACGAACGACGCGACCGCCGTGTCGCCGTAGTACACGACGTCGAAGTCCGACAGGCGATAGCTGATCATCCCCTGCCCTTTCGGCGTTCCCGGCTCGAACGTCGCTTCATTCATATAGCCGTCGAGCCCGCGAATCACATGGTCCGACCACGGCGTGAACCCGCGCCAGTCCTTGCCGTGCGTCTCGGTCAGCTTGCGCCGATCCTTGTCGACGAACGCCTGACAGATGTCCTCAATCTGTTTGCGGATGGCCGCGGTGTCCGCGGCTCGGTCCGCAGAGGTGCTCTGTGCGAATGCCGGCCGCGCTGGCGCGGCGACGAGAACGGCGCAGGCGATGAGGAGCGCGACGGTCGTGCGCATCAGTCTTCCTCCTCTTGCGTGATGCGCGGGATTATCGTGCGCGGAGCGCCTTCAGGCAACCGAAACGCAAACGCGGCCGCAGACTGTCGCCTTTTGTGTTAAAAGAGGCCTCGACCGCGCCGACCTGTCGGCGCGAAGGGGGCCGTTATGAACCGTCGTGCCTTCCTGTCGAGGACCGCGGCCGCGACCGCCGGCCTCGCGCTGGGGTTCCCGAAGCGAAGCCGCGCCCAGTCCAGCCCGAACGAGACCGTGAACGTCGCCATCATTGGCATTCGCGGCGACAACACGGGGCATCCGACCTGGACGACCCGCGGCCGCGGCCAGGATCACTACGAGCATCTCTCCGGCATCCCCAACGTGCGCATCTCCCACGTGGTGGACATCGACGAACGGCATTTCACGAGCTCCCTGCCGCATCTGAAGGAGAAGTTCGGCGGAGATCCGAAGACCGAAACGGATTTCCGGCGGGTGCTCGACAACCGCGACGTGGATGCCGTGACCATCGCCGCGCCCGATCACTGGCATGCCCTCATGATGATCTGGGCCTGTCAGGCCGGCAAGGACGTCTACGTCGAGAAACCGATCAGTCACAACATCGTCGAAGGCCGCCGGATGATCGATGCCGCGCGGAGATACAACCGTGTCGTGGAAGTTGGGACGCAGCGCCGCAGCGGCGCCGTTCTCGGCAAGGCCGTTCAGTTCATCCGTGACGGAGGGCTCGGCGCGGTTTACGCGGGGAAGACCGTCATCTATCGCGCGCGAGATCCGATCGGCGTGGCGGCGGACGGTCCCGTGCCGTCCGGCGTTCACTACGATCTGTGGCTGGGGCCGGCACCATCGCGGCCATTCAACGAGAACCACTTCCATTACCACTGGCACTGGTTCTGGGAGTACGGCACGACCGACCTTGGAAACACCGCGGTTCATTCGCTGGACGCGGTGCGCTGGCTGCTGGGCAAACAGGAGCATCCGCGCAGCGCCTATTGCATCGGCGGCCTCTTCGAGGCCGGGGAACGTACGGATCAGGCGACGCCGAACACGCAGTACGCCAGCTTTCAATACGCGGACGGCACCGAGATTCATTGCGATCTGCGCAACTGGTTCAGCGGCCCGCGCGAGGCACAAGGCGTGTACATCTTCGGATCGAAGGGATGGATGAAGGTTGGCGACGACAAAGCCGAGGTGTACTTCGGCCGGAAGAACGAACCGGGTCCGGTGCTCACCGCCGATGACGAGCGGAAGGAAGGGGACGCGCATTTCGAGAATTTCATCAACTGCGTGCGCTCACGCAAGTTGGCGGACCTTCGCTCGCCTGTGGAAGAAGGTCACCTGTCGACGACGCTCTGTCACCTGGGAAACATCTCGTATCGCGTCGGCCGATCGGTGAAATTCGACGGTGCGGCCGAGCGGTTCGTCGGAGATGCGGAGGCGGACAAACTCCTTGCCCGGACGTATCGCGCGCCGTATTCGCTTCCGGCGATCACACAGAGCGACACGGCCGGCGATGTACGAAAAAGATGAGGCCATGAAGAAGCGGGTCGTGTGCATCGCATCGGCTCTCGTGGTGCTCTGCGCGGCCGTCCCTGGCGCGGCTCAAACGCCGGAAATCAGGATCGGCATCATCGGCACGGACACGTCGCATGTGACGGCGTTCACGAAGATGCTCAACGACCGGACCGACCGCAACCACGTGCCGGGCGCGCGCGTGGTGGCTGCATTCAAGGGCGGCAGTCCCGACGTGGAAGAAAGCCGAAGCCGGATCGACCGGTTCGCCGCCGAGCTCAAGGACAAGTGGGGTGTCGCGTTCGTCAATTCGATCGAAGAGTTGTGTGACAGGGTCGACGCGGTGCTGCTCGAGAGCGTGGACGGAAGGCCGCATCTGAGCCAGGTGCGCCCGGTCTTCAAGGCGAAGAAGCGCGTCTTCATCGACAAGCCGTTCACCGCCAGCTACGCCGACGCGCGTGAGGTCGTTCGGCTCTCGCGCGAGTCGGGCGTACCGTTCTTCAGCTCGTCGAGCCTGCGTTTCAACGACGAGGTGCAGACAGTCAGAAAGAGCGACAAGCACGGCGGCATCATGGGCGCGTTCACCTTCGGACCCGAACACCTGGAGCCGCACCATCCCGATCTGTTCTGGTACGGTATCCACGCCATCGAGATGCTCTACACGCTCCTCGGACCCGGCTGCGAGAAGGTGACGCGCATCAAGACCGACAGCGCCGACACCATCGTCGGCACCTGGAAGGACGGGCGCGTCGGCACGATGCGCGGCCTGATCGAAGGCCAGCAGGATTACGGCGCCGTCGCGTTTGGGAAGAAGGCCCTGCTCGCGACGCCCGTGCCGATGAAGAGCGACTATCGCAACCTCGTCGTCGAGATCGTGAAGTTCTTTCAGACGGGCGTGCCGCCCATTCCGCCGGACGAGACGCTGGAGATCATCGCGTTCATGGAAGCCGCGGAGCTGAGCAAGGCGCGCGGCGGCGCGGCGGTGGCGCTCGCCGAGGTCATGCGAGGGAAATGAGCTGACTGACGATCGGCATAGATGGAGACCTCGGCTGCGCCGAGGCCTCCATCACATGCTGAGTCGCCGTCGTTGAGTCGAACCAAATCGCCTATGGGTCCCGCTTCGTGCCGCTCCAGGACGCGCCGCAGACGTCGGCCCGCGCGCGATTTGGGTCGCCTGTATTGAGACAGTTCGTATTGGGCTTACCTTTCGCCGCCGGATCGCGATAGTGGAACCGGAAATCCACCAGCGATCCCGTCGGCGGGAGCTGCGACACCGTGACATTGAAGACCGCCACGTTGACGTCGTTCATCGGCAGGCCGCCGCAGAGATCCGGGGCCTGTACCGAACCGGCCCACGTCCAGACATTGTTCTGATCGCCTGACGGCAGCCAATTGGTGTTGTTCGCGGGCACACTCCATACGATGCCCGAGGCGGTCGGTGTTCCCACCACCGGGGCGATCGACGGCACCGCCGGGCCAAATGGGAGCTGATTCAGGGGCACCACGATCGTTCCGCCTGCTCCGCCACCCTGCGAGCATGTGACCGCGATGCTGACGTTGCCGGAGATCGAGAAATTCGTCGCGGCGTGAGTCGCGTTGACGAATTTGAAGCTATAGCCTCCTGACACCCAGTCGCCAGGCCTGATGTTCGACAGGTTGCCTTCCATGCTGCCGGAGATCGAGAAGGACTTGCCGGTCGTCGGCGGCGGGTTGCAGTAGCTCGACGGATCCGACGCGTTCGCGCCCGGAATCGTGACGGTGCCGACGTTGGTGTAGGCCGTGCGCGGCGGCTGCGTCCCGTTGGCGGTGCACGCGTTGGCCACCGTGTGGACACCCGCCGGTGGCGGCAATGTGAGATCGAGCGCTGTCCCGGTTGCCGTATACAACCAGACTTCGCCAGGGTTGAATATCGTGTCGCCATTCCCGCTCAATTCGGACGAGAAGGTCGGCGTCACACCTGTCGTGTTGTCGGTCACGACCACCTGCGGTCTCGGCACTGAGGTCTGCCCCGTGTTGGTGACTTTGTACGTCCACGTCACCACGCCGCCCGGCGTGATGTTGGGCACGTCACTGCCATTCGGATCGTTGGCGTCGGCCCCATTCGTGTACTTGATGATCGTGACGTTGGGCACTGGTGGCGGATTGCAGTAGCTGGACGGATCCGACGCGCTCGCTCCAGGCACGGTGACCGTGCCGATGTTGGTGTACGCCGTCCGCGGCGGCTGGGAACCGTTGGCGGTGCAGGAATCCGCAACCGTGTGGACGCCAGGCGGTGCCGGCAGCGTCAGGTCGAGCGCCGTGCCTGTCGCTGTGTATAGCCAGACTTCGCCCGGATCGAAGATCGTGTCGCCGTTGCCGCTGATCTCTGAGCTGAATGTGGGGGTCACGCCGGTCGTATTGTCGGTGACGACGACCTGCGCTCGGGGAATCGATGTGATGCCGGTGTTGGTGACGACATACGTCCAGGTCACGGTACCGCCCGGCGCAATATTCGGTACGCCGGTCCCGTTTGGATCGTCGGCATCGGCTCCGTTCGTGAATTTCTTGATGGTCACGCTGGGCGCCGGCGCGAATGTAATGTGTTCCCACTGGATCGGGCCGGTGCCGCTCACCTCGACGATGTCGAAGGTGCTGCCATTCCACGTCGCGGTCCACAGATGGGCGCCGTGCTCTTCGGCCAGCAAGACCTTGCCGACGAGGCCCGCGCTCGCCCACTGCGCGGCCGGTGCCGTCCAGATTCGTCCGAAACCGCTCGGCGGGGGGCCTTCCGCGTGATCCACGCCGTAAAAGTCGTGGCCCGGCGGAATCACCCAGATGTCCTCGACGGAGACGCCGAAGTTGAAGAGCGCCGTGGTCCCTGTCACCGGGTCGATCGCTTCGACTTCCAGCGACGCTTCCTTGCCGACGAGAATCTTGCCGGCCCATGGACCGTACGCGGGATCGTTGGGAATGACCGCGACGCCCTCCGCGTGGTCGGGGAGATCGACAATCTTCTGCGCCACCCCGGACACGTCGACCTTCCAGATCGTTGAGCCGGTGGGGGTTAGAAAATCGTTCGCGGCGACCACAACGATCGCGCCATTCAAGCCGGGCACACCAGAGCGATCGATCGTCAGACCGCCACGTTTCAGCTTCGTTTCGCCGGGGAGGGTTCCCCAATTTGGATTGATCAGGAGGCCGTTGGCGTCGAACTGCGCGATGTGTACGGTATCGACCGAGCCCTTCGCTGAGAAGACGTCGCCTTCCACCCAGCCCCCGGGCTGCCCGTGGCGCACGGTCACAAAATAGATTTCGTCCGTCCACCCGCTCTGAGCACTCCAGACCGAATGCGCGCCGGAGCCGCGATCAACCGATTCGAAGTTGTGCGGCAACCCGGTGCTGTAATTGGTCGAAATCAGCAGCTGATTGGTCGTCGAGACCCAGTCGATGCCGATCGGGCTCGGGTAATCGGCGGGCGGTAACAGCGTCAGCGTGACGATGTTCGCGGCGCCGACATGGAGACTGAGACCGGATAGGGCGGCCGCAACGGCGCCCAAGCCAGCTGCTACCGCGAAACGACGTTTCATGCAAACCTCCTCGAGTCGAGCGCCGCGAATGTCGGCCGGGTGACGTGAGAGGGACCTAGTGAAGCAGCAGATCTCATGCCCGGAAAACACTCTGAAATAGGCTGGCGTACGGGTTGTTGCCTCTGTAGTCGCGCGGCGAGCGAACTAAAAGTCGCCGGCCAGGCGCTTTCGTCTAGCAGCGAAATGAGCCGTCACGGTGAGGCCAGATACGCACTCAGCGCGCCGGACAGGAGCGATCTACGGTAGTACGGGAGCGCGGTCGAGAGCGGCTCGAGATATTTCCGCTTGCCGGTCTCACGAAACAGCAGCAGCAGGCCTTTCATGACGCTCTGCGCTTCGCCGCCGGTGACCGACGGTGGCTCGAAGGCGCGTGCCACGCCGGATGCATGTCGCGGTCGTATTCGACCGCCTTGCGCAGCGCCGTTCGCGCGCGCTCGCGCAGCACGGGATCGTCGCCGTGCGCGGCTGGCCGAAAGCAGGACGAACGCCGTCGCGCTCCGGAGCCAGGAACCGTTCATCGCGTCCTCCTTACCACTCGAGCCGCAGCCCCATGCGGAACGATCGCGGACCAGAAGGATCGAGATCCGAGACGTCGCCGGTCCCGCTGATGACGCCGACTTGTGCCAGCGAACTGATGTTGACGCCAGGATTCGAGTAGTTCGGACGGTTGAATACATTGGTGCCCGTGAGCTCCCATCGCAGCCGCAGCCCCTGGCCCAGATCGAAGTGTTTCGCGAATCCGACATCCCACACGATGGAGCCGGGGCCGTGGATGATGCCCTTGCCGGCAGTGCCGAAGGCCCCCGGACTCGGAGGCGCAAACGCCGTGGGATCGAACCAGCGATCTATGCTGCGTTGATCCGAGGGCAGGTTGGGATTGCCGCGCAGATCCGGGCGAATCGTCACCTGCGCCGGCGTCCCGCTCGTCGTGAATGCGGTCCCTGTCGGATCCGGACCGGTCCACATCGGCGTCAGGAACTGACCTGAGTGGCGCTGGTAGACCACGCTCAGTTCCCAGCCGCCAGCCAGCGTCTGCACGAGCGGACTTGCGCCGGCCAGGACGCTCTTTCCTCTGCCGAACGGAAGCTCGTACAGCACGAATCCGGCGATGCGGTGCGTGGGGATGTCGAGCCAGCGTCCGTACTCGCGCCCACGATCGTACGCGTTCTCGGCCACCTCGCCGCGCTCCAGATCGCCGTAGTCGCTCGCGAGGACGTACGAGAACTGATATGCAAAGCCGCGGGCGTAACGTCGTTCGGTTTCGAGCGTGAGCGAGTGGTACTGATGCCCGGCGCCGTTGTCGAAGTAGGTGATCGCCGGATAGTTTGGAAAGCGGCGCGGCTTGTCGATGAAGCGCCGCGTGTCGGCGACCGGCTGATTGATGTTGTAGCCCCATTCCCCCTGCCGCGTGTTGGTGCCGATGTACGAGACCCGGAGCCCCATGTTCCACTGCTGCCGCTCGACCGTCACGTTGTACTGCATCGAATACGGCGTCCGCAGATCGGGCCGCGTTGCCGTGGGCAGGCCGACCTGCGTCGGCCCGCCGACCGTCGCCGGAAACACACGCGGAAAAATCACCGAGGGCGCCGCGGTTGGATTCGTGAAGTTCGGTTCGTTGACGACGAACGGCGCCGCGCCTGTCGTCACCGTGCGCGGGATGATGTCGAAAAAGATTCCGTAGCCGCCGCGGATCACCGTGTCGTTCCCCCAGGGCCTGTACGCGATCCCGATCCGGGGCGCGAGATTGTTGGCGTCGGTCTTCAGCAGCGTGTTGGCGTCGAGCCCGGCGCGACTGGCCTCGACGACGTCGACGTAGCCGCGCGGCTGGAGCGGACTGATCAGCGAGAGCGATCCGTCCGGCACGATGATCTTTGCCGACTCGACGTCGAACAGCGCCTGCCGGCCCGAGGTTTCGGTCCAGCCCGGATGGAGCTCGTAGCGCAATCCGACATTGAGCGTCATGTCCGGGCGGACCTTGAAGTCGTCGGTGACGAACAGATCGTACGACCAGCGGGTCCGATCGATTCTGATCGGCGGAAACGCACGCGCGGCGGTCGTTGGAATCCCGAGCAGGAAGTCCGCGTACGGATGGCCCGTGAAGCGGTTCGAGAAGGTCACGTTGCCGAACAGATTGTTCGACGCCTGGAAGTCCGAAAACTTCGTGCGCGAGAACAGCCCGCCCATCTTCACGCTGTGCCGGCCCGTCGTCCAGGAGAGGTGTTCCTGATACTGGTGGACGAAGTTCAGAAAGCCGGGATGGCGCCACTGCGTCTGCGTGATGCCGGTGAGGCCGATTCCGGAGAAGTTGACGTTGAGAACGCCGTTGATGTCCGGGAGATCGTCGACCAGCCCTTCGATCCCGAGCTCCTGTGCGATCTGCCGCCCTATGAGCGGGCCGTTTCGCGGGTTGTCGTTGTAGGCGATTCCAACTCGGAACTCGTTGACCATGTTCGAGCGCAGCGACCGCGTATAAGACGCGTTGAATGCCCGCGTGTCGCGCGTCTGCCAGCGCTGGCCGATCGTCGGCAGATTGCCATCAGAGCCGCGACTGTAGGATCGGTTCCACGTCCAGCGGCCGAATACGAACGAGTCCGTCGAGAGCCGATGATCGATCCGGACCGTGTAGTAGGTGCTGGGATCGAAGGGCCGCGTCACGTTCTCCCGGTAGTTCTGGCTGACGAGGCGCGACGTGTCGCCGAAGTTCGGCAGCGGGAAGAATCGCTCCTGGATCTTCTTCGAGACGGGGTTGAGGCGCGACGCCGGAATGCGATTCCCGGGAAACGGCGTGTTGTTGTTCAGCGGATCGCGAATCACCACATCGGGAAGCAGGTCGGAAAAATCGCCAGCGCGCCACGCGGCCGGCGCGACGGTCGGGTTCAGGAGCGTCTGCGCAGCCGATCCCCGCGACGTCTCGAACGAATGAAAGAAGAACGTCCGATTGCGGCCGTCGTAAACACGCGGCACGATGACGGGGCCTCCCACCGATCCGCCGGGCGTATGCCTGACGCCGGCGCTTCCTGTCGGCGAGAACGGATTGCGGGCACGGAAGGATGGCGCCGAGTAATAGTCGAAGATGTTTCCGTGAAGCTCGTTCGTGCCCGATTTCGAGACGACCGTCACCTGGCCGATCGCGCCGTACTCGGCGGTGTTGTTGGCCATGTCGACGCGGAACTCCTGGAAGCTTTCGACGTACGAGACGAGCGGGCTGATCTGCGTGCCGTCGGTGCCATTGCTCACGGTAATGCCGTCGATCGAGGCGTCGGACTGATTGGCGCGGCTGCCCGCGAAGCGGCGCGTCGACGAGCCGCCGCCCGCCTGAACGACGCCCGGCGTCAGGCTCAGGTAGTCCCAGAGCTGGCGCGTATTGAGCGGCAGAACCTTCAGCGCGTGAGCGTCCTTGCTGTCGCTGATCCGTGCGGTCTCCGTCTCGATCAGCGTGGCCCCGGCGGTGACTTCGATCGCCGCCTCAATCGCGCCGACCTCGAGGCGTACGTCGACGCGGCGCAGATCCTGCGCGACGAGCTGAATGCTCCGGGCGACGAACTCCTTGAACCCGTCGAGCCGGACGTGGAGCTCGTACTCTCCCTCACGCAGCTGGCCAAGCGTGTAGAGCCCGACGTGGTTTGTCGTTGTCGTGTACGTGTAGTTGCTCGCCAGATGCCTCGCTTCTACGACGGCGCCGGGAACCACGGCGCCGACGCCGTCGGTCACGTGGCCGGTGATCGTGGCGAAGGTGGTCTGGCCGCCTGCCGGCACCGAGGCAACGACCAGTAGAAGCACGCTGAACGAGAGACAGCGCTGGATGGTCATGCGCCCCCGGGAGAAGATGGGATTCTGCGCTGTGTTCGACAGCGCGTCAACGCACGTCCGGAAGGGGGGTGCAGGAACGACGGGGGCGGCTCAGCGCCGCGTCGTGTGCCGGCGCGCCTCGATCAGCTCCGCACGTCCGGGCCGGTCGGCCCGCGCGCAGATCGTGACCAGGCGAGCGTAGTAGGTCGCGGCCGTCCGACGATCGCCAGCCGCCGCGGCCGCGCGGGCCGCTCCGGCGACGGCCCGGAACCGGTTCGGTTCCTTGCGCAGCGTCGCGTCGAACTCGCGAAGCGCGTCCGCGGCCGCGCCGGTCTCGAGCAGCAGCTCGCCGAGCATCTCACGAGCCGGCGCGAGCGGCCCGGGCGTGACCGCGCTCTTTTCCGTCGCGTCCTCGCGGTCGGCCGCCGTTCTCATCTCCGTCACCGCGTCGGCCTTCCGCCCTTCTGCAAACGCGAGCCACGCGGCCGCGACGCGCCGCTGAACGTCCACCTGCTCCGCCCAGTACGGTTCGCCCGCCGTCGTCAATCGATCGCGAATGCGCAGCAGCGCCTCCATCGACGCGCGGATCACGTCGGGTTGTCCGAGGCGTGCGGCGCCGATCGCGCGGGCGAAATGCGTGATGGCCTCCGTGAATGGAAAGTTGGTCGCGCGGGGCTCGAGTGCGACCGCCTCGCGCCACGCGCCGCGCTCCAGCGCGTAGCGCGCGGGAATGGCGGCAATCGCGAAGTACGCCGCCGCGGGCGGTGCGGCTCCCGTGATCACCGTCGGATCGTATCGACGGGCCATCTCGGGCAGCGCATCGACGACACGGCGGGCGGCGCGGTCCTGTCCCGTCTGCAGGTAGGCGTACACCTGATAGTCGCTGGCGTGGAGCTCCTCGCCGAGCGCTCCGTCGCGCCGCGCCGACGCAGCCGACTTGATGTTGGTGTCGATCGACTCCTGCCAGAACCCCGCGCGCGTGAACGTGTGCGACGGCATGTGGAGCGCGTGCGGCGCCGCCGGCGCGATGGCCGCGTACTGCCGCGCCGCCTCGAGCGCGCGGTCCGCCAGCGGCGGGACGTCGTACGCATGAATGATGTAGTGCGCCAGGCCGGGATGATCGTGGCGCTTCGCGAAGAGCCTCTCGAGGATCGCGCCGGCTTTCAGGAGCTCCCCGTACGACTTATCGGACGGATTCGCAGCGATGGCAATCGCAAGCGCGTGGAAGATCGCCGCTTCGTCATCGTCGGCAGAGCGGGCGGCGAGCGCCGCCATCGCGTCACGGTACGCGATGACACGGGTCTGCTGCGGCACGTGCTCCGCGTCCTCGTACAGCTTCGCCGCCGCATCGATGAAGCCGCGCTCGCGATCCGTTGCGGCGCCGAGTGTGTGCGCGCGGCGAATCGCCTCGAGGCCGGCCTGGATCTGCGCGCTCGATTTCAGTCCCGGCGCGAACGGGTTGCTCCACTGGTTGAGGGCGATGCCCCATTCCGCCATCGCACACGACGGGTCCGCCGCGAGCACGCCTTTGAACGCCTCGATCGACCGTCCGAACTCGAACGAATGCAGCAGCGCGACCGCGCGATTGAACGTGGGCTGGGCGGCGGCGCTGCAGGACGTCGCGAACGCAACCGTGCCGAGTTTTTCGTTACGCGCGCTTCCGTGATGGGATTCCTGGCTGGGTGCAGGAAGCGTGGCGAGCAGAAGCGCGACGACGAAAGCCGTCCGTCCAGTCATCCTTCAGTCTGCAGTCATCCTGCAGTCTCAGTCATCCTGCAGTCTCCAGTCATCTGTCGGCAGTCGTTCAGAGCTGGAGGCTGGCGGAAGGAGAGGGCTTCGAAGCCCCGGTAGCCTTTCGGCTTCCCTCCCGAGTTCGTGCGACCGCGGCGGGTGTCGCGGCCACCTTTTGTACTATAGCGCGCGTCAGGCGTGGGGTTCGGTCATGATGAGCGCGTTTGGCCGCATGACCGATCCCGTGATTCGCCCGCTGACGTTCGAAGATCTCGACGACGCCTTCAGGTTGAGCACGGTCGCCGGCTGGAATCAGCGGCTCGACGACTGGCGCATGCTGCTGCGGCTGGCGCCTGGAGGTGCCTTTGCCGCGCTGCCCGACGCGGGCGCCGCGTCGATCGTCGGCACCGCCATCGGGATCGACTACGGCGGTTTCGCGTGGATCGCCATGATGCTCGTCGATCCGGCGTACCGCGGACGCGGCGTGGGTCGGCGTCTGCTGGAGGCGGCCATCGACGCGGTACCCTCACATCTTCCGATTCGACTCGATGCGACGCCCTTGGGGCGACAGCTGTATCAGCGATACCGCTTCGAGGATGAGTCAGCCCTGAGTCGTCACGTCATCGACCCCGCAAACCTCGTCGGGCGGCGCGCGGCGCGAACCAGGCCCGCGCCATGTGCGGTCCAACCGCTCACGGACGCCGACCTGGCCGTCGTTGTCGAGCAGGATCGCGACACGTTCGGTGGAATGCGCGGAGCGGTGCTCGACTGGGCATTTCGCGGCGCACCGCAGTACGCCTACGTCGTCCGAAGCGACAGCGGCGGCGCGATCCACTATTGTTTGGGCCGGCGAGGACGCGTGTTCGATCAGATTGGACCTGTGGTCGCGAGCGAGGACGGCATCGCGCACGCGCTGGTGAGTGCCGCCCTTGCCGCCGCAGCTGGCCGGAGCGTTGCGGTCGATGTTTTCGATTCGCGAGGTGCATTCACAGGGGCGCTCCAGCGCGAGGGATTCGTCGTCGAACGGCCGCTCGTTCGGATGTGCCGTCGCGCGGATTCAGGAGCGTGCGCGACCGCGGTCGGGCAAAGCTGTGAGTTTGCGATTCTGGGGCCGGAATTCGCATAGGCGCCACATGACGCTGCCCGAACGCATCAACTCGGACGCCGACCTCGAAGATCTCCTGACGGAACCGTCAGACGCCGATCTCGACTGCGTGGCTCGTCTGCACGGCGACGTGCTGATTCTCGGCGCGAGCGGCAAAATGGGCCCCTCTCTCGCGCGTCGTGTCCAGCGAGCGGTCACGCGGACCGGAAGCACCGGTCGTGTGATGGCCGTGTCGCGGTTCTCGTCTCCAGATGTGCGCG
>Ga0114129_10007133_pt1 | contig 15904 bp, 10 predicted proteins | sample RhiMetdeltSRZDD1_FD_80071 | JGI IMG/M metagenome (GOLD analysis project Ga0114129, IMG submission 80071) | Populus rhizosphere microbial communities from Tennessee, USA - Rhizosphere MetaG P. deltoides SRZDD1 (version 2) (version 2) | ecosystem: Host-associated > Plants > Roots > Rhizosphere >... | reverse complement strand
TCACCGTAATAAGTATGCCCGGCCAGGTCTCTTAATGTCTTCTTCGAATCGAGATCGGCCTTGAGCTTGCGAGCGGCTTCCTGCACACCGCGACAACCGAGGAAGGTACCTCGTGAGCCGGTGGTCTGGCCGCAGTCTATCGGGTGCCTGGTGTCCGCCGAAACAGATTTGAAAACCGCCGGCGGCAGCCCGGTCTCTTCACAAGCAGTCTGCTGGAGCACAGTGAACAACCCCTGACCCATCTCGGTGAAGCCGGTGTATATGTCGACCGTTCCGTCGGCCCGAACCTCGAGCATCGCGCGTCCATATTCCGGCATACCATTTCCGATTCCTACGTTCTTGATGCCACAAGCTATGCCGGCGTACTTCGCGCTCTTATAAATATCCTTGACCGCTTCGAGCGTCTTTTTCAATCCAACGCTCGATTGCATCTGCTGACCGGTGCAGAATGTACCGCCGATGTCCAGCGCGTTCAGGTAACGAATCTCCCATCCGTCGATGCCGACTTTCTCGGCGAGAATGTCGACCATCGAATCGATGGCGAACGCGGCTTGATTCGCTCCAAAACCTCTCATCGCCCCGCAAGGCGGATTGTTAGTGTAGGCAGCCAGTGAGACCACGTGCACATTCTCGACGTTGTAGGGTCCGGTGCAATGACCGGCCGCTCGTTCGAGGACTTTTGAGCCAACCGAAGCGTACGCACCTTTGTCGCCGATCATATCGGCCTTCACCGCAGTGAGGCGACCTCGGGCGTCGCAGCCAACGGTGTAGGTCATCTTAATCGGATGGCGCTTTGGGTGAAGCCTAAGGCTCTCTTCTCGACTCAACGTGAGCTTAACCGGACTCTGAGTTACCTTGGCCAGCAGGGCGGTCTGAGCCTGAATGCTCATATCTTCCTTGCCGCCAAACGCTCCGCCGTTGGTAACCAGGGCGACGAAGATCTCGCTTTCAGGCACCCCCAGGAACGACGCGATTTGCCGCCGATCGTCAAACACCCCCTGGCCCTGGGTATACACTCTCAGTCCGTTGCCTTCGGGCATCGCTATGCACGCCTCAGGCTCGAGGAACATGTGCTCGATGAACTGAGTCTGAAAGGTGTGTGTCGCGACGTGAGCTGCATTTCGCAATGCCTCGTCTACGTCGCCTCGTTTGATCTCTGACCTGCTGAGCAGGTTGCCTTTTTTGTGGAGCTGCGGAGCGCCGGGCTTCAGTGCTTCTTCCGGACCGGTGATGGGCTCAAGGACTTCATAGTCGACCTCGATTGCTTGCGCTGCGATTCGAGCGATACGTCTGTCTACTGCGGCAACGGCGGCAATTACATCGCCGACGTATCGTGTCTCTTCGCCCTGGGCCACGAACATCGGCCAGTCTTTGTATATCAGCCCCTGATGTCTTTGACCCGGAGTATCTTCCGCGGTGACCACGGCGGCCACGCCGGGGATCTCAAGCGCTTTTGTTGTATCGATTCTTTTGACAAGCGCTCGCGGATGCTTGGACAAGAGCACCGCTCCGTGGAGCATGCCGGGGAAGCTCATGTCGTCGATGTAAGGTCTGTCTCCCAAAGCAAGCTCGCGAGCTTCGTAGCGCGGCGTGCTGGTTCCCACTCGCCCCGCCTTTCCGTCGGACTCGATGGGGCCTTCGCCTCTCAACGTCCTGGCTGCCAGTTTAATTGAGTCGACAATCTTCACGTAGCCGGTGCACCGGCAATGGTGCATGCTCAGAATGCGATTGATTTGATCGTCGCTCGGATCCGGAGTTTTATCGATCAGGTGCTTGGCTCGAACCACGATTCCGGGGGTGCAAAAGCCGCACTGCAGCCCGCCCGCTGCGATGAAGCTGTCGGCGAACGTGTCGCGTTCGAGTTCGCTGAAACCTTCAAGCGTCACAACGCTCTTTCCGGCGACGCTTTTTGCGGGAACCGCGCAGGAGACGACCGCCTTGCCGTCAACAATCACGGTGCAACATCCGCATTGACCCTGCGGGCTGCAGCCGTCCTTTGGCGAGATCAGGCCGCACGACTCACGCAACACTTCAAGCAGCGAGGTTCCGTCTTCAATATTCACGGAGCGCTCGGTAGTGTTCAGGTTGAACTCGATTCGGTTGACCATGTCATCCTATCTCCAATACGAATCGGCGTGGTTCGCATCCGGAGTCCCGACATTTTAGCACGTCTGATGGCTGGATTCGGCAGTAATCCGGCCGGTGATCGAACTCAGTTCAGAGCCGTGCATGCTGCGCCTACGCGTCTTTGTGAGGGCCCTCCCAGGTAAGGGGGCCCAGAACGGCCCGGAGCTCGGGGAGCGGAAAAGTGACTTCAGGAATGTCAGGGATTGGCGCGCGTTGCTGCCGCGCCTGTGGAGGGTCATTCGCTGCTATTGGAATATTCCCACTGTTCTGGCAGGGCTTGGGGGCCCGGACGGATCCCGGCGATGTCCGGATCTTCGCCTTCGATTCGGGGAGCGCGAGGACGCTCCTTCGATTCAATTCGACGTTGCTCTTTTTCCTTCTGCTTTTGTTGACGAGCCTTTTCCTTTTCACGCTTCTGAAAAGTGGGCCGTGATTTTTTCGCCATAGAATTCTCCTTGCAACTCGCCCGTTCCAGTCTCGCGTTTGGTTACGAGCATCGACTACAAACCATTCTATTCGTTTTTCGAGTCTTCAGCCTGAGCGGGGAAATCGTCGCCTTCGAAATCGCCTTCATCGTCGACGCGGCTCGCGAAATTATCTCCACTGAGATCGTCGTCGATACTCTCGTCGGTGTCTTCACCGAAGAAGCGCCCCCCGGGTCGTTCGCGAATGGGTTGCTTTGGCGCGCGTTCGCCTTTGCCGCCTCGGCCGCCAGGTTTACGGAAGGTGCGACGAGGGGCCGCGTCGGGTCCAAAGCTTCGGTTGGCCGGACGCTCCATGCTACCGGGCGGCTCGAGCGGGTCGCGAGTTGGGATGAATGGGCGCGAGGGAGCCCCTTGCGGGCGCTCTTCGCGCTCGCGAGCTTCGTTGACCGCGAGCGGTCTACCCATGAAAAGCTGGTTATTGAACTTCCGAATCGCCGCTTCGGCCTGCGCGCGATCGCTGAATTCCACGAATGCGAAGCCACGCGGCTTGCCCGATTCGCGATCCAGTGGCAGGTAGATGTACGACAGGGGTCCGATCGCCGAAAAGTGCTCACGCAGCGCGGCTTCGGTCGCACTGTACGGAAGGTTCCCGACAAAAAGACGAACAGCCATCCTACCCCCTAACTCCAGTTTCTGATTCGACAAACAACTACTTTTACGTTACCTCATTGTGAGGCAGAAATCGACCCGTTAACCAATCTCAAACATTTAGCTCATTTCGTTTGAGGAAGCCGTTAGCGATGAGTGCGACGGCTTCCCCAAACGAAGATCTTAGTAGCGGTTTCCGTAGCCGCCACGGCCGCCGCCGCCGCCGCCACGACCACCGCCGCCACCGCGACCACCACCGTAGCCGCCGCGGCCGCCGCCACCCGAACGCTCCTCGCGCGGACGCGCTTCGTTGACTGTCAACGCGCGGCCATTAAGCTCGGTCCCGTTGAACTGCGCGATTGCCTTTTCAGCATCCTCGTTGCTCATTTCCACAAAGCCGAAGCCCTTCGAACGGCCGGTGTCTCGGTCCGTGATGATGTTAACTGACTCGACCGGCCCAACGCTTTCGAACAGGTTAGTCAGATCGGTTTCCGTCGTTTGATACGACAGGTTCCCAACGTACATTCGTTTACCCATATTTCTCCTGAAATTGGCTAGAGGAACTTCCAAGACCTTGCGGGAAGAGGGTGAAAAGCAGGATCAAACGCTCTCCGAGCTAAGACAAGACGCTCCCAAAAAACAAACCCAAATAGCAACGCTCAGGTTGCTACAGAACGGGTTGAGTTTAACAGGTTGAGGCTTGTCAAGTAAAGATACTGGTATGGTACCGTCTCGAACATTACCCGGATACTCGGGTCCGATAACCAGGGCATGTTAATAAGAAAGCCGCGTGCATTTTTGTTAGGTTTCTCTCAGAGTTTTGTTCTATACTGCACGGCGCTTCAGCAAGATCGGCCCAAGTCTTCCCAGTATCGATGAAATGGTTTACAGGATTTCTCATATCGAAGATGAAGCGTATCAACAGTGTGAGGAAAGATACTATGCCGCTTAAAAACTGTCCGGAAAAGTACAGATCCTTACTTCGATTCATGCTGCTTACAGCCTTAAACCTGCTGGCGATAGTGGTTATGGCTGTGATCGCTTTAGCGGGCGTTAGCCGGATACCCGCGCCGCGAGATTCGCACCCAGATGGTCCTACTTCCAACATCCGATCGACGGAAAAGGATAGACACGAAGATGGTCAAGTCGCCGGGATGAACCAGGACGACGCGAAAAAGGATGAAAAGGGGAAGGACCAGGACAAATCGGAGGAAAACAAAAAGTCGAAGGATAAACCTCCCCCGCCTGTTTGCAAAGATGTAGAGCTTGGTCCGTCGGGAAAGCAGGAAGATGTCGTGAGTACATTATCTAAAATCTCCGACATCAAGGTGTATGACGGAGGCCCAAAGCACCTGATAATATGCGGCTCTCCGGAGAACGTCGAATCGATAAAAGGCGTTGCTCAGCGGCTAACTGATTTCAAGCCCCCTCAAACCCCTAAACCCAAGCCTCAAGAAGAAGTGGCTGATACACGTTCGGTTCGACTGTTTTTTTTCCGAAAGGCGCGCGACATAGCGGCTGCCATCGATGAAGCCAAATTGCCGTTTAAAGTGAAGGCCATAGGCGATGATCTTCTGCTTTTTGCACCTCTGGTAGACGATGACAAAATAGACGACAAAATACATGAAGTTAAACGATGGATCGCGTTGATTGATGTTCCCCGGCCAGAGATTTCCATGCTCGCATGGAGCGTACAGATATCTTCTAAAGATGCCGGGTCCATCAGAGACAACTCGAATCTCATTCGCAATACCGTCTCTGATTTTAATGACAGGCTTCAGAGCGCTTTGGAACAAGGGTGGAGGTATCTTGAGGTTGAACGGCAGGAATATGACGAAAAATTCTTCGCGCCGGATTTGCTCGAGTACCTGACCGGCAGGTACACCTGGTCGCCGGACGGCAAGAAGCCCGATCGGGCCTTCGAACCGTCTTGCAGGGAGGATGAGTACTGCCTGGGATTTAACAACTTGTTCAACCCGATTCAACGATCTCTGAGCAATATGTTGTTCGCATTGATTGCAGCACAGCCCGAAGGCAGTTTGAATAGAGCCAAAGACATCAGGGACAGATTTGTTGACTGCCTGGAAAGTAGGCAGAAATGCGCAGGCTCCTCTAAGAAGCCGACCCGCTCTGACGATTATCTTACAGAATCGAATCAAGACCGCCAAAGGCTGGGAGACGGGGCTACGAAACCTTTGACCCCAGGAAGACTCGAAGACTCTAGCAGACTCGAAAACCCCAGCAGTTGCGAGTCCTGGGATTATAGAGATCTTTATAATAATCAAAACACCACGGCAACCCGCGGACTGGCCTTCAACTGCTTTCGCCAGCAGTTGAACGAAAGTTTGAGCAGAGGCGGGCACCTGGCAGAAATCAGAAGAGCTTTGGCCGATTTTCTGTTTCAGTACAAAATGGCGCAATATTACCCGCGAGATTTCGTGCCGTGGAATCAGGCGGCAAGCGCCCAGGCACTTGATAGCAATCTGGAACCGTTGATTGTCGCTTTCAATCGTGACATCAGCGTATTTATGAGATTTTGCCAGGAGAAAGTTCAAGCCAGGAAAGACAAGAAAACAGATTTCTCATCAAACGGTGTGGTAACCGTGCGCGTGATAAGCGGCAATCCAGCCAAAGTAGACACTACAAATCAAAGCTACTTCCAGATGCCTTCCGTGCTGTCGGTCGGCGATATTGTGAAGCAATTGAATGCCGAAGCCTTCAAAGCGCCTTCAGTGTTTACCGACAATCTTCCCACAAACCCCGCTAACCTGGTCACAGCGGCCATACTGGCTGAGCAGCGTACGACGGCCAAAATCGGGCGCAATTTAAACCTCGAAATAACGGCCAACACACTCGAGGGTGCCTCGGCGTCCGAAATTCAAGTCACGCTCAACAGTAACGAGACAGAGAAACCCTCATTGCTCAGCACCGGCGACAGTACGACATCGGATGACAATTTGAATCGGGTATCCAGGCACGACACTACGACAAAAGTGCGCGTCGATTCGCAAAAGCTTTTCGAGGTATCTTCATTCGCCTCGGCGCTTCAACATGGTCGAAGCATACCTCTCATCCCGCCTTTTGTTGAGTTTCCATATCTTGGCAATCTTGCGCGTCTACGCTTGAAGCCGGGCACCGTCTTCCACCGGAGTTTCGCTATCATCAGCGCGGTAATCGTGCCTACCGCAGCCGATCTGGCGAACCGCATTGAGTTCAGCAGCGATTTGGAGGAGACCCCGCTGCTTTCGGTTTCGCTCGTCGCGGAGAAGAAGCCTAAAGAAGCCGTGAATGATGTGAACAACGACCAAAAGAAGACTGGAAAAACAAAGGGCTCTATGACTCAAACACCAACTAATGCACAGACTCACCCAGTAACGGGCAAAAAACAAAAGGTACATTACTGGGTTGTGACGCACTACAGGGAAGGGTCTAACCTATCCGACAAGCCTGTTACTGTAGAGGACTTCGATGAGAAAACCGGCGTCAAGCTAAAATGGCAAGCACCGGAGCGAGCCATATCCTTTGACATACTGCGTACCAAATCTGACCAAAAGCCTGAGATGGGCAAAACCCACAAGTATGCAGTCGCTAAGAATGTAAGGGTTTCGAATCTGTCAGGTGAAAGTGAAGACAACAAAAAAGACGATGAGCTTGAGGAAGTTACATTGCCCAAAAAGAATATCGTTGCATTTAGCAGGATCCCGAAGGCAGGAAGAAACTTTCGAGCTTTTCACAAAGCGAAACTTGATTGCATAAGATATGAGGCTGGTGTACCTAAACCACCTCAACCAAACGGCGAAAATGCTGACGACTGTAAAACGCGCAAGCTGTCGACAACTCCTATTGAAGGAAGGCCTGAGCAATGAGCCGCCGTCAAAAAACTTTCTGCTCGGATAACAGAAGAATTTGAGGATCAACCGGCGCGATCGGCACACGACCAGATTCTGGGTTCATCTTTAGCAGCAGTCGAGATCACAGATCTTCGATTCGCAGCTTTATATCGGCGTTCTTCCACGACGCCTCAAACTCCCGTTGAACGAAGGCGGCGTCGTGCGTCTTGCCTTGCGCCTTCAAGCTCTCCATCAGTCCAAAAAGAGCACGCCCGTTTCGCCGGTGCTTTTCGAGCTCCGCACGAAAAACCTTTTCGGCTTCCGTGTGTTCACCATTCAGAATCAGCGCCCCGCCCAGCGTCTCTCGAACCGGGATATACCAGTCTTCAGGTTCGTCGTAGTTAAGCGAATCCTCAAGCGCGACTCCTTTTTTCAAGATTGCGATAGCCGCACTCTTGTCACCTTTTGCCAACGCGATTCTCGCGCTGGTCACGTTATCCGCTACGTTCAGCACGTCTGACGATTTGTTGAAACCGTACATCCGATCGGCCGGGATAGTCCTGGCCGACTTGCCAGCCAGACTTCGCTCCTGTTCCGCGTTATCAACCTTTCCCGTCGAGGCATAAGCCATTGCACGACCGAAATGCCACAAAGCCGTTGCTGCGCCGAGCCTCTGATCAGGCGCCGGGACCTTTAGCATGTCCTCCCATCGTTGAAACCGCATCAGCATTAACGTCGGCGTCGGCATAAACGTGTCGAGCATTGGTACGACGCCATCGAACTCAGTCCCCGTCAGTTTCAGGAACTGGCTGAGGTGCCCATTGAGTTGTTCCGCCGCTCTTTTCGCATCCTGAAAGCGGCCCTGCATGCTATGGGCTACGGCAAGAAAATGCAGATTGTGGCCGTAATACATGATCGTATACATGCCTTGCTGGCCCGTGAGCTTGAAGTACTCGCGATCGGCTTCCGCCGCGTATGCGTTGCTTCGCGCCGCGGCTTCATAATTACCCGAACGAATATCGATATGAGCAGGCATATGAACCAGATGACCCGCCATCGGAGCCAGCACCTTTAGTTTTTGCGCGCTGGGAAGCGCCCACTCCGGATGAGCCGATGCCTCGACTGCATGAATGTAGTAGTGATTCGCGCCGGTATGATTTGGGTCGCGTCTCAGCACCGACTCGAGTATCGCGACAATCTCGGTTGTCCCCTCGTGCGGTTTTCCGTCGCGGGCCCAATACTGCCATGGATTCAATACCATGATGCTTTCCGCGTAGAGCGTCGCCGCGTCCAAATCGTCAGGGAACCGGCGCACCACCTCGGCCATCGCAGTCCTGTAATCCAACGAAAGCTTCTTAAGATCCGTCTTCGGATCGTTTGAATATCTTTTGGCTAAAGCATTGATGTAAGCGCGCTCGGCTTCGGTCGCCTTCGAAGCCAACGACTGCGCCTTTTGCACCGCTTCGTAAGCGGCCTTCTCGCGTTCGGCATCGACATCCATATTGATGTTTGGTCCAAGCGCCAGCGCAACACCCCAATGAGCCATTGCCAATTGAGGATCGAGTTCAGAGGCGCGTTTAAACGATCGGACGGCTTCCTCGTGATTGAAACCATAGACGAGAGCGAGGCCCTGGTTGAAGAACCGTTGAGCTTCAGGATTTCGCGTCGAAACCGGATGGTGAACATCACCCAGACCATCGATCAGGGTGGCGGGCTTCGACTCGGCGGCCGAACCGTGCTGATGCTGCGATGGCGTATTTATGTAAAGCAACAGGATTGTGATCAGAACCAGGAAACGCTTCATACCCACCTCGTCTTCCTTCCACAGAGACAGACTGATTAAGGGCCGCGCACAGCTCGTCTCGTGACGTCCCGGTGCGCGGACCTGCTCGTGAGCGTGAAAGCTAAAATGCTAGAAGATCACATCGAAATCAAGCCGGAAGCGTCGCTTGTGGCTATTAAAGAAACCACCATAAGCGGGATCCGCGATGTTGGCATGTACTTGAAGCGGGTTGAAATGATTGGTTACGTTGAATCCACTCAGCGAAAGTCGAACGCTATACTTGTCGCTAAGTTTGAAATCCTTTGAGACCCGCGAGTCGAGCGAAAAAAAGTTCCGGAAGCGAGTTTGGTTCGGCGTTCCCACATAGTTCTGAGCGACATCGACCGAGGCGTATGGAAAACCGTCACGCCACTCTACCATAGGCGCGATTCGCATCTTCCAGGGGAGTCGAACAAGCCCCCAGGCCAGAAATCGGTTTGGCAGATCCCCCGACAGATTCGTGAACGTGTTTGGCCTCACGACCGGGAACGGGAAGTTGCCCAGGTAGTTATTGAACTCATTCAGGTCGCCGCGCGCGCGGCTGTGAACATAAGAAAAGAACATCTGCTGGCCTTCTGGCAGCGAGAGCCGTGCAGTAAGCTCCAGCTGGTTGTAGCCGGATTTGCCCCCGCCTCCAAGCACAAGCGCATCCTGTCCCTGCACCACCCTGGGAGTGAAGATCACCGTCCCGAATGAATTGCTCTGAAGATAGTTGGCTCGGACGCGCAAATTCCTGGTGACAGGATGTTCCACCTCAACATTCCAGGTCTCGCTGTATGGCGCGAAGTTCCCAACGACACTCCTGCCGAAAAGAAGCGGGAACTTCGTTTCGGCACGGTCGGTGATGTTGATAAAATGCCGAGGCCCGTCGGTTATTTCACCGTTTGGCCCGAAGGTAGTTACGACCTGTTCCGGATACCCGTTGAAAGCGAAAACGCTCAAGGGCACACGATCATAGAATAATCCAAATCCGCCTCTGATGGTTGTTTGCTGATTCGTAAACGGAGTCCAGGCAAGCCCAATCCGCGGCGCTACGCGGGTAGTACCGGTTATGCCCTGACGTTCAAACCGAGTACCGATGTCGATCGCCAGCCTCGGCGTCATGACCCAATGATCCTGCGCAAAGAACGCTGTTTCCACATCCGTGCGATCAAACGCTCTTCCACCTACCCAGTCGATGCGCTTCACTAACCGCCCATCGGCGTCCTGGATCTGAACCGGCCGTGCAACAAAGTCGCCGCGATTCCCCGTATGCGCGAGAGTCGTACCAAACTTAAAATTGTGATTGCCGTAAAAACTGATCGGCGAAAGCGAATATGTTTCAAGCCACTCGGCGCGAAACGCCCGGCGGTTCTGTTCGCTAAAGTAGTTTCCGGAGTTTCCGGCTGGGGCGAGCACCATGTCCTCATCACCCTGGCCCCAGACATTACCGCTAAACCGTTTGTAAGCAATCGTGCTTTCAAGCAGATTGGTTCCTATTGTCCAGCGGTTGATGAGCGTACCGGTATAGTCGTGGGCGCTGAAAGTAGGAGTGACCGGCTGAGGATTGAAAAAATTCAGATTAACAAACGACATCTGCCGCGGAGCAACGTGGAACGTCCCGGTGAACGTGCTCTCCGGTGAAAGTATATAATCCAGCTGGGTGAAGGAATTGAACGACGCCTGTTTGCTCTCATTGAACGGGAACGGCAAGGTTCGATCGGGCCGTTTCTGAAGATCGTATTCAAGTCCCTCAGACAAATATAACTTATCGGCGATAATCGGGCCGTTGAATATGATCCGCGGCGACGCCTCACGTATCCCGCGAAGCTGTCCGCTGCGAATACGAAACTCCGGTAATGGATCGTTTAGCTCGAAGTTCCAATTGTCTCCGCCGCGCCGCGTCTCCACAGAAACAACGGCGGCGGTGAAACGCCCGAACTGCGCCAGGTAAGGGGTCTTGAATACCTCTATCGTTTCAACGCTGTCTACCGGGACCGTTACTCCAAATTGCCCGGTTGCAGGATCAGTGACATCGGCCGCATTGACGACCAGAGCGCTGCGATGCTCGTCAGCACCCGAGATTCTTATTTCACCCTCGGTGGAGCGAACTACCCCGGGCACCAAGGGCAAAGTGTCTTTCACTGTCGCCGGTTTAGTTGGGAAGTTTTTTGCCTGGGCGCGATCGAGTTGCGACGAAGGCGATGCTCCTCTCTCGATTGGGGTCTCCGACCCTGCCTGAACATTCACAACGACGTCCTTAAGCTGAAGTTTTGGAATCATCGTGAACTTGATTTCGATGGGAGCCGCCGCGGTAAACGCGACATCGCTCTGGGTAAGGGGTTCGAATGTATCTTTGGAAACAACCACCTCATATGTTCCCGGAGCAAGCTTCGTCAATTCCGCCTCGCCTTTGTCGTTGGTGGTATTGGTCGCAACAACGGTGCCTTTAAGCTTAGCCTCAACCAGCACACCTGCTACAGGTTTGTCGGATTCGTCAAAGGTGGTCACACGTATCACGGCGCTACGAAGCTGTTGCGCCTGTACGCTCATCGAAAAGACTATGGATAGGGAGACTACAAGGAGAGGCAGTACTCTTCTAATCGCACGGGGTTCATTCGTCCACTGCATGATTTTGTTTTTCTTCCTTCGTTATCTACGCGCAACAACCCTCGCAATAGTACCTTAAACACGACGATTTGACTACGGTTTTATATCATCCGAGCCTTGATGAACGGCGGTCGCGAATTCAGACGACAGAGTATACGACGCCTCGACTTGCGTTGGATTCGCACAAACCTGAGCTACTTTAGACTGGCATTAGTTAAGACGAGTGAATGGTTCGCGGCAAAAACCGTTGGAGCAAACTAAAAGCACTTTGTTATAACAAACTCTTCGATGCGAAACCGAAATCAAGTGCTGGCGCTGATTGCTTTATGGGGTTTCATTTATCTGGCGAGTTGCGGCTATCCCCCCGCGCTTCTGGACGATGCCGATACGGTTCACGCGGAAGCAGCCCGGGAAACGGCCGAATCGGGTGACTGGATTACCCTTCATGCCAACGGCATTCGCTATCTTGAAAAGGCGCCACTGATGTACTGGTCGATAGCTCTTTCGTACAAGTTGTTTGGCGTCAACGAGTTCTCCTCTCGGCTTCCAATCGCTCTGTCGACGTTGGGGCTGATGCTGGCGACAATGCTCTTGGGCAATTTTGCTTTTGGCGGGAAGGCGGGTTTCTACTCCGGGCTGTGCGTCGGAAGCTGCGTTGGCATCTTTTTGTTCACACGAGTCCTGTGGCCGGACGTGATCCTGACTCTGTTGATCACGATGGCCTTCTACTTCTTTCTTCGAGCGATCGATGACCCGATGCAGTCGCGCTTCGCATACGGCATTTACATCTGCGGAGCTCTTGCGGTGTTGACAAAGGGGCTTGTTGGAGCCGCGTTTCCGGGAATCATTATTCTCGCTTACCTTGTTATCACCGGAGAGCTTCGACGACTGGCGCAACTCAAGCTGTTCACCGGAACGCTCCTGTTCCTGGCGATCGCCGCGCCGTGGCATATCGCTGCGGGGCTCGCGAACCCGGGAAGCCTGATGGTGGGTACTCCTAACACTGGCCAGGGCCGCGGGTTCTTCTGGTTTTATTTCATGAACGAGCACCTGCTGCGCTATATCGGCAAACGCTATCCTGCGGACTACGACACGGTGCCGCTGCCGTTGTTTCTTGGTTTGCACGTTGTTTGGCTCTTCCCGTGGAGTTTCTTCCTCCCGGTGACGATCAAAGATATTCCACGTCGAGTCAGGAACCTGAAACGCGATGATCGAATAACGCTTTTTTTGATTGCGTGGGCAGTTCTGGTCATCCTGTTTTTCTGTTTTTCTACGACCCAAGAGTACTACACGATGCCTTCGTATCCGGCCTTCGCGCTGCTGATAGGTTGCGGGCTCGCAAAAGCGGAAGACAGGTTGCGACGAGGAAGCACAGAGTCATTGCTAAGAGCAATGCAGCTTGCGCTCGCTTGCCTTGGGCTGCTGGTGTTCGCCGGCGGCGTGGTCGCGTTTTTGATGACCAGACAAATCGCGGTTGAAGGCGACATTGCGGCGACGCTTACACGCAACCCCGAGGCTTATGCACTGTCGCTCGGGCATGTTCTCGATTTGACACCGCGTACGCTCGCGCAGCTTCGTGTTCCGGTAATCGGAACGGCAATTACATTTTTGTTTGGAACCATCGCGGCGCTGATCCTAAGTCGCAAAGGCAAACACACTGCGTCGAATATGTCGTTAGCGATAATGATGGCCGCATTCTTTTTCTTTGCTCATATGAGCCTCACCGCATTCGAGCCTTATCTTTCGTCCCGCGCGCTTGCGGAAGCAATTGATCGCGAGTACACGCCAGGTGACGAGATCGTGATAAATGGAGAATACGAAGGCGGCTCATCGATAAACTTCTACACTCGTAAAACGGTCCACATTCTTAATGGACGCTCGGCGAACCTGGAGTATGGGTCTTACTTCGAGGATGCGCCCAGGATTTTTATCGACGACCAGGGGCTTGCGCAGATGTGGGCCGGCGCGGGACGCATCTTTCTGTTTACCGATTCGACGAACCTTGAACAGCTTACGCTCGCAGTGCGGGGTCCGGTCTATCCGTTTGCCGAGAGCGGCGGAAAACTTATCCTCACAAATCGAGAATCAAAATGACAATGACCAGCCTGATTCTGATCACAACCTTTATCCTCATACCTGTACACTCTGAGCCTCGCTCGCAGCAGAAGAACTCGATCGCACGAGCTGATGAGTTGTTCGCGGCGCGAGACAACCCGGCTAACATCCAACAGTCCGTTGTGTTGATGGAACAGCTTGCGGCGGGCGAGCCATCGAATTATGAAGCGTGGTGGCGACTCGCGAGAGCCAGGTACTACGCCGGAGATCGCGAGAAAGACCAAACAAAGAAGGCTAAGCTGTTTCAGTCGGGAGTTGAGGCAGCGAAAAAGGCGGTCGCTTTGGATGACAAACGGGTAGAAGGTCATTTTTGGTTTGGCGCCAACCAGGGTGAATACGCCGATTTGAAGGGCGCCCTCAAGAGCCTCGGCCTGGTCAAGACGATTCGAAAGGAGTTTGAGGCTGCGCTTGCAATCAATCCCTCTTATGAAAACGGCGCGATCTATTCGGCGCTCGGTCAAATCGATTTAAATCTCCCGCGACTCTTTGGCGGCAACGAACGGCGCGGCATCGAGAGGCTGGAAGCCGGGTTGAAAGCGGGCCCTGATAACGCAGAGCTCAAGGTGACGCTTGCTGAGGTTTACCAGAAGAAAGGGAGAAGAGACGAAGCGAGGAGAGTTCTTGAAAGCGTGTTGAGCGCGAACGATCCGGCAAGGACGCCGATTGAAATGGAGGAGCTGCGAACAAAGGCCCGCGCCTTACTTGAGAAGATCAAATAGTCACCTGGTAGCTTAGACTTTAGTCTGTGTCAGGTGATCCGTCTCGTACAAGGAATTAAAATGATACAGACTAAAGTTATGCTGCCTCAGAGACGGACGATTGCGTAGATCAACTCATCAATTGTTTCGCCGTCTTTGGTGACGCTCTTCTTCATCCGACACTCAAACTCATATCCGGCCTTTTCGAGCACTCGCATTGATGCCGGGTTCCACTCGAAGACGCCGGCATACAGCCTGCAAAGGTCGAAGGTCGCGAACGCGTACTCAGTCACGGCGCGCACCGCTTCGGTTACGATTCCACGCCTCCAATAGTCTTCGCCCAGCCAATAGCCGATCTCGGCTGAGCGCCGAAACACGTCGTCCTTCAACACGAGCCCAATACCCCCGACAGGAGCTTCATCGACAACAATCGCGAAGTTGGTTATCGGCTTTGACGGGTTGGCTACCCGAATCCAGTTTCTTGCGTCCGCGAAAGTATAGGGGTGCGGGAACGCATCACGCAGATTGCGCCAGATCGCCCGGCTGTTCGCATGCCGAACCAGCGATTCCTCGTCTCCCGTCTTCCAGGGCCTCAGCGTCGACTTTGTTAGCCTTATCTCCATGTTCTTTCCAATCGCGGCCGCTCCAGCCTCGAAAGCCGCGCTGTGACGGTCATTATACGGCTTCAACGATACCCGACGACACCGGCGTGTCGATGGAAGAAAACCGCCACGACATACGTCCAACGAACGATTGATGATGGGGAGGCTCGCTGTGCCGCAGTCGAACCCTGTAGTCATTGATCCAGAACAGAAGGGAAGGAGTTACAAATGTCAAAACATTACGTTAATCGAATGAATCGAAAAGCTGGAACGTTTGCGATCCTCGCGTCGATCGCAACCGGAATGCTGTTTGCGATCGTCTCGCCGGCGCTCGCGGGAGGTTTCCAGATCTCCGTGGAGACGCCAGATCGGTCAAATGATCAACAGTTGAAAGAGGCGGTGCTGATAGCCCGCACCTACGGCTGCCACCAGCCCGCCGACGCGAAGTTGTCGGCTTCCGCGGAGGGATTCGTCGACGGCGCTCGCAAATCGCTGCCGATTGAGTTGCGCTCGATCGGATCGGGAGTCTACGCGATCAATAGACAGTGGCCGTCCGAAGGGAAGTGGGTGATTGCGCTCACCGGGGCATACAACGGAATGACCAGCAGCGTGCTTGTCGATCTGGGCCCGAACGGGAGCGTTCTTCCGGGTACGCGACTGCGGGAAGGATCTCTCGAGGGCGTGCATGCTAGAGGAGCGCGACGCACCTGGGTTGCCGATGACATCGATTCGGCGCTTCGATCGGGCGTAAGCACAACCAGCAAGAGTTCGGGGGAACGAGATAACTCTGACGGCGCACCTTTCGGTACTATCACCTGGCTCGTTGCCGCGCTTGGCGCGTCCGCATTCACGTTCGGCCTCGTCAAGCGAACGCGGCGAGGCCAGTCCTCCGGCAAGGTCTGAATCCAGGGCTACGTCTCAACAAGGCAGGGCCGGCATTCAAGAGGCTATCTTCTGATCGCCGGCTCGCCTGGGCATGGGACGTTTTTTTTCGCGCGGCTTTGAAGTTATTGCAGGACTGAAGGCCGTCCTCGCTTCCAATGCGCTT
>Ga0114129_10007132_pt1 | contig 15905 bp, 14 predicted proteins | sample RhiMetdeltSRZDD1_FD_80071 | JGI IMG/M metagenome (GOLD analysis project Ga0114129, IMG submission 80071) | Populus rhizosphere microbial communities from Tennessee, USA - Rhizosphere MetaG P. deltoides SRZDD1 (version 2) (version 2) | ecosystem: Host-associated > Plants > Roots > Rhizosphere >... | reverse complement strand
GCTTCTTCTCGCTGCCGTCGGCGTGTACGGCGTGATCAGCCAGCTCGTCGGTCAGCGCACACAGGAGTTCGGCGTCCGCATGGCGCTTGGGGCGTCTCCGATCGACGTCGGACGGCTCGTCGTGGGCTTTGGGTTGCGGCTTGCGGCGATCGGCGTGGCCCTGGGCATCCCCGCTGCGCTTGCTTTCTCGCGGTTGTTATCGGGGCTCCTGTACGGCGTCAACGCTACGAGTCCGATCACCTACGCCGTCGTCAGCATCGTGCTCGCCCTCGTTGCCACGCTTGCCGCCGTGCTGCCAGCCCGCCGCGCGACCCGGGTCGATCCGTTGCTGGCTCTGCGAGCCGAATAAGGTCTCTCACGGGGGTTCAACACGAGGGTTCATGACGGGAGTTCAACACGGGGGTTCAACACGAAGGTTCACACGCGGGTTCAGACTAGGTTCACATCGAAATAGGTGGCGATCCGGCGGCTGGGCGTGCCTGATCCTAGAAATAGAAGGTGGCTCCAACCGTCCACATTGACCCCCGGTGCCCCGGGAGTAGCCCACCGATGAATCCCCCGTCGTCATCGTCGTCGTCGTCGTTGAAGTCGAGGAACGTGTAGCGGTAGTCGCCGTGAATGCCGAAATGTCTGCTCGGCAGGATCTCGAGGCCGCCGCCGGCATGCCAGCCGAACTCGGTCGTGCTGACGCTCAGATCCCCGGGGCCGTCGATCGCCTCGACTTTGCGGCGATACCAGCCTGGCCCGCCCAACAGGAATGGAGAGACCTTGTTGCTGCCCAGGCGCATGATGAGCGACGCCTGTATCGGAGTCTCTGTGACCTTCTGGTTGAGGAGCTCGAACGAGTCTGAACGATGGTCCAGGGAGACCTCGAATCCAAAGCGATCGCCGAGGAGGCGAATCTGACCGCCGAAGAAGCGGAGGGCGTCGGCGTCGACGTCGACGCCGGTGTCGGTCTCGAGCTCACGCGTGATCCATGCGAAGCGGGCACCAACTCCGAAACCCTGCGCGGCGACGGGCACAGCCCAGGCCAGCACGGCGCCGAAGGCGACTAGCATCATGGCGGCCCGGCGCATCGGGTGCGTATAAACGGATGACATGTCAGAACTCCGGCCCTGACGTCCTCACAGCAGAACGCCGGAGCGTTGAAAGGGCTTATTGCCTTCTATCGGAACGGGCCGCCCGGAACTCCAGCTAAACCTTGCGTGGTGAACCTTCATGAGAGAATCGTCCGATGCCGCTGTATCAGACGCTGGTCTGCGCCATCGACTTCTCCGATCACTCAAGATACGCGCTCGAGCTCAGCGCCCAGATCGCAAAACGCTGCCACGCCCGGCTCGTAGCCTTTCATGCGATCGAACCACTGCTGGCGGAAGCTCACGATCCCCGGCAGCTCAGCGACGACGCTGAAAAGGAACTGAAGACGTTTGTCGCAGCGGCGTCACGGGCTGGATTGGCAGCGCCGGCGCCCGTCGAGACGGTCGTCCAGGTCGGCGACCCGAACGACGCGATTCTCGCGTGTGCGCGGGAGCGGAAAGCGGATCTCGTCGTCATGGGCACTCAGGGCCTGGGTGGGTTCCAGAAAGTCTTTTTTGGCTCGGTCACCGAGAAAGTCCTGAGGGGTGCGTTCGTGCCGGTGCTCGCGGTCAAGCCAATCGGATCTGTTCCAGCCTCTATGCCGACAGGGATCGTCGCGGCGGTTCATCTCGATGAAACGGCGAGCGCCGTCCTGAAGCACGCGGCAGCCTTTGCTTCGGAATTTCAGATACCGCTGACGGTGATGCACGTGGTCGCGACGGTGCAATCGTTGCCGCAGTACTCGGATGCCCTTGCGGCCGCGCAGGCCGATCGTGTGGAGCGCGCAAAGGCGCGACTGCGGGAAGAAATCGCCAAACTCCGCCCGGCCAGCCCACCACCGGTCGACGTGCGTACGGGAGATGTCGCCGACGAGATCGCCGAGATGGTCAAGACCAGCCCCGGCACCCTGCTCGCGATCGGCACCGGCGGCAACCGCATGTTGCGCCGGCCAGGTTCGACTGCCTATCGCGTCCTGAATGTCACATCTGCTCCAGTTCTTGCTGTCCCGACAAGCTAGTGCCGAGTCCACGCGATCAATCCTCGCGGCGCCCCGTTGGAAATGCTTCGCTTACCTGGCCGGAGGTTTAGCCGGCGCCGGCGGTCCGGGAACCGGTGCGCCACGCAGCGCCAGCTGTCCCTGCCGCGAGTAGTCGATCGACTCGCCCAGGATGCGTAGCGCCTCCTGCGGCGCATGGAATCCCATCGAGTTCTCCGCCTCGACGAAATCCAGCATGAACTGGGCGTGACGCTGCAGCTTGCGCGGGAGCGCCAGGTGATCCTCCGCAATGCCGCGGCTGCGGGCTTCGCGAAGATCTCCGATCAGCGCGACGAGCGAGTCCATGGCGCGATTCCGTAAAGCGAGGACGCGGTCCTGAATCCCGTACACACGCTGCCGGAGCTCCTCCTCGGGCCACTTATGGCACGTCTGACACGCGTTGTTGATGTTCAGCACGGGGCTGCGAATGTGATGGTCGCTGATCTTGAGCGCGCCGACGCGGACGTAAGGCATGTGGCAGTCGGCGCAGGCAACGCCGGAGCGCGCATGGATTCCCTGGTTCCACATCTCGAACTCCGGGTGCTGCGCCTTTAGAACAGGAGCGCCGGTCTCCGCGTGCGTCCAATCGTCGTGCGGGTTCTCTTCGTAGTACGAAAGAATCTGCTCGACACGCAGGCCCTTCGACCAGGGGAACGTCAGCCGCTTCTCCGCCCCCTTGAAGTAGTACTCCACGTGACACTGGCCGCACACGTACGCGCGCATCTCCTGTCGCGGGGCCATCGTGTTCACGTCGTAGTTGGGGGTGCCCTGTGACGCTTTCACGGCCCTGATGCCTTCGATGAACGCCGGGCGCGTGACGCGCAGTGCCATGGTGGTCGAATCATGACAATCGATGCACGCGACGGGATGCTTCACATGCGTGCGCGCCTCGGAGTACGGCATCTGGTTCATCTTCTCGAACCCCTTGAACAGATCGCCTCCACCGAGCTTCTTGTACGGCACGTAGACTGACGCGTGACAGTTGATACAGGTCCCCGGTTGCTTGGCGACCTGCTGCCGCTCTGTAAACGTCTGATCGTCGAGCATGAAGGCGTGGCCGCGTTCTTCGCGAAAATCCTGCGCAAACGCATAGCCAGCCCACATGGTCTTGAGCCGCGGATCTTCTTCGAGCCGTGATTGTGCGACGACCGAACGCGGATCGACCAGTGTCGGCGTCCGTGGCACCGCCTCGCTGCCGCCGTACCGTGTCCGGACCTGATCGACGGTCCGCCGGTACTGGTCGTACTGCAACGGAAAATTCTTGCCCCACACAGCAGGATCCTCGGTGTCGTCGGTCAGTTCGACGACGCGGTAAAACGGATTTCTGGCTTCCTGGCGTCGCTGGAAGATGTTGACCAGCAGCGCCACTACCGCCAGCGCCACCAGGCCAGCGATAACCGTCGTCAGGACCGTCGGCCCGATGCCACTCATCCATCGCCGGCCGTCTTCAGGTGTTTGCATCGACAGCTCCGGTCTGAATCGCTACTCGAGATGTCCGACCGTCGAATGGCAGCGAATACAGGACAACTGCTCCGCACGCCGGTGCGACTCGATCGCTTGCACGATCTCGGAATGACATTTTCGGCACGCCTTCTCGGTAACCGCTGCATTTCGGGGCGTGATCCGCAGTGGCTCGGGAAACCGGCCGGTCGTGAACGCCAGGGAGTGATGAAAGCCGTTGACGCCCTTGGTGACGTATTTCCCGACAATCCCTGGGGGCGTATGGCAATCGTTACAGACCGCGACCGCATGATGTGAGCTGCGGGTCCACGCGTTGAAGTGGTCCCGCATGATGTGGCAATTCGCACATGCGCCTGGATCGTTCGTCAGGTAGGAATAGCCGCGCGCATAGATAAACGTGTACGCGCCGACGGCAACGGCAACGCCTACAGCTGAGGCTGAGATCGTCTGAAGGACTCGACCGGTCAGCAACCTGGACACCTAGCGGGCTTCGAGTGGTTTCGACATCTCCAGAGACGCCTTAGTGATACGCAAAACGCTCTCCATCGCATCACGGCTGCGGCCCTGCACGGTGGATCGAATCATCAATCGCAAGAGCCCGGTGAGTGAACGGGTCCTCGCGCGGTTCACCATGATCATGTGGAAGCCAGCCGAGGGGTCGCCTGCCCGATCGTCGATCGCCACGATAACGCCGACGGCTGCATCGAGGTAATGTGTCGCGTACACCTGCGTCGTGGACACCACGAGTGGCGCGCCGGCATGCTCCGGCGGCTCGCCGGGCCAGTGAATGGCCTGATGCATGATCCGCAGTACCGGCCGGACACCGAAATCCTCCTTCGACCAGAAGAGTATGTGAGCCCGCTGGTCCGATGCACGCGCGATCGGCGTCTGCGCGCTGGCCAGCAGATCCGGAGCCACCGCTGAAACGAACGTGAACTGTCTCAAGAGGAGAGTGGTTTCATCGGCGACGCTGAGCGGTTCGCTCCTGTTGGCCAACACCGGGAGGGCAGGCAGCCCGTTTCGAAAATAGTCCGCGGCGTAGCCGCTGAGAAGATGGCGCCAGACCTTGGCTGATTGCGATGCCCATGATGGGGATCGCCAGGTGACTTCACGGTGGAACCGGTTGATGTCGTCGGACGACAAACGCACCCGGCAATCACCGGGACGGCAGTCCCTGACGTCCAGATCGTAAGTCTCGAACGGAACCGACAGGAGATCATCGGGCCTTGGAGGCGTGCTGAACGCGCCCGCACCGAGGATCATGGGCGAGCCCTTCAGGTAATCAATCGTGCGGAATCGCTCGGCCAGACGCTGGCGCGGCGCTTTGATTCGCACCGCTCCAATCACGGCAATCTCACGGCGATCGGAATCCAGCGTGCGAGCGACTGGAAGACCACGCTCGACAGTCGAGATCTCCGCAGCTGTGAACCCGGCGCTGCGAAGAAGAGCGGTGACGGCCGTCGCAGCTGTCTGCGGAGAACTCTGCAACCCCGCACAGACACAGAGCGCCAGGCTCACCCCGAGCATCAGCGTCCAGGCGTGCCTGACCGAGCAGACGAGCAACGCGAAGAGGGACAGTCGGGGCACGATGCATGACACCTCTCGCTGGTTGACGATAGCGAAGGCATCATACCCGGAGAATCAAAAAAAAGGGCCGCCCGAAGGGAGACCTGGCGGCCCATCACGGCGAGAGACCAGTATTACCAGTTGAATCGGGACACGAGCTGAATGACTCGCGCGGTGTGCCTTGATCGTCTCGTCGATGACGTCCCTCGGGAACATGTAGACCTTTTTCGCCGCGCTGTCGAAGCGCAGGTTGAAGATGTCCTGGGCAGGGATATCAGGGGGCTGGCGGGGCAAGTCCCCCTCGCTGTGAAATTGGATTTCACAGCGAGAGGTAAGGTAGCCCAGAGCGCCTACTTGATGAACAGCATCTCGCGGTAGGTCGGCAGCGGCCAGCCGTCGTGCGGGACGATGGCCTCGAGGCTGTCGCCCGCTTCCCGGAGCGAGGCCATCGCCGGTACCACCTTGTCGCGGAAGAACTTCGCATGCTTCTCTGCCGAGCCGTCGCCCGAGTGCTCCAGGTGCGACTGCAGACGATCAATTCGGAGCTTGAACTCATCAGTAAGCTTGCACAGATCGTCGAGCGTCCGCCTTACTTCCTTGGCTGAGGCGCCGGCCGCCTTCAGCGCTGACACGGTTTCCGCCAGCTGACCGACGTACTTGTAGGCCGCTGGGAGGATGTACCGGTTCGCCATCAACACCATCAACTGCCCTTCCACGTTGACGGTCTTGTTGTACTGCTCGATCGCCACCTCGTGGCGCGCCCGCAGCTCGCGTTCGTTCAACACGCCATAGGTTTCGAACGCCTTGATGACCTCCGGCTTGACGGCCTCGGGATAGGCTTCGACCGACGTGCGGAGGTTCAACAAGCCGCGCTTCGCGGCTTCCTTCTGCCACTCCTCGGAGTAGCCGTTGCCGTTGAAGATAATCCGCTTGTTCTCTTTGATCAGCTTGGTCAGCAGGTGTTTGACTGCGAGCGGAAGCTTCTTTCCTTCCTTGAGGCCTTTCTCGAGCTCGTTAGCCGCGTAGTCCAATGATTCGGCGACCGCCACGTTCAAAGCCACGTTGGGAAGCGCGATGCTCTGATTCGACGACACGGCGCGGAACTCGAACTTGTTCCCGGTAAAGGCAAACGGGCTGGTGCGGTTCCGGTCGCCGGCGTCACGCGGCAACTTGGGCAGCACGCCGACTCCGATGTCCATCATGCCGCCCGACTTGGTGGTCTTGGCGCTGCCGGCCTTCTCGATCTGCTCGAAGATGTCCGTCAGCATGTCGCCCAGGAAAATCGAGAGGATCGCCGGCGGCGCCTCGTTGGCGCCGAGCCGGTGATCGTTGCCGGCGCTCGCGATGCTGAAGCGCAGGAGCCCCTGGAACTTGTTCACGGCGCGCAGCACGGCCGCGCAGAACACGAGGAACTGGATGTTGTCGTGCGGCGTGTCGCCCGGGTTCAGCAGGTTGTTGCCGAACTCGTCGCTCATGCTCCAGTTGAGGTGCTTGCCCGATCCGTTGACGCCGGCGAACGGCTTCTCGTGCATCAGCACGGCCAGCCCGTACTTCGGCGCCACGCGCCGCAGCATCTCCATCGTCATCATCTGATGATCGGTGGCGACGTTCGCGTTCTCGAAGATCGGCGCCAGCTCGTACTGTCCCGGGGCGACCTCGTTGTGCCGTGTCTTCACGGGCACGCCGACCTTGTAGAGCTCACGCTCGACGTCCATCATGAACGCCAACACGCGATCCGGGATCGATCCGAAATAGTGATCCTCGAGCTCCTGGCCTTTCGGGGGCCGCGCGCCGAACAGCGTGCGTCCCGCGTTGATGAGGTCCGGCCGCTCGAAGAAGAACTGGCGATCGATCAGGAAGTACTCCTGCTCGGGACCGCAGGTCGTGACGACGCGCTGTGCTTTCGAACCAAACAGCTTGAGGATGCGCACGGCCTGCTTGGAGAGCGCGTCCATGGAGCGAAGCAGCGGTGTCTTCTTATCGAGCGCTTCGCCGGTCCAGCTGACGAACGCGGTCGGAATCACGAGCGTCGTGCCGTTCGGCGTGACGAGGAGCCAGGGCGGGCTGGTCGGATCCCACGCGGTGTAGCCTCGCGCTTCGAAGGTGGAGCGCATCCCGCCTGACGGGAAGCTCGATGCATCGGGCTCGCCCTTGATCAGCTCGCGGCCGCTGAATTCTGCGACCGCGCGGCCGTCGGGGCCCGGCACGAGGAACGAATCGTGTTTCTCCGCGGTAATGCCGGTCATCGGCTGGAACCAGTGCGTATAGTGCGTCGCGCCGTGCTCGACCGCCCAATCCTTCAGCGCGCTGGCGATGATGTCCGCGCTGGCGGGGTCGAGCGGCTCACCCTGGGCGACCGCGCGCCGAAGCGCACCATATGCATCACGCGGCAGCCGTGCGCGCTGCGCTTCGTCGTTGAATGTGAGGGAGCCAAAGTCTTCAGCCGCCCGGCTGCGCGCCGGCGCGACGCCGGGGCCGGCCGTTGCACTCCAGTGACTGATGCTGCGAATCGCGTCGCTTGCTGAGGGGGAAGCCATGACCGTGTCGTCCTTTCTGCTCGTTCTGTCGTCGAATCGATAAATAGTGCGATGTGTCGGGAATGGAATCATTCGTGCCGCTACCTCAAGCGGTCAATTATGCTGACCACGGATCCTCCCGGCAACAGGCTTACACCCGGTCAGCTGCCCAAGCGCATGATTCCGGCCTGAAATCGGTCGGTTTTTGCGCCGTGATTTACTATACAATGTAACTGATATGCAGGGGCTCGTTACTGGATGGCCGGTCGCCGGCGAGTTCGAGCTGCTCGTGCTCCTCGCCCTCATGCGCCTCGGCAACGGAGCTTTCGGAGCAGCGATTCATCGCGAGATCGCGACCAGGACGGGACGCGATCTTCCAGCGAGCTCGGTGTACGTCACACTCGATCGTCTCGAAGGCAAGCGAATGGTCTGCTCGTACACCGGGAATCCCACGCACGAACGCGGCGGACGACGGCGCAAACACTATTTGCTCGACACCGCCGGTCAGCGCGCCCTTGTGCGAGCGTGGCGCTCGTTTGTATCGATGACCGCCGGCATTCAGCCGGACCTGGAGGCACTGTCGGTGCAGTTGCTGCCGGGGACGGCAGCGGCGAAGTCGCCACCGCGGCAGCGGTGGTAACTAGCGCTGACGGCGATTCTTGCCCATCGCACGTCGCACGTCGCACGTCGCACACGGCACGTCGCACCTCCTGTCGTCGCTGAGCCACCGTGCAGGCGATTGCAACGCACTCGGAGCCGTATCCAGGAGGACGGCGGTGAGCCCCACTACGTGTTCGATACGTGGGAATGGGACGGCCGCCGCTGGACAGAAGAGAAGTAGGCCTTTCGGAAGGGCGGATCCGTGGCTCGTGGTCCGTGGTCCGTGTCTCGTCGCGAACTCCTGAGACAGAAAGCTCGACGAGACACGTGCGACGAACCACGGACCACGGGCTTTTTCTTATCCCCCCGCCATAGCGCCAACAACCATGAACGGCTCGGCGCCTGAGACCACCGCGGGTGGCAACGCGATCGCGTACGAATCGTGGGAGAGATCCTGCTCGCATGCGAAGAACCGGATGAAGGGCCGGCGCTTCAGCGTGACATGGTCGCGGATCGTACCTCGCAGAACCGGATAGGTAGTCTCCAGCGTATCCAGGATCGAGCCGAGCGTCGCCGGACCCTGGACGTCCAGGATCACTTCGCGATCGACTTGCGCGAGCGTGCGCAGGTGCGCGGGCAGCACGACGCGAATCATGGCAGTGTCTGGACCTCGACGGAAAGGACGGGCGGCAAATCGCGCACGACCGACGTCCAGTTGTCGCCGCCGTCAGCCGAACAGTACACCTGACCACCCGTCGTACCGAAATACACGCCGCAGCGATCGAGCGTGTCGACAGCCATCGCGTCTCGCAGCACGTTCACGTAGCAGTCGCGTTGCGGGAGACCCTTGGTGAGCGGCTCCCATTCGTTCCCGCCCGTGCGGCTGCGGAACACGCGCAGCTTGCCGTCTGGCGGGTAGTGCAGGGAATCGCTCGTGATCGGAACTACGTAGATCGTCTCCGGCTCATGCGCGTGCACGTCGATCGCGAACCCGAAGTCGGTGGGAAGGTTTCCGCTGACCTCCTGCCATGAGTCGCCGGCATTGTCGGTGCGCATGACGTCCCAGTGCTTCTGCATGAACAGCACGTTCGGGCGCGAGCGATGCATCGCGATCCGATGAACGCAGTGGCCGACCTCGGCGTCTGGATCCGGAATGCCTTCCGACCGCAAGCCGCGGTTGATGGCCTGCCACGTCGCGCCGCCGTCGCCGGTCCTGAACGCGCCAGCCGCCGAAATGGCCACGAACATCCGGTCCTTGTTGCTGGGATCCAGGACGATCGTGTGAAGGCACAGGCCGCCGGCGCCCGGCTGCCAGGCGGATCCCGAGCCATGACCTCTGAGGCCCGGAAGCTCGTGCCACGACCGGCCACCATCGGTCGTGCGGAACAACGCGGCATCCTCGACACCCGCGTAAACGGTGTCGGGATCGGTGAGGGATGGCTCGAGATGCCAGACTCGCTTGAACTCCCACGGATGCGGCGTTCCGTCGTACCACTGATGCGTGCCCGGAATGCCGTCGTACACGAACTTGTTGTCGAGCGCCTCCCAGCTCTTGCCGCCATCGCTCGACTTCTGGATGATTTGGCCAAACCAGCCGCTCGACTGCGACGCATAAATGCGATTCGGATCGGCCGGTGAACCCTTCAGGTGGTAGATCTCCCAGCCGCCGAAGTGAGGGCCACTCACATCCCAACGCTCACGCTTGCCGTCCGAGGCGATCATGAACGCACCCTTGCGTGTTCCGACCAGAACCCGTACGCCGCTCATGGTTTTCCTTTCTTCACGTTATCTGAGGGTCACCGTCATGCCTTCGCGTGCGACGGTGACCTTCACGTTCTGCGCCGCAACAGGCTTCTTTGCATCATTCACCGCAACCTCCGCGCCCCGCGCATCGATGATGACCGCCGCTGTTGTGCCGCCGCCGGCTAGCTCGAGCGCTCGCGCCACAATCTCGTCCGTAGTGCCGCCGCCGCCGACCGCGATCAAAGGCCCCCGGGCAAATGAGTCATGGCTCGCGCCGATGACAATGAGACATGCACCGACGATCGCTCATAGCGTACGCGACATCCCACGATTCTATGCCGACGCTTGTTCAGTTTGGACATGCGGTGCGCAGCGCCGCCTCCTGGCTGGTCCGGCGGCGCCTTGACACTCTCTCCTTCGCTTTGCTATACCCATAGTTCATCTATGGGAAAGAAGAGGTCCGACCGTCAGGAGCTGCTGCCGGGCACGCTCGACATGCTGATCCTCAAGAGCCTCACCCGTGGCGTCATGCACGGTTATGGCATCGCCGAACATATCCGTCAGCTGTCGGACGAGGTGCTGCAGATCGAAGAGGGATCGTTGTATCCGGCGCTGCAACGGCTTCAGATGCAGAGCCTGATCGCATCGGAGTGGGGACATTCGGTCAACAACCGGCGCGCGCGGTACTACCGGCTGACACGTGACGGGCGTCGCCAGCTCGGCGAGACCGAAACGAACTTCTCGCGGCTCATCGACGCCATCACGCGGGTCATGAAACCGGCCTGAGGCGCTGGTTCCCTAGACACACCATGGGAAGTATTCGACACAGGCTCGCCCGGCTGAAGACGTTCGTACGCCGCAGCCGCCTCGACAGCGAGCTCGCCGAAGAGATCGCGCTGCATGTCGAACTGCGTCAACAGGCGCTCATTGCCGATGGCATGGACCCGCGGGAGGCGGCCAGCGAGGCCCGGCGGCGATTCGGAAACGTGACGGCCATTCGAGAGGAGACACGGGACATGTGGGGTTTTCCGACCCTGGACTCGCTGGCGCAGGATGCGCGATACGGACTGCGGATGCTGCGCCGATCGCCGACGTTTGCGATCATCGCGATCCTCTCGCTGGCCATCGGCATCGGCGCCACCGTCGCGGTCTTCAGCCTCGCCGACACGGTGCTCTTCCGCAAGCTGCCGGTACGCAATCCCGACGAGCTCGTCATCGTGCGCTGGATCTCGGGTCCGGTCCTGCCCTTCGACTCGCTGAGCGGCCAGGCACGGCAGGGCGACACCGAGAACTCCAGCACATCGTTCTCTCTGACGGCGTTCAAGACCGTTCGCGAGCAGGCAGCCGCGCAGGCTGACGTGATTGGGTTCGCCGAGCTCTATCGAGTGACGATTGGGTCAGGCACGCGCGTCGAGCTCGCGGCCGGTCAGGCAGTATCGGGCAATTACTTCGATGTCCTCGGCGTACCGCCAGCCGCCGGCCGGCCGATCACAGATCGCGACGATCAGCCCGGTGCACCGGCCGTCGCCATGCTCTCGCACGCTGCCTGGCAACGGCGCTTCAACGGCTCGCAAGACATCATCGGGCAGACGATTGCGATCAACAGCATTCCCGTCACAATCGTCGGCATCACGCCGCGCGGCTTTCACGGCACGCTTCAGGTGAGCAGCGCACCGGACGTATTCGTGCCGCTTGCCCTCCAGCCGCGCCTCGAACGCTCGACCGAGCACGAGAACCCCAACTTCTGGTGGGTGTTGCTGGCCGCGCGTTTGAAGCCGGGGGGAACGAAAGACGCGGCGCAAACCGCAGTCGACACCATCATCAAACAGACCATCGTCGCCAACCGGCCGGCCCTGGCGGTGAAAGACCTGCCCCGCGTCGAACTCGAGTCGGGGAGCCGCGGGCAGGTCGAAACGCGTGATGGCACGCGCGAACCGCTGCAAATCATGGCGATGGTCGTCGCTGTCGTACTGCTCGTGGCATGTTCGAACATTGCGAATCTCCTGCTGGCTCGCGCAAGCGCGCGCACGCATGAAGTCGCGGTGCGGGTGGCGATTGGTGCGCCGCGCCGGCGCATCGTTCGTCAACTCCTGACCGAGAGCATCCTGCTAGCCGTACTGGCGGGTGCTGGCGGCTTGCTGCTGGCAGCGTGGCTCGCCCAGAGCCTGATTCCGGCGCTCGATCAAGGTGACGAATTCGCAATCGGGGTCGCCCTGAACACCCGCGCCGTGCTGTTCACCCTGCTGATCGCGCTCGGGAGCAGTGTGCTGTTCGGACTGTTCCCGGCGATACGCGGCACCGATCTGAAGCCTGCGGCGGCGTTGCAGGATGCCGGGCGCGGCAAGATCAGCGGTGGACGAGGCGTTTCCGCTGGCGGCGTTCTGGTGGCCGGCCAGGTCGCCCTTTCGCTGTTACTGATCAGCGCCGCGGGCCTGCTCGTCCAGTCCGTTCGCAACCTCGAACGCGTCGAGCTGGGGTTCGATCCGTCCAACATCCTGCTGTTTCGCGTCGATCCGACGTTGAACGGCTACGACGGCGAACGTCTGCGCGCGCTCAACACCTCCATCCTCGGCCGTCTGCGTGCGGTGCCCGGCGTCACGTCAGCGAGCGTCTCGTCGTACACCCTGGTCGCCAACTCCTCGTCGATCTCCGAGGCGTATGTCACAGGCGCCGCGGCAGTGAATCCACCGGCAACGTCGAGCACTGGCGAGCGCGTGCGCCGGCCACTGGTGTGGCGCCAGAACGTCGACGCCCAGTTCTTCCGGACGATGAAGATCCCGGTGCTCAAGGGCCGAACGTTCACCGATAGCGAATCGCCAAACGCGCAGCCGATTGCGGTCGTCAACAAGACGTTTACGGAGCGGGTGCTCAAGGCCGACGACCCGATTGGCCGCCGGTTCAAGATGAGCGGCCGGCCCGGCGCGCCGGAGTTCGAGATCGTTGGCCTCGTCGCCGACGCCGTCTACACGAACCTCCGGGACGAGATTCCGCCGATGGTCTATCTGAGCTACCTGCAGGAGCCGGTCAACGCGATGACCTTCGAGGTCAAGACCTCAGGTGATCCACTCGATCTCGTGCCGTCGATCCGTCACGCGGTGAGCGAACTCGATGCGAACGTACCGCTGTTCGACATCAGAACGCAGAGCATGCAAGTGCAGCACTCGCTTCGGCGTGAACGCCTCTTCGCGGGGCTGGCGGCCATGCTGGGCACTCTAGCGCTCCTGCTCTCGGCGATCGGTCTCTACGGATTGATGGCGGCCTCGGTCACACGCCGAACCGCCGAAATCGGGATTCGTATGGCGCTCGGAGCGGAACGCCGAACCGTCGGATGGATGGTGCTGCGGCAGTCGCTGTCGCTCGTCGCCGCCGGCCTCGCCATCGGCGTACCAGCGGCGCTGATGAGCACGCACACGGTCGAGAGCCTTTTGTTCGGACTGTCGCCGTCCGATCCGGCGGTGCTGGTGTTCGCCGCCCTGATCCTGACGCTTGTCTCCGCCGTCGCCGCCTACATCCCCGCCCGCCGTGCTGCGCGCGTGGATCCGGTGGTCGCGCTGCGCAATGGGTAACCGTGCCGTGGTCCGTAGTTCGTCTCCGTCGCGGCATCGTTGACGGTACCGCGAGACACGGACCACGATCAACGGACTACGGCACGCGGCCATCTATTCCAGCACCGGATGTGGCTCGTAGAGTTCCTCGAGGTTCCTGCACTCCTCTTCGCTCAGCGTGATGTCCAGCGCGGCGATCGCCTGATCCAGCTGTTCCATCTTGGTGGCGCCGACGATCGGTGCGGTCACCCCCGGTTGGTGCAGCAGCCACGCCAACGCGATCTGCGCCGGCTTCACACCCTTCTGCCCGGCCAGCGCGACGACGCGATCGACGATGCGAAAGTCGGTCTCGCGGTAGTAGAGCTCGTGGGCGATCTTGTCCGACTGGGCGCGCGCGGTTTCGCCTTTGTCCGATGAGCGCCGGTTACCGGCGAGGAATCCGCGCGCCAGCGGACTCCACGGCACCACGCCGATCCCCTCTTCGCGGCAGAGCGGCATCATCTCCCGCTCTTCTTCGCGGTACACCAGGTTGTAGTGGTTCTGCATCGACACGAAACGTGTCAGGCCGTGACGATCGGCAAGGTACAGCGCCTTGGCGAACTGCCACGCGGCCATGCTCGACGCTCCGATGTACCGGACCTTGCCCGAGCGGATGAGGTCATCGAGCGCGCGCAACGTCTCTTCCATGGGCGTCGACGGATCGTCGCGATGGATCTGGTAGAGATCGATGTAGTCGGTGCCCAGGCGCTCGAGCGACCGTTCGACGGCCGACAACAGGTGCTTCCGCGACAAACCACGATCGTTGACATCGTCGCTCATCGGAAAATACGCCTTCGTGGCGATCACGACCCTGTCCCGCTGGGCGAAATCACGAACGGCACGGCCGAGGATCTGCTCGGTCACGCCGAGCGAATACATGTCGGCCGCGTCGAAGAAGTTGATCCCGGCCTCGAGTGCGCGCTTCACGAACGGCCGGCCGGCCTCCTCGGTCAGGATCCACGAGCGCCACTTCGGATCGCCGTAGGACATCATGCCGAGACAGATTCGCGAAACCTTGAGCCCGCTGCGGCCCAGATTCGTGTACTTCATCTCTGAATCTTAAGCCGAGACGACGGGCCGGGTCAGGGATGCAACGGGTTGCGTTCGATCGATGCCTTGAGCACTTTCAACTGGTTTCGATAGCACGATGGACACAGCGTCAGGATTCTTGATTGGACTGCGGACGCTCGTAGGGCACGATGCGGTCCCACTCGTCGGCGCTCGATCGGGCGACAACCGCGACGACCGGTTCGACCTCGCTCACATTGAATACCTCGTGCGGAACGCCAGGCGCAATGAAAATGAAGTCACCAGCCGTGTGCTCGACGCGCTGTTGAAGTCCCTCACCGTACTCGTGACGCACCCGTCCCTCGAGGATGTACAGCATCACTTCGAAACCGACGTGGATGTGCGCCGCCGCCACGCCGCCTGGAGGAATAACCGCGACATTCATCGACAGTTGCGTGGCGCCGACGTTCTTGCCCGACATGCCGAGCTTGTAGTGAATGCCGTTCCAGTCACGGCACAGCCCGCTCGCGCGAATCCAGGCAAGTCCGCCGCTCTGTTCAACCTTTGGCGTTTCGCTCATGACACACCTCTTCGAACAGTAGAATTGAATCACATTCGACGTGACGGCGAGCGTGGTTCGTAGTCCGGGGCTCGACGCTCGTAGTTCTTCAATGGCTGACCAACACGTGCCAGCGCACCAGGCGTGCCGCCGCATTCTGCATCTCGACATGGATGCGTTCTACGCATCTGTCGAGCAGCGAGACGATCCGGCGCTGCGTGGAAAGCCAGTGGCGGTCGGGGGCGACCCGTCTCAGCGCGGGGTCGTCGCCGCCGCCAGCTACGAGGCGCGGCAGTTTGGCGTGCGCTCGGCGATTCCCATGTCTCGCGCCGTCAGGCTGTGCCCCTCTCTGATCATCGTACGGCCGGACTTCATGCGCTACCGCGCAGCCTCGCAGGCGGTCTTCGAGATTTTTCGATCGGTGACGCCGCTCGTCGAGCCGCTCTCGCTCGACGAGGCTTACCTCGATGTCAGCACGAACGCCTGGGGCGAACCTCTGGGCCGGGTCGTGGCGCAACGATTGAAGGCCGAGATTCGCAGTGCGACCGCCCTGACCGCGTCAGCGGGCGTGGCGCCCAACAAGTTCCTCGCAAAGATCGCGTCCGCCTGGAAGAAGCCCGACGGGCTGACGGTGATTTCGCCCGATCGCGTCGAGCGGTTTCTCCACAATCTCCCCGTCGATGCGTTGTGGGGAGTGGGGCCGGTGACCGCCGCGCGTCTTCGCGAACGCGGCATCACGAGGCTGACCGACGTTC
>Ga0114129_10007131_pt1 | contig 15909 bp, 12 predicted proteins | sample RhiMetdeltSRZDD1_FD_80071 | JGI IMG/M metagenome (GOLD analysis project Ga0114129, IMG submission 80071) | Populus rhizosphere microbial communities from Tennessee, USA - Rhizosphere MetaG P. deltoides SRZDD1 (version 2) (version 2) | ecosystem: Host-associated > Plants > Roots > Rhizosphere >... | reverse complement strand
GCGCGGCGCGGGTCCATGACGCGGAAGTAGACGACCGCGTTGACTTTCACCGACACGTTGTCGCGGGTGATGACGTCCTGCGGCGGCACGTCCATGACGATGGTGCGCAGGCTGACGCGCACCATCCGATCGATCGGCGCGAACACGAGAATGATGCCAGGCCCCTTCGGCTCCGGGAGCAGTTTGCCGAGCCGAAAGATGACGCCTCGCTCGTACTCGCTTAGGATCTTGATCGAACTGAGCAAGTAGAAGCCGACGATGACGACGACGATCAGCAGCGGCGGAAACACCACGGTTCCTCCTAGATCCGGGGGCTTCGCCCCCAGACCGCCATCGCCGTCGCTCGCGGGGCCCCGTTGCCCCGCTCCGCTCCGGCGGGGCGCGACCTTGGCGCGCCTAACATTCTTACTTCGTACTCCCTACCTCGTAATTGACACCGATTCGCTTTACGCCCTGCCCATCCGCGCCGCCGGATCGCGCCTGACCGTCAGCAGCAGGCCCTTGACTGCCACGACGCGCACCAGCTCTCCTGCATTTATCGACTCGACGGCGGTCGCAGTCCAGATCTCGCCGTGGGTCTGGATTCGCCCGACGCTGCCCGGCGTGATGGGAGTCAGGGCTCGACCTACCTCGTCGAGCATTCCGGAGTCGCCTGTAACTGCCCGGCTGCGTTGGGCCTTGACAGCCAGTTGGACCAGGAACAGAACAATCCCAGAAAGCGAGAGCGTGACTGGAACGATCAGCCGCCAGCCGACCTGCAACTCCGGCAGCGGCGAGTCGACCAGCATCATCGATCCGAGGAACAGGCTGATGATGCCGCCGACCGCGAGCAGCCCGAAGCTCGTAACCTTCACTTCCAGAATCAGCAGGACGATGCCGAACAGGATGAGGAGAATACCGGCGGAGCTGACCGGCAGGACCTGAAACGCGAAAAAGGCGAGCAGCAGGCAGATCCCGCCCGCGACGCCGGGCAGAATCGCCCCTGGCGACCAGAGCTCCACGGTGAGTCCCAGGGTGCCGAGCATGAGCAGCAGATAGGCAATCTGCGGATGTGCGAGGGCGCTCAGCGTCCGCTGGGACCATGACATGTCGACGCGGCGTGTCGTTGCTCCTCCGGTATGCAGCGTCACCGTGCTGCCGTCGAATCGTGTGATGGCGCGGCCATCGAGTTTGTGCAGGAGGTCTTGAACGTCCGTCGCGACGAGATCGATGAGGGGAGGCTTTGCCGCGAGAGCTTCCTCTTCCGTGTAGGTTCGACTCTCGGTGACCGCCTGCTCCACGAGCGCCACGTTCCGATGCCGGTGCGTCGCCAGTGTACGGGCGTAGCCGGCGACGTCGGACGTCATCTTCTTGGCCATGACCTCGTCGACCTTCTGGCCGTCGCCCGAGACGGGATGTGCGGCGCCGATGTGAGTGCCCGGCGCCATCGACGAAACGTCCGCGGCCATCGTGATCAGAAAGCCCGCCGACGCGGCGCGGCTCCCGGACGGCCCCACGAAGACGGCTACCGGCGTCTTCGCCGCGATGATCGCGGAGTTGATATCTCGAGTCGAATCGACCAGACCGCCCGGCGTCCTGAGCGTGATGATCAGGATCGCGGCGCCCGCGGCGTCCGCCCGCTGAATGGCGCCACGCACGTACTCCGCCGCGACCGGGTGAATGATCCCGTCGATCTCGGCCAGGTACGCAATGGGGACTGACTCCTGGCGTGCGTCGAGACCCGTCGCCAGGCTCGCAGCCATCAGCGCCACCGATGAAATGACGAAGGCGATGGATGCGCGCATGATGAAAATGCTCCTGGTTACTTCGCTTCTGCGAGCAGCCTTTTGGCATTGACGTACGACACAATCGATCGTCAGGGCACGCTCCGCCTTTCGACGGGGATGCGCGTCTCCTTCACGGCAGCGCCCTGGAGCTCGACGCGGAGGACGCAGGCCTTCCGGCCGCCCGCGGCGCGGCATTCGTTGACGCGCGCCTCGGCCCTCAACGCGAAGAGATGCAGCACGCGGGCGATGGCGGACGCGTAAAAACCGCACAGCGGCAAGAACGACGCCTCGCGCACTTCGCAGAACAAGGACCCGCGGAGATCGATGGACGCCGATCCGCGTTTGTGCCGGATGATCGCCCGCGAGCCTGGATACGTCGTGCGAACGAGGCCGCCGGCAGTTCGCAGCGCTGCACGCGCGCGCCAGGAAAGCGGCAGCGCTCGGATGATCCGCCGCTCGAGCGCCGGCATGCTGCTGACGGTCCATTCCGCAGCGTACTCTCCAGCCCGCGCTGTAATCAGATTGTACGCCTCCCCCTCGGTTCGCAGAAAGCTGAGGACGGCCGACAGCGGCGCCAGGCCAATCGTTCCCTCGCGGAGGCCGGAAACGCTGAGCCAGTTCTCGTAGAACTCGATTCGATTCGGCAGCAGGTCGGCGATGGCCTGATGCAGGCTCGCAATGAGCACCCGTCCGATTCTCGGCTCACTCATCGCGCCATCCAGATGAATGCAGAGCAGAATCGAGGAGCACCCTCGGCGATACGGACACGTTCTGATATCGTGTGCTCTGATGGGTCAATACGCCGCATGAATACGAGCACGCGCAAGGCTTGTGGGAATCGATGCAGGAACCGCCCGCGAATCGTATCACGGATAAACGTTCGCCTTCATGATTCTACAGATTCAACGCACCGTCCGAGACAGCATGGCAGCCGCCGTCAGTCGACTGTACGGCATTCCGCCTGACGATTCAGTACTCAGAGCGGTCCCCGTCGAGATTCCACCGCGCAGAGCGCTCGGCGATCTCGCTGTCCCGCTGGCGTTCGAGCTGGCGCGTCGGCTTCGCAAAGCGCCGCGCGTGATCGCTCAGGAGATCGTCGAGGCGCTGGGTCCGATCGAAGGCTTCACGCGAATTGAACCGACCCCGAACGGATATGTGAACTTCTTCCTCGATCGGCCGGCCGCATTGACACGCTGGCTCGAGAAAGACGGCGTTCAGTCACCAAAGGGGCCCACCGGTCCCAAGACAATCGTGGAACACACGGCGATCAATCCGAACAAAGCGGCGCACATCGGACATCTTCGCAATGCGGCGCTCGGCGATGCGTTCGGACGTTTGTTGAAGTTTCTCGGACGATCGGTCGAGATTCAGAACTACATCGACGACACCGGTGTGCAGGTCGCAGACGTTGCGGTCGGGTTTCGCGAGCTCGAACAGCGCGGTCTCGACGACGTGCGCACCCTCGCCGAAACCTCACGATTCGACTACTACTGTTGGGACCTGTACGCGCGCGTGACGGAGTGGTACGAGGAAGACAAGGACCGGCTGAAGATTCGCGCCGCCGCGCTCCACGACATCGAGCGCGGTGGAAACCCTGTCGCCGACATCGCCCACCTCGTGGCCGACCGCATCGTCCGCTGTCACCTCGCGACGATGCGGCGAATGAATATCGCGTACGACCTCCTCACCTGGGAGGGTGACATCCTGCGCCTGCACTTCTGGGCGCACGCGTTCGAATTCCTCAAGCGAACAGGCGCTGTATTCCTGCAGACCGACGGGCGGCTGAAGGGCTGCTGGGTCATGCAGATCGAAGACGAATCGGGAGACGAGAAGCCGCAGACCGATGCAATCGCCGATGGCCCAACAGAGGAGGATGAGGCCGATGTCGAGCGGCGGGAAAAGGTGATCGTCCGCTCCGATGGTACCGTGACCTACGTCGGAAAGGACATGGCGTACCAGCTCTGGAAGTTCGGACTCCTCGGCAAGGACTTCTACTATCGTGTCTTCGATCGCCAGGCGGGAGGCGATCCGCTCTGGTCGACAACGTCCGATCCGGCCGCTGCTGATCCAGCAGCACCGGAGTTCGGACACGCCTCTGCGGTCTGCAATGTCATTGATACACGCCAGTCATATCTGCAGAAGCTCGTGAAACAGGCGCTCGACGTGCTCGGGTATGACGAACAAGCTGCGCAGTCCGTCCATTACGCCTACGAGATGGTGGCCCTGTCGCACGCGACAGCACGCGAGCTCGGATACGACACGAGCGAAGAAGCCGATCGACCGTTCGTGGAAGTATCCGGCCGCAAGGGTCTGGGCGTGAAGGCAGACGATCTGCTCGATCGGCTCACCGAGAAGGCGGCAAGCGAGGTCGCGAAACGCAATCCTGAATTGCCTGCAGACGAAGCAACGCACATTGCCGGGGCGATCGCCGTGGCGGCCGTCCGCTATTTCATGGTCAAGTTCTCGCGCGGCAAGATCATCGTGTTCGACATCGACGAGGCGCTCAGCTTCGAAGGGGAGAGCGGTCCGTACCTGCAATACGCCGTCGTGCGTGCGAACAACATCTTCGTGAAGCTGAAGGAACGCGAGGGATTGGGCGCCGTCGGGGTTGTCGAGGCCATCAAAGACACTCCCGCCGACGCGCTGAACGCGGGGACAGACGAAGCCAACGATCTCTGGGCGCTGATCCTCGAAGCGGCACGACTGGACGATGTGGTGGACCAGGCGGTCCGCACGCTAGAACTGTCCGTCCTCGCAAAATACGCGTTCGGCCTCGCCCAGTCGTTCAACGCGTTCTATCATCGTTATTCGATCATCAACGAAGAGCGGCCCAGCGTGCGCCGCTGGCGCGCGGCTGGCGTTGCGTACTACAAGGCGCAACTGACGAGAGCGTTGGAACTGATGGGATGTGTCGTGCCTTCGAAGATGTAGACGGGGTTCGGGATTCGGGGCTCGGGATTCGGGGCTCGGGATTCGGGGTTCGGTAGCTCGGTAGTTCAGTAGTTTGGTAGCTCGCGTGGTGCGTTCCGAGCGTCGGCAGTTCACGGTCAGATCGAACTACGAATCCCGAATCCCGAACGCCGGCAAGCGAAGCTGACATGAGCAAGCCAATCATCGGCATCACACGTTGCAGCCGACTCGATGACTACGTCGCCTCGATCGAACAGGCGGGCGGCGTCGCGCGTGTCCTGGAGGTCAGCGAGAGCCCGCGGAAGCTCGTAGGCGAACTCCAGGGTGTGCTGCTGACCGGCGGAGGCGACGTCGACCCCGTTCTGTACGGAGAGGAGCGGCATTCGACGGTTGAGGATGCGGAGCCGGGCCGTGACGAGTTCGAGATCGATCTCGCACGACGAGCGATGGGAGCGGATTTGCCTCTCCTGGCGATCTGTCGAGGCGCGCAGGTCCTCAACGTCGCTGCCGGTGGCACGCTCGTGCAGGACATCCCGTCGACGCTGCAGACCAACCTTACGCATACGCTCGAGCAGCCGAAGGATGCTATCGCCCACCAGATCCAAATCGTGGCCGGCTCGAAACTCCGCGAGGCGCTTGGTCCTGTTGTGAATGCCGCCGGTTCGTGCCGGGTGAACAGCCGGCATCATCAATCTGTGGGCCGCGTCGGGTCGGGCCTGGTGACTACTGCCACCGCACCCGACGGCGTGATCGAGGCGATCGAAGCGCCCGACAAGCCGTTTTGTGTCGGCGTCCAGTGGCATCCTGAAAACTTCTGGCGGACCGGCGGGTTCGGATCCCTCTTCGAGTCGTTCGTGGGCGCCGCGCGCGAAAAACTCGCGGCTGTGGAGGACGGAGAGTTCAACTAACAGGAGAACGGGAGAAGACAAACTTCTCCCGTTCTCCTGTTATTCCCTCCCGCGCTCGAAGACGCCCATGCTCTCGACGTGCGGGGTGTTCGGGAACAGATCGAACGACTGCAGGGAGCGTAACCTGCAGCCCGCATCGACGAGCCGACGCGCGTCACGCGCCATCGTCGGCGGATCGCACGAGACGTAGATCACCATGCTCGCACGCTGCGCCAGCACCGCGCGCAGCGCCTCCCTGGACACCCCCGTGCGAGGCGGATCGACGATGATCGCGGCGGGCCGACGTCGGTGACCGGAAAGGAAGGATTCGACCGAGCCAATCGCAACCCGGATCGCAGTCCCGAACTGCGCGGCGTTGCTCTTCAAATCAGCTCCGCTCGATCGATCTCCTTCGACGGCTGTGATGCCGTGACGTCCCGCGCCGGCGAGGGCCGCCGAGAAGATTCCGACGCCGGCGTAGAGATCCAGGACGTCTCCATCACGTGGAACCTCGGCGATCACCGCCTCCACGAGCGATGGCAGCAGGAATCGATTCGCCTGAAAGAACGACGTCGCATGCCGGTTCAGTACGCCGCGCGATTTCCCCGCCGTCAACGCCTCCAGCCGGTCGGTCACGACCGGGCTCCCCGCCGACCCCAGCGCAGCGCCAGTCCCTCCCGCAGTGCAGCCGGTGATGAGCGGTCCTAGGACCCTTTCGATCACCGATGCGTCGGCGCCCCTGCCAGGAGCCAACTCGAGGTGAACGATTCTCTGGTTGCCCGAGAGATTCTCGGTAAGCTCGATTCCCGTGGGAGAGATGCCCGCCGTCCGAAGCGTTGCGACGGTCTCGTCGACGGCGGTCACCGACGCATCGAGCAGCTGCCTCGTCTGTGAGATGTCGCACAGATCGTGCGTGCCTTCCCTGTAGAATCCGGCGCGCCCGTCTCGTACATGGAATCGCGCCCGCAACCGGTATCCTTCTTCTGGTGACGCGGCGACCGACACGGCGTCGTCCAGGTGAATGCACCCGATGCGCGCAAACGAATCGACGACGACGTCTGATTTGATTGCGAGTTGACGCGGATACGTGATGTGCGAATAGAGGCAGCCGCCGCACAACAGATCGACTGAGTTACCGCGGCGATCGGCCGACGGATCCAGGACATCGGTCGTCGTGGCAAATGCGAGTTTCCGCTCCACCCGCTCGATCCGTGCGCGCACTCTCTCGCCCGGAATCGCACCCATCACGAGAAGGACCTGTCCCTCGTGTCTGGCGATCATCCTGCCGCCGACAGCGGGCTTCTCGATGGCAAGGTCGATCTGCTGTCCCGGTGTGAGCATGTGTAGTGTCTGGCTTTGAACCAGACCTGTAGCGTCTGGCTTCAGCCAGACCCTCTACTCGAACGCAATCGTCGGCAGACCGACGCTCTCGCGCACGAGGCGCCGGAACGCGCTCTCGATCGCGCTCGCACGTGTATCGGCGGGCATTCGCGCGAGGAACGCGGCCAGCTCCGCTTCGGCCTCGCGATACAGATTGGCCGTGGCCACGGAATCGAGGCTCCCCACAGATTTGTCGACAAGATCTCGATCGAGATGTGCCAGTCGTTCAACGATGGCATCGCGCCTGGAGCCGCGCGCTTTTCTTGCGTCGGCAGCGAGCCCGTCGAGCTCGCGGACGGCGGCATCGATCGTCGCCGCTGCTGGTGCGAGTCCGCCTTCGACAGGCGGAAGTGCGATTAGACGCGCGATCACTCGCTCGATGTGCGAAGAGAGGCTCGGCTTCCGCAATGCGGCCGCCGAACCCGGCACCCCCACGCCCACTGCCCGCCGCCACTCGTCGAACAGCTCGAGGATATCGGCCTGGCAAAATTCGATACGCGCCGGCCGGCGCCGCGGCTTCGCGTAGTGCCGTTCGCAGTAGCGATCGATCCCGCGAAACGCGATCTTCAGCGGCACGCCGCGCTCAGCCCAGTCACGCACACGCTCGAACGCGGGGCCGACGATACGAATCAGATGACCGCCGTTCTTCTGACACAGATAGCTTTCCAGCTGACGACAGTAAGCGGAAACGCCGATCGACTCGGAGCTCGGGGCTCGGGGTTCAGGTCTCGCCATTCGCAGTTCGCGATATCGGAGTCCGATCGCGGATTCGGATTCAAGGATTCATGGATTAGGAATTAGGGATTGTTTCGTTCCCAAATGAGCCGGAGTCCCTGGAGGGTCAGGTCGGGTTCAACAAACTGAATCGAGGTCGTCTCGCGCGCAAGTACATCGGCCATCCCTCCGGTCGCGACACACTGAGCGGCTTCGCCGTGCTCGAGCTCGCGTCGCATGCGTTGCACGATACCGTCGACCATCGCGACGTACCCGAAGAACAGACCGGCCTGCATCGACGTGACCGTCGTCTGTCCGATGATCGACTCCGGTTTTCGGACCTCTACGCGCGGGAGCCGCGCCGCGCGCTGAAAGAGCGCGTCGGCCGAGATGCCGATGCCGGGGCAGATCACACCGCCAATGTACTCGCCCGCGGTGGAGATCGCGTCGAAGGTTGTCGCCGTCCCGAAATCAACGACGATCACGGGCACCTGTGTCGGCCGACCGTAGCGATCGTAGGCCGCCACCGCGTTGACGACGCGATCCGCACCCACATCGGACGCCGGTTTGTACAACACCGGCATTCCGGCGTCCGTGCCGGGATCCACAGTCAGCGCACGATGCCCGAAGTATCGCGCCGCCATCTCCTGCATTGTCCCGGTCAGCGGCGGCACGACCGAGCTGATGATGATGCCATCCACCTTGGTTCGATCGATTGCACTTTCCGCGAAGAGCAGCGCGATAAGGATGCCGAGCTCGTCCGCCGTGCGCTCGCGCAGCGTCACGAGTCGCCAGCTGTGAATCAGCGCCGCTCCGTCGAACACGCCGAGAACGATGTTCGTGTTGCCGATGTCAATGGCCAGCAGCATGACTCAGTTTTGGCAGGATGCTGAAAAAAGCATCCTGAATGGGAAATGGGAGATGGAAGATGGGAAATGGGAAAACCGCATAAGTTTGCCATTTCCCATTTGCTATTTCCCATCAGGCCGTTCCTTTCACCGGCCTGTTAGTCACCTCCACGTGATCTCGCCGGAAATGATGCGCTGAATTCGATTGCCGACTCGCACGAGGAGCGCGCCGTCGTCGGCGATTCCCGCCGATGTGCCGGCGACTCGCCCCGATGCTGTCTCGCATTCGATCGAGCTGCCGACAACCGACGGTGCGAACGTTCGCCACCGCGCGAGGAGCTCAGTGCGATCGCCGCGCTCCAGATGTCCGATGTGACGCGCCAGCGCCACGAGCGTCTCGACGAGTATCGGACCCGCTTCGACTTCGCGCCCGAGCTCTGACGCGATCGATGTCGCGCGGTCGCTCAGCTCGATCGGATAAGCCGCCGGTCGAAGATTGATGCCGAATCCGAGGATCACGTATTGAATTCCTCCGGCGGTCGACGCGCCTTCGGCGAGCACGCCGGCAAGTTTCCTTCCGAGCGGCACGGAGCTCGCTCCCAGTCGTGCCCTGTTCGATGGAACGACGACGTCGTTGGGCCACTTGATCTCAACCGGCAATCCTGTCGCGCTCGTCACCCCTTCCGCAACAGCAACTCCGCCCGCAAGCGTGAGATACGGCGCCGCCGTCGGACTGCGGCAGATCACCGATACGTACAACCCGGCGGCGGGCGGCGAGTACCAGGACCGCCCCAGCCGGCCGCGCCCCGCAGTCTGGGACGAAGCGAGGACGACGGTGCCCTGCGGCGCGCCGCGTTCGGCGAGCGAGGCCGCCACATCGTTCGTCGATCTGGTTTCGAGGAAGTAGTGGACTCGATCGCCGAATCCGCCACGACGATCCGACGATCGGCCGAAAGCCTGGGCAAGATCCGGTGGCAGCGGATCAGACATCGGACTGGAGCTCGAGGCTCAGGTCCACCGCTGGTGCCGAGTGCGTAAGCGCACCGATCGACACGTAATCCGCGCCAGTCCTGGCGAGCTCGGGAATCCGCTCCAACGTTACGCCCCCGGAGATCTCGATCTTGGCGCGTCCGGCAATCCTCCGGACGGCCTCGTGGATGTCCGCGGTAGATAGATTGTCGAGCAGAACGACGTGCGCACCGGCTGCAATTGCGGCATCGACGTCGTCGAGGCGCTGGGCTTCGACCTCGACCGACATCTCCTCACCCGCAGCCTTCATCCGCCGCACAGCTTCCTTGACACTGCCAGCCAGCCGGATGTGGTTGTCCTTGATCAGAATCCCATCGTCCAGACCGCTGCGATGATTGAGACCTCCGCCCGCGCGTACCGCGTACTTTTCCAGAACGCGTAACGTTGGCGTCGTTTTGCGTGTGTCCAGAATCGCAACCTTGCCGGCTGCCGCATCGACGAATCGCCGGGTGAAGGTCGCGACGCCCGACATCCGCTGCAGAAAGTTCAACGCGGTGCGCTCAGCGGTCAGCATCGGCGCGGCCAACCCGTGGAGCTCGGCCAGAATCGACCCCGCCGGGCAGTGCTCTGCGTCCGCCCACTTTCGCTCGATGACGACTGCGGGATCGAGTTGCCGGAACGTCTCCGCGGCAACATCGAGTCCGGCAACGACGCAAGGGACCTTTGCGACGATCAGACCACGCGCACGCTGTTCAGCACCGATGGTGGCTTCGGTCGTCACGTCACCCCAGCCGAGATCTTCTGCAAGCGCGCGGCGGACTGTCTCACGGTACGTGCCGGGGTCGAGCGGCCCAAACGGCACCATCTTCATTCCGGCCGCCCGTGCGCGACGATGTCGACCTTGTACTCGGGTGCGCTCTGAAACTGGAGCGCCTGCGCACGCGATGCCGCCTGAAGGTCCTGGGCGGCCAGGCCGATTGCCTTGTCGAGCTCTTCGTTGTTGAAGATGACGACCTGCTGCAAGGGCGCGCCCGGTGACAGCTGAAGCTCGGTCTTGCGCTTGCGGATGTCGCCGAGCACTTCCGTGGTTCGAAGGTAGACGGCGTAATCGCGATCCTGCGACGCGTCGAAGATTTCATCGATCTCCGCAGTCGACGGCCATCGGGACGTGTGGACGCTTCCGGCGTGCCACCACGACCACGTTTCCTCGGCCACGAACGGAAGGAACGGCGCGAAAAGCCGGGTGAGAATCGACAGCGCAAGCAGCATCGTCGTATTCGCCGAGGCCGCTTCCTCCTCACCCCGATCGCCGTACTTGCGGGCTTTCGCCAGCTCGAGGTAGTTGTCGCAAAAGTCCCAGAAGAACGCTTCGGTGTGCTGAAGAACCCACGCGTAATCGTAATCGTCGAGACGCTCGGTTGCCTCGTCGACGAGCTTCCTCAAGTTCTCCAACAGACCGCGATCGATGACGTGAGTCACAGGACCCCGAGGCTCGGACCGGGAGAGGACGAACTTCGACGCGTTGAGCAGCTTGATCGCCAACCGCCGGCCGACCTTCATCTGACCCGTATCGAAGGCTGTATCCGCACCCGGTGCGCCGCGTGCGGCCCAGTAGCGCACGCCGTCTGACCCGTGCTCCTCGAGCAGCGCCATCGGCGTGATGACGTTCCCCTTGGACTTCGACATCTTTTTGCGATCCGGGTCGAGAATCCAGCCGGAGATTGCCGCGTTCTTCCACGGCAGGGTGCCGTGTTCGAGGTACGAGCGGAGCACTGTCGAGAACAACCAGGTTCGAATGATGTCGTGCGCCTGGGGGCGAACGTCCATCGGAAACACACGCTGAAAGAGATCGGGGTCCTCCGCCCACCCGCCGGCAATCTGCGGTGTCAACGACGACGTCGCCCACGTGTCCATTACGTCCGGATCGCCGGTGAAGCCGCCGGGAACGTCGCGCTGATCGGCGCGATAACCGGTCGGCACATCGGTCGACGGGTCGATCGGCAGCGCCTCATCCTCCGGCAACAGCCGCGCCGAGTAGTCCGTCGTGCCGTCCTGGCGCACCTGAAACCAGACGGGAAACGGCACACCGAAAAACCGCTGTCTACTGACACACCAATCGCCGGCGAGACCGTTAATCCAGTTTTCAAAGCGCGTCTGCATGTACGTCGGGTGCCACTGCAATTCCTGGCCGAGCGCCAGCAGCGCGTCGCGGAACTCCATCGTCTTGATGAACCACTGCCGGCTGGTGATGATCTCGAGCGGCCTGTCGCCCTTCTCGTAGAACTTCACCGGGTGCGTAATCGACCGAGGATCGCCGATCAAATCCCCGCTCGCCCTCAGGAGCTCGACGATGCGGGCACGCGCCTTCACGGCGGAGAGGCCGGCGAGCTGATCGTAGTGCTGCTGCGCGCGTGGCGGATCGACGCTCTCCCAGCCCGCTTCTCCCCACGTCACCGGACGGAGTGTGCCGTTCGGCTGAATCACCGCGCGGACCGGAAGCCCGAGCTCGCGCCACCAGACGACGTCGGTAACATCGCCGAACGTGCAGATCATCGCGACGCCGGTCCCCTTCTCGGGATCCGCCAGCGGATGCGCGCGCAACGGCACGCGCGCGCAGAACAAAGGCGTCACGACGTCGGTGCCGAAGAGCGGTCGATACCGCTCATCATCCGGATGCGCAACGAGCGCGACACATGCCGGGATCAGCTCCGGGCGCGTCGTGTCGATTTCGATGGGGCGACCATCAACGTGCGCGAATCGAATGCGGTGATAAGCTCCGGGCTGTTCGCGATCTTCGAGCTCCGCCTGCGCGACTGCCGTACGAAAGTCCACGTCCCAGAGCGTCGGGGCCTCGAGCTGATAAGCGAGGCCGCGGCGAAGGAGTTTCAGAAACGAGAGCTGTGAGACGCGCTGCGCGCGGCGGTTGATCGTTGCGTAAGTCATCGACCAATCGATCGACAACCCAAGCGTTTTCCACAGTTGTTCGAAGGCCTTCTCGTCCTCAGCCGTAAGTCGCGTGCACAGCTCGATGAAATTCGGTCGCGAGACCGGCATCGGCTGCTTTCCGGGTTTGTCCAACGGTACGAATGTGGGGTCGTACGGCAGCGACGGATCGCAGCGCACGCCGAAGTAGTGTTGCACACGCCGCTCCGTCGGCAGGCCGTTGTCATCCCACCCCATCGGATAGAACACGGCCCGTCCACGCATCCGCCGAAAACGCGCGATGACGTCGGTATGCGTGTAGGAAAAAACGTGGCCGACGTGCAGCGACCCGCTGACGGTCGGCGGTGGCGTATCGAACGAGTAGACGCGCTCGCGTGGCTGGCTGCGATCGAACCGATACGTGCCATCGGCTTCCCACCGCGCCATCCATTTCTGCTCGAGTCCCTCGAGCGCCGGCCTATCGGGAACTGCAATGGGATGGTCGGAGTCCTGACCCACTGGCATGACCGATAATCGTATCACTTCAATCCGATACGTCGCTTCGCCTGCCGGTCGCTCGGTAGCTTGGTGGTTCGGTCGCCCGGTACGTCGCTGGCTTGGAGTCCTTGCTGGATTTGTTCGATCGTCGCGTCTCGCCGTTGGGCGCGCCTGCTGGAACAGAGCGAACGTAATTCTCGTCAGCCCGGATTCGCCGGTCCCGACCAACGAGCTAACGGGCTACCGCACACCGAGCTACCGAACTACCGAGCTATCGGCGGTTGACAGGGCTATTGCGCTTGATCCGTTCGATCTCCTCGCGCACGAGACGCTCGGCCACGTCGAGCACCGCGCGGCGCATCGACTCGTTGCCCATTCGAACGATGACGCGCCGGGCGATGTCGTCAATCGCCGCGTCCGACAACGCAAGCGGGGTTGCGGCTGCCGGGGCGATGGGCCGCCCTTGTTCGGCCGCGAGCAGCGCGGCGAAGGCTTCCGGTAGCGGACGGAGATCAGGCTCGGTCGTGGCGGCCATCTGCGGTCCTGACTTCCGCGCTTCGAACGCGGCCTCGAGTCGGTCGAGGTAGTCTGCTGGGCGATCCGGGACGATGGTTGGTTGGGCGGGCGGAGATGCGTTGTTCGTGACATGCGCCGCGGTGGTTTCGTCGCTGCGCGGGGCCGTTGAAGAGCGAGTTCGCAAGAGCTCCCGAACTCGATTCACGATCATCTGCGGCTCGAAGGGTTTCACCAGCACCCCGTCGCAGCCGATTGCGCGCGCACGGCCTTCGTCGATCGGCTCGAATGCGGCGGCCAGCAGCAGGACCGGGATGCTCACCAGGCTCGGATCGCCCTTGACGAACGCGGCGACCTCGTAGCCGTTCCGCTCGGGCATCTCCACGTCGGCTAAAACGATATCGGGCCGATCAGTTTTGATCCGCTCGATCGCCTGGAGGCCATCGCTCACCGACACAACCTGCACGTTCTCGTCTGCGAACGTCAGCTCGATGACGCGCTGGACCGTCTCGCTGTCATCGGCCAGAAGGAGCTTGGGAGGCATCGTTCAAGGCGCAGATTGACACGGGTTTTCGCGGATCAACGAGATTGCGCGGTAGACATCTCTACTACACCTGTTCGACGCGAGGGCGAACATTGTTCGTGATGAAGCTGACGATCTCCTGCATCGGGCTCCCGGGCAGGAAGATGCCCTTGATGCCGATCTCGCGCAGCCTGGGAATGTCCACGTCCGGGATGATACCGCCAACGACGACGAGCACGTCCTGAAGGCCCTTCAAGGCGAGAAGCTCCATCACCCGAGGACAAATGTGCATGTGCGCGCCCGAAAGGATAGACAAGCCGATTGCGTCGGCATCCTCCTGGAGCGCCGCGGCCACGATCTGCTCCGGGGTCTGACGCAGGCCCGTGTAGATGACCTCCATCCCTGCGTCACGCAACGCACGCGCGATCACCTTGGCCCCGCGGTCGTGCCCGTCGAGCCCAGGCTTCGCGATGACGACCCGAATCTTGCGCATGCTGGAACCCGCCTCTGGGCTTTGGGCTTTGGGCCACTCGCGCCGAAGTCACCAAACCCAAAAGCCCTGAGGCCGAAGCCGGGGTCAAATCAGCGGAACTTCCTCGTATTCGCCCCACACTTCCCGCAGTGCGTCGCACATCTCGCCGACAGTGGCGTAGGCCCTCACACAGTCGAGCAACGGATACATCGTATTCGCAGAACCGCGCGCGGCCTCGCGCAGGGCGTCGAGCGATCGACGGACCGCGTCGTTGTCGCGCGTTGTGCGGAGCGCCTCGAGCCTCGCCAGCTGTCGCGCCGCTGTCGTGTCGTCGATGTAGAGAATCGGCACCGGCGGCTCGTCTTCCTGCACGAAGTCGTTGACCCCGACGATGATCTTCTCGCGCGCCTCGACTGCCTGGTGGAAACGGTACGACGCCTCTGCGATCTCCCTCTGCGGATACCCGTCCTCGATCGCTTCGACCATCCCGCCGAGGCGATCGATGGCGTCGAAGTACTTCCGGGCTCCTGCCTCCATGTCGAGCGTCAGCCGCTCGAGGAAGTACGATCCGCCGAGCGGATCCGCCACGTTCGCCACGCCGCTCTCGTAGGCGATGACCTGCTGGGTGCGAAGCGCGAGCGTCGCTGCTTCGGCGGTCGGCAGCGCAAGCGCCTCGTCGAGCGAGTTCGTGTGGAGCGACTGGGTCCCGCCGAGCACGGCCGCAAGCGCCTGGAGCGCCGTGCGGACCACATTGTTGTACGGCTGCTGTGCGGTGAGCGAAACGCCGGCCGTCTGGGAGTGAAAGCGCAGCCTCCACGACCGCTCGTCCTGTGCGCCGAAGCGATCCCGCATGACGTCCGCCCACAGGCGCCGTGCGGCCCGAAACTTTGCGATTTCTTCGAAGAAATCGCTGTGCGAATTGAAGAAGAACGACATGCGCGGCGCGAACACATCCACGTCGAGGCCTGCGTCCACGCCGTATTGCACGTACTCGATGCCGTCGCGCAGCGTGAAGGCGAGTTCCTGCAACGCCGTCGAGCCCGCCTCGCGAATGTGGTAGCCGCTCACCGACACCGTGTTCCAGCGTGGCACTTCCTTCGCGCAGAAAGCGAAGACGTCCGTCACAAGCCGCATCGACTGCCGCGGAGGATAAATGTATTCCTTCTGCGCGATGAATTCCTTCAGGATATCGTTCTGGATGGTCCCCGACAGGCGCTTCCAGTCGGCGCCCTGCTTCTCTGCGACCGCAAGATACATCGCAAAGATCATGGGCGCCGGGGAGTTGATCGTCATCGACGTAGTGATGTCGCTGAGCGCGATTCCGTCGAAGAGACGTTCCATGTCCGCCAGCGACACGATGCTGACGCCGCACTTCCCGACCTCGCCCAGTGACAGCTCGTGATCGGGATCGCGTCCCATCAGGGTCGGCAGATCGAACGCGACGCTCAAGCCGGTGCCACCCGCGCGCAGCAGCGTCTTGTACCTTTCGTTCGTTTCTTCGGGCGTC
>Ga0114129_10007130_pt1 | contig 15909 bp, 16 predicted proteins | sample RhiMetdeltSRZDD1_FD_80071 | JGI IMG/M metagenome (GOLD analysis project Ga0114129, IMG submission 80071) | Populus rhizosphere microbial communities from Tennessee, USA - Rhizosphere MetaG P. deltoides SRZDD1 (version 2) (version 2) | ecosystem: Host-associated > Plants > Roots > Rhizosphere >... | reverse complement strand
GACGGTTCTCGACGCCGCATGCGGTGTCGGTTATGGGACCGAATGCATCGCACAATTTGCCTCAAGAGTGGTAGGCGTCGATATAGACGGCAATGCGTCCAGCGCTGCCAAGCAAGCGTCCACGCGGTGCAACGTTGATTTCGCGCGGATGGACTGTCGACGCACCGGTTTTCAAGCTCAGAGTTTCGATGTGGTGGTAGCATTTGAATTTCTCGAGCACATCCACGAACAAGCGCAGTTCATCGAGGAAATCATCCGGATACTAAAGAGTGATGGGGCGTTGATTATTTCCACTCCGAGCCGCGAGCCGTATAACCTTGCGCGCAGGGAAGCGAATCAGTTTCATCTGAGAGAACTATCGGCAGAAGAATTTGAGCGGTTGATGCGCAGGTATTTTGGTCAGGTCACGATCTACGGCCAGAGACGGAACCGATCATTTTTGCGTCACCAAGACGCCGATCGACGCCTCAAAGAACTGGAAATCCAAGTTGCGGTGATGGGGAATCAAGTCAGCTTGTTGGTGCAGTCTCTCCCTAGGGTCTTTCTTCGAGGGATGATCCCGGATTTTCTTCTACGATTGTTACCGCACGGCGTCTTCTCGAGCCTCCATCAGTGGTATCGAGGCGAGCCGCCGAAGGGCGCCGTCGCGCCCGTCGGAGAACAAAGGTATGGTGGCGCGCCATCCGCGACGGCACACGCACCAATCGCGGTGGAGGACATCGAAATATCGTCCAGCGTATATTCCGAAGATATGTATCTGATCGCCGTATGTCGATTTTAACAAGGTCCAGAAAATACGAAAAGGCACTGCCTTGCCACACGGATTTTGAATAGAAATAGGTACAGCGTCGAAATTCGCGCGGCCGGGGCGGCAAGACGGGGCTTAGAAAAACAAGAGCAGGTTGTGCTGAATTGGACGAATATTTTAGCGGGCAGTTTTTGGCATTTTTATCGAAAAGTTCTCAGAACTTCTGAAATACTTTCGGACGACGGAGCAGTGGAACTCGCGAAAAAAGCGAGCGCACTGATCGGTCGGATTCTCAGCGGCGAGGAAAATGTCGTTCGGTGGTTACGTCCCGAAGCGAAAACCGGCCGCGGACTCGACGACATTTTTTGGACGACGGAAATTCAGCCGTTATCTTTGCCCAAAGTAACCAACCCGTTGGTGTCCATCATCGTCCCGGTTTTTAACCAAAAGCTCCATACGTTTAATTGTCTCAAATCGGTATTGGAAAATACCGCCGACGCGAGCTACGAGGCGATTGTCGTCGACGACGCGTCGACCGACGATACTGCGGCCATGTTGTCTCAGATCGACAATCTGCAGATCGTCAGGAACCGCGTGAATGCCGGTTTCCTCAATGCTTGCCACGTCGGCGCGCGGCTTGCCACCGGACGATATCTGGTATTTTTAAATAATGACACTCAGGTCCGCCGCGGCTGGTTGGCAGCGCTCACTGACATGATGGAAAACGATGCAAACGTTGGCCTGGTGGGCGCCAAACTCATCTATCCGGACGGGAGACTGCAAGAAGCTGGCGGCATTATTTGGAACGACGCCTCCGGATGTAATTACGGCAGGGGCGACGATGCTGAGAAATCGGAGTATGGCTTTGTCCGCGAAGTGGATTACTGTTCCGGAGCGTGCATCATGGTGCGCGAAGAGTTATGGAAACGGTTCGGCGGATTCGATACGCGCTATGCGCCAGCCTATTACGAAGACACGGACCTGGCCTTTACGTTGAGGCAAGCGGGCTACAAGGTCATGTACCAACCCGCGGCCGAAGTAATCCATCATGAAGGCGTGTCGAATGGGACCACGGTTTCAGAGGGAGTCAAAAAATTTCAAGCCATCAATCGTGAAAAATTCCTGGACAAATGGCGCGAGGTACTGGCTGATAACCACCGGGACGTCAATTGCGAGTTGCTCGTCGCGCGGCAGCGAGCCAATGGAAAACGGATGCTCATCATCGACCATCAAGTTCCGGCGCATGATCGTGATTCGGGCTCCCAGCGCATGTATCAGCTGCTGCGTCTTTTCACTCAAATGGATTGGCGCGTGACGTTTCTGCCCGCCGATTTGGCGCGCCGGGAGCCTTACACTACGGAACTGCAGCGAATGGGCATCGAGGTGCTCTATTGGCCGTGCCGGCGGTGGAAGTTTATCTCGAAGCTCGCACCGCTTTTAGATTTGGTCATTGTTTCGCGCCCGGCGCCGGGAAAGAAATATCTAGGGCAGGTCCGAAGACTCGCGCCTCAGGCGAAATTTATTTACGACACCGTTGACCTGTATTTCTTGCGCGAAAGTAGGCGGGCAAATCTCGAAAAAAACAGGATCGGCCAAAGGACCGCAAACAAGTACAGGCGGTTGGAATTTTCCCTGGCTAAACAAAGCGACGCTACTTTCGTCGTGAGCTCGGTGGAGAGGGAAATTCTCTTGAGGCACGATCCCGCGCTCAACGTGCATGTCGTCCCAAACATTCACGAAGCGACGGCCAACGTCAGGGCGTTTGCAGGCCGCAAAGACTTGCTGTTTGTCGGCGCATTTCAACATCCACCCAACGCCGACGGCATTTGCTATTTTGCGCAAGAAGTCTTCCCGCTCGTGCTGCGACATCTCCCCGATATCAAAATCTATATTGTGGGGAGCGACCCCACGCCACCGGTCAAAGCGTTGGCCAGCTCGAACGTGATCGTAACCGGCTGGGTCAATGACATCGGAGCCTTCTTCGAATCGGCCCGGGCTTTCGTGGCTCCGCTTCGATACGGCGCAGGTGTCAAGGGCAAAATAGGCCAGAGCCTCGCTTATGGTCTGCCGGTGGTCACCACGTCGATCGGCGCCGAGGGAATGTCATTGGTCGATGGCCGAGACGTGCTCATCGGCGATACTTCAGAGCATTTTGCAAGGAACCTGGTGCAACTTTATAACGACCAATTGCTTTGGCAGAATCTTTCTCGAAATTCGATCGAGTATATTGGGTCATGCTGTACCCCCGGGATTGTCAAAGCGAAATTAGAAAATGTTTTTACTGAGATTTTCGCTCGGCCGACTAGCGCAGTTTCGCCGACCAGAGTCGCTCGAACACGGTTATGATGGAAATGCTCCTGCAGAGCTGCAAACGTCTGGGAAGATTTTATAGCAGGCGGGCCAAATTCGCGCTTGGCCTCAGACTGCCAAGAAAAGAATTAAAAGTGTTGCTGCGCGGATTCTGCAACGTTTGCGGAAACAATGCTCAATTCTCGGCTACGGAATCGCCGAATCTTCGCGAGTCATTGTACTGCAGCTCCTGTGGCTCGACGGCACGCAATAGAATGTTAGCGAGCGGGCTTCTCCGCATCGCCTCTGCCCCACCCTTCCAAAGCATTGCCGCGCTTGCGAGCGCCCCGACCGGCCCCAAAATATTTGATACGGATTGCTACGGTCCCATCTTTCAGCTTCTTCGCAAAGCCGATTTTTACAGTTCCTCCGTGTACATTCCCCGAAAGCCGTTTGGGATGAGAATTTTTGACGAAGTCATTAACGTCGATTTGCAGAATATGCCCTTTAAAGATGAATCCTTCGACGTGATCTTAACGTCGGATGTCATGGAGCATGTCCGCCGTGACGACTTGGCTCATTCGGAGATTCATCGCTGTCTCAAACCGACAGGTTTTTATGTCTTCACGGTGCCGTTCGTGCCATCGTGGACAAAGAATCAAATTCGCGTCGATTCATTGGGTGCTGAAGATGTTTATCTTATGGAGAAGGAGTACCATGGCGATCCTGTAACGGGGAACGGCGTTTTGGTCTACCGCATTTATGGAAATGAACTGACAGAGCAACTGGCGAAGACGGGCTTTGAAGTCCAGTTTGATAATGAACCTGATACGGGAAAGGGTATGCCGAACAAGGACTTATTCATTTGCCGTAAATTGTCGTAGGTCATTTCGTTAGCCGCGATTCATTCAATTTGACCGATAATTCAACAGTCTTTAATCGAAACCAGACGCAACATAACGCTTTCAATGGCGCAAAGGTGCGATGGCGACACGTCCGCGCTAACGAGCGCAGCGCCATTGCGGTCAATTTGGTCAGAATGAGAAACGGAATTTCCACGGGATGAACGTACGTTTTGAAACTCACGAGAAAATGGCCGCGCGCCATGTGATACTCATAAAAAAAGCTTGAACGATCAACGGACGGACCGTATTCATGTTCAACATAAACGTCTTCAGCGCACCTGGTCTTTTTCCCCTCGCGCAATAGGCGCCAACCTAGTTCGGTGTCTTCGCCGTACATGAAGAAGGCTTCATCAAAAACCGCGTCGTCAATGACGAGGGCTTTTGAAAACAACAGGCAACAACCCGTGTAATAGTGAAAGCGAAGCATGCCGGGTTTTGAAAGCAGTAATCCGAGATAGCGATGATACCAGATGCCATATTCGCGGCTAGGATCGCTCGACACGACTCTTGGCGCGGCAAGGGCAGCTTGGGGATCTTTTTTAAGTGTCGAGACCAGGCCGCTAACTAACCCAGGTCCTGCGACGGCATCATTGTTTAACAACAGATAGTAATCGTGTGGCGATTCAGAGCGCCTGTCGTGAGCGAGAACGAAGTTAACACCTCCGCCGAATCCGAGGTTCTTGCCGGTGGTAAGAAATTCGATTTTGAATCCAGTAATTGCTGCGGTGAGGTCGGCGAATGTGCGCCGTAAATTTGCCGATGCGCTGTCAGACCCGGAGTTGTCTAGGACGTAGACGGTTTTAAGATCCTGCCCAACGAGAGATAGCACGCTCTGTTTGGTTTTATCAGCGCCGAAATAATCAAGAATGATCGCGCACACATGCTGCTTCATTGTGAAGTGAGAATTATCGGATCTTCAATGTTCGGCAAATTACCACCAATAGTCAGGTCCTAGCAAGGTTAACGAATGTGGCGAGTTTTTTAACCTTTTCTGCTATTAAGAGCGTGTCTCGTTATTCTACTATGTCGTATCCGCTCGGGATCAAATATTTAATCTGCGTGAGTTCCCTACGGATATTAAGTTCGATCGGCTGATCATTGCATTCGGCAACTGCAGAAAGCTGGAATCGCCCGGAAAATTCTTACGGTTGCGTGCGATTCTTGGGGTCGCAGGCGAGAGTTTTTTGGCCAGCAGGTCTTTTATCGCTTTTCTTTTCACGATATCCCTTTCATAATTGCAAATCATGCTTCATTTTGCCGCTTTTATCTTTGGCGCACTTGCGGGGAGCTTCCTCAACGTCTGCATTGCCCGCATCCCCAAGGGAGAATCGATTGTGCAGCCGCCGTCGCATTGTCCAAATTGCAAGTCGTCAATTTCTTTCTACGATAACGTGCCATTGCTGAGTTTTCTGATTTTGCGCGGACGTTGTCGTTCGTGTTCTGAGAGGATCTCGTGGCGCTACTTTTTCGTTGAGTTGATGACGGGATTATTGGCGCTGTCCCTATTTGAGCGATTTGGCCTGGGATTTGTATTTTTTGTGAGTTTTGGTTTCGTTGCTGCGTTGGTGGTGATTTCCTTTATCGATCTTGACGTCCGCATTGTGCCTGATGTCATCAGTTTGCCCGGGATCGTACTAGGTTTACTGTTATCGCTTGTTGGATATTTCGCGATTGGCAACGCTTCCGGCATCGTACCATCACCGCTGAGCTCAGTGATCGGAATACTCGCTGGCGGAGGTTTCCTGCTTGCCACCGCGTGGATCTATGAGAAGATTACCGGCGTTGAGGGCATGGGTGGCGGCGACATCAAGCTGCTGGCAATGATCGGGGCATTTCTGGGATGGCCTTCGATTCCCGTCACGCTTTTCTTCGCCTCCCTAGTCGGTTCGGTTGTCGGATTGACGTGCATGCTACTTACCGGTGCCGGACGCAGGCTTGCGCTACCGTTCGCGCCATTTCTGTGCTCCGGGGCTGTCTTATTCATTTTCTTCGGCGAGGATCTCATCCAGTTTTACCTCTATCCCAGTTAATTGCGACGCTGCCTTCTCTACAAATTTTGTCATCGTTACAGATTTCGCCACGATAAGCTTCTATTCCCCTGATCTCTGTGGGAAGCGGTGCTCCCTAAAGCTCCCTATTTGCCACTCTTTGGTCATCGGTTTTGAGCCTTTCCTTGGTACGTTTATTGCCACGCTCGTGATTAGGAAATGGCTGGTTTTTTCGTGAGAACTGGTGATTGCGACTGGTCATTTTTACGGTTGTTTCAGATGATTTTAGCGAAAATACTTCCAATGACGCGACGGAAACAAGTCCATAAGTATTTCGATCAGTGTGGTTTCACACTTGCCGAACTCCTCGTTGGCTGCGCGCTTTTTGGAATTGTCGCGGCGATCGCGGTGCCACGATTCATCGCTTCCCAGCCTGGCCTTCGCCTTAATGGGGCAACTAGAGATGTCTATGCGCAACTGATGCGCGCGCGCGGCTTGGCGGTGGAAGAAAACAACAATTATGTCGTGTCTTTCCCAAATAATCATACTCTCTCCATCCTTGATGATAACGACAACAGCGGCACGACGACGGCCGGGGACAGTACAACAACCGTTGACATTCAGCTCAATTACCCGGACATCACTATCAGCAAGGGTGGCGGCCAGCCAGATCCAACGTTTCTTCCTAGGGGTACGACTCAAGGCAATACGACGATAACCGTAACAAACTCGGCCGGCTCCAGGACGATTTCGGTAAACATTACGGGAGTGGTGAAGATCAATTAACGTTAGCAGGGAACGAAGCGTAACAATGGCGTTTGCCAGTCAACAAGACGGTTTCACCTTGATGGAAGTTTTAGTTGCGCTGCTTCTACTCACCATCGGACTGCTTGGTGTGGCCAACCTCACCATCGGTGTCATCAAAGGAAACTCGTACAGTAAGAACGTAACGACCGCGACGGTCGTAGCCCAGCAACAAATCGAGCAGGCGCAGAGATTAGGTTACACAAACTCGAACAGCCTCGCGGGCAGCGCAACGGTTTCGATGGGTGGTACCAGCTTTACGAGAACCACGGCCGTAACCAATGGATCGCCGGGCCCAAATATGAAAGCGGTGTCTGTCCAGGTTTTCTGGAACCCCGGCAATAACTCGGTGAGCTTAAACACGATCATTTCGCAGTAGAACCATTATGCGCGCGATAGTTTCAAAAAAAACTGACAACCGCGGTTTCACATTGATGGAGCTCGTGGTGGCGATGGGAATTTCGATGGTCATTTTAGGGGCGATTGCGGGCACGTTCATGACCCAGACAAGATTTTACAACGCCCAGGAGCAAGTCAACGAAATGCAGCAGAACGCGAGAGCCGCCATGGATCTCATGACCCGCGAGATCAAATTCGCCGGCTACAAGCCGAGGGGAACCGAATCTTTTACGGGAGTGAGCTATAGCACGACTGAGCTACGGATCCGGGCAAACCTCAATGGATATCTGAGCGATGCGCAAGGTGGCAACGCCACGATCAACGACAGCTCAGACGAACATGTTGTCTACACTTTCGACAGCGCAAATAAACAAATCAAGCGAGCCTACGGGGCAGTTGGCGCCACGCCGGAAGTGATCGCGAGTAACATCGAAAGTTTTACGTTTGGTTACCTGGATTCCAGCGGTACGGCGACGACGACACCGGCAAACATTCGACAAGTAAGCTTGGATATAACGGCGCGCACGTCGAAGCCGGACCCGAATCTGACGACCAATAACGGCTATCGAACGTATGATATCTCAACCGTGATCACTCCAACCAATTTGGCATACTAAGCGAGGAACGAAAAAAATGAAGTCGAAACGATCGATCGTCAATGGTGCCTTGAGGAATGTGTTGAATAACCAAGAGGGATTTATATTAGTTGCGGCTCTGGTGCTGCTGGCGACTCTGACGATCTTGGGCACGACCGCCTATCTCCTCTCGTCGACCGACATCAAGGTCGGCGCCGGTTTTCGCAACTCGCAACAAGCTTTTGAAGTCGCCCAGGCCGGTGTAGAACGGGCCCGCGAGATCCTTCGGCAAGCCAACGCGAATCAAACCACCGGCGCGGACCCGACCCTGTTCAACTCCGAGCTGGTTTACTACGCTCAGGGGAGCATCGCAGTAACCAGCGGAACGAGTGGAGTTTATAGCTATACTGTGATGATGAGCAACGATGCGGGTGACGCCGGCGGCAATACCGCGGACAGCAACAATAAAGTGCTACTCACCTCGACGGCGACGGGACCAAATAATACCAAAGCGGTCGTCCAAATCGCCGTGTCATTGCCACCGCCGCCTACCTCAACTCCGATGTCTTTTCCTTCTACCCCCGGTACGATCAACCTCTTGGGTAATAGTGCGAGCTTTATCGGCGGCAACAGTAACGCCAAAGCAATGAATGGCGACGATCAATGTGGATCTGCATCCTCTCTCCCGGTCGTGGCCGTCAGCGCCGCCGGTAGCTTGGCTGGAGTACAGAGTTCAATTTCGGGTACCAAACCGGACACCTACCATACCAAAGTCAGCGGCGTCAGCGTCGATGCCAGCACGAATATGAATGACATAGCGAAAACGATAACAGCTGGGCAGATGAACAGTGCTGGTTACAACCTCAACGACGCTGCGTCGCTTAACAGTCTCGTGAACGCTATCCAAGCGTTGCCGGGAGCTGTCAGTGTCGCGGACGGCACGAGTAGTTCTTCGGTGCCCGGCGGCATGGGAACCGCCGGGAGTCAAAAGGTTGTGGTAGCCAATGGTGACTTTTCCCTGAGCGGGGGGCAGAGCGGCTTCGGTATCTTGGTCGTGAAGGGGCAGCTTACGTTTAGCGGGAATATTAACTACACGGGTATTATCATGGTCATCGGTAAAGGAATAATGGTTAGAAGCGGCGGCGGTAACGGTACAATCAGTGGCGCGGTATGGGTTGCGAACACCGCTGGTTCGGACGGTATTGTTGGAAATGCAGATGACGCGATGGGCGCGGCGGTACTAAACACCTCCGGCGGTGGCGCGAGCAATGTTCAGTACTGCTCATCAGCGGTCGCAAATGCGCTTTCTTTGACCGCTCCGACGCCAACGTATGATCCTCTGATAGTTAAATCGTTTCGGCAGATCTTGTAAGCAAGCCAGGTTTTTGTTCGAGGAACCAGGGGTGAAACATCGATCAGTATTTCCGTAAAAGAATTACGGGTTCGCTACCTTGAGGTATCCATTGATCGCCCTTTGGAGGGTTGCTAGAGCATCCATCTCTTCTTTGTGAGCTTCGGCCAATTCAGAACTCAACACCCTTTTTCTCAACGAGTCTATGTCAGCGTCGAGGGAATGAACCTCGTGTGTCGGCAAATCATTGAGTTGACCAAAGCGTTTTTGGAGTTCGTTATACTCTCTCATAACCTCTTCATCTTTTTTGAGCGGTTCCTTCGGGGCTGGCGCCGGCTCGGCTTTCGTCGGCTTAAGATCCGTTCCGTCGCCTTGTTGATTTTTTGATTCCGGTTGCGCCGACGGACCAGAAGGCTGCTGTCCGGTCGCAGCTGGTTTCTCTTCCATGCTTGTCTGAATTGATAGAGGCAGTGCCCGGTTAGATTGCTCAATCTTACTAACAAAGGCTTTATCGATCCCGAATATTCCCCCGTAGGTATCGAAGAGCACCTGGCTGCCGTCATGCCAATATCGGGTCGTGAGATACTCGTTGCCGTTCTTCAGTTTGATCACGTAGGTCGCGTCGCCGACACCAAACCAAGCGGCACACGATACGATAACGGCTCCGTATACTAATCCTTTGCGCATTTAAGCTCCCCACGAGATCAAGTCGCATTTTAACATCAATTAACGTTTTCGCCAAAGTTAACTTCGTTCATTCGTTGACGGTTTTGTCCGCTCTTGACACCTTTGCGCCGGCGGCAGTATTGTCCGCGTCTTGGAGGCAGCCATGCAGACTGGACCTAGAGATAACGGCTTCTCAATGATCGAGCTGATTGTCGCTTTGGTTGTTATGGGCATTCTCACCGCCATTGCCTTGCCCAACTGGAGTCGGTTGCTACCGGCTTATGCGCTGAATAATTCTGTCCGCCAGATTCAATCCGAGCTCCACAGCATCAAGATGCGCGCCGCCGCGGAAAATGTTGGTTTCCAATTGGCGTATCTGCAAGGCGCGAACGATTATTCGATTCAGCGTGATTCCAAAGCACTGGTGACTAAGCCGATAGCGGAAGGAACAAGTATTACTAAAGACGGCACGATCTCGTTTTCGCCGCGGGGAACCGCGAGCGGAAATCGGGTGCGATTGCGCAATAGTGCCGGCGTATGCAAACAGGTCGTTGTTAGCCCAACGGGCAGAGTCAGGATTTGCTCGCCGAACAGCTGCGCCGAGGACTGCTGAGTTAGCGATGATAAACCCAAACAAATCTCGCCGAGAAGCGGGTTTTACATTAAACGAGGTTCTCGCCACGATGAGTCTCGTGGTCGTGGCTGTGATGGGTCACTCGCTGGGCAGTGTCAACGTCATTCAGCGGCAAACCGTCAGCGGCAATTCAACCGTCGCAATTCACTTGGTACAGGACAAGATCGAAGAACTACAGGTGCGCCGCTCGCTAGCCGACATCGATGTATGCCCAACCGGGGGTGACCGCGGCATCTCTGCGAAAAGCGGAGTCGTGGGCATTTTTGATCGATGCTGGAGAATTGCACTGTCGCCCCTTGGAACGAACCTCAAGCAAATTGATGTCACCGTCTCATGGCGAGATTACGAGGCTCGTGAGATCACGCTTTCGACGCTATTATTTGTGGAAAATTGATTATGGCTTGGATGCATCTCGACAGTAGCGGATCAACATTGATCGAACAATTAGCGTCGTTGTTGATCGGATCGGTGCTGATTACCTCGCTGTACGGCTATTTTCGCAGCGAGTTGTACCACGTGCTCAGGCTCGAGGTGCAAACCGGCACGCTCGAAGACGCCCGCGGCGCCTTGGATATCATGATTCGCGATCTGAGAGAGGCGGGTTCGTGGGGAGGTGGCACCGTGCCGTCAGAGCTCGGCGGTGCCGATGATCCCAACAACGATGACGACACGATCTGCAATCGCGTCTATGCCGCGAGCGCCAGTTTGATCCATATTCAAATGGATCTGAACGGCAACGGTAATTGCGCCGACACTGACCCGCGAGAAAATGTTCGTTACGAGTTGACGGGTCCGACCGGGACGTGCTCCGGGTCCAATATCATTCGACGCAACGGTGATTGCTTGGTGGCGAACGTCGTGCCCGCGATCTCCGGGAAAATCTTCACATTTTACGATTCGAATGGCGCCGATCTCGGCAACACGCCGTCGTTGCGCGCAATCAAGCGAGTGAAAATCGCCTTTAGCGTTCAAGTGAAAAATCCCGATCCGAAAATCGGCGGTAGCCTGACGTCGGCGCTTTCGACGAGCGTTGAATTTCGCAACTAATGTTCAATCCTATAAAAACCGGCGGGAAGCACCTGCAGAGTTCACACGGAATGGTGCTCATGAGCGCCCTCACTATACTGACTGTCTTGCTGGCCGTTGGCATCGGCATCCGTGTAATGCTGCAAAATGATTATCGGGTGTTGAGCAATTTACGCGGAGGCACGGAAGCATTTTACTATTCAGCAGCCGGACTCGAATGGAGCAAAAATGAACTCGCTCGTGATGTCGCCTTTCCGCCTGTTCCAACGAACCAGGCGAAGTCCTTCGCGTCAGGCGGTTTCGCTGTTTCGTTTCCTTCCCCGACCGTCGTTGGTCCATTGACGGCGACGTTCGTTGTCCGCTCGGTGGGAACGGTTCGCACTACGTCACAAGTTCTCCAAGCTCAACTTACCAAGGCCTACGACCTCGCTGACGGCGCACTCGGTCTGCGAGGAAGCGCCGCGCGCGTCAATCTCGGCGGCGGCGCAACATTTATTTCCGGTGTTGACCATGATCCGGCAAACGGGAATCCTCTGCCCGAGGCGAAGCCACGAAGCGCAGTCACCGTTGCCGACGATGCACTGCGCGACCTATTCATGCAGGCGTTGGGAAGTCCTCCGCCAACGGGTGTACTGGAGAGCGCGATCGACGTGCCGGTGCTCTCGCCGAGCGGTCATGTTCCAGCGACTGTCATCGCCCAATTGGCCAACGACATATGCGTGGCTCCTGGCGTTTCGCTGCACTCAATTCCGAGTGACGGGAGCCTGAGTTTTGAAAATCAACTTTGGGGCTCCCGACTTTCGCCGCAGCTCCATTGCATAGAAGGACTTTCAACGCCGGGCGATGCAGTGAGCTTCGCGGGAAACATGAGCGGCGCAGGAGTTCTGGTGGTTAGAAACGCGGATTTGAACCTGAGTGGCTCGTTTCGCTGGGAGGGGTTGGTCATCGTTTCAGGTCAAGAACTGGGCCTCAAAGTTTCGGGGGCGACAAGCAAAGAAATATTAGGTGCGGTGCTGGTAAACGAAACCGGCAACCCCGGAAGCAGTATAGCAATTCTCGATATTCAGGGGAATTTACGTCTACTTTTCAGCCGCGAAGCATTACGGCGGGCGGCCAAGCTGATTCCGAGCGCCACACTCAAGAATACCTACGTGGCATTGCCTTCCTTCGTTTCCCAGGACTATTGGCGCACTGCCAGCCCTTAGATTTGATGTCCACTTTTAATTTACAATGATCCTGCAAGATGTTAAATTATGATTCTACAACAGTTTGGCAAACCTATAAGGCCTTTGTGACGGGTTTTTAAAGGTACAACAGCAGCTACAGTCTCGAAAGCTTTTATAGCTGCATGGGACTGGTGGGTGACGAGCAATCATGGGAGAGGCGCAAGAGGGAGCGAGCATGGAAACAAAAAAGACCATAATGGTGGTTGACGATAACCCAGATATCATTACGATCGTCAAAACCATTCTGGAAGGGCGCGGTTATACTGTCTTCAGCGCATCCAGTGGCCCTGAATTATTGAACATGCTGCCGAACCAAAAGCCCGACTTGATCATACTAGATATCATGATGCCGGAGATGGATGGTCTGGAAGTGCTGACTCGATTAAAAGGCAAAAGCGAAACCGCCACGATCCCGGTGATCTTGCTGACGGCGAAGGTGCAATACGAAGATGTTCTGGGCGGTTACAAACTAGGAGCCGACTATTACATCACCAAGCCGTTCACCAGCACCCAGTTGGTCAACGGTATTAATCTGCTTTTAGGCGAAGGCAAAGCCTAAGCCGCCTACTCAATACACTTTCCGCTTTTTGAGTCGACACAGTTTCGATGCAGCCGTTTGCATCTTCGCTGTGTTTTCTACATTCTTCTAAGTAATGATCCGACTGATCACTTTCGAAGGAGGAGACGGCACCGGCAAGACCACCCAAATCCGAGCACTGGAGAAATACCTCCATCAACAGCACCGACGACCTTGCCTGGTGACTAGGGAACCGGGGGGCACGGCGCTTGGAAAACAGATCCGAAAGGTATTGTTAGAAGTCGGCGACAACGAAGTCGCCTCATCAACGGAACTGTTCTTATATCTGGCGGATCGATCCCAACATGTGCACGAGACCATCCTGCCGGCTATCAATGCGGGCAAGATTGTGTTGTGCGATCGCTTCACGGATTCCACTCTCGCTTATCAGGGGTATGGCCGCGGCATTGATATCAAATGGCTGCGCCAGTTAAACGACGCTGCGAGTGGCAGCGTGCGTCCAGATTTGACATTTTTGTTGGATTGTCCCGTTGACATCGGTTTGGCGCGAACGGTTCGCAGGCAGGCCCAGGCGGTGAACGGCAGAGTGCGAGAGGACCGTTTCGAGCGCGAAAAGATCGAATTTCACGAAAAAGTTCGCGCGGGATTTCTGGAGCTGGCACAGAACGAACCTTTGCGTTTCCGCGTCATCGACGCCGCCAAGCCCGTGGAAGTGACTGCCGTGGAGATTCGTCGGATTATCGATCAGGAACTAGTCGCATGAGCTTCACCGAAGTCGTCGGCCATGAAAGACAACTTGCGATCCTGCGCTCAGCTTTAGAGCGTGATCGCCTGCACCACGCTTATCTCTTCGTCGGACCCGAAGGCGTGGGTAAGCGCACGGTCGCAGTAGCTTATGCTAAGGCGGTTCACTGCGAAGAGGGCAACAATAACTTTTGTGGTCAATGCACAAACTGCGCCCGTATTTCCGATGGCAATCATCCCGACGTTCGCATTATCGAACCCCTCATGGATAAGAAGGAAATCAGCATTCAACAAATTCGCGAACTGGAGCGCGAGCTGAACTATCGGTCGTTTACCGGCAAGCGAAAAATCATGATTATCGATCCGGCGGTGTTGATGAATTCATCGGCTCAAAACGCCTTGCTGAAAACGCTTGAGGAGCCGCCGCAGGAAACATTGATCATTTTGATTGCCACCAACAGCGGCGGTCTTTTGCCGACCCTGCGATCACGCTGTTTGCGGTTAAGCTTTGCGCCTTTGCCGCGGCGGATTGTTGCGGATTACCTGCGATCAAAGCGCGGGCGGACTGTGGATGACGCCGAGTTTCTTGCGGCGATGAGCATGGGCAGCATCGGCGTGGCGCTCAATTTAGATAAAGACGAGCTGGTCGAAATGAGACGGGCTTGGACGGGCATATTAAGTTCCCTCAAAGCGGGAGACTATCAATCGGCCATGGAGGCCGCCGAGGCGCTTGCCGGAAGTCGCGATGAGACGCTTAAGTTTCTGAAGTGGGCCGAAAGCTGGTATCGGGATCTGTTAATTTACCGAGTCACCAGCGACTCGGACGAATTGGTAAATCTGGATATGCTCGCGCAAATCGGACACCAGGCAGCAGAAATCGGCTTTGAACGGATCGATTCCGCGGTTGTAAAGACCGTTGGAGCTGCCGCTGAGATCCAGCGCAATTTGAATCGACGCATGGTTCTGGAAAAACTTTTCTTCGACGTAATTGGGAGACGGTAATGGAAACGATTTACATCACCACGCCGCTTTACTACGTCAATGCCGAGCCGCACCTGGGCCATACGTACACGACTGTCGTAGCCGATACCCTGAAACGATATTACCAATCGATTGGGTACGAAACTTTTTTGCTCACCGGTACCGATGAGCACGGTGATAAGATTGCGCAAGCGGCTGCCGCCAATGGGACGAGTCCCAAGGAGTACGCGGACCGAATCAGCAGTCTGTTTCGCTCGACGTGGGATACTTGCGGTATCGCCTACGATCACTTCATTCGCACGACCGACTCCTACCACAAGGAATATGTTCAGAGCGTGCTGCAAAAAATCTATGACGGCGGCAATATTTATTTCGGCGAATACGGCGGCTTTTACTGCTACGGATGCGAGCGTTTCTACACCGAGAAGGAACTGGTCGATGGCAAATGCCCGGACCATCAGACGGTGCCGGATTACATCAGCGAGAAGAACTATTTTTTTCGCATGAGCAAGTACCAACAGCAACTCATTGACGCGATTCAGAGCAAACCCGATCTTATTCGGCCCGAACGCTATCGCACCGAAGTCTTGGCTTTTCTCCGCGAGCCCCTCGAAGATCTGTGTATTTCACGCCCGACCAGCCGTTTGCAGTGGGGTATCCCGATGCCCTTCGACGATAATTATGTCACCTACGTCTGGTTCGATGCCTTGCTCAATTACGTGAGCGCCTTGCAGCACCGCGGCGGGGATTCCTTATCATCTTTTTGGCCGAAGGCACAGCATCTGATCGCCAAGGATATCTTGAAGCCGCATGCGATCTATTGGCCGACGATGCTGATGGCCGCGGGCCTGCCACTTTACGATCACTTAAACGTTCACGGCTACTGGGTGATGGATTCCGGCAAGATGTCCAAAAGCTTGGGCAACGTGATTCGTCCGCTGGAGATGAAAGCGCGCTTCGGCATGGATGCGTTTCGCTATTTTCTGCTGCGTGAAATGGCTTTCGGTCAGGACGCAAAATTTTCCGAGGAAGCGT
>Ga0114129_10007129_pt1 | contig 15909 bp, 17 predicted proteins | sample RhiMetdeltSRZDD1_FD_80071 | JGI IMG/M metagenome (GOLD analysis project Ga0114129, IMG submission 80071) | Populus rhizosphere microbial communities from Tennessee, USA - Rhizosphere MetaG P. deltoides SRZDD1 (version 2) (version 2) | ecosystem: Host-associated > Plants > Roots > Rhizosphere >... | reverse complement strand
GCGGGCCTATGATTCTTTGATCAAAATCGGCGGAGTGGCGGTTCCGACACTTGTTCCGCTGCTGGTCTCTGAGGAGGATGAACTGCGGCAATCGGCGACCGAGATCATTCGAAAGATCGGCAAACCGGCTGTTGAACCCCTCGCGACGGCATTGGCCGAAGCCGACGACAGGTTGAAGACGCGTGTGTTGAAGGTATTGGACCGGATGGGATACAAGCCGAAAGTGAAAGAGGCGGCGAAAACGGAAATGCCTCGGCTCACCTAGCCATAAGCAACGCTCTAGTCAGGATTTTTGGTTGGACGCCCAACGGACACGTAGCGAAAGCCGAACTGTGTGACGCGGTTCGATTCGTACACATTGCGAAGATCGATCAGGATAGGTCGACGCATCAACGATTTCAATTTGGTGAAATCCAGGTTTCTGAATTCATTCCATTCCGTCATGAGCACCAGCGCGTCCGCACCTCTTGCCGCTTCCTCCGTATTTTGACAAGGCATGATTCCGGCTAGCATCCTTGTCGCCTCTTCAAGTGCGGCTGGGTCGTAGGCACCAACGTTCGCCCCTTGCTTCATGAGTTCTTCCGCGATCGCGAGAGCAGGAGCTTCGCGAAGGTCATCGGTATTAGGTTTGAACGACAGACCCAGCATACCGATCGTGGCTCCCTTGAGTCCTCCCAAGGCCCCGGCAATTTTCGTAATCATGCGGGCACGTTGTTGGGTATTGACCACAGCAGCAGCGCCGGCAATTTGCATCGGATGGCCGGCCTTCTCGCCCATCTGAACGAGGGCCGCCAGGTCCTTTGGGAAACAGGATCCGCCGAATCCGGGACCGGCCTGGAGGAATTTCGAACCGATTCGCTGGTCTAATCCCATCCCTTTCGCTACTGCTTGGACATCAGCCCCCATACGCTCGCAGAGCGTGGCAATCTCATTGATGAAGGAAATCTTGGTCGCGAGAAACGCATTCGATGCATATTTGATCATTTCTGCCGTGGGGACGTCCGTGACCACGAACGGGGTTTCAATAAGATACAACGGCCGATAGAGATCCTTCATCACGGCAACGGCACGCTCGCTGTCGGAGCCGATCACGACACGATTGGGTCGCATGAAGTCTTCGATGGCGGAGCCCTCGCGAAGAAATTCCGGATTCGAGACGACGTCGAAAGTGATTTGTTTGGACTGGTTGGAGGTAATGACCTCTTGCAGCAGCGCCCCGGTGCCTACCGGTACCGTCGACTTCGTGGCGATCACTTTATAGGAGGCCATTTTGCCGGCGATCCCTCGACCGACTTCCTCGACGAAGGACAGATCCGCAGAGCCGTCTTTCCTGGGCGGGGTGCCGACCGCGATGAATATCACTTCGCCATGATCGACTGCCCTTATGAGCTCAGCAGTGAAACTCAATCGACCTTGACCGATTCCTTTGGCGACAAGTTCGGTCAGTCCTGGCTCGTAGAAGGGGACGTCACCTTTTTCCAGGCGCGCGATGCGCTTGGCATCGTTGTCCATGCAGAGGACGTTGACACCGAACTCGGCGAAACAGGCCCCTGTTACCAGTCCAACATAGCCAGTTCCGATCACACTAATTTGCATGACGCACAACTCCTTTACAGCTTCAAGAATGTGATTGCAGTATACCGTTGGCGTTTACTATTGAGCAACAAAGTTTCAAGTTTTTCGACGACGCGTTGACAGGTTGTTTGCGGCCTGGGTACTATGAGCGCCCTTCGCAATATCATGATGATGGTCGATCAGTAGAGCCTGATGTATCCTCCTCTTCCTGCATGAATCACGACCATATGTCGAAGCACTATTCCCGCTGGTTCATTTTCCTGACAGCCTTCGTGACCGGCGCGGTGGTGATGGCGTTGGAAATACTCGGCAGCAGGCTCTTGGCGCCGGTATTCGGTAATTCGCTCTTTGTCTGGGGCGCGCTGATTGGGGTGATTCTCGCAGCAATGAGCAGTGGGTACGCCTTCGGCGGCTGGATTTCCGATCGTCGTCCCGGAGGTCAAGTGTTGGCGGGCCTCCTCCTGTTCTCCGGCGTCTGGACATTTCTCATTGCATGGGTTGGCCAGCCCGTCCTGTTCAAGGTTGCGGCAGCCCTCGAAGATCCTCGGTGGGGCCCCTGCCTCGCGGCAGCCGTCCTGCTGGCCCCCCCGGCATTCGGACTGAGTGGGGTGCTACCAGCAATGCTGCGGCTTGCCGTATCTGATCTCGATTATCTCGGCCGCCATACCGGGCGAATGATTGGGCTCTCAACGGTCGGCAGTTTGGCCGGGACCTGGGGAACCGCATTTTTTTTCCTCTCATGGATCGGCAGCCACGCCATGGTCGCGTGCCTGGGAGCAATACAGGTCATATTTGGTTTCTGGTGGCTCTTAAAAGGTGCGGCGGCAAAGCGCTTGACAGTCGCAGTCCTTGCCGTCCTGGTCGCGGGGCTCGGAATTGCTGCCTGGTTTCCTATCCAGATGCTCAAAACACCGGTCTACCAAGAGGACAGTCCGTATCAGCAGGTGAGAATTCGCGACGACGATCTCTTCCGCTATCTGGTGTTGGACCGAACGTTCCACGCGGTCATGTGGAAAGCCGATACGGTTACGCTGTTTCTTCCCTATAGCCAGCTCATGGTCTCCTCGCTCGCGTTGGTCTCTGAACCGAGGCGTGGTCTGATTCTGGGTCACGGCGGAGGATCCTTTGCCAAATGGTTGGCCCAGTATTGGCCTGAGCTCGAGCTTGATGTGGTGGAGTTCGATCCCGTCGTCGTGCGCATGGCCAAAGATTTTTTTTCCTACCGTGCTCCGCCCAATCATCATGTATACGTGCGTGATGCGAGGGCCTACTTGAACGGTACAAGACAGCTCTATGACCTCATCTGGGTGGATGCGTTTGCTCGGCACATGGTTCCTTTTCATCTAACAACAGCAGAATTTTTTTCGGAGTTGCGCGCACACCTTACGGCCGATGGTGTGCTGGTCGCCAATCTCGCTTCATCTGGAAACAGTGGAGATCTGTTGAGAGCCAACGCGGTGGTCCAAACGATGAAGCAATCGTTCCCTGTCATCGAGACGTATGCAGTAAAAGGACCCTGGCCATCTAATACGAAGGCGGAGAATTTGCTCTTTTTTGCAGGCCTGCCCATCGAACGTCAGAACGACAGAGATTTCCTCACCAAGGTCGCACACCTGGTCGCGGAGCAGCGGCTTCCGACGGAAGCGATCGCGTTGTTGCACACGCGCCGGACGAAACCATGGGAACCAGGAACGGTCTTAACGGACGATTTCGCCCCCTACGATCTCTTGATCGGTTCGGACGTCAAGGAGGGTCATCCGGAGACAGTCGCAAACTAGTAAGATATTGAATTATTTGTCATTGTCTTGTTGATAAGAGGCAGAGAGATCGGGCGCTTGTAGCCGTTGTTGAGAGCAGAATCATTCTTGCTTCCGATTTCTAGCCTGTGCTATAAGATTGCCTCCCAACGCGAGCATCGACGTGAGTTTACAGAGCCGCGAAGTGCTTCATTGGTTGTCAGAAGGGTCAAGGCTGCCTGATGGTGGCGGCAGTTATTACCAACCTAATCACATCTCTTCTTCTTTTTTAAGGAGGTAGGTCATGGGCAAGACGATGTCAGTGGTCTTCTTCGGCCTCATGATGATTGTGGCAGGCGCATCAGTCGCGCTGGCGCACCAGGCCGGCGGAGTCGAAGTCGGCGATTTGGAGACCGGATCCGTGGTGGGTCAGTCGTTCAAGGAATTGGACGTGGACGTTGAACTATATGCCGTCGAGTTCGGGACTCTGAAGGCCTGGTATCCTCCGACGAGCGTGATCGACTTCAAAGTGCGGGCGGGACGTCCAGTCTTGATCAAGATCTCGAACAACAGTACTGCCGAGCACGGGTTCTTTTTGACCGATCCCACGACACAGGCTGCGCCCACTGCAGTGAATGCAAAGATAGTCCTCAAGCCTGGAGAGACAAAATACATCGGTATTCCCACCAGCGATCTGTTCTATGCCACGATGGGAAACACCCTCGGCTATCGCTGCCACCTCCATCCGACTCACGTCGGTGGCAAGCTCGTCATGCTCAAGTAGTCGAGAAGAAAAGAAACGGTAGGACTTTCCCGGCGCCTCCGTCGCATGAAGCGGCGGGGGCGCTGTCGTTTTTTCTAGGCTTCCTCGGCTCGACAGTCTGCTTCCGGATCAAGCGGGACAATCTGGCTGCCTTTCAGTTCACCAGCGACAATCAGGAGTAGATATCGACTGAGCGTCGGCTCCGTATCGTGCCGCTCTTTGACGACTGCCTGCACGTCCACGATCATTTCATCCCCGTCCCACTCGGTCTTATTGATGACCCAATAATGGCTGGCCGCATCAGGGAACTGCTGGACGATAAATTTCTCAACGATGGTTCCAACGTCTCCTGTACTGGCTCGAATCGCTGTCGGCAGAAGGAGGAACCAGAAGAAGGCTCCAAGGAGAATCCATCGATACCGCATGGCGTACCTCCACGCGAGGGGCATGATCGGCTCCATTTTGAGGGGGAACGGGAGCCGGATAGTCGTCGGCCACTACATCAGAGATTCTACTGCGAGGTTGGCCGGAAAGCTATCAAAGACTCAAATCGACTTTGTCCGGAGTAAAAACACGAGGGCCCTGTTTCTCGAAAGAAACAGGGCCCTTCTTAGCTATTCAGAAGATGATCGAATTAGTTTCGAACGCCGCTCCAGACTTTCGCTGGGTCGATATGTTTGTCCGGATTGAGCTTCGTTGCTTTTTCCAGAAGGACGTCCGTTGTTTCCGGGTAGGCGGGATCGGAAATGCAGCAGTTGTCGACAGGGCAAACGGCAGCGCACTGTGGCTCATCGAAATGGCCAACGCACTCGGTGCAGCGATCGTGTGTAATGACATAAATGTTATCGCCAACTCCCTGGCCGTCACCCACATGGTTCCCCTTCGTTTCCGCATCACTGCGGGTTTCGAAGATCGCCTCATTGGGACATTCCGGTAGGCAGGCCCCACAGGAGATGCATTCGTCGGTAATCAGCAGTGCCATGACCCTCGCCTCCTTCTCACTACAATAGACACAAAGCAGGTTGACAAGATTATAACCTCACGACATAGTGCATGACGCGATAAGGCGTCATTCTAGTCTGCCGCTCTTTTCCAAGTCAACAGAATGGCATCGGAGCAGAAGGCCTAGATCACCTGATATTATGGGCCTTTGGGCCCAGATTGTTTGATGCCGCGACTCGTGAGAAACGTGATCTATGACGACCGTTCCGCAGGGCGTACGAGACCAAAAAAAGAAGCGGATCATGCTGATGATCCTGCTCGCCGTACTGTTGATGAGTGCCTCGATGTTTCTCATACAGCGGGAAGATGCCAAGACCATCATTGTGACGTTCCCGAACGGAACCGAAATCGAGATGGAAGTGGCCGATACTCCGGAAAAACTGCTTTTTGGACTGGCCTTTCAAGAGGCATTGCCCTCGAACGGGGGAATGATCTATATCTTCGAAGCGACGGGCCCACATCGTGTCACAACCAAGGAATATCGGTTTCCAGTCGACATGATTTGGGTCGACGAGAGTCGCCACATCGTCTCAATGGCGGAAAATATCCCGCCCTGTCGGCAAGAGACCTGTCCGTGGCACGGATCTCTATCTGAAGGCGTACGGTATTTGATCCAGACCCAAGCGGGCTTTATCCAGCGGCAGGGACTCGCAGTCGGAGGAGAACTGAAATATACACTTCGCATGTAAGAAACGACGGTAACGATCACGTTGATCATGCCGGCGCGGAAAAGAAGAAGGGAAAACGCGTGGCACCCGAAGGTTTCCACCTGGTTGCAAAGGTCGAAGATGTTCCACCCGGACAGTCAAAGGTGGTCATGTTGAACAATCGCGCCATCGCGCTCTTTAACGTGGACGGGAAATTTTTTGCCATCCATAACCTGTGCCCCCATGAAGGCGGTCCTTTGAGCGAAGGCAGGGTCAAAGGGTTTGTTGTGTCTTGTCCCTGGCATGATTTGGCGTTCGATATCAGAAACGGACAAGGGACTGACGGAGGCGGCTATTGTGTCAGTAGCTACGATGTGCGAGTTGAGGGCGCGGAGATCTTTGTCGGCCCTCGCCGTAAAACATAAGTATCAGCCCGTCTCAGCGTTTCACGAAACCTACAGGATCGACAGATGAGCATGACAGATGGGAATATCGCACCGCATGACGATGTGAAGGTCATTGAGGCCACGCTTGATCAGCCGATTCACATCCATCTGTGGGAAGACCGAACTAGAGGGGAACTATGGGTTCCGACTTACGATCCCACCGGATTGGCGTTGTTGGCCGATGACTACTTACGCATTGCGGGCAACAATGCCGTAGATAACGGTCGCCGGACGTTCGAATTCAAAGCGATGAAACCGGGCAATTACCAGGTTCTCTTCGAGAAGCGCATGGGGTGGAAGTTCACCGCCGAGGACCGGCGAGTCTTTCGGGTAACAGTGTCCAACTCGTCAACGACCAAGGGTGCTTGATCGTGCCGGAGATCGCGTTCGTCAACGGGCGGTTTCTTCCGCTGGCTGACGCAACAGTGTCGGTCGAAGACCGAGGGTTCCAATTCGGGGACGGCATCTACGAAGTCATCCGAACCTATGGCGGTCGGCCGTTCGAGCTGGAGGCCCATCTCTCCCGCTTGGACCGCAGCGCTCAGGCTCTAGGTCTCCGACAGCCCTATTCTCGCCAGCAGTGGACGCAATTCGTACACGAAGCAATTCAGCGGGCTGCGTTCCCAGAGGCCAAGATCTACGTACAGATTACCAGGGGCGTGGCGCCCCGTGACCACGCCTACAGTGACGATCTTTTGCCGACCGTCGTCATGACGATCCGGGAATTTCGTCCCTTGAATCCATCGGTGCGTGCAGCCGGCGTGGAAGCGATGACGATCGAAGACATTCGCTGGGGGCGCTGCGACATCAAGAGCGTCAATCTGTTGGCCAATGTGCTCGCTCGTCAACAGGCAAAACATGCGCAGGTGTTCGAGACCATCCTGGTCAAGGGTGGGGAGGTGACCGAAGGGGCCGTAAGCAACGTGATGGTGGTGCGTGATGGGACTCTGATCACCGCACCGGAAGGCCCCTTGATTCTTTCGGGGGTCACGAGAGCGTTGGTACTTCAGATCGCCCAACAGGAGGGAGTTCACATCCGGGAGCAGTCTTGCTCCCAGGCAGAGCTGTATAGTGCGTCAGAAGTCTTCTTGACCGGCACCACCGTGGAAGTCTTGGGAGTTGTCCGGATCGATGGAAAGCCGATCAGCGACGGCAAGCCTGGGCCAGTTACCCAACGATTGGCAACGCGATTTCTCGAACGAACTCTGTAGTCCGCCCCTTGCTTTGACTACGGTGACATGCTATGGTGCGGCCTCTGTGAAAGTGGGCTCAGGCCCACTTTTTTGTTTGATCTCGTGAACGGAACAGCCAGAGAAACGGGGTGCGGAGAGTCGGTGAACGAGTCCCGACGAGTTGTCGACCGTATCAGCGAAGCAGTGTCGCCCATCCTGTGGACGTTAGGTCTGGAATTGGTGGATGTCGTTTGCGTGGGGCAAGGGCCCCGTTCAGTAGTGCGGGTTTTTATCGATAAGTCGGACGGTGTCACGCTGGATGATTGCGAGCGAGCCCATAAGGCGCTCGGTCCGGCTTTGGACGTGGCCGACCCCTTTCCCCACGCCTACACGCTTGAAGTTTCCTCGCCGGGTCTGGATCGGCCTTTCAAACGGATTCAGGATTATCGCCGGGCGGTCGGGAAGCGGGTGAGCCTGAAACTTCGGGAGCCCTTTGCCGGACAATGGCGTCTGGTGGGAACATTGACCGACGTCGCCGACGAAACGGTGACGCTGGAAGTGAATGAACCTCCCCCGCCGCGGGCTGTGACGTTGGAACAGAGAGTCATCGCCGAGGCCAAGCGTGCCGTGAAATGGTAGTTGGCTTCAGAGTGGAGAGCGAATCATGAACCGAGAATTGATTTCAGTCATCGACGAGATCGGTCGCCAGAAAGGGATCGACAAAACCAAAGTGATCGGGGCGATCGAAGCCGCGTTGCAGACCGCCGCAAAAAAACGCTTTGGTCAGGCGGAAAACATTCAGGTCGAAATCGATCCAAAGACGGGTGAGATTTCCGTTGTCTCGAAAAAGGTCATCGTCGATGCCGTCACGAACCCAAAGGCCGAGATCTCACTCAAAGAAGCTCGGGCGTACGACAGCGAAGCGGAAATTGGCGACGAGATCGGCTCACTGATAGAAATGGATGAACTGGGCCGCATTGCAGCCCAAACAGCAAAACAGGTTATTTTTCAAAAGGTTCGCGAAGCAGAATGGGAAGCGGTCCAAAAAGAATACTCGACGAGGCAGGGCGATCTGGTCAACGGCATCATTCTCGGCATGGAACGCCGGAACTACCTCGTCGATTTGGGAAAGACAGAGGCGATTCTCCCTATCCAGGAGCAAATTCCACGGGAAACCTACCGTCGTGGAGATCGTGTAAAGGCCATGTTGCTGGAAGTGCGGCGCACGCCGAAGGACGTGCAGGTCATTCTCACGCGTAGCCATCCCCAGTTCGTGTCGAAGCTATTCGAATTGGAAGTTCCAGAAGTCATGGAGAAGATCGTCGAGATTAAGGCCGTAGTGCGGGAGCCGGGTGATCGCACCAAGATCGCCGTCACATCCCGTGAAAAGGCCGTCGATCCTGTAGGGGCTTGCGTGGGAATCAAGGGTTCGCGCGTGCAGGCGGTCGTGCGCGAGCTGCGGGGTGAGAAAATCGACATCATCACTTGGACGTCTGATCCACGTGTCTTCATCGCGGAAGCCTTAAATCCCGCAACAATCGAAAAAGTCGGAGTCGACGAGGAAAAGAAATCCGCATTGGTCGTGGTGGCGGATTCGCAATTGTCGCTGGCCATCGGAAAGAACGGTCAGAACGTGCGGCTTGCCGCCCGCTTGACCGGCTGGAAGATCGACATCATCAGTGCGACAGAATACGAAAAGGAAAAAGCGGAGCGTGACAAAGAAATCAAGGCCGCGCTCGCCGAAGAAGCCGAAGCGCAACGACAGCAAGAAGAGGCTCGTCAGCAGGAAAAAGCCCAAGCCGAGTCGCAGGGGTAGCGAACAGTTGCCTCAAGGCAGGTGTTGAACTTTTATGCGAGTGTATGAACTGGCGAAACAATTGGGGATGGAGAATCGGGATCTAATTCCGGAGCTCAAGAGGCTCGGCATTACCGTCGCTTCCCACAGCAGTGCATTGGAACCGGATGCGGTTCAAAAAGCTCTGGAGAAACTTGGTTCCAAACACAAGACAACCAGTAAGGTCGCCGCGAAAGGCGCCGAGAGTGATTCGGGGCGCGGGGATCGACATAAAGATGCCCATGGAGATCCTCACCATCACGTTGGCGCCAAAGGCGCCGGTGCCCATCCGGCTGCTACGGAAGAATCCAAGCCTGACAAACGCCGCATTCTGATCAAGCGAAAACGAACCGACGAGCCTCAACTCGAGGAACCAGCGCCGCTCGGCTCAGAACCCCTTGCCGCGCATGCGACGGAGACGGCCACCTCTCCATTGGCTCCTGCGCATGCACCGGTTGAGAGTCCGACCATTCATCATCCAGAAGTGCATGCTCACAGTGGGAATGTGGCGCAGCCCCCTGTGGGAACGACGGAGCATGTCGTGGCTCCCAAGCCCACAGTTGCACCGAGCCCCGATATCGTGTCCGGCAAGAAGAAAGCGCTCGAAGAACTTCAGGCAGAAGGCCTGAAAGACAAGCTCAAGAAGGTCCGCAAACCGGGACGTCTCCGCGAGGAGGACGAATTGCGCGTCCGTGAAGATGCCGCACGCTGGCAAGACCTTCGCGCGATTCCCGTACAACGCCGGGATGACCGCAGCAAGCACGTTCACCACAGCACACCGGCGGAGATCACGAAACCGCGCAAGAAGAGCGTGAAGCTCACACCCGGTATGACGGTGAAAGAGTTTGCCGAATCGCTCGGGCAGCGCCCAGCCGACATTGTGCGCAAGCTGATGGATATGGGACAGATGCTCACCTTCAACCAGCCGATGAACAGCGATGCGGCGTCGATGATTGCGGAAGAAACAGGGGTCAAGATCGAAGTGTCAGTCGAGAAGGGCGGGGAGGAATTGTTGGAGGACATCATTCAGGTCGAGGGCGAAGCCCGGCCGGAGGCCCGGCCGCCGGTCGTGACGATCATGGGTCATGTCGACCACGGGAAAACGTCATTACTGGACGCGATTCGTGAGACCAAGGTCGCAGAAGGTGAAGCTGGGGGTATCACACAACATATCGGCGCTTACACGGTCACAGTGCGCGGTAAGCAGGTGACGTTTCTCGACACGCCAGGCCATGAGGCGTTCACGGCGATGCGCGCCCGCGGTGCGAAAGTCACGGACATCGTCATTCTCGTCGTTGCGGCAGATGATGGTGTGATGCCGCAGACGATCGAAGCGATTCATCACGCAAAAGCCGCCGGTGTGCCGTTGATCGTGGCGATGAATAAGATCGACAAACCCGCGGCCAATCCGGACCGCGTACGCAATGCCCTTTCCGAGCACGGATTGATTTCGGAGGCCTGGGGCGGTGACACGATCATGGTCGAAGTGTCGGCGAAACAAAAGACCGGCTTGGACCAGCTCCTCGAGATGATCCTGTTACAGGCTGAAGTGTTGGAATTGAAGGCGGACCCGCACCAATTGGCAAAGGGCGCCGTCGTCGAAGCGAAACTGGAACGGGGTCGGGGTCCGGTGGCGACTGTTCTCGTGCAGAGCGGGACGCTCCATGTGGGCGACGTCTTTGTCGTCGGCTCTTTCAGCGGAAAAGTTCGTGCATTGATCAGTCATACCGGTGCGAAAGTGCAGGAAGCCGGGCCTTCAGTCCCGGTCGAAGTGATCGGATTGCCCGGTGTCCCATCGGCCGGCGACGTCTTCCAAGCAGTCAAAGACGAGCGCATCGCCCGAGAGATCGCGGAAGACCGGTCACGCAAGCAGCGGGCGGCCGAACTGGCTGGCGCCGGCAAGGTCTCACTCGATGATCTGTTCGCGAAAATTCAGGAAGGCTCTGTGAAGGAATTGTCGTTGGTCATCAAGGCCGATGTGCAAGGTTCCTCGGAGGCCTTGGCAACAGCTGTCGAGAAGCTTCCAACGGACGTCGTGAAGCTTCGGGTGATTCACAATGGTGTTGGAGGAATTACGGAATCAGACGTCCTGCTCGCGGCGGCCTCGAATGCCATCATCATCGGATTCAACATCAGACCAGAACCGAAAGCCTCCACCCTCGCCGAGAAAGAACACGTCGATGTCCGGCTCTATACGATTATTTATGATGCGCTGAATGACATTAAAGCAGCCATGGAAGGGTTGTTGGAACCGACCCTCAAGGAACGCGTGCTGGGTCGTGCCGAGGTGCGGCAAGTATTCACCGTTTCGAAGGGCGGGACGATTGCCGGGTCGTATGTCATCGATGGTACGGTTACTCGCGCCAGCGCCGGTGCCAGAGTGATCCGCGACAATGTCGTGGTGTATCAAGGCAAATTGGGATCGCTCCGCCGCTTCAAAGATGATGTTCGCGAAGTGCAGCAAGGGTACGAGTGCGGGATCGGCGTCGAAAATTTCGGCGACATCAAGACTGGCGACGTGATTGAGGTCTATGCGATCGATAAAATCGCGACGAAACTGTGAGAGTCTAGGCTGATCAGATCGTGAGTGTCATCGTCGGGCTTTGTACGGTCGAACTATTCATTGCGGACAGTCAATCGTTGAAGGACAAGCGGCAGGTCTTGTTGAGCATGAAAGACCGGCTGCAGCACAAATTCAATCTTTCCGTGGCAGAGGTCGACGGACAGGATTTGTGGCAAAAGGCGGTGCTGGCATTAGCCTGCATCGCAAACGACGGTCGCTATGTGAATCAGGTGTTGGACCAGGCGCTGAACCTGATCCGCAGTGATCCGGCAGTTGAGATCGTCCAATCTCGTGTCGAGTTGTTGTAACGGCTGCACTCCACATGCGTGGACGGGCCAAGGGAAATGGACGATGGCGAAGACAGGGTACAGCCGGGCCGAGCGTGTGGCCGATCAAATCCGCATGGAAGTGGCCGACATCCTTATGCGGAAGATCAAGGACCCGCGTGTCCGGTCGGTGACCGTGACCGACGTGGAATTGACGAACGACCTGCGCATTGCCCGGGTCTTCGTGACCGCGTTGGGCACCGACGCTGAAACCAAAGATGTCTTTGCCGGTTTGAACAAGGCCAGCGGGTTTGTCCGGAGCGAGTTGGGCCGACGCTTGACGCTTCGATATCTGCCCGATGTGGTCTTTGTAAAAGACGTCAGCGGGCCGCGCGGGGATCGTGTGTTGCAGTTGTTGGATGAGTTGCACGACAAGACTGACACGCTGTCGGAGAACCCTGACGAACAATCATAGCGGTGACCACCGGTGATGGAATGACCGGAATGCTTTCTGGGTGCAGTGTGATGGATGGGGTACTGGTCGTGAATAAGGAGGCCGGATGGACCTCCCACGATGTGGTCGCCAAGGTCCGGCACCTGTTAGGTGGATCGAAGGTCGGTCACGCCGGGACATTGGATCCGGCGGCGACCGGCCTCTTGCCCTTGCTGATCGGGAAGGGGACTCGCATTGCCGAGTACCTGATGGAATGGGATAAGGAATATCGGGCCGTGCTTCGGCTTGGTGAGACGACGGATACGCAGGACGCAACGGGAACGGTCTTGGATCGACAGGCGACGGAGGAGGTGACGCCGGCTGCGATCCATAAAGCCGTTCAGAAGTTTTGCGGGGCGATCGACCAAATCCCTCCGATGTATTCAGCGGTGAAAGTCGAAGGGGTCCATCTCTATAAATCGGCTCGTGCCGGAAAGATGATTGATCGAAAGGCGCGGGCTGTGGTCATTCATGAGTTGGAGGTTCTTGCAATCGACGGACGCGACGTCACCCTCCGGGTGATTTGCTCAAAGGGCACCTATATACGCACTCTCTGCGCCGACATCGGCGCGGCCTTGGGAGTCGGGGCTCATCTGCTTTCGTTGGAACGGAGGAGGGTCGGACCGCTCACGCTGGATCGAGCACTGACAATCGACGATCTTGTCATTCGCCAGGCGATTGGCCGTCTGGAGGATGACCTCCTCTCTCTCGATCAGGTGCTGCAAGACCTTCCAGCTTTGGCTGTGGACGAGCAAACGGCAAGCCGCGTATGCCATGGTGTGCCGGTTCCCGTGTCTAAGATCCGTCCACGGAGTCCAGCGCATGAAAAGGTACAGATCTCTCCCGGCAAGCCGGTGCGCATCCATGGTGACGGTGGGTTACTCGCGATCGGCCGGCTAGCTCAGGAAGGAAATGCGACGATTGCGATTGAAAAAGTATTAATGAGTCAGCCATAACTTCGGTGCAGGAAAGGGAGAAAGAGGAGAACCCATGGCCCTATTGAAGGAAGCAAAGGCAGCGTTGATTAAGCAGTACCGGCAGCATGATAGCGATTCCGGGTCCCCGGAAGTTCAGATTGCCGTGTTGACGAACCGCATCAGCTATTTGACCGAGCATTTCAAACTCCACAAGAAAGATCATCACTCGCGGCGTGGTTTATTGCAACTGGTCGGACGTCGCCGACGGTTGTTGGATTATCTTCGTGATGTAGACGATGCGCGATACCGAGCGGTTATTGATCGATTGGGTATCAGAAAGTAGTCAGGAGATCGGGCTGTCGCGCGATGGCGCGACAGCCACCAGAATCGTCACACAGGTGAACACTGACATGCGCTTGCGCTCGTGCGAGCCCATCTCTGTGGACATCTGTGGGGCACAACAGGAGGAGACCATAGATGGCATTTACAGTTGAACTCGACTTAGCTGGGCGTACCCTGCGGCTGGAAACTGGGCGTGTTGCCAAACAGGCAGATGGATCCATTTGGGCGTCATATGGTGATACCGTTGTTTTAGCGACCGCGGTCGCATCGCAGAACGCCAAACCGGGCGTCGATTTTCTACCGCTAACCGTTGACTATCAGGAAAAGGCCTATGCCGCAGGGAAAATTCCCGGTGGCTATTTCAAGCGGGAAGGAAGGCCTTCCGAAAAGGAAGTCCTGACCAGCCGGTTGATCGATCGACCCCTGCGTCCGCTTTTCCCTGACGGGTACTATTTCGAAACCCAGGTCATCGCGTCGGTGCTCTCCTCAGACAGGACGGGATCTTCGGATGTCATTGGTATTACCGCCGCTTCTGCGGCGTTGGCGGTGTCCGACATTCCGTTTCTCGGTCCGATCGCCGGAGTCAAAATCGGCCGTGTCAACGGTGAGTTCGTTGTCAATCCAGACCTCGAAACTCTGAAGGGTAGCGAATTGGATCTCGTCGTCGCCGGCACCGCGGACGCGGTCATGATGGTCGAAGCGGGCGCAAATGAATTGCCGGAAGCGACGATGCTGGCGGCCATCGAGCTCGCACATGCGGAAATCAAAAAGATCGTTGCGAAGATCAACGAGCTGCGCACGCTCTCTGGTAACAAGCCCAAGCGGCCAGTCGTCACGGAGCAGATCTCCGCGGAGCTGACTACCCAAGTGAAGGCGCTCGTGGCACAAGGGATCAGGGATGCCATCATGATCCCCAACAAGTCGGCTCGCCAGGAACGGCTGGATCTGATCCTCAAACAAGCGATCGAGAAGCTCAAGAACCCAGATGACGCCGATCGTGAACGCCACGTCAAGATTATCTTCCATGGCCTGGAATACACGGAAGTCCGGAACATGATTTTGGAAAAAGGATCGCGGGCCGACGGGCGAGGACCGGCTGATATCCGTCCGATCACGTCCGAAGTCGGCGTCCTGCCTCGTACGCATGGCTCGGCGCTCTTTACGCGCGGCGAAACCCAAAGCTTGGCCGTCGTGACGCTCGGAACCACGGATGATGAGCAACGGATCGATGCCCTGGAAGGCGAGTACACCCGCACGTTCATGCTCCATTATAATTTTCCACCATTCAGTGTCGGGGAAGCCAGGCCTCTTCGATCCCCCGGTCGTCGTGAAGTCGGCCATGGTGCACTGGCGGAACGGGCCCTGAAGCCGGTGATCCCGAGTAAGGATCAGTTCCCCTACACGCTGCGCATTGTGTCCGATATTCTCGAATCCAACGGCTCTTCGTCGATGGCGACGGTGTGCGGCGGGACCTTGGCCATGATGGATGCCGGGGTGCCCATCAAACAGCCCGTGGCTGGAATTGCGATGGGGCTCATCAAGGAAGAAGATCGGGTCATGATTCTGTCCGACATTCTTGGATTGGAGGACCACCTCGGCGACATGGATTTCAAGGTCTGTGGCACGAAGCGAGGTGTGACGGCTTTGCAGATGGACATCAAGATCGGCGGCATCACTCCGGCCCTTATGCATCAGGCACTGGAGCAAGCCAAGGCCGGCCGGTTGCACATCTTGAGCTGCATGCAAAAGGCGCTCGACGCACCGCGCGCGAACATGTCGGCCTTTGCGCCACGCATCTTCACCATGAAGGTCAAGCAAGACAAGATACGCGAGGTTATCGGCCCTGGCGGGAAAACCATCCGGGGCATCCAGGCTGATTGCGGTGTGAAGATCAACATCGAGGACACGGGCATCGTCACAATCGCGTCTGTCGACGGCGCATCACTGGAAAAGGCCAAGGAAATGGTCAATCGGATCGTCGAAGAGGTCGAAGTGGGCAAGACTTATCTGGGGACGGTGCGGAAGATCATGGATTTTGGCGCGTTTGTCGAGGTGCTGCCTGGGACGGACGGATTAGTGCACATTTCGCAGCTTGCGCATCATCGGGTCAAGGCCGTGTCGGACGAAGTGTCGGAGGGTGATCAAATTCTGGT
>Ga0114129_10007128_pt1 | contig 15910 bp, 14 predicted proteins | sample RhiMetdeltSRZDD1_FD_80071 | JGI IMG/M metagenome (GOLD analysis project Ga0114129, IMG submission 80071) | Populus rhizosphere microbial communities from Tennessee, USA - Rhizosphere MetaG P. deltoides SRZDD1 (version 2) (version 2) | ecosystem: Host-associated > Plants > Roots > Rhizosphere >... | reverse complement strand
GGGCAGCCTGCACCTCATGAGACCCGGCTTCTGGACGGCGCTGATCGGCATTCCGCTGGCGGTCGCCGCAATCCTGTGGCAGACGAGGCGACGCCGCAATGATGCCGCTTTTGCGTTGGCGGTAGCGCTCATCGTTCAGGCGTCGTTGTTCGCAACCCTGTTGAGCACAAAGAGCTCCAACTACGTGATTGCGCTCTGGCCGATCGGCGTGCTTTCTCTCGCCTGGTTCAGTGTCTGGCTCTGGGATCGTTGGCCCAACGCGCGCCGGCGACTGGCGTTGGGCGCGCTGCTCGTGATCATCCTGATCGAGGGGAGCACGCGCATCGTGCACGCTCGAGTGACGGCTCGGCAGACGACGCCATACGACTGGTTCGAGGGCCAGGTTGCCGCCTGCATTCCCGAAGGTTCAGCGGTTCTGGGTTTTCAACACTACTGGCTCGGGCTGCGCCAGTTTCCGTATCGCACCTGGCTTCTGCCGCTCGCTTACGCCAACCCGGCTCTGTATCACGACCCCATCCCGTTCGACCGAGCGATTGAGCGTGTCAAGCCCGATGTCCTCCTGGTCGACCGTTACCTCACCGATTTGCTGGAGACCACAAAGGATCCTGGACATCCCTACCATCGCGTGCACGCCGGCTTCGAGGCCTATGCCGCTCGCCATCAACTGGAGCCTCTCTGCGTCGTCAAGGACCGGACCTACGGCACGATCGCGGTCTACCGCGTGCGATAAAGTCGAGCCGTACCCTTCCCCACAGTTCTACCGTTTTCGAGCCGATAACCTGTTCTGACGGGCTGTTTCCCCCCAACCGCTCGGGCATAAACTGTTGATATTACTGGACATGTTCATCTTCGGCCGGCCGGAAGTTGTGCAATTACGTGGCAGAGCTAAGGGCCTGGTTGTCTTCCTTACTCTTGCGCTCGGCTGGGCCTCACCCGCGAGTGCACAGATTTACCTGTGGAAGGACACCAACGGGAACGAAGTCTTCTCGAACGTGAACCAGCCGCCGGCCGACGTCCCGTCGAAGACGTACGCCGTGCCGCACGCCGAAAACAACGTCCGCACGACAACCTACATTGCGCCGAGCCGCAACCTCTATTACGACGACGTGATCAATGAGCACGCGGAAAGAAATGGACTACGTGTCGATCTGGTCCGAGCCGTCGTGCAGGTCGAATCAGGGTTCAACCCATATGCCCGTTCCCCCAAAGGGGCGAAGGGTCTGATGCAGCTGATGCCGGCAACGGCCATCGAATTCGGGGTATCGAATCCGTATAACCCCGTTGAAAACATCCGCGCGGGGACCGCGTATCTGCGGCGGCTCCTCGATCGGTACGGCAACGACGAGAAGCTCGCGCTCGCCGCTTACAACGCCGGGCCGAAGGCGGTGGACAAATACGGCGTCACCGTGCCGCCCTACCGCGAAACGCAGAATTACGTCGCGAAAATCGACAAGATTGCCAGCGTGCGGCAGATGCCGGTCTCGAAAATCTACGAGGTCGTCAAGATCATCGACGGCCGCCCGGTGGTCTTCTACACCGACAAGAGACCCCAGTAAATCGTCGCGTTCCGTCAGTCCTCTCCTGTCTGAGCCGATGCCGGGCTTGTTCCGCAGGGCGGGTCCGGATACACTTTGTGGTTCCCGGAGGGACGAAAAGACGTGGCATCACACGCATCGGCGCTCAAAGCGCACCGGCAGAGTCTGAAGAACCGCGAGCACAACCGCCAGTTCCGCGCGCGCCTCCGCAACGCGCTGAGGAGCGTTCGCGCCGCCATCGACGGCGACGATCTGAAGAGCGCCAAGGCGGCGCTTCAGGACACCATTTCGCTGATCGATCGGATGGCGAGCAAGGGCATCATCCATCGCAATGCCGCGGGACGCTACAAATCGCGCCTTGCGCACCGCGTGGCGGCCAAGTCGAAGGCTGCGTAGTAGGGCGGGTCCTTCGGACCCGCCGCTCCGCCCTGGCTCCATCCTGGTTTTGCCGGGTCCAAGGACCCGGCCTACATGCGCGCCGCTGGCCGCTGGCGTCCAGTGCACAACTCGACTACCAGGCGCTCGAGCAGCACGCGTGGGTCGCCGGCGGAGCGTTTGAGATCGAGATCGGTCCGGAAGACCGCGTCGATCGAAGGACGAAGCACGCGCGGCGCCATCATCGGGAATTTCGACCGCACCAGCCATCCCAGCTGACCGAGCACCTTCTCGGGCGGCGCGCCCGCGTAGAGCATCAGCGCGAGCTGTCGAAGCGCGGTCGGCGCGTCACCCGCTTCGATGGCGTTCGTCATCGCCCAGTCGTCCTGCAGCGCGGCCGGCCCGGCCATCTGCCGGGCATCGTCCAGCGTGATCGTTTTCTGACCGAGCGCGTACAGCAGCAGCCGGTCGACGTCGTTGCGCAGCCGCTTCACGTCGGCCCCGCCGCGTTCGGCGAGCAGGCGGGCAGCAGCCGGTTCGATCTGCGCGCCGGCCGCGGCGACGCGGTTTCTCACCCACCGCTCGGCGTCGGCCTGGCTCTCGATCACGCCGCACTCGACCAGCGTCGCATGCTTCTGCAACTGCTTGAACATCCGGCCACGGCGATCGATCGAGCCTGCCACGAAGACGACGGTCGTCTGTTGTTCAGGGTGCTGCACGAAGGACTCGAGTTCTTCGAGCGCGCGCGTGGCGGCCTCGCTCTCGCGTTTGGGCACGAGCAGCGCATCCGCCTGGAACACAATCACGACGCGGCGCGGCGCCATCATCGGCAGCGTTCGCGCGGCGGCCATCAACGACGAGACGGCCGAGGAAAGCTTGTCGCCGGTGGCCACGTCGTTGCAGTGAATCGGCTCGACGTTGAAGGCGCGCAGCCCTTCCTCGACGAGTTCCTCGAACTCATGCGCCAGCGCCGACTTCTCGACGTCATCTTCCCCGAGCAGCAGGTAGACGGGATCGGTCGCGCCGGATTCGATCTGCTTGCGTACTGCAGCCGCCGAGACTACAGGCACTGTCCCACCGCCGAACAATGCAACCACGAAGACCCGATGATCACGACGATCGTGTTTGCAGGAAAAGAATTTCGTGTGCTTCGTGACTTCGTGGGTGCATGTCGCACTTCAGAACGCCTCGAGGATCGCGCTCACAATCGTCCGCGCGAAGTCGGTGCTCATCCGCTCGAACGCGTCGCGGTCCTGGCCGAAGAAGGCGGCTGGATCGAGGGCGTTGGTCCCGCTCTGCACGTCGTAGTCCTGCCGGAACACCAGGCTCGGGTTGTCCCACAACACTTTGTTGTCGCGCAGATCTTTCAGCTCCACGCGCGCCACGATGGTGATTGTGTAGCGCGAGGCGAGCTGACCGGGCGTAAAACTGGTCGCGCTCGGCGTCGCCGAGACGACCTCACCGGTCAACAGCGCGTCGACGCCGGTCGACTCTGGCAGGATGCGGTACTTCCCGCGCCCGATGAACTCCGCACGGACCTTTTGCGTCAGCTGGGTTTCCAGATTGAATACCGTCGTTCGGTTGATGAACTCCGGGATGCCGATCGTTTGGATGTACGAGGGAAGAAACGAGCCTTTGCCAGCGAGCGCGTACCCGCAGCCTGACGCTGCGCAGAGTACGCAGAGTTGGCAGAGCACGCAGAAAGTACTGCTCTGTCGTCTCGAAAAGATCGCCGCCTTTGTCATCTCTGCGGTCTCTGCTGACTCTGCGCTCTCTGCTGACCCTGCGGTCTCTGCGTTCTCTGCGCGCTTTACTGAACTACGATACTCACCAACGGTCCCTTAGCGAGTACCACCTTCCGGATCGTCTTACCCTTCGTGTGTGACTGCACGGCCGGATCGTTGAGCGCGCGCTCGCGGAGCTCGTCATCCGACAGGCCGGCCGGCGCGGTGAGACGCGCGCGCACTTTTCCATTGATCTGCACGGGCACGACGACCTCCTCGGCCTTAGCGACCGCAGCGTCGAACGCCGGCCAGGAAGCCTTCGCGAGGCCGCCCGAATGGCCGAGCAGCTCCCACATCTCCTCGGCTGTATGTGGCGCGATCGGCGACAGCATCACCACCAACGCGTTGATGGCCTCACACAGGACGGAGATCGCCTGCCGGCGCTCCACCTTGCCGACCGCCGGGCCGGTGCGCGACGGCGCGCCGTGCGCGGTGGTCTCGCTGAACGCATACAGCTCGTTGACGAGCTCCATCAGCGACGAGACCGCCGTGTTCAGATGCATGCGCTCTTCGATGTCGACCGTCACGCGGCGGATGGTCTCGTGGGTCTTCCGGCGGAGCGCCCGCTCGGCGTCGGTGCAGTCGTCGACACACTCGGGCATATCCTCGCCGCCAATCGTCTCGGCCCAGTGGTCGACGAGCCGCCACACCCGCACGAGGAAACGGAAGCTGCCTTCGAGCCCGGCGTCGCTCCACTCGACTTCTTTTTCGGGCGGCGCGACGAACATCACGTAGAGCCGCAGCGCGTCGGCGCCGTACTTTTGCAGCATGTCGTCCGGATCGACGACGTTGCCGACCGACTTCGACATCACCTCGCCGTTCTTGAGGACCATGCCCTGCGTGAGGAGCCGAGTGAACGGCTCTCCCATCGTGACCAGCCCGACGTCGCGCAGCACGCGCGTGAAGAACCGCGAATACAGCAGGTGCAGGATCGCGTGCTCGACGCCGCCGCTGTAGAAGTCGACCGGCATCCAGTACGCTGCGGCCTTCGGATCGAACGGCAGCTGCGGATTGTGCGGATCGGTAAAGCGCAGGAAGTACCACGACGAATCCACGAACGTGTCCATCGTGTCGGTCTCGCGGCGGGCCGGCCCGCCACACTTCGGGCACGTGGTGTTCACGAACTCGGGGACCTGGGCCAGCGGCGAATCACCCCGCCCTGTAAAAGTCGTGACCTTCGGCAACGTGACCGGAAGCTGCTCGTACGGCACTCCGACAACGCCGTCTTTTTCGCAGTAGACGACGGGGATCGGCGTGCCCCAGTAGCGCTGGCGGGAAATGCCCCAGTCTTTCAACCGCCACTGCACTTCACCCGTCCCGATGCCTCGCTTCTCGGCGTCGGCGATCATGCGCGTGATGACGGCCGGCGCATCCTGTCCGGAATACTCGTCCGAATCGACGAGCCGCCCGTAATTCGAGGTCGCCTCCTTCATCTCATCGACGGTGCTGGTGTCGTTCCCGACGCGGACGACGATTCTGATCGGGAGGTGGTATTTGCGCGCGAACTCGAAGTCGCGCTGATCGTGCGCCGGCACCGCCATGATCGCGCCGGTGCCGTATTCGGCGAGCACAAAGTTGGCGATCCAGATCGGGACGTCCTGCTTCGTGAACGGGTTGATCGCCTTCCTGCCGGTATCGAATCCTTCCTTCTCGACCTCTCCCTTGAGGCGCGCTTCGCGGTCGAGCGCGCGGAACTTTGCCACCCGCGCGCGAAACGCCGCCGGATCCGGGCTTTCGGCGGCGAACTTCTCCACCATCGCGTGCTCGGGCGCCAGCAGCACGAACGTGGCGCCGTAGATCGTGTCGATGCGCGTCGTGAAGATCTCGATCGCGTCGGCGGCGCCGGCGACCGGGAACTTCAGCCGGGCGCCTTCCGACCGGCCGATCCAGTTCTGCTGCATCACGACGACCTTCTCGGGCCAGGCGCCGAGCGTGTCGAGATCCTTCAGCAGCTCTTCGGCGTAGGCCGTGATCCGGAAAAACCACTGCTCGAGATCGCGCGTCACCACCTTCGAGCCGCACCGCCAGCAGACGCCGTCGTTGATCACCTGCTCGTTGGCGAGCACGGTTTGACAACTCGGGCACCAGTTCACGCTCGAGCGCTTGCGATAGGCGAGCCCGCGCTCGAACATCTTCAGGAAGATCCACTGGTTGAACTTGTAGTACTCCGGCAGGCAGGTGGCGATCTCCCGGCCCCAGGCGTAGCTGATCCCCAGCCGCTGGAGCTGCCCCTTCATGTGGGCAATGTTGTCGAGCGTCGAGGTCTCCGGGTGCGTGCCGGTCTTGATGGCGGCGTTCTCAGCGGGCAGGCCGAAGGCGTCCCAGCCGAACGGATGCAGGACGTTGTAGCCGCGCATCCGTTTGGTCCGCGCCATGATGTCGCCGATGATGTAGTTCCGCACGTGTCCGACGTGCGCATGGCCGGACGGGTAGGCGAACATTTCGAGGCAGTAGAACTTCTTCCGCGCCGGATCGGCTTCGACTTCGAATGCCCGGCTCGTGGTCCAGATCTGCTGCCATTTCGTATCGAGTTGCTGGGGCCTGTAGTCGGTCATCGGGGCTGAAACTATTGTACTCGTCGGTGGGTGGTCGTTGGTCCTTGGTCGTTTGTGTTGGTCGTTCGTCCATTCGTCATGGGTCCCTGTCTGTTGCTCGCTCGCTAGCTCAGCTCCCGGACCAACGACCAGCGGACCAACGACTGACGACTAAGACCACGACCACCAGACCAACGACCACCAGACGAACGACCACCAGACGAACGACCACCAGACCAACGACCAATGACCAAGACCAACGACCAACGACTAACGACCAACGACCATTACCGTCGCAGCCACTGATTCATCCGCTCGACGAGGTCGTTCCATTTGGCTTCTTCGACCGCCAGAGAGTTGATCAGATCCGTCTCCCGACTGCGCAGCGTCTGCTCCTGCTCGGCATGGCGTTCAAGCTCCTGTTTCAGCGCCCGTTGTTGCATTTCGATTTCGATGCGAAGCTTCGGATCGGTGGCCCCACGCACCGACTCCTCGAGGTCTGATGCCTGTGCGGAAAGCCGGCGGCTCTCGCTGCTGGTGCCGTCCAGCTCCCGACGCGTCTGATCGAGCCGCATCGTCACGTCGGCGACTCGCCGCTGCTGCACCGAGAGCAGCTCGCCAACCGCCTGCGCCTGGATCTGGGCGTTCGCATACTGCTCAATCGTGGCGCGCAGGCTTCGCACTTCGGCCACCAACTCTCTGAGCACTTTCACCGACTCGGGGTCGGAGGTTTGGGCCGAAGCTGCAGCGGCCGCGCCCGGCCCGAACAGGCCGATTGCGACGATCGCCACGCATCTGGCAACACGGAGCATCATCACGTTCTCCTTGAATTCCATGCGCGAATTTGCACGCTTCAATCTAAAATCTGAAATCAATCTTAAATCTGAAATCGTAAATCTTGAATTTCACGAAACCATGAACATTCCCCGTTACTGGACGAAAGTAGAAGCGGACACCAACCGTCCGGACGGCAGTCCGATCCAGCTGACTGCCTGGGGATGGTCGACCACTGATCTGGCGGACGCCAAGCGAAACGCCGAGGATCGGCTGAGCCGGATGATGGCCCGGGTGGAAAGCGGCGATCCGCTGCCGGACAAATATCCGTACGGCGTGCGCGCCCTCCGCGAGGAAATCACCCGCGAGATCCCCCGCGGCGAAGGAGAGACCGCGATTGTGACCCGGAATTCATACGGTGCCCTGGTGCTGAATGCGCCCGACGTCATGTTCGTGGACGTCGACGCCGCGCCACCGCCGTCAAAGGGCTTCCTCGGCGGCCTCTTCGGCAAATCCAGCGGCGGCGATGACGCGTGGCGCGCGGTCGCAGGCAAGTTGACGGCTGCGACAACCTCGTCGTTCCGCATCTACGGCACCGCGGGCGGCTATCGTCTGATGGCCACGGAACGGACGTTCACGCCCGGCTCGAGCGAGGCCGAGCGAATCATGCAAGCCGTCGGGGCCGATCCGGCGTACGTGCAGCTTTGCAAGGCGCAAAAGAGCTTTCGCGCGCGACTGACGCCGAAACCATGGCGGGCGAACCATTTCGCGCCGCCGGGTCAGTTTCCGCGCGATGCGCGCCAACAGGCGGCGTTCAACGAGTGGCTGGCGAAGTACCAGCAGAAGTCGGCGGAGTTCGCCGTCTGCTCCTATCTCGGCGAGGCAGGCGGTGGACGCGTGGCCGCGTCCATCGAGCCGGTCCTCAAATATCACGACGACCAGACGCGAGTCGGCAGCGGGCTCTCGCTGGCATAGGGAGAGCCATGCGCAACACCTGGTTCGCCATCGCGGTCGTGCTCGGCGGTGCCGGAACGTTCGCGCAGGTTCCTCCGGCCAACTCAGTCCGGTTCGACACCACAGATCCTGCGTGCCGGGCGGCCACGCTCGTCTCGACTGGCGGCGCGTTTCCGAAGGATCCGCGGACGCTGGCCGTGCGGTGGACGGGCTACTCGAACTTCGAGCTGGCCTACAACAACGAGATCCTGCTCCTCGACGCCTACTTCGATCGGGGCCGCATCTATCCGCCGCTGGGTTTCAAAGCGGCCGATGTCAGGAAAGTCAATGGGATCCTGATCGGGCACGGGCACTTCGATCACATGTCCGACGCCGCCTCGATCGCCCTCCGCACCGGCGCGATGGTGGTCGGCGCGCCGATGACGATCGACAAGCTCAAGACGCAGAACGTCGACGCGCAGCAGCTGCGATCCGTTACCGGGCGCGGCGGCGAAACGCTGAAAATCGGCAGGTTCACGATCGAACCGATCCTCGGCCGTCATGGCGAGCCGCCTGCCGAGGTGACGACAGCCTTCAACCGAGCGCTGCAGTCGACGACGGGAGCCGATACGCGCGATGACGCGGCTGAGCAATCGGCTATCCGGGCTCGAGGCACCTCGGACCCCCGGATCGTCGACGAAGGAACCATTGCCTATCTGATCACGCTCGAATCCGGATTCCGGATTGCGTATCGCGACAGCGGTGGCAAAGTCACCGAGGTCGAGCGTGTGGCGTTCAAGCGTGCGGGACGCGTCGACCTGGCGATCGGCGCCACATCGGCGGCATTTCTCAACCGGCTGACCGTCGATCAGGCGCTCGAGTACGTGCACACTTACAACCCGAGCGTCTTCATGCCGGCGCATCACGACGCGCCGTACAACGGCCTCTGGCGCGCGACCGAGCCGATCTTTCAAGCCATCAAGGACGAGAACCCGAACATCGTCACGATCTCGAAGGGATATCGGGAGCCCACCTGCTTTGTGACTGGAAACTAAGAATTCAAAATTAAAAAGTAAACACTCGTACACGCTGTCGGGGCCATGCTTAATTACAGTTTCCAGTACGTCGCTAACGCAGTCTTCGCGGCGGCAGCGGCAGCGCGGCCGCGCGACGGGGGGAACGCGTCGGCAGCGGACCACGGGCTGGGATCGATTCGGGTGGCGTTCAGGACACCGACGATCGCATTGAGCGAGTCGGTCAGGGCGTGTAGATCGTAGCCCCCCTCGGTGACGGCGGCGATGCGTCCTTCGCAGCACTCCTCCGCCACGCTCCGCAGGTCCATCGTCATCGCGGCAAATGCATCCGTCGAGAGACGCATGCCGCCAAGCGGATCGCGCTCGTGCGCGTCGAACCCGGCGGAAATCAGCAGCAGATCCGGCTTGAACTGGCGCAGGACCGGCAGCACGACGTTCGCGAACACCGAGCGATAATCTTCGTCGACCGCTCCGGCTTCAATCGGCAGATTGACTGTAAACCCGGCGCCGGGACCGCGGCCGATTTCCTCGGCGGCGCCGGTGCCTGGGTAGTATGGGTACTGGTGCGTGGAGATATAGAGGACTGCTGGATCGCTCTCGAACATGTGCTGCGTGCCGTTCCCGTGGTGCACGTCGTAGTCGACGATCGCGACGCGGGCTGCGCCCTGGACACGCGCGTGCGCGGCGGCGACCGCGACGTTGTTGTAAAAGCAGAATCCCATCGCCCGCCCGCGTTCGGCGTGATGGCCCGGCGGACGCACGAGCGCGAGCGCGCGCTGCTCGGGTCCACCGAGCGCGTGCTCGACCGCGTCGATCGCCGCGCCGGCCGCCAGGTGGGCGATCTCGTAGGTTTCCGGCGATGTGTAGGTGTCGGGATCAAGAGCCACCGCGCGCCCGGCAATCGCGGCGAGCTTGCGCAGGTACGCGTCGTCATGAACGCGTGCCAGCTGTTCTTCGGTCGCCATACGCGGGGCAACCACTTCACCGCGCTGACGCCGCCATTCGCCGGCCACGGCGTCGAGCACGCGGGCCCGCTCCGGCGACTCCGGGTGACCGGGCGGCGTCTGATGTTCGGCAAAGCGCTCGGACGCGATCAGGACGAGAGGCATAGCGTTGCGCCCGAGCTGAAGCTCGGGCCTACTTCAATAATTCCAGAGCTCGTTTTTCGAGCGCGCTCAACCGCGTCTCGAGCAGCACGCGCGCCGACTCCAGGGCGGCCTCGTCGGCATCTCCCGGCACGTCGAACGGCTCGCCCATCGCGATGGCGACGGTCGCGCTCGGCTTGGGAATCTGCGTGCGATCCCAGCTGCGGAGCGTCCAATGCCGGTCCGCCTCGAGGTGGAATGGCAACACCGGGTTGCCGGTCGCCTTGGCGAGCCAGATCGCGCCGGGCTGCGCGACGCGCGCCGGGCCGCGCGGACCGTCGAGCGTGAAGCCCGCGGGCCTGCCCGCCGCCAGGTCGCGCGTCAACTGCAGCAGCGCCCGCTGTCCGCCTCGCGACGTCGATCCGCGGGCTGTGCCGTATCCGAATCGTTCGATGATGCCGGCAATCCACTCTCCGTCGAAGTTTTCGCTCGTAATCACGACAATGCCGCGGCGACGGAAGTAGAACGCGGCCGGGAGGATCCGTCCGTGCCAGAACGCCATGATCGGCTGGCGCCCGCCCCTGGCGATCGCATCGACATGCTCGAGACCCTCAGTCCGCCAATGCAGCGTCGACCCGAGGAAGGCGATCAGGCGATAGCCGACACTGGAAATGAGCCGCGCCTGAATGCGTCTGCTCGCCGATGCCTCCCAGCGTTCACTCATTTTCGATCGTCGATTTTCGATCGTCGATGTATTGCTCGAATCGACAATAAATCGTCAATCACCATATGGAAACCCGCCAATGTCACGACTTGCTGAGCCTGCCGTTCACGAACGTCATCAGATCGACAAACTGCAGATCCGTTCCGGCGGTCGACTGCGCTCCCTTCAACATGATCGAGCAGAACGGGCAGGCGGTCACAACCGTGCTGGCGCCCGTCTCGCGCAGCTGCGTGAACCGCACATCGCTGATCCGCGACCCGGGCTCTTCCTCCTTGTCGGCGAACAACAGCCCGCCGCCGGCGCCGCAGCAGTAGGGATTCTCGCGGTTGCGAATCGGCTCCCGGACCGCGGCGCCGAACCGGGACAGGAGTTCGCGCGGCTCGTCGACCTTTCCGCCGTACCGTGCCAGGTAACAGGGATCGTGGTACGTCACCGTTTCGCCGGCCGCAGCGCCCAGCAGTCCACGCGTCAGCTCCTCGACGAAGACGGCCGAGTGGACGATTTCAACCTGATAGCCGAAGTGCCGGTAATCGGCGCCGATCGTCTTCACGCAATGCGGACACGAGGTGACGATTTTCTTCGCGCCGGCCGCCTTCAGATCCTCGATGTTCCCGTTCGCGAGCTCCTGAAACATGTACTCGTTGCCGGTTCGCTTGGCTGGATCACCGTTGCAGCGTTCCTTCGACAACACGCCGAACCTGACTCCCCTGCCGCGAAGGATCTCGAACAACGAACGGAGCGATTTCTGGAAGTCCGCCTCGAACGCGCCGGCGCACCCGAGCCAGATGAGCACGTCGTGCCTGGCCGGGTCGAACGTCTCGAGGGCGGCAGACTCGACAAATTTCTGCCGCTGGTCGTAGCTGAGGCCCCAGATGTTGCCGCGCCGCTCGAGGTGATTGTAGACACCGCCCAGATACTCGGGGGCGTCGCCGTTGGAGACGAGCCCGCGGCGGCTGCCGATGATGAGCGGCAGGTGCTCGATGCCGACCGGGCACTGATTCTCGCAGGCGCCGCAGGTCGTGCACTGCCACAGCACTTCTTCGGAGTAGATCTCGCCCAGCTTGGTTTCACGCTTGCCGGCAAGAAGCGCGTCCTGTGTTTGAAGAATGACCTTCTTGGGATTGAGCGCTTTCCCCGCACCCCACGCGGGGCAATTCACCTGGCAGCGGCCGCACTCGACGCACGTGAAAGCGTCGAGCACGGCTTTACTGCCCAGGTCCTTCACGGTCTCGAGACCGACCTGCTCCTTCTCGAAATCGAGATTCGGGACACGGCCGAGCTCGATCGACTTCAGGAAGACCGTGATCGGCGACAGCACGAGGTGAAAGTGCTTCGACGCCGGAATCAGCGCCAGAAACGCGAGGATGACGAGCAGATGCGTCCACCAGTTGATGCGGCCGGCGAGCGACGACTCGTCCAGGCGCCAGCTGAGGAGAAACGTGATCATCAGCGTGCTGATGAACAGTCCGATCGCAATCGACTCGAGCGAAACGTGATCGCCAAGGGCGACCGGACGGACGAAGGCGCGCCGAATCAGCAGAAACACAATCCCGGCGAGCACGGCGATCGCCAACGGCGTCAGCACCAGGCGATAGGTGTAAAACCAGCGGGTGCCGGTCAGATCGGCGATGCCAAGGCCGTGCAGAAACTCCGTGACCGTATAGCCGCCGAACGCCACGAACCCCCAGAACACGAACGCATGCGCCAGCCCGGCAGCAGGACGTTCGGCGATGGTCTGCCGCTGAAAGACGACGTCGACGAGGAAACGCCTCCCGCGCGCACCGAGGTCATCGACTGAAAACGTATTGGGAGCGGCAGCAATGAGGCGCACCCGCGTGGCCACCTGCGCTGCGAAAGCGCCGGCAAACAGCAGGACGAGCAACCACAGGATGATCGTGGACATCGTGTCGAAATGCGCGACCACGGACCTCCGTGGTTATTCCTTCAGAGCGTTCGTCAGCGCTGGAACGATCTCGAACAGGTCCCCGACGATGCCGAAGTCGGCGACCTCGAAGATCGGCGCATCCGGGTCTTTGTTGATCGCGACGATGACGCTCGACCCTTTCATGCCGACGAGGTGCTGAATCGCGCCGGAAATCCCGAGCGCGAGATAGAGCTTTGGTGCAACGGTCTGTCCGGAGCTGCCGACCTGCCGCTCCATCGGCAGCCAGCCTGCATCGCAGATCGGCCGCGAGGCGGCCAGCTCGGCGCCGAGTGCTTCGGCAAGCTTTTGTGCGATCGGGATGTTCGCCTGCTCTTTGATGCCGCGGCCGACCGAGACGATGCGCTCCGCCTGCGAGAGATCGACAGCCTGCCGGGCTTCCTGGAACGGCGGCTCAGGCTTTTGCCGGACTTCGGTGGCGTTCAGCGTCACCGGCAGCGCGCGAATCGGCGCGGCAGACGAGCTGCGCGCCGCCTGGTCCGCGCGGTAGGCGCCGATCTGAATCGTCACGAAGTGCGGGGAGGGTCCCTGCGGCACGACATCGGCGGTCAGCTTGCCCTGAAACATCGGGCGAACGAACGCCGTTTCCCCGCCTGCCTGTTTGATGGCGGTGACATCGGTCAGGATTGCGCGGTTCATGCGGGCCGCGAGCTTGGGCGCAAAATCACGCGTCTGATACGTGTGCGGCAGCAGCACGAACGCCGGCGACATCTGCTCGATGGCCGACTTCAGCGCGGCGGTGTAGCCGTCCGGCGTGTATGGTTCCAGAGCCGCGTTCTCAACCGTGATGACTTCCTGGACCTGCCCGGCCGCGAGCTCGGCGGCAACGCTTTGCAGGTTGGTCCCCGCAACCATCACGGTCACGGGCTGACCTGCGGCGAGCTGCTGCGCGGCCGCCACGGTTTCCCAGGACGCGCGATTCAGTTTCCCGCCGCGCTGCTCGGCGATGCAGAGAATCACGAAATGACTCTCGCTTCTTCACGCAGCTTCCGAACCAGCGTCTTTGCCGCTTCGGCGGGCGATCCGGAAATGATCTGTGTCTTCTTCGCCTTCTCGGGCACGTAGAGGCTCACGATCTTCTGTCGTGGCGTCGTCGACGCGGGCGCGGCCGCCTTTCGGATCTCCTTCTTTTTCGCCGCCATGATCCCTTTGAGCGTCGCATAGCGAAGCTGATTGATGCCGCTCTGGATCGTCAGGACCGCGGGCAGCGGCATCTGGACCCATTGAAACCAGCCGCCCTCGAGCTCGCGCTTCACCCGCGTCGCGGCGTTCTCGATCTGGACTTCCATGATGATCGTCGCGTGCGGCAGGTTGAGGCGCTCTGCGAGAATCACGCCGGTCTGTGCAAATCCCTGATCGTCAGACTGCAGGCCGGTGAGGATCAGATCGAACTGCTCGTCCTTCATCGCCCCGGCAAGCGCCTCGGCAATCACGAACGCGTCGGCGCTCGCCAGCCCGTCATCCTCGACGTGAATGGCGCGATCGGCGCCGCGTGCGAGCGCCTCGCGGATTACCTGCGCGACGCGCGCCGGTCCGGCCGAGCAGACCACCACTTCGCCGCCGTGCTTTTCCTTGAGGCGCAGGCTCTCCTCGAGCGCGTAGGCGTCCGGCTCGTTCATCTCGTAACTGGCGTCCTGCTCACGAATCCAGGTTCTGGATTCGTTCAGCTTCGGCTGCCAGTCGCGGGTCGGAACCTGCTTGATGCAGACCGCGATTTTCATGACCTGTCGCAGGGCGGGTCTTGTTTTTTAGACCCGCCGTGATGCCGGGTCCAAAGGACCCGGCCTACATCTGGCGGGTCAACGACCGTCATAGCGTTTGAAGAGGAGCGCGCCGTTGGTGCCGCCGAACCCGAACGAGTTCGAGAGCGCGTACTCGATGGCCATCGTCCGCTTGACGTTCGGGATGTAGTCGAGATCGCATTCGGGATCGGGCTCGTCGAGGTTGACGGTCGGCGGCGCACACTGATGGTAGACAGCAAGTGTCGTGATGCCGGCCTCCAGCCCGCCGGCCGCGCCGAGGAGATGACCGGTCATCGATTTGGTCGACGACACGGCGAGCCTGGCAGCGTAGTCCCCGAAGCAGCGCTTGATGGCGACCGTCTCGATCTTGTCGCCGTGCTCCGTCGATGTGCCATGGGCGTTGACGTACTGCACGCACGTCGCATCGATGCCGGCGCGGCGGATAGCCGCGTTCATGACGCGATATGCGCCGTCGCCGTCCTCGGAGGGCGCGGTGATGTGATAGGCGTCGGCCGACATACCGTAGCCGACGAGCTCGGCGTAAATCCTCGCGCCGCGCCGGCGCGCCCGCTCGTGCTCCTCGAGGATGAGGACGCCCGCGCCCTCGCCGACGATGAAGCCGTCGCGATCCTTGTCGAACGGCCGGCTGGCACGCGACGGCTCGTCGTTGCGCGTCGACAGCGCGCGCGCGGCGCCGAAACCGCCGATGCCCATCGGCGTGATCGCCGCCTCCGACCCGCCGGCAATCATGACGTCGGCATCGCCGCGCACGATGACCTCGAAGGCATCGCCGAGCGCATGCGACGACGCCGAGCACGCGGTACACGTCGCCGCGTTCGGGCCCTTCGCGCCGAACCGGATCGACACCTGGCCGGCGGCAAGATTGATGATGGCCGAGGGAATGAAGAAGGGCGAGATCTTGCGCGGCCCGCCGGCGAGAAACGCCTTGTGCTCGCGCTCGATGGTCGTGAACCCGCCGATGCCCGACGCGATGAACACACCGGTGCGCAGCGCCAGCTCCGGCGTCATCTTTACGCCGGAATCGTCCATCGCGAACTGCGCCGCCGCGATGGCGTACTGGATGAAGACGTCCATTTTCTTGACGTCTTTCTTGTCGATGAAGCGCAGCGGGTCCCAGCCCTTGACCTCGCTCGCGATTTGGGTCGCGAACCCGGATGGATCGAACTTGGTGATCCGCGTCACGCCGCTCGTGCCCGCGCAGAGTGCCGCCCAGTTGGCGCCGGTCCCGATGCCCAGCGAAGACACCAGCTCGATGCCGGTGACGACGACGCGCCGATTGTTCTCCATGGTCCTCTGGGCGCCCCGGGGATTACTTCTTCTTGGCGTGCCCCTCGATGTACTCGACCGCTTCCTTGACGCGCGTGATCTTCTCGGCGTCTTCGTCGGGAATCTCGATCCCGAACTCCTCCTCGAACGCCATCACCAGC
>Ga0114129_10007127_pt1 | contig 15910 bp, 11 predicted proteins | sample RhiMetdeltSRZDD1_FD_80071 | JGI IMG/M metagenome (GOLD analysis project Ga0114129, IMG submission 80071) | Populus rhizosphere microbial communities from Tennessee, USA - Rhizosphere MetaG P. deltoides SRZDD1 (version 2) (version 2) | ecosystem: Host-associated > Plants > Roots > Rhizosphere >... | reverse complement strand
TGAACCGGCTCCAGTAATTGCGGCGCAACTCGGGATTCGTCGGCTCGATCCCCAGCACCTCGGTAGCGGCGCGGTTGCGCAGGCGGACGCTGCCGTCGAGATTGAAGATCAACAACGCGGCCGGCGTGGTTTCCAGGGTAGCGAGCAAGTCGGTGTGGGCCTCCTCGACGCGCCGGCGTGCCTCGGCCGTGACGCTCGCGAGCTCCCGTGTTTCGTTCAGCGCGTGGGCCAGCTCCTTTTCGCGCGCCTGGATGGCGAGCACCATCCGCGCAAACGAGTTGATGAGGATGCCGATCTCGTCCTGGCGCAGCGTCTGTTGCGCCGCGGTGAAGTCGCCCTGCTCGATGCGGTGCGCCGACCACGTCAGCTCGGTGAGCGGATCGAGGATGGAGCGCCGCGCGGAGTACATGACGAAGGCCAGCAGCCCCATGCCGACCACGGCCAGGCCGGAGATCACGACGAAGAACAGCTCGCGACGGGCCAGCAGCTCCTGCTGGGCCGCTGTCCAGATGGCATGCTGCGCCTGGTCGAATTCCACCAGCCGCCTGTCCAGGTCGGCGAATGCGGTCTCGCTTTCCGCCAGCAGGGCATTGGGACTCGGCAGTTCCGTTTCGACCAGCTTCTGGTCCCACGTGGCGCGCCAGGCGGTGATTGCGGATCGCAGCTGGGTGTGGCGTTCCTTCTGCTCGGGCACCAACAGCAGCGTCTCGAGGTGCGCCGCGTAGTCATCCACCGCCGCGCGATTCTCCTCGATTCGCCGGCGGACATCCGGCAGCCGCGTCAGCGCGAGATTCTCGTAGCGATGCTTGGTGTCGACCAGCGTCCGCCACAGCTGGCCGTGAACGGTCAGGACCTGGGTGATGCGTTGACGCTCGGCATCCATCTGCTGCGCGATGGTGACGGCGACGAGGAAGAAGGAGAGAACGGCGGTGACCAGTCCCACGATCAGCCAGAGGCCGATGTAGACGCGGGTCCGGATCTTCACGAGGCTATGCTATGGCCTGACACCACCTGACTTGTCAACAATCTCCTTCAGTTGCTGACCGAGCGTGAGCGCGTCGAAGGGCTTGGTGACGTAACCGGACGCGCCGAGGCTGAGGCCGCGCTGGATTTCGGCCTCCTGTGATTTGGCGGTGAGGAAGACGACCGGGATCATCGCGGTGTCGGGATCGGCCTTGAGCTGGCGGCACGTTTCGAGGCCATCAAGCTCCGGCATCATCCAGTCGAGCAGAACCACGTCCGGCGGTTGCCGGCGAATGGTGTCGAGCGCTTCCTGCCCGTTCGAAACCACCGTGACGATGAACCCGGCGCGTTTCAGCGAGAGCCTCGCCACGAGCTGAATGTCTGGATCGTCTTCCGCCAACACCACCGTCATACCGCGGCACTCTTTGCAGGTGCGGCGTGCGGGGGTGCGGGCTGCGAGGGTGCGGGCTGCGAGGGTGCGGACGGAAGTGGCGCGGCCAGCGTGGCCAGTTGCGCCGCAAAGATCGTGGCCAGCGCCACGCGGCCCTCGTCTGCAGGCACGTTCGGTTTCAGTTCCACCGACAACACGCCGACTGTTCCGGTGGGACCGCACAGCGCCACGGCCAGGGCCGCCGGCGCGTCGGCGGTGGCCTCGCTCACTCGAGGCACGTTATCGCGGTACGCGGCTGCCGTGAGATTCGCACTGTCGCGCGCGATGCGGCCGATGCGGGAGACGAGCTTCTGGTCGAACCCGTGACTCGCGACCGGCGCGAGTGAGCCGCCGTCATTCGATGCCAACCACACGATCATTCCATTGGCGTCGAGGACCGCGGCCGCGCGGCCGAGCGCGCCCGACAGCGCGCCAACGTCCGACAGCGTCGACAAGTCGCCACAGATCTCACCCACCTCGGTCACAGCCTTGATGGGCACGGTGGGACCCATCGATACGATCTGGACGACGGGCGCGGGTGGTGGTACCGGGGCCGGGATCTGCAGTGGCTCTTTCGGGATCGTCTTCTTGATGGTCGCGGCGAGCTCCTGGCGCCACTGCTCGGGTTTCTTCTCGGGCACGGCCGCCGGCGGAATGACGAGGAGGAGTGCGATGACCACCCAGGTGAGCACGGCCGCGGCGGCGAGCATGGCCTGCTCGCGGCGGAGGGCCGAGATGCGCGCGTCGTGGGAGGCATCAAGGGTGTTGCGGGCCTGCTGGACCTGGCTGACTGCGCCCGCCAGCAGGTCGCGGACTTCGGTGAACAGCACGTCGCCCGCCAGCAGCGCCTCGCCACGGCGCGCGTGCTCGCGAATGCGCCGTTCGGCGGCAGCCAGCTGATCCGCTGCGTCGAGCGCCTCGGCCATCGACCGGCCATGCGGCGTCACGGCCGCGTCGAGCGCGGCGAGCTGCTCGCGCAGGGTGTCGATCGCACCTTCCGCGCGCCGAGACCAGAACACCACGCCCTGGCCGGGAGCGACGTAGGCGTGAAGCGAGGCGCGCAGATCGAACAGGGCCTCGAGTGCCTGCGAAGCGGCGCGGGCGTGGGTGGCATCTTCGCGATAGGCGCGTCCGAGGGAGGCCTCATCATCAACCGCCCGGTAGGCGAGGGCGGCAGTGATGAGGAGACCGACTATCAGCAATCCGAAACGTACAGACTTGCTGAACATCGGTGCACAGAATAGCAGTTAAAAATTAAAAATTAAAAGTTAAAAGCTTACAGGACCGGCAAGTAGGGCGTCAGCCACTGCGCGATGATCGTGAAGCGGTTCGTGAAGATCAGGATGCCGATGACGATCATCAGCAGGCCCGACACGATCTCGATCGTGTGATAGTGGCGGCGGATCTTCTTGAAGGCGACGAAGAACTGGTTGATCGCCAGCGCGGTGAGCAGGAACGGGATGGCGAGGCCGAGCGAGTAGATCGACAGCAGCACAATGCCCTGGTTCACCGACTCCTGTTGCGCGGCCACCAGCAGGATCGCGGAAAGGATGGGGCCGATGCAGGGCGTCCATCCAAACGCGAACGAGATGCCGACGATGACGGCGCCGATCATGCTGGCGGGTTTGGTATTGGCCTGGACGCGGGCTTCGTTCAGCAGGAACGGAATCTTGAACACGCCGATCGTGTGCAGGCCGAAAATGATCAGCAGCACGCCCGCGATTTTGCCGAAGATGGTGAGCCGTTCCATGAGGAACTGGCCAAGGTAGGTCGCAGAGGCGCCGAGCGAGACGAAGACCAGCGAGAAACCGAGGATGAAGAACAGCGAGGTGATGATCACCTGACGCTTGGCAGCCGCGCTGACGCCCGACGCCACCGCAACGGTGCCGCCGGCGGCGCCCGCCGCGACCGGCTGCATGCCGCGCATTTCCTCGAGCGAGACGCCGGAGATAAAGGAGAGATAACCGGGGATCAATGGCAACACACAGGGAGAGATGAAGCTCACCACTCCCGCCACGAACGCACCAAACAGAGTGACGTTTTCCACGTTTATTCGGATGCCCGGGAAATCTCTTCCGTTACAAGGCGCAGCGGAATCACCGTCGGCTGCGACATCTGCTCCATCTGGACGTTGTGGCCCTTCACGGGCGGGAGGTCCTGGAACATGGTGTCCCACTTCCATCGCTCCATCGGGTTACTCGCCTTCAGCCAGTTCTCGGCGGTCATCACCTGATTGAACGCCAGCTCGCCCAGCCCGGCATCAGCGCGCACCTGCTGAGAGGAGGTGTAGGTGTAGGGCAGGCCAAGCGCCGCCCCAACGCTGGTGAGAATCTGCCAGTCTTCCACCGCTTCTCCCGGCGCGTTGATCGCCTTCGACGCCGGCTGCACCATCCCCTTCTCGTTGGTGTAGGTGGCGTCCTTCTCGACCCATGCCGCGCCGGGGAGGACGACGTCGGCGATCCTGGCGAGCTCGGTCTGCAGCACGCCCTCGTAAATGATGACGGGCAGCCGGCCGCTCTTGCGCGCCTCGACGATCCACGACACGTCGCCCATCGACCCATCGGGTCCCGGATCGAGCACATACAACACCGACACGCGACCCTGATCGATTGCGGCGGCCAAGGAAGCCAGGTCGGCGTCGCCATCCGAGGTGGCCACCACGCCGAGACCGAGAGCCTTCGCGCCGTTGATGTTGGGCGCGTCGATCGCCGGCACGCGGAACTTCGTATTGGCCGGCTGCGGCTTCTCGGTGCGGCGCCACGCCACGTGCACGTGCGACGCGCCGCCGTCGCCTTTCAGATCTTCAGCCAGCCGCTTGAGCAGGAACATTTCCTCGTGCGCGCCGTGCGCGGAGGCGAGGAAGCGGACCGACCCAGGGTCCTTGCGGCCGGCGGCGTTCAACAAATCGCGAACGCGGGTGAGGGCATCCTTCCACGTCACCACCTGCTGCACGCCCTGCTTCGTATTGAGGAGCGGCTTGCGCAGGCGCTGCTCTCCCTCGATCCACAGGTACTGGAAGCGGCCGATGTCGCACATCCAGTAATCATTGACCTGCGGGTTGTAACGCGGGGTCATGCGCGCCAGGCGAGCGCCTTTCGCCCATTCGGGCTTCGCCTTCAGCCACGCGGTGGTGCTGCAGCCCTTCGCGCACAGCGTGCACGTGGTGTCGACGGCATGCGGGTTATCCCACGGGCGCGAGCGGAAGCGATACTGCCTGGTGGTGATCGCGCCGACCGGGCAGACGTCCATCAAGTTGCCCGACAGCAGCGAATGCACGCCCTGTTCGTTGAAGGTGGCGATCTCGCTGCCGTTGCCGCGATTGATGGTGCCGATCTGCGCGTCGCCGTCCACTTCGGCCATGAAGCGGATGCAGCGGGTGCACAGGATGCAGCGGTTGCGATTGAGCATCAGCGTCGGGCCGAAGTCGACGTCGGCCTTGACGCCCTCGCCGTCGAACGTGCGCCGCGGAAAGTCCATGCGGCTCTCGTCGTTGCCGAAGGCGTAGGAAAAATCCTGCAGCGGGCATTCGCCGCCCTTGTCGCAGACCGGGCAATCGAGCGGGTGATTGATGAGGAGGAACTCGAACACGCCCTTCCGGCCTTCGACCGACTCTTGATCTCGAGTGTGCACCACCATGCCTTCGGCGACGGGCGTCGAGCACGACGTCTGCAGCTTCGGCATCTTCTCGATCTTCACGAGGCAGACGCGGCACGACGCATCGATGCCGAGACCGGGGTGGTAACAGTAGTAAGGGACCTGGATGCCGGCCTCGATGGCGGCTCTCAGGACGGTTGTGCCTTTCGGCACGGACAGCTGCCGACCGTCAATGGTCAGCGTGACGAGTTCCATATCTATTCGATTTTATGTCAGCGGCGGTCGAAAACCGCCAGGGAGGCATCGTCGACGTTCGGCTCCACCGATCGCAGGGTTCCGGTCAGCGGAAAACGCGCCTCGGTCGAGGCCGCGCTCACTTTCACGAGGAACTCAGCGGTCTTGCCGTCGGTGTAGGTGACGCCGACCGTGACGGGGACGTCGAAGATGTCGCCGCTTTGATCGAAACGCACGATCAGCACCTGTCCTTCGACGGCGGAGCTGAAGCGCAGGCGCGGAATGGTGTTGTCGTAAATCCAGCGCTCGAAGAAGCGATTCAGGTCGCGCTTGCTCGCGGTTTCCATCGCCCTGCGCAGGTCGTCGGTGCCCGCTTTCCTGAAGCGATTGTCGGCGTAGAACTGCCGCAGGCCGCCAAAGAACACCTCGTCGCCAATCAGCCGCCGCAGCATGTGGAGCACGGACGCGCCCTTGTTGTAGACCAGCGCGCGGAACACGCGGCTGTCGCCCTTGATGTGACCGAGGCGATAGCCGAGATACACCGGTCCCTGATCGGACGCCTCGATCGCCCACCGGCGGAACTGGCGCAGCACGGCGCGGAACGCGTATTCGCCGCGCCTTTCCTTGGCGAACATCGCCGCGAAGTACTGCGCGAAGCCTTCGCTCAGCCACTGTTCGTGATAGTTCTTCCACCCCACCGCCTGGCCGAACCACTGGTGGGCGAGCTCGTGCGCGAGGAAGAACTCGGGGAAGTTCTGAAACGCGGCCGGGTCGTTGCGCCAGGTGTGCGGCGACACCGGCGGCGGGTTATTGATCATCGCGAAGTAGCCCGGCGCATGCCCGCCGGGGAATTCGTCCTCGACCATGGCGAGCGTGAGCGCGCCGTACGGCGCGTCGCCAATCACGCCGGCGTACAGACGCAGGATGTCTGCCGCGGTCATGATCGCGTCGCGGCTGCGCGCTTCCTGGCGCTTGTTCGCATCCACCGATAACTGCAGCGTGTTGCGGCCGCCCACGGGCGGCGTCACCGTCATCATCTGATTGAGCCGGAAGATCTGCTGCTGCAGGTTCTCGGTGCCGCGCATGTCGGGCGCGGCGAGCGGCTTGACGTCGATATCGAGCGCGACGGTCGCGGAATCGACGCGCGACATCTTGCTGACGAGAAACGCCAGATAGCGCACCGGCTGCGGCGTGGCGAAGGTGTACGAGACGCGCGGGATGACCCTGGCCGTGCCTTCCACAGGCGCGGAGGCCGCCGGCGACGGCGAGCCGGCCTCGAGCACGCCCGACGACACCACGTAGTACTCGTGCGGAACGGTCAGCCGCACGCGCGCGGTGGCGTAATCGGTGACCTGGTTCTGTGGATGCCAGTAGTTGCGGTTGCTGAAGAGCCACTTCGGCTCGGGCGGCACGAACGGAAGGTCGTCAGGCTGGCCGCTCCGCTGCAGGGCGACAGTCTCGTCCTGAATCCGCTGACGCTCGAGACGGCCGGAGTAGGCGATGGTCAACGTCATCGGGAAGTCGCGCGACACGGGCTGCGGCAGGTTCACCAGAATGCTGTTCTGGTTTTTCACGCGCAGGAACAGCAGCCGGCCAAATTCGTCGCTCATCACCGACGACACGTTGAGCGTTTCAGCGAATCGCATCGTCAGCACGCCGATGGCGTGCGCCTTGACGCGGATCTTCAGGCGCGTGCTGCCTTCCATCCACTCGCGCTCGGGATAGAACGACGCGTCGACGTCGTAATCGAGCACGTCGTAGTCGACGAGATCGTCTTCGTCGAAGAAGCGGCCGCGCGCCTGCAGTTTCTGTTCCGATGCATAGGCCGCGATGTTGCGCTTGCGCTCGCGCTGGAACAGCGTCACGTCTTCGGCCTCGCCGCTCGATCGCGCATAGGTGAGCTCGTCGAAGCGGCGCGTGCGCACCTCGGCGACGAAATCTCCAAACGACGGCAGCAGCGACCAGACCTCCCGGCTCAAGTCGCTCAGATCGAGATTGAACGACTTCGGCACGTTGTCGTCGAACACTTCGAGGCCGCGGCGATACTGGCGGCTGTCGACGGCCGCGGGCTCGAGCATCTCCTTCGAGATGCGCTGCTCGAACTCGAACGGATTGATGCGGACGAACGCGGCGGCAAACGGCGTCTCGAGCGCCTCCGTTCCCGCGAAGAGCTTCAATTGTCCTCTCTCTTCTTTGGGGCCCGGCTGGAACACCATGGTCCCGTCGCCCAGCAGCACCAGCGCCGTCATGCCTTCGGGGGTTTCGGAGACGAACACGTCACCGGCGGGAAGGCGCAGCTCGAAATCGATGGCGCGCAGCACGAGATTACGCGCGGTGAACTGCTTCTGGGGATTCAGCGCCAGGCGATGCAGTCCTTCGATCGACGCGAGCCGATCCTGCGCGAGGATGCGCCAGGGCTGCGGGCCGAGGTCGTCGCCGCGCGGCCGGCGAATGTCGAGCCCCCATGTGGCGATGCGACCGCGCGGGCCGGTCTCGACGAAGACTTCGACCACCAGGCGATAGCCTTCGCCGGGCAGCGAACCCTGCAGCGCCGATCGGTCGCGCTCCTTGACCACCACGCGCGTGATCCCCTGCGGGACCATCGTGTCGAAGAATTCCGCGGCCTGGCCGCGATCGGCAGACAGGGACAGCAGATCGAGCCAGCGTTGCCGATCCATGGTCGAGATCGAGGTCTCAACGGCTTGCAGGAAGGCCTGGATCGAGAGTTCTTCCGGGTCCATCGGCGCGCGCACCGGGACCTGGTCCGCGAAAGCGGACGTGGGGCTCAGCGCGAGCAGAAGGAGCAGGATTACAGGCATTTCAAGGCGCGCCGACCGGCAACCTAAAGGTTGCCTATATAGGCCGCCTTTAGGCGGCCGGTCGCCATCATTAGACCCCGGTGTGACGAATTAAGCTAGCCGACTCAGGACCAGTACCGTGAGGTCGTCAGCGAGTCTTTGATCCCGGCGATGCCGCTCAACGGCGTCGAAAATCGCGCGTCCCAGCTCGGCCGCGGCAGATTTCTGATAGGCGCCTGCATACAACGCCAGCGTTCTTTCGAGGCCGGCTTCGTCGAACGGCTGGCCATCGGGGCTCTCCGCTTCGGTGATGCCATCGCTGTACATCAGCAGCGCGTCGCCAGGGTGCATCTGCACCTCGCCGGAGTCGTAGGTGCTGCCGGCGAACATGCCGAGCGCCACGCCGCCGCTCATCAACCGTTCGATGGATCCATTTTGCCGGCGCAGCAACGGAGGTGTCTGGCCGGCGTTGACGAAGTGCAACCGTCCGGTCGCCGGATTGAACGAGGCCAGGAACAGGGTGATGAACCGCGACGGCGGCGCGTGGCGCGTGACCTGCAGGTTCAGGCGCTGCACGAGCGCCGGCAACGGCAACTCTTCGTCGACGAGCGTGCGCAACATCGCGAGCAACAGGGCCATCAGGAGCGCGGCGGGGCTCGCCTTGCCCGCCACGTCGCCAAGCGCGACGAGCACGGTGCCGTCGGGCCGCGGCAGGATGTCGTAGAAGTCGCCGCCCACTGTGTTCGCGGGCTTGGTCAGACCGAACGCTTCAACGCCCGGGCCCGACCACGTGCCCTCGGGCAACATCGCCTGCTGGATCTCGCGCGCCACTTCGAGGTCGCGTTTCAACGACAGCCGATCCGCCACCTCGAGCAGCACCAGCAGGTTCATCACCAGGAACCCCATGAGCAGCCACAGCGTGCCGTCGGCGAAGACTGGCGCGGGAATGCTGATGCGCACGAAGAACAGCGCGATCGGAATCGGCACGCGCATCAGGCCGAAGCCGTTGAACAACTGCAGCAGGCCAATCACGCAGAACACCAGCGCGATGCCGTACATCGCCCGCCGCGCCGGCGACAGGCGCATGGTGAAGGCGAGGAAGAACCCCTGCGCGTAGCGGATCGCCTTTTGGTACCACGGCAGGCCTTCGAGCTCCGCCGTATTGATGCCGCGCGCGAAGAACCGGTAGGCCTCGGGCGTCTCCCGGGTGAAGAGCTTGCCGAGGTCGTCCGACGTCAGGTCGGCGGTATAGCGTGAGATGAACTGTCTCGGCATCTGTTCTAGCTACGTCGCTATATCACACCGAGTTCCCGTCCCACTGTCCCGAATGTATCCAGCGCGTATTGGAGGTCTTCCCTGGTGTGGGTGGCAGCCACGATGGTGCGCAGACGGGCTTTGTCGCGGGCGACGGTCGGGAAGCCGATGCTCTGGGCGAACACGCCGCGGGCGAACAGCGCATCAGACATCTTCGCCGCGGTGGCGGCCTGGCCAACGATGACCGGCGTGATCGGGCTCTCGCTCATGCCGGTGTTGAAGCCAAGTGTGTCGAGTCCCGCCTTGAAGAAACGGGTGTTGTCCCACAGTTTCTCGATCCACTGGGGCTCGGTCTCGAGGATGTCGAGCGCGGCCAGGCACGCGGCGGTCACCGCCGGCGGATGCGACGTCGAAAACAGGAACGGCCGCGCGCGGTGATAGAGGAATTCGATCAGCGTGCGCGACCCCGCCACGTAGCCGCCGAGCACGCCGACGGCCTTCGACAGCGTGCCGACTTGAATGTCGACACGGCCGTGACACTTGAAGTGATCGACGGTACCGCTGCCGTTCCTGCCGAACACCCCGCTCGCATGCGCATCGTCGACCATCATGATCGCGCCGAATTCCTCGGCCAGCGCACACAGCTGCTGCACGCGGCCCAGGTCACCGTCCATCGAGAACACGCCGTCGGTGATCAGCAGTTTTCGCTGACCGGCCGGCAGCTCCTTCAGGATCTTGCGCGCGGCCTCGACGTCCTTGTGCGGAAAGACCTTGATGGCGGCCTTGCTCAGGCGGCAGCCGTCGATGATGCTGGCGTGATTCAACTCGTCCGACACGACCACGTCGTCTTTGGTGAGGATTGCCGCCACGGTGCCGGCGTTGGCGGCAAAGCCGCTCTGAAACACCACCACCGACTCGACGTGCTTGAATTTCGCGAGCCGGCGCTCCAGCTCCATGTGCATTTCCATCGTTCCCGAGATCGTCCGCACGGCTCCTGAGCCGACGCCGAACTTTTTCACCGCCTCGGCGGCGGCCTCGATCAACTTCGGATGCGTCGTGAGGCCGAGATAGTTATTCGATGAAAGATTGACGACCGATTTGTGGTCGAAGGTGGTGTGAGCCTCGGGACGACCTTCGAGGACGCGAAGCTTGCGATAGAGACCTTGCTGCTTCAGCGACTCGAGCTCGGTTCCAAGAAATGCCAGAGGGTCGTTTCTCATAAAGCCAACAGAATATCGCCATCGGGAAGTCGTTCAACTTCGCGTGCGCCGTGAGCCTTCAACCACGCCTCGACGGCATCGGCATCTTCCGGCTTTCCAAACGCGTTGCGATGAATGACGACGTGGGTAGTGCCGGTGCTGCGAAGCGTCTGCCACGACGCTTCGGGGTCTACGGCAATGTGCTGGAACCTCGCGGCTCGCTCGTTATACCCCGGCGGGAACGCGCCACTGTAGCCGTTGGTGATCGGTCTCCAGTGGGCCGCGGAGTAATAGACGTAACGAATCTCCCAAGCCTTATCGCCGCCGAATGGGAATTCCGTGATCACCGATTCAGCAGGCAGCGCGGCAATGCGTTGGTAGACTTCCGGGGCACCGGAACGTGGAAACACGCGCGCCGGCAGCGCGGCCTCCGACACATTCCACGTGCGGTTGATTTCAATTGGAATTGCGGCACCTTCCACGAGAACCAATACCGCGATCACGGCAAACGCCATCCGCCTTCGCTCGCCAGAGATCTTCGCGAGCTCCGGCGAGACGGATTTGGCAGCGCCAAGAATTCTCGCGCTGCCAAATCCGGCCAGTATGGCCAGGAACAAGCCAGCGATCATGGCGTAGCGCGCGGGGACGCGGACGCCGGTGAAGCCGGGGACATATTCCATGAGCACACCGTACAGGCCGAAGCCCGACACCAGGGATTCGCCGGCCTTCGGTATCGGGCCCAGTGACAGCCACATCGCGAGCATGGTGGCAACGAAGAACAGGGCGGCGGGCGAGCGAGCCACGATCGCGGCCTGCTTGCGAAGTCGGGGTGAAACCGCCAACAGCAGTCCGGCCGCGATGACGAATTGGACCAGCAGTCGGCTGACGGTGCGAGCGCGGATCTGCATGCCGAAAGCCCGCAGGTCGAATCCGCCGAAGACGACGGCGCTCATCACGGCGATCAACTGAGTGACGACAATGAACAGCAGAACAATCTCCAGCCAGCGCCGTCGTGGCCGATCCGACGGGCCTGCCGCCGCTGGCGCCGCCACCGCAGCAAGCGCGGCACATCCCAGGACCCACGGAATGAATCCGAGGAACGTCTCGCCCTCCGGACGTTCGTAGAATCGCAACAGGCCGCCCCATAACCACACGTTCTCAGACGCCGTGACGTACGACCATACATTTGCGGAGAAGTTGACGACCTCGCCCAAGGGCCGCTTGATGCCGAAGAAAGCCTGCACTTCTCGGTACGGCAACAGGAACGGAAGCGTTAGAACCAAGGTGCCGGCCGCAGCTCCAATCAGCCACGCCCAAGTGCGTACGGTGCGTATGGTGCCTAGCGTCCACATCCGATGCAGGACGAACAGCGGCACGAACGGCGCAAAGTAGAGCACGTAATACACGCACGACCAGTTCTGCATCACCAGCGCCGCGGTACCTCCTGCAAGCGCTTTGCGTGAACCGCTGGTGATGAATCGATTCAATCCGTACAGCGCAAACGGCATCCACTGCGAACTGAGTACTTGCAGATGCGGTATCGAGGCGATCCGGTATGGGAGGAATCCGTAGACGAGTCCCGCGATGAAGGCGGCACGCGCGTCACCGGTGAGATCCCGCACCAGCAAGTAAGCGCCGAAGGCCGATAGCGCGAACGTCGAAATGAACAGCAGGTTGTAGCAGAGGATGATGTTGCCGGTGAGCCAGTAGATCGGAAGAATCTGCAGCGTCTGTGCGAAGAGGTTCTCCGACAGCGCCAGCGTCATCGGCTCCGGATGGAAGATGTTGGCGTTCCAGAAACCGCCCCACGACATGGCGCCGGTGAGGAGCCGCGGCAGGTGCTCGGCGCCCCACGCGAGAATCCACATGTTGAGGAGAGAGTCGCCAAGATCGCCGGGGACGTCACTGCCAAGGCCGAGCACGAGCGGCCATGTCAGTACGAGCGAAAGTACGAGATAAGAAACACACGCGAGCCCGGAGCTCACACCGGCGCTTTCTCGACGAGCTCCGGTTGTTTCTCCGCCAGGTACAGCTCTTCGAAGAGGACCTGCACGATTGCCGCGGTGGGGACGGCCAGCAGCGCGCCAACAATGCCGAGCAGCTCGCCACCGACGATCAGCGACATGATCACCGTCACCGCGCCGAGGCCGACGGTCTGCCCCATCAACTTCGGCACGAGCACCACATTCTCGAGCTGCTGTTGCGCGAAGAAGAACACCGCCACTCCCAACGCCAATCCGGGCGACACGGTGAACGCCACCGCGATCGCCGGAATGGCCGAAATGATCGGTCCGACAATCGGGATCATTTCTCCGATACCGGAGATCAACGCCAGCACGTAGAAATAGGGCACGCCCATCAGCGCCAGGCCGATCGCGGTCGTGCCGCCGATGATGAAGCCAAGCAGGAGCTGACCGCCGAGCCACGCGCTCACCTTGGTGGTGACCAGCGCGCTCACCTCCGAGACCTTCTGACGACGCTCGCGCGGGAAGAGACGGACGAAGAAATCGAAAATGCCCTGTGACTCAACCAGCAGGTAAAAGGTGAGCAGCAGGATCGTGATGAAACCGAACAGCCCGCCGACGAACCCCCACAGCGTCCCGATCAGCATCGTGACGGCATCGGCGCTGCCGGGCGCCTGCTGGATGAGCTCTTTCAACGATGTGTCAGGTGCAATCACGCCCCACGACATCAATCGACCCTGGATCTTGTCGAGCAGTTCCGGCAGCTCTTTCCAAAACTGCTGCGACTGCTCGACGAGCGGCTGCACGATCATGGCCGCAATGCCGGCGATGGTGCCGAGCACCGCGGCGTAGATCAGCAGGATCGCGACCGGACGCGGCAGCTTCCTCCTGCCGCCAACGGGGCGGCGCCGCTCGATCCAGCGCACGATGGGCGACAGGCCGGTGGCGAACAGCACGCACACATAGAAGAGCAGCAGCGTCCCGCGGATCAGGTACAGCGTCCAGAGCGCGACCACCGTGATCGCGAGACAGATGAAACCGTAGCGAATGAGGCTACGCGGATCGGAAAGCTGTGGTGAACTCGGCAACATCGTCATAGATCGCGTCGAGCTCGCGGGGTGAGGCGAGGAACACGATCCGGAAGAAGCCATCTTCGGGCGTGGTGCCGAAGCCGGAACCGTAGACGCAGAGCACACCCTTCGCCCTGAGAAGGCCGAGCACGTAGTCGACGTCGGTCTTGCCCGGCGGCAGCTCCACTTTCGGCATGGCGTAGAAGGCGCTGCGAGGCGCCACGCACGACATGCCGGGAATGGCATTCATCCGACGCGCGGTCAGCTCGGCGCGCTCACGCAGCTGCTGCCGGAAGCCGTGTTGATGCGATCGATCGCCGGTCAATGCGGCGGTGACCGCGTATTGCATGGGACCGGGGCTGCACAGCCTGCCGTCGGCGAGTTTCTTGATCGCGGCCAGCGCGGCATCGAGGCGCGGCGTCGCGCCAACCGCCATCCATCCGGCGCGCCACCCCGGAGCGAGGTAGGCCTTCGAGAGGCTCGAATACGAAATGATGGCGGCGTCGTTGGCGAGCGCGGCCATCGGCGGCACCGGGCCGTCGTAGGACAAATCGCCGTAGACCTCGTCGGCGAGGATCACGAGCCCGTTGGTCTCCGCGATCTGGATCAGCGCCTTGCGCATCGCGTCGGGATAGATCGCGCCGGTGGGATTGTTCGGATCGATCACGACGAGCGCGCGCGTCCGGCTGGTGATCAGGCTCTTGAGGTGTTCGAGATCCGGCTGCCAGTCGTTTGTGTGATCAGTGCGGTAGTACGCGGGTCTGGCGCCGATCTTCGCGAGCACCGCGGTGTAGAGCGGATACGTCGGCGACGGGACCAGCACTTCATCGCCCTCGTCGACGATCGCGGTGAGCGCGAGCTCGATGCCTTCGGACGTTCCCGACGTGATCAACACGCGATCGGCGGTGACATTCACACCGCGCGACACGAAATCGGCGGCGGCCGCGTCGCGCGCCGACGCGATGCCCGGCGACGGCGTGTAGCCGTTGTGGCCATCGCGCATGGCTTTCTCCACTGCCGCGATCAAATGCGGCGGCGTGAGAAATCCAAACTGATTGGGATCGCCGATGTTGAGGTATCGAACGGTCTTGCCGGTGGCCTCGACCTTTTTTGCTTCGGCGACGATGTTGCGGATTGCGTAGGTGAATCTGTCGACGCGTTGCGCGGTCCGAATAGCCGAGGCGGCGACAGACATCGAAGCGATCTTAGTTCCAAGGTTCGATGGTTCCAACGTTCCAAGGGACGGTCTGTCGTGTAATTGCTACACCGTTACATGGTTCCGCCCGCGGCTGCAAACTCAGCCGTTTCAGTTAAACTACTGAGCATAAATGGTTTACCCGTTTGGCAAGGAACTTGGTTATGGGTGTGGCATGCGGCGGATCCTCCTAGCCCTCGCGCTGACGCTGTTCCCCATCGCGGGGTGGGCGCAGGAGGCCGCAGAGAAGCAGGCGACGTTTCGTTCGGGAGTGGATCTCGTTACGGTGAGCGCCACGGTCCGAGACAGCAAGGGGCGACTAGTGAAGGACCTGACGCAAAAGGAATTCGAGGTGATCGATCGCGGCGAGCGCCGCAAGATTACCGAATTTCGAGCCGACCAGGCGCCCCTGAGCCTCGCCATTCTCTTCGACGTGAGCGGCAGCATGGACACTGCCGATCGCTCGACCGCCGCCAAGTTTGCGGCTCATCACCTGCTGAACCAGTTGCAGCAGGGCCGCGACGAGGCCGGGCTGTTTGCTTTTGACAGCCGGCTACGCGAGGTGGCCCCGTTCACGGTCGATACGCGCGCCCTCAAAGGCGCGCTGGGGGAGGTCGATCCGTTCGGGGCTACCTCGTTACATGACGCCATTGCCGCCGCCGCGGAACGCGTGGCGGTTCGTCCGTTCCCGCGCCGCGCGGTGGTGGTGCTGACGGACGGCATCGACACGGCAAGCAGACTGTCGCCCGCGCAGGTGTCCGCAAGAGCGGCTGCGATCGACGTGCCGGTCTACATCATTGCCACGGTATTGCCGATCGACGACCCGAGTTCGGATCGCGCCACCCCAGGCGCCAAAAAGGAAGCTCCTCCGTCGATCGGCACCATTGAGGACCTCGCGCGATGGACCGGCGGCGCGCTGTATTACAGCAGCACCGCGGCGTCCGCCTACAAGGCCGCGCGCGCGATGGTCGACGAACTGCGCCACCTGTATCTGATCGCGTTCGAACCGGGCGCGGAACCAGGCTGGCATCCCATAGAAATTCGGACGGCAGAGAAAGACTTCGTTGTGCGAACCCGCGGCGGCTACGTCGCGGGCAGCGTTCGGTGATTTGGTGAATCGGTGATTTTGGAGAATGAGGAGACACAGGATCATGCGTAACTCCCTGTTTACGGCGGGGGTGATTGTGGCGGCGATGAGCGTCGCCCCGG
>Ga0114129_10007126_pt1 | contig 15911 bp, 3 predicted proteins | sample RhiMetdeltSRZDD1_FD_80071 | JGI IMG/M metagenome (GOLD analysis project Ga0114129, IMG submission 80071) | Populus rhizosphere microbial communities from Tennessee, USA - Rhizosphere MetaG P. deltoides SRZDD1 (version 2) (version 2) | ecosystem: Host-associated > Plants > Roots > Rhizosphere >... | reverse complement strand
TGATCCCTGATAGTTGTTCAGCGGATTCCCGGCCAAATCCTGTGCGCTGGTGTCGAGGAATACCTGTATCAACGCATTGTTCTGCCAGTGGGCAGAAGGTACGAACTGTATCGCCTGCCCGTTGCCGGTAACTTGAATCGTGCCGCTGACCAGAACTCCATTCTGCGAAATGTGCAGGGCTGTTGGGATCGTGACCTGATTGAGCGTCTTGTTGACGAACAATACTACATTGGCATTTAACGCTATACCTGAAGCGCCGTTGCCCGGCCGCTGGCTCACAACCGAGGGCCGATTGGTGTCGAAGCTAGCCGCTGTCGCGAACTGGGAGCGGAAGTCTGCTAGCCGATTCCCCGACAGATCCTGCACATCGCTTGTCGCGACTACAGTGATGGTGCTCGCTGCGGGGAGCGTCGCGTTCAGAGTCACGGTACGACTATCCGCTGACCGGCTCACACCTATGCCAAGCCTGTTGTTCCCGGCGAACAGACCGAAGTTGTTGCTATTGATCGTACCCGGATTCAAAGACTCCGAAAACGTCAGCACTACCACCGCATTCGGACCAATATCAGTAGCTCCGTCAGTGGGAGTTACGAAGCTCACCTGTGGAGGAATTGTGTCGGCATCTGCTGACGTATCAAACGAACTCGAGAAGAAGGAGTTGAAGTTGCCCGCCAGGTCCTGCACACTCTGCGCGCTCACTTGCATCCGTGTATTTGCAGGCATTTGCGCCGACGGTGTGAAGGTTACTATTGTTCCATTCACCGAATAGCTCCCAGATACATTCGCTCCGGTCGATTGCACAGATATCGGGATCGAATTCGTAGTCACCGTCGTGGGATCTATGACTTCGTTAAAGGTAATCACAACATTAGTGTTTACCGGCACGCCAGTCGCCCCGTTAACAGGACTCACTCCAGTGACAAATGGATTGGTAGTATCTTGTGTTGCTGATGCTCCAGTGCTGAAGGTGCTGCTGAACGGTGTTACTGTGTTGCCGGCCGTGTCTTTGAAGCCGCTCACCTGCACGTTGAACGACGTATTTACTGTTAGCGTATTGGTCGGCCTGAGTGTCAGAACTGTCCGATCGCTACTGAGAGTGACTGCGCCTGATACAGGGACTCCGCCTGTGGAGACTGCAATTGCGTTAGCTCCCACGCTAAGCGGATCAACTGGTTCGCTGACCCTCACCACGACTCGCGCATTAACTGGCACACCTGTGGTCCCACCAGGCGGGCTGATTGCTAGTACGGTGGGAGCCGTAGTGTCAGCGCCCAGCCCAGTAGTAAAGCTGGACTGGAAGAACCCCACATCCTGCACGGTCAGGTCCGTTATGCTGAATACCTGAATTGTGTACTGGCTAGAGTTTATCAACCCGCCGTTGGGCGAAAATGTGGCGCTTCGTGCATCTGCCGCGACCGACACGGTGCCTGATGTCAGTATGCCCGTATTAGATGGGAATAGTCGAAAAGTTGATGAGTTTACGGTTAGCGGGTTGATTCGCTCGCTAAACTGGATCTGGATAACTGCGTTCGTTCCAACGCCTGCAGCGCCATTCACCGGATTGACCCCAATTACCTGAGGACGAATCAGGTCTGCTCCCGTACCCGTGGTGAAACTAGTCGCCAACGATCCTGCTAATACGTTGCCTGTCAGGTCCCTCACACCAGTTATGCTCAGCGCATACGCGGTGCTCGCATTCAAAGGCACTGCTGGCGTCAGCGTCAGCGTTCTGTTCCCATTCGTCAATGTCCGTATCACGGTTGCGTTTGTTGCGCCAGCTTTCAACGCCACCTGATCAACGCTCAGCGTCTGAATCGGCTCGTTGAAGGCTATTACCACCTGCGCATTGATCGGCACTTGCGTCAATCCGTCTGCGGGGCTTACTCCCACCACTTGCGGACCCGTGGTGTCTGCTCCGAATGACGTGGTGAAGCTGAAGTTCGATCCGGTCAGTAGGTTGCCTGCGAGGTCTAGTATCCCTTGATTGGAGAAGAACACGTTGTAACTTCTGCCTACACTCAACGGGGTGTTCGGCAGGAAGCTCACGGTGCGTCCGTCCAGGCTCACCGAGTAGGCACCTGCAACTTGGCCTACCACATTGTCAGACACCGAGAAGGTGTTGCTGTTTATGGTGCTCGCATCAACTGGCTCATCCACCTCCAGCGAGACCACTACGTTCACCGGAACATCGGTTGCGCTTGGGAACGGATTGGTTCTAACCACTCGCGGAGATGTCGTGTCCGGACCGGTTCTCGTGGTGAACTGCGTCGTCTTCGTTAGGACCACGTTGCCGGCTCGATCTTCTACGCCGCTTACAGTCAGTGTCATCAGTTTAGCGTCCGACAGCGGCGCGTGGGGCACAACAAGCACATCCTGATCCCCATTGCTGAAACTAATCGTGCTTGGTACGGCTGTGTTCGTTCCGTCGGTCACGTTGATTGTGGTACCGGAAACCGTCAGCGGGTTGATCGCTTCGTTGAACCTCACGCGTATGCTCGCATTGACGCCTATATTGAGAGAACCATCGGGAGGCGTTACCGAGATAACCATTGGGGCCTGGGTGTCAGTCTGCGTACCGGTAGTGAACGCAAACGTGAATACGGAGGTCTGGGCCGTCCCGTCAAGGTCACGTATCCCGGTTAAGATCTGGCAGAAATGAATCGCGTTGAGAGCAAGCGCGGCATTCGGTACAACACGGATTATTCGACCTTCTCGCAGGCTCACCGTGCTTGGTATGACCTGTCCCGCTCCGGTGTTGTTGAGTAGTCTCACGTTATTCGTATTGACTGTGAGAGGATCAAGCGGCTCGTTGTATTCCACCTCTATCACCGGATTGAGCACAACCCCGTTGCCGGAGGGTACGAAACGGACCACAAACGGAGCCGTGGTAGAAGTATTGGTGAGCGTGCGGAACGAGCCTTGATAGTTGTTGAGCGCATTTCCTGCAAGATCCCGCGCGCTGTTGTCCAGGAACACCTGTATCAGCGCATTGTTCTGCCAGAGCGCGGCAGGCGCGAACACAATTGTCTGTCCGTTCCCAGTCACCTCAGTCGTGCCGTTTACAAGAACTCCATTCTGCGAGATGTGTAGGGCGCCTTGGATAGTGCTCGTGTTCAGCGGCTTGTTTACGAACAACACCACGCTGGCGTTCAAGGCGACACCCGAGGCGCCATTGCCCGGCCGCTGACTAACAACCGATGGCCGATTGGTGTCGAAGCTTGCAGCCGTTGAGAACTGCGAGCGGAAATCCGCCAGCCGGTTGCCCGACAGATCCTGAACATCCCTGGTTGCTATTACGGTTATCACCGTTGCTGGCGGAGCATTCGCGCTCAAAGCCACCGTGCGATTGTCGGAAGAACGCGTGACTGAAGTTCCCAAAGTTGTGTTGCCCGCAAGTAGAGCGAACGTGGTGTTGTTGACAGTACTCGGATTCAGCGACTCAGAAAACGTAAGCACCACGGTCGGGTTGGGCCCGATGTCCGTAGCACCGTCGTTCGGCGTCACCAAAAGGACTTGAGGCGGCGTTGTGTCCGCCGTCGCCGACGTATCGAAGACGCTCGAGAAGAAGTTGTTGCTGTTCCCGGCCAGGTCGAGGACCGAAAACACTTGAACTGCCATTCGAGTATTGCCCGGCAAGGGTGAAAGAGGAGTAAAGGTAACCAGAGGACCATTAACCAAATATCCGCCGGCAACGACTGTGCCCATAGACTGAGGTACTATCTGCAACGAGTTTGGTCCGACCGATGTTGGGTCGACGGCTTCGTTGAACGTGATCACCACGCTCGTGTTGACGGGCACACCGCTCGACCCGTTAGCCGGGACGACTGAGCTTACCGATGGTCGCGTTGTGTCAGGAGTCGCCGAACCGCCGGTTGTGAAGCTGCTATTGAAGGGCACGACAGAATTGCCGGCGCGATCACGGAAGCCGCTGACTAGAAAGTCGTACACAGTGTTTATCGCAAGTGGGTTCGATGGGGTGAATGTGAGCGTGAGAGTGTCGCTGCTGACATTCATGCTTCCGACAACAAGGTTGCCCGCGGTCGATAACATAATCGCGCTATTAAACACTGACAAAGCGTTGACCGGTTCGCTGAGCCTAACAACAACGCGGGTGTTAACAGGTGCATTTGTCCCTCCGTTCGGCGGGCTGGCAGCGACTACAGTCGGAGGCGTGGTGTCGGAATCAAGCGACGTTGTGAAGGTGGATTGGAAGAAGCCGATGTCCTGGCCAGCAGGATCAAGAATGCTGAATGCCTGGATGCGATACAACGTCGAATTGGCAAGACCGCCCACTGGAGTAAAGCTCGCACTGCGCCGGTCCGTTCCGATCGCGACGGTTCCCGCGATCAGAATCCCCGTGTTGAATTGCTGCAACTGGAAGGTCGAAGTGGAAACGGTTAACGGGTTGATTCGCTCACTAAACTGGATCTGCATCACCGTATTAGTGCCGACTCCGGTCGCACCGTTCGCCGGATTCACGCCGGTTATGGTAGGGCGTATCGTGTCAGCCGCAACCCCGGTCGTAAAGGTGAAGCTGCCCGCATTGGACAGCGTATTCCCGGCAAGGTCGGTGATCTGCGCCGTTGTGGTAACCGTGAAGGTTGTGTTTGGTGCAAGCGGTACGGACGGCATGAAGGTCACGCGCGTGCTGCCTTCGGAGAGAATCATCGCCCCAGCCACCGGTTGACCGCTCGCCGTGACCTGAATTCCTCGTGGAGCGTTGATGGCGTTTAGCGGCTCGCTGAACTGCAACACGATTGACGAATTCGTCGGCACAACTGTGTCGCCGTTTTCGGGACTGGTTCCGACCAACGACGGGCGCACGTTGTCCTGAGCAAATTCGGTTGTGAAGCTGAACGCGGAAAAGGGGAGCCGATTGCCGGCCGCGTCTTTCACCTCCATGGTTAGAAACCCACTGAACGATCGGCCTACCGCAAACGGCTGGTTAGGCACAAACGACGCGATGCGGCCGCTGAAGTCTACTTGAATCAGACCCGTCACGTTTTGGAAGGTCGTGTTATCGCGGACAGTGAAGTTCGCCTGTGTGAGTGTCCCGAGATCCATGCGCTCGCTGAACTCGACCGTTGGAGACGTGTTGACTGGAACCGCGCTCGCGCCGTTGGTTGGATTGGTGCGAATCACGCTAGGCGCCGTCGTGTCGGAGAAGGCGCCGGTCGTAAACGTGCTCGTGAATACGCCATTCATCGGATTGCCGGCCACGTCTCGCAGCCCTCGCACCTTCACGGTGTGCAGGGTGAGGGGATTCAACTCGAGCGAAGGAGTAAACGTCACCGACAGCCCATCGCTTGATAGCGTCACTGTCCCGGCCAATTCCGTGGTTTGTCGCAAAAGCATCACCGTTCCCGCGACCACCGAAGATGCTTGAAGCGGCTCGGTGAAGCGAATGACGACAACGCCATTAACCGGATGATTAGTGGCGCCATCAGCAGGGAACACCTGAGCGACCGCTGGAGGAATACGGTCGGGATTCCGCGGGTCGGTGCCCATCTGAAATTCTTGGAGGTTGGTCAATCCGTCGTTGTCGGCGTCCTCATTGGCGTCGCTTGGATCTAGCGGCCTCAGATTGAAGCGCGCTTCGAACCCGTCAGGCATTCCGTCGTGATCCGTATCGGGGTCTAAAGGATTAGTGCCGATCAAGGCTTCAGTCGCATTGCTCAAACCATCACCATCATTATCCATAGTCGGATCGAGCACGGTGAGGATGTTGGCGACGGATGGGAAGGGATCAGAACTCCCGACGCCGTTCGTGGCTACGACTGCGAAGGTACCGATGGCGTTTGCGTTGACAGTGACGTTCAATGTCGCCAAAGTCCCGCCGGCATTCACAGATGCAGAGTTCACCACTATGCCTGGTGGAACCAGCGCAGGAAGAAACGAGAAAGTCGAACCGGTGAGATTAACTCCCGTTACCTGCACGGTTGAAAGCGTGGCATTCGAGAGAGTGAATTTTGGATTGATAGAAGCGATCGCCGGCGTCGCAAGTACGGTGAAAGGAGTGCTGGAAGTACCGGTGTGGCCTCCTACGGTGACTGCGATAGGTCCGGTTGTTGCGGCGCTCGGCACAATCACGAGCAAGCTACTAGAAGATGCCGAAAGAACCGTGGCGGCGACACCGTTGAATTTGACTTCATTTGCGGAAGGCGTCCCGCTGAAGCCCTGTCCCTGGATACTAACAGTTGTACTAGGGCCTCCTTGCTGAGGGCTGAAGTTGAAAACGGCGATTCCACTGCCGACCGTCGAACGACGTATCTCCACGATGTTACCGGCAGCATCATAAATATATTCGATGTTCACACCACTTGAGTCCACAACTCGCGACAGTCTCTGCTCGTCATCGTAGAAGTATTGAAAAGTAATGACAGACTGCTGACCAAGAGCCGTAGAAATATGGAGTACACCGATGGACAATAGAATCGCGCTAACGAAGATTGCGAAACGGCTCCCAACCATAATCTATATCCCTACCCTCTTGTGAACCTCTACGTTTAGTCGCTCAAGAGAATCATTGCTCCGGGCGGCGAAGTTCTTGCCGAAATTGAACGTAATTACTCAATTAAGTACGCATAACTTTTCAACCTTGTGGTAACTATCTCCCTCGACAAGCGGCTTCCGTAACACACCAAATCATGGTCTAAAGGATCAATAGCACATACAATATCTTCTTCTAACATCCGCTCCACATGAATCATTCCCTTTGTTGAACTCCTATATATTTCGATCATCTTGGCGGAAAAGCCCCTTTTACCGATAACCAAATGGAAGATCGGCTTATGCCATAGTCGGATTCTGGCCATAAGCTCGCTGCCTTCATTGATATGCTCCTCACAAGTTATCGAATACACCATAAGGGTGGGCGACCTAATGATTGTTAACGAGTGTCTGCGAAAAAACTCGCACAGCGACGGTCTGGTCTTTACAATAACCAATTCACAATTCTCCTCAACAAACGCTCGAATCAACTGCTCGGCAAGCTCCCTTTTCTTGTGTCGATCAGCCTCTAGACCAGCGAAAGCTTTATATGTTCTAGACATCAAAATCCCCAAGGCCAATGCCTCACTCGTCCCCATAGCGCATCGATGTGCCATCTAGGTGCGTTAAGAGCGCCTTTACCGATCTTGTGGTACTCCAGACGAAACAGGTCACCGAAATCAATCAACGTATGTGCGCGACTGCCATCCCTCAAAGTCCAGCTAATATTTCGGATCGGATAGGCGAGGGATAGCACGGTAAAAGTCTTGTCGCTGGTGTCACAGGTCCAGAGCGCCGAAAAGAAAGCCCCGACATAGGCGCCTCCTTTTTCGTACCATGTCGCCTCTGGATTTAGCGTTATGGATACATAGTAGTTGAGAGCCGCTTCCCCATAGCTCTCGCCGAAGTCAACCCATCCGACGAAAGGGATAGTAAGGAGTCCAGTAGGATCCGTCAGATTTAGCGGGTTATCTCTAGTATAGCGCCGAAGGTTTGCGTCCCCGCCGGCGAAACCTATTGGGTCTTCGCTTAGAAAACTGCCGGCCTCGGGATCGTAAAAACGTGCTCTGTAGTAATAAAGGTCAGCGGCGCGGGTTCGACCGGTGTATCCGAACGGAAAGGTCGCGCCATTCGACGTTGTCTGTCCATAGGGTTCGTACAGCAGTCGACCGTCGATTGTGCCCGTCGAACCTGTAATGGCGACAGGAGTGTTAAGCGCTCCCATCAACGCGAATCTCGCCTGAGTTGTGGGCGAAGAAATGGCAAAATATTGATCGAGCTCCCGACCGCTTAGCACTGACAATTGATCACCGTTTGAGCTTTCTAGGAGAGCCACATTAGTCAGATCGTCCAACACGAATCGATCGACCATATCCTGCCCATCTCCAGTGGTTCGCTGTTGTATCAAATGGCCGGCAAAATCATACAAAAACGAGGTAGTCTCCCCTGAGGGTGTAAGGATTGACTGGAGCCGATTCCTGTCATCCCATGTATATGTAGTCGTGCCGTCGGCAGAGGTCTTTGACAGCCGATTTCCATTAGCATCGTAGGTGTAACTATTGCCGCCAAACCGTATCAATCGGTTGGCGTCGTCGTATTGGGCGACAGCAGGTTGCGTCTTGAGTGTCTGAGAAATGTCCGAGGCATGGCCGGTCCGATTTCCTAGGGCATCGTAAGAAAAAGTCTGTGCGTTGAGTACGATGGCACCATTAGTATGTGTGAGCGAAAGAAGCCTCCCCAATGCGTCATAGCCGTATGTGGATCTCACACCATTAGACCTCACGATGGTCTGCAGTAGATTATGTGCCTCATAGATCATGCTCACCACACCCTGCGACATCGCAGCGCGCGTCAAGTTTCCCAGCGCGTCATACGTGTAGTCCACTTGAGGCTGCCCTGACACTCGCCGCGAGGTAACCCTTCCGATGCGATCACGCGTATAGTCAATCACGCCCATCGGACTGGCCGACTGTATCAGCCGGCCTGTCCGATCATACTTAAAGCTGAAAACCCCTCCTGTGGAATCCTCCGCTTGCAACAGCCTTCCCGAGGAATCGTAGCTTCTAGAGATTGTTGTGCCATCCTGATCGTTCTCGGTCATTAGTCGATTCATCGGGTCATATCTGAAGCTACTAGTCTTTCCGCGACGGTCTGTGAACTCGATCAAGTTACCGTTGAAGTCGTATCGGTAAGTCTCGGTTTTCCCTAACGAGTCGATTCGACTGGCTAACCTCCCCATTGCGTCATAGCTGTGTGTGGTCCGGCTAGATCGAGCGTCGGTTACTGTTAGTAGTCCACCAATCGAATCGTAAGAGAAAAATGTCGTGTTCGCATTCGGGTTCGTTGCCACGATCACACGATTCAATCTGTCATACTCAGTCCTGCTACGTTTGCCCAGGCTATCCAGGCTCTCGACCACCCGAGAAATGCCGTCATTGCGGAAGTATTTGTTGTGACCCAAGGCATCTCGTATCGAGACAAGATTTCCAGCTAGATCGTAGCCGAAGACAGTTGTTTGATTCGTTGGATCATTAACTTGGACAAGCAGGCCGAATGAATCATATGTAAACGTTGTCCGGTTACCACCCGGATCAGTTACCGACGTAAGATTAGCTTTTGAGTCGTATTCATACCGCGTCGTATGCCCAAGCGGATTCGTAATAACGGACAACTTATTGAAAAACTGTTCATACGTATACGTAGTGGTGTTTCCTAGCTCATCAGTTTCCGTTAGCCGATTGCCGTTATTATCGTAGGTAAAGGTCAGATCCCCTACACCCGAAACGCCGCATACTTTACACGACCCGGCTCCCGTAACTGCAAGCAGCATGTTTGTTCCCGGTTCCCTATCAAGAATTCTGGTCTGTCCAAGCGAATCAGTTACACTAATAGGAAAACCTTCCGGATTGAACCGGTAAATTGTTCGGTTGGCCATCGCGTCCGTCACTGCAGTTTCGATAACCCTGCTGCCTACCAGAACGCAAACGACTCCTGGGCCACCGCAGCCTGTTTGAGCAATCGGGTTGTTAAGCGTATATGCATAACGGATTCGTCCCCCATCTGCTTGTACCTGCTCGACTACTCTACCGTTCTCGTCGTAGGTGTTTTGAGCAACTACAACTCCTCGCGCATCTGTAACGCGCGTCAGTCGGTTTTGGCTGTCATAGTCGTAACGGGTGACGCCACCTTCTGGGTCAGTAACCGTTTCTAAGGTTCCGCGAGAATTGTACGTGTAACCGACCGTTCTCCCGATCGGATCCACTATCGACGTTACGCGGTCAGACGAGTCATAGCTTAAAACCAGCCTCCGTCCGACTGGATCTACGACATTAGTAATCTGTGCGGGACGTGAGGAATTTCGTATCAGAGTTACGGTGTTCCCGTTCGGGTCAGATATGGATTGCAGAACTGAGCCCAGTAGGAAGTCCGAGGCGACGAATCGAAACAACGTCCCGTCCTTCCATCGTAGTGTAGCCGTGCCATCTGATGCGGTAGTCATGACGACGCCACGCAGCGAAGGTATATCCGTGTTGATCAACGTGCCATCGGGTTGTCGTATGAAAGCGTTCTGATTGCTGTCAGGCATGATGAGATTGAGGGTCGCACTGTTCTGTGGCGCGGTCGTGTTAAGTCTGAAGCCGTAGTTGTGACTAGACCCTATTCCGAATGGTCCGGGTAGCGTTGAGAGTGTTCGGTAGGTCCTCTCAACTTCGATTCGCCCTCTCCCGCCGTTTATCGCGATGTCGGTTTCAGTGATCACCTCGACGCCAGAGGATAGGTCTACAGGCTTTCCTTCCTTCGGACCGCATGGCCCGTCGGGGCTCCGACGAATCGGCGGTGGCGGCGGCATTTGCCCATGCCAATCGAAGTGCACAAGACCATACCGTCTCCCCGGATGTGCGGGGTCGAGGTCCGGTATGACTTGTGACCCGTCATTTGCAACAGTGCCAGTCCCATAAGGCACCATCGACCCCTTCGTCGGGTCGAGTGTCATCAGCACCATGTTAGTTCCGGGCGGCGTGTTGATTGTGTTCGGGAAATACACCGCTACCGGCTGGCTGGCCGTAGCGTTCGCAGGCTGGAATGCCACTATGAAGACCATCACCATTTGAGGATTCGGCGGCTTGGCATCTGGAAGCCTGTCTATCGGAACCTGAACCGCAGTGAACGGAAACGGATTGGGCTGAGTTCCGTCTACTAGGCTCAATCTCGTTCCTGCGTATACCGTCACCGAGAGACCAGGGACGGTCCTGAAAACGAACGTCTGATCCGCGGAGGCGTTCTGCTGGACCATTACCGTTTCTTTGTCGTCGATTCTAGGTAGGTGCACCAGAACCGGCGAAGCGGTTACCTGATTGGCAACGATGTTGTAAACAAGGTCCACACCAGCGTAGTCGCCCGGCGGCGAGGTGGCAGTGAGTCCATCGTAGCGAATCAACTGCTCGCCCGTGCAGCCGACAGGCAGATCGGTAAAAGCAAAATTCCCTGCCGCATCGGAAACGGTTTGCGCGGAGCAAGCGGTCGGATTTCCGCTGCTGTTCTTCCCTGTGAACTTAATCGTCACACCGGCAAGCGGAGTCTCCAGCGTGTCGGCCACAACTGTGCGACCGAGAAAGGATGTTGTTATTGGCTTGATGTTGAGCGTTGCGCTCGCGGATTGAGTCAACTCTATCCCATCGACCGTAGCCTTAGCCGAGATGCTGAGAGTCGCAGCTCCGGTCGGTTGGCCGCTAGGGGTCCTAATAGTCAGCACGGAGGTCTGCCCCGCTGTGATCTGCTGCGGCTTGAAGGAAGCTGTTACACCGGAAGGCAGACCCGTTACATTCAAGCCGGCAAGTTGTGCGAATCCGTTTGAGCTGCTGAGCGTGACCGCGAATGCGCCGGATTGTCCTTGTATAACATCGACGGTGTTCGGCGCAGCAGCCAGGGCGAAATTTGAGGACGCAACCAACGTCAGAGAACTTGTCGATGTAGCGCTCTGCCCACCAGCGGAGACGATCAGCGGACCGGTCGCGGCGCCTGCCGGAATCACGAATGCGATGCTGGTAGCGGTGAAGTTACTCAGCGGGGCTAGGATTGTTCCGCCGCCTTGCTTGTTCAGATTCACCTGTGGAGCAATCGATCCTTGCGCGAAATTGCTTCCAGTGATGTTTACCAGCGTCCCAATAGAGCCAGACTTAGGATTGAAATCCGTTATCGTGGGCGGCGCTCCTCCCAGGTTCACCGTGACACTCCTGGTGCTGGTATTCCCCGCGACATCCGTTGCGAGGGCGATAATCGAATTCGGACCTGGTACCAAGGGCACGCTACAACTGAATGCGGTTCCGTTAACAGTGGCTGGCGCTCCGTTGCAGGTCAGAGTTGCAAGCCCCGAAAGCGAGTCCGCCACTGTCCCACTAACGGCAATCGGCGTCGCGAAAACCTGCGATCCATCAGTAGGCGACGTAATGACAAGGTTCGGAGGCGTCTTGTCGAGCTTCACCGTTACGGATGTCGTCGCGGTGTTTCCTGCATTGTCCACCGCAATGCCCACGACGACTTGACTCGCCGTTTCTGTTGTGACGGTAACCGGCGCTGTGCAGGAAGCGATACCGCTGGTGGTGTCGGCACAGGTAAAAGTTACAGTGGGATTGGACTTATGCCACCCGGCGGAATTTGGTGGAGGGGTCACGGCGCCCGTGATAGTGGGCGGGACATTGTCAACGCCGATGATTTGAAGAATGAAGCTCCTACCCGTTGCTCCGCGCAGCTCAACCGTCAGTTGATTGTTGAGCAGCAGCGTTACCGGCTTCGTGATGATCGTGACGTTAGCATTGAAATCATTTGGTCCCGCGACCTCAGCTCCATTAAGCGTGACTACAGCGCTTGAAACTCCGGAGTTATCAATCCGAAGTGTGTAAGTTGTATTCGCGTCCAGAACTGTGAAGCTTGTCGTCACCGGAACCGGTACGCCGGTACTCCGGACATAGGTCACCGGCCCGTAGGCCACAAATGTGGCAGCCGAGGCAGCGGGTGAAAGGGTCGCCGCAAGCGTCGCAAATCCTACCAATCTGCAGAACACTCTGGGTAGAGTCACTGCCCAAGATCCCCAAGATCGCTCTCTCGAATATGGAAAGGCCAACAAACATGCCTGCCGGGAGTTCACAAATGCTGACAATCGTTGTTGCAGTTTCAGTAGTGATTGGGCCTTACTGATCAGAACCGGCAGAACGAGTAGACGAACAGCAGAAAGGGGGCTCGTACGTTCCATTTGTATGCGACCTCAGGGCCTAAATGACGGGCCTGCAAAGGCTCAATCACGTTTCTGTCAACTTATTGCTGGTTGTGATTGTACGCCCAACCAGCAGGCTCGAATGCCGCCGAGCATAATCTTTATCGCCGACCCTGTCAAGTAAAATTTCTAACTTTCGTATTGGTGATAGCTTACAAAACTGTGACCACGCGATGAGCTTCAGACTCGTAAATCATCATCGTTCGCTTGGCCGATTTCAAAAGGGAAGACGAGCCCTCGCCAGCGGTCCTCACTCCATTTCGCAGCGGTTTGGTGTAGGGAATGCTCTGTGGATCGCCTGGTCTACATGCGTTGATGTTTGTTTCGTTGGTGCCTCTTTTCTTGAATGCGCACGTTGGATGGTTAGGACCAGTCGGCGTGATTGCAACCGTCGCGTTGCTACGTATCAACACACGATAAGCTCTGGGCTGCGGAGCGCAAATGAGATGGGCCTTAAGCCCAGTTCACCAATACACCTTCTATCAGGCATTCTGCTTCAATCGATCCAGGAACGCTTGATTATCGCGGGTCTCGGTCAAACCTTTCAGCAGCAGCTCCATTGCTTCAATCGATTTCTTGCCCGCAAGCGCACGGCGCAAGAGGTTGATCTGTGGCATCGTGTCCGCATCGAACAACTTCTCCTCTTTGCGAGTGCCGGACTTCGAAATATCTATTGCCGGAAAGATACGGCGTTCGGCGAGTTTGCGATCCAACTGGATTTCGAGATTGCCGGTTCCCTTGAATTCTTGAAAGATCACTTCGTCCATCTGGCTTCCGGTGTCGATCAGCGCCGTGCCGATGATCGTAAGCGAACCGCCCTCTTCCGCTTTGCGGGCTGCGCCGAAAAACTTGCGCGGGAATTCAAGCGCGCGCGTGTCCACGCCGCCCGACATCGTGCGGCCTCGGCGGCTTGTCTCGCGGTTCGAGGCGCGAGCCAGCCGCGTGATCGAATCGAGCAACATCACAACGTCCTCTTTGCATTCGACCATCCGCTTCACACGTTCGTGAACCAGGTGCGCGATCTGAAGGTGAAGGTCACCGCCCTGATCGGAGGACGAAGCAATCACCTCGCCTCGAACCCGGCGCTTCATGTGAGTGACTTCTTCGGGGCGCTCGTCGACCAGCAACACGACCAGGTGAGCCTCGGGGTGATTGTCGGCGACCGCTTCGGCGATCTCTTCGATGAGCGTGGTCTTGCCGGTCTTGGGAGGAGCGACGATCAATCCGCGCTGGCCCTTGCCTATCGGCGCGATCAGGTCCAGCACTCGCATCGAAAGATTCGAATTCCCTGCTGACAATTCGAGACGCTCGGTCGGATCAATGCTGGTTAGTTTGGTGAACTCCGGCATGCGAACGTACTCATCACGACCGATTCCGTTGACCGTTTCGATGCTGATGAGTTGATCGGATTGAGCCCGGCCCCGTCCTCCACGCCCATCATCGGCTGGGCTAGCAGTGCCCGAGAGCTGTACACCCTCACGCAGCCTGAATTGTTGGATCAGATTTCGGGGGACGAAGACATCCTTGGGCGAGGGCAAGTAGTTGCTTTCGGGATGACGAAGGAAGCCGAAGCCTTTTTCGTTTATTTGCAGTACGCCGTTAGCCGGTTGCTCGGTTTGCATTTAATTGCTCCGATTAGAATCTACCACAGCTATTCACTCTGGCAGCTCAAGCATCACCTCCGCACGAGACATCATCACCTCTCTGCCGAAATCAGTCAGGCTCACCGTCGGATACTGATTTCGTCCGACCGAAATACAGCCCGACTGAATGAGCGCCTTGATATAGACGGTGATATCGTCCTGTGTCATATCTCGAAGCAGGCCGTATGTTGATAGCCGTTCGAGATGATGCTCGATGACTTGCTTCGAGCTCGAGCCCCGAAGCACTGCTGCCACCGTTCCTTTTCCGAATCGGCCGTTGAGCCGCGCAACGCAACTCAATATCTTTTTGACTACGATCGCCTCTATCGAATTGAGACTCCGTCCGCCGGTTACATCCGGTTCCGCGATGTTCGACGTCTCGTTCATCGCCCGATCAAGGTCGGCTCGTTTCTTGAGCTCTGCGCGAAGCTCGCTGCCGGTCGGCGCATTATCGATGATCAGTTGATCGATTTCTGAGGCCGGCGGAAGCTTCATCGAGCGGGGCGCACCGATGCTCAAGGTACCAGCGACAACGCGCGACGCCTCCGAACGCGGTACATCGGCGTAGCCAGTTGGATATGGCGCGCAACTCGAGCAAGTCTGGCAACGCTCCACCTTCTTGCGATCGCCGAAGTAACTCAAGATGAATCGGCGCAAACAGCCTTTGTGGTAACAGTAGTCAATCATCTTGCGCAGCTTCCACTGTTCGGCGGCCGCTCGCGCGGCGAGTTCCTTTGTGTCGATGCGCAGCGTACCGGTCGGCGGGCTATCCAGCAGCTTTATTCCGCGACCCTGGTACGCGTTGCGATACGAGATGACCGCGCGCGTTGAAAGCCCTCGGAGCGCGCGCCGAATTTGCCCGTCGCCCTGATCCAGGGCGCGCGCAATCGCATTCAAGTCGACCTCAGTCTGCTCGCGTTCGTTAACATTCCGATTGAAGATCAACTCGCGAAGCAAGTTTCCTTCGACTGAATCGTCATCGATCTGATCGAGAGCAGAGTCGACGCGAGTCGTCAGCCGCGCGATGATATTTTTGTCAGACGAACGGCCGCGCTCAATGTGTCCTGCTTTCTCGAGCAGCACGAGGGCGGAGTAGATCGACATGTCGTTCTTCTCTCCGAGCCGCTGTGCCAGCTCGCGCGCGGACATCTCGATCTTATCGAGGCCGAACGAGGCGATCTCATGATAGACGCGGCGAATCAATTCCGGCGGCGGGTGATTGCCTTCGATGAAGAACTGCTGGGTGCGGGTGTCGGCGTAGTTGAACAGCAGCAGGCACTCGGCGGGCAAGCCGTCTCGCCCGGCCCGGCCGACTTCTTGATAGTAGGCTTCTATCGAGCCCGGCAAGTGATAGTGAATTACGAATCGGATGTCGCGTTTGTCGATTCCCATTCCAAACGCGTTGGTAGCGACGATGGCTCGCACGCGGCCGCTCATGAAGCTGTCTTGTGCGCGTGTGCGTTCCAGTTCGCCCATCCCGCCGTGATATGGCTCGATGCTGAGGCCGG
>Ga0114129_10007124_pt1 | contig 15914 bp, 10 predicted proteins | sample RhiMetdeltSRZDD1_FD_80071 | JGI IMG/M metagenome (GOLD analysis project Ga0114129, IMG submission 80071) | Populus rhizosphere microbial communities from Tennessee, USA - Rhizosphere MetaG P. deltoides SRZDD1 (version 2) (version 2) | ecosystem: Host-associated > Plants > Roots > Rhizosphere >... | reverse complement strand
TTAAATACTCTGTCTAGCCCCTTATGTTAGAAGCTCGCCTGGCAGCACGAAATCTGCTCCGGCAGCCGGTAAGATCGGCGATTGCCCTCTCGGCGATACTCTTCGGAGTAATTTCCTTAGTATTAAGCGGTGGCTTTATCGAGTGGATCTTTTGGGCCATGCGTGAGGCCACGGTTTATTCAAAGCTCGGCCACATCCAGATCGCGAAAGCCGGCTACTTCTCTCAGGCTCAAGAAGAGCCTTCCGCATTTATTATTCCTGCTGACGCCCGGAAACTTGCGCAAATTTCATCCACTCCACAAGTTCGCCTGGTGACTACCCGGCTGGCATTCAACGGCCTGGCAAGTCACGCGGAGACCACTACTTCGTTCGTTGGGGAGGGCGTAGAACCCGAAAACGAACAAAGCGTCAGCCACCTACTGCATATCATCAAAGGTGAAAACCTTTCCAGCAAAGATCCCAAGGGCATCATACTTGGGCAAGGGCTCGCCAGTAGCCTGGGAGTCAATGTCGGAGACTCCGTGATCTTGCTCGTGACACTTTCCTCGGGTGGCATCAACGCGATCGAGGGGCACGTCCGGGGATTGTTTTTTACCGTCAGCAAAGAGTTCGATGATTCGGCGCTGCGTATTCCTATTCCATTAGCACAAGAGCTTTTGCGCGTCAGCGGCGCTCATACATGGATCGTCCTGCTTGATAGCACGGAGGAGACAAATAACGTGCTGGCGCAACTCAAAAACCGGATTCAGACCGGCAAGGGCGCACTCGAAATCAAATCATGGAACGAATTGGCCGACTTTTATAACAAAACGGTGACGCTCTTTTCGCGCCAGATGACTGTCGTACAGCTCATTGTCGCACTCATTATAATTCTGAGTATTGCGAATACCATGACAATGAGTGTTATTGAGCGCACTGGAGAAATTGGCACACTGATGGCCCTAGGAAATAAGAATAAACAAATCATGCGGCTTTTTGTGACGGAAGGGCTCATTTTGGGAGTGTTCGGGGGAATCACAGGGGTCATGGTTGGATATGCATTAGCCCGAGCGATATCGTATCTCGGCATACCGATGCCTCCCGCTCCGGGTATGACCACCGGATTTACCGGACAAATCCGCGTGACACTTTGGCTAGCGTCCCAAGCGCTCATCATCGCCATAATTACGTCGCTACTCGCGAGCCTATACCCAGCGTGGAAGGCATCACGTCTCAATATCGTCGACGCGTTGCGACACAATCGATAGTTGCCAATGTGGAAACTAGCTTTTCGCAACCTCTTTCGGCAGCGATCGCGAACCGCTCTGACGCTGGCGGCAATCATATTCGGCGTCGCAGCGCTCATATTGACCGCGGGATTCGTACAAGATTTTTTTATTCAGCTACGAGAAGCGACTATTCACTCTCAATTCGGACATCTTCAAGTCTTAAGAAAGGGTTACCACGAACACGGCCGAAAATCCCCCTTTCAATACATGATCAGCGATCCCGACAAGATTACTGCCGACCTCGGTCGGTTGGAACACGTGGTCGAAGTTACTCCCCGGATAAATTTTTCTGCCCTACTGGGTAACGGCCGAACGACCTTCCCGGTGATTGGCGAGGGGGTCGAGCCGGAAAAAGACGCGCGGCTATCCACCTACATTAAACTGATATCGGGAAATCGCCTGCCAAAAGCCGACGTCTTTACGATGCTGATAGGTCAAGGCGTTGCCAACTCGCTCAATTTAAAAGTCGGCGACAGCGCGACTCTCTTAGTAAATACTCGTGAGGGCGCAATTAACACGTTTGACTTCAAAATTACCGGAGTATTTCAAACTTTCTCGAAAGAGTTCGATGACCGGGCGGTACGAATTCCCGTGGCGGCGGCTCAGGAACTACTCGCTACAAAGGCAGTACACAGCCTGGTATTCGCACTTACCGATACGTCTCATACCGACGAGGTCAACGAAAAAATATCTTCTCTTCTGCCCGGGAATCAGTTTGAGACAAAAACTTGGTATGAGCTGGCAGACTTTTATCAGAAAGCCGTCGACCTTTATCAAAGATATTTTCTGGTTCTCCATATCATCATCCTGAGCCTGGTTTTACTGAGCGTGGCCAACAGCATGAACATGACTATTTTCGAGCGAACCGGGGAGTTTGGAACGCTCATGGCTTTAGGCAACCGCGGTCGCACCGTATTTAAACTAATTCTGCAAGAAACCTTAGTTCTCGCACTTATCGGCAGTGCCGCGGGCATGGTTCTAGGACTAGTTCTGGCAGTGACTATTTCGGCGATCGGCATCCCGATGCCGCCGATGCCCAACACAAATTCAGGCTATACCGCACTGATTCGAATCGTTCCGTGGGAACTCGCGAAGGCGCTTATGATCGGATTTTGCGCCACTTTCTGTGCTGCTTTGCTCCCGGCGCGGCGCGCATCGAAATTAGACGTCGTAGACGCCTTACGCGCCAACTAGGTCATTTTTAAATTGGTGGTCAGATAAATCAATCGATCTTCGCAGGATGTCGGCGGAGATGGGAATTCAGACTCCATTTACCTGGTTTCCGGGTGGCGCTACTGTCAGCTCATCCGGAATAAGTTTAGAAAAATACCGCGAAACCCACAGCCGCTCGGCCTGTCACGCGATTTAAGCCGACTACTGCAATTTTCTCATGTAATCTTTGGCGAACATCCTGTCCGGCAAGTCTTTGATCTTGAGTTCCGAATACTCTAACGTGGATCTTGCTCCCTCAATCAGAGCATCCTCCATCACCAAACGGGTTGGCCGGAGTCCGCCCGCGCTCTCTTTATAATTCTGGTACCGGCAGGTTTTTAGAAGTCGACCGGACAGCGCGTAGAGTTCCGCCTTGTAAGGCCGATCATTACTCTTGTTCACCCAATATAGGATTCTGTCGTATGTCACTGATCGGTCCACAGCCTTGAGTTCCAGAACGTAGTAATTTTCGCCATCAATTGCGTCCGTTCTAACAATTGTGGGATTATAGTCGCCGCTAAAGTTCGCTCGCGCCAAATCGCCATTTGCGACTTGACCCGTCAGCTTCTGAGCCGCCGATAAACGTATCGGCTGAGAGATATTCGGAAGGAATACCCAAAGGTCATGGTCGCGCATCAGTAATACCTGCCCTTTATCGGACGCCGGCGACAGTGTCCTGACTACTGTTCGATCATTGCCCTTGGAAAGGATTTCGTATTCCCTGGCCTCAGCTTCTCGACCTGTAGCGGTTGTCGTGATTTTAACATTGACTTGGTAGCCGGGCTGGGGAAACCGAATTCGATCTGCCCTTTCCACAATTGCTTTTGCCAACTCTTCGTCTCCCTGGCCTGACAAAGCGTACCTGAAAGGGAATAGCTCCGAGAAAACCCAGAGAAAAATCATCATGCCAAAAATTAGACGTCTATATCGAATACGCATTTTTGTCACTCCTGATAGCCTTCGATTGTACCCAAATACTTATATCATCGCGGAAACGCTCAAATTTGGCTTGCATAAAATGAGAGACAACGTGTAAAATGCTTTTCTATTGTGCATGAATTATAGACCACATGGAGGTCGTTAGAATTGAAAAGGCTAGCAAGTTTTACAATCTAGGCAATCAGCGAGTTGACGCCCTCAATGATATCGACTTGACCATCCAAGAAGGAGAATTTTTGGCGATTGCCGGCCCGTCCGGTAGCGGGAAGAGCACGTTGCTCAACCTAATTGGTTGTATCGACACGCCCTCAAGCGGGAACATTTACATCGCAGGCAGACAAGTAGCAAATCACACGCCGGATCAGCTGGCGGATCTTCGAGCTCGAACCATAGGGTTTATTTTTCAGACTTTCAACCTACTGCCGGTGCTATCAGCGGAGGAAAACGTCGAATATCCACTACTTCAATTCAAAGAGATGACAAAGAGTGAACGCCGCGACCGTGTGAGCCATTTTTTAAATGTTGTTGGGCTCGAGAGATTCGTCCGCCACCGACCGAATGAACTGAGTGGCGGGCAAAGACAAAGAGTAGCCATAGCCCGGGCGTTGGTCACGAGACCGAAAATCGTCCTTGCCGACGAACCAACCGCCAATTTGGACCATAAGACCGGTGCGGCGATTCTCGAACTGATGCATTTGGTGAACCGTATTCAAAAGACTACGTTTGTGTTCTCGACCCATGATGCCTCGGTCATGCGCATGGCCAACAAACTAATACATATTCAAGACGGTCGAATTGTCAGAGAACAAACTGGTGGCATTTGAAAAAATCGTTGTCCCATAGAAGTTTCCTGATCAGACCTACTAGTCTATTTTGTCTGCTCAGCGGGTTGTTTTTCTTCTTCTTGGCTTGGATCGCTCACGACAATTGCTTCGCCGGCTTTGCCGTTCAAGTAGGCGCGTTTGAATCAAGTGTATTCGCGTCCGAGAGAGTAAACCATGTCAGCCGGTCCGGCTTCCCGACTATTGTCGAAAAGCTAGCTCGTCAGGGAAAGTCGGCTTTAACGGCTGTGTTAGTCGGTCCCTATGACAAGCCAAGCGAAGCGGAAATTGCCCGCGTGGCGCTCGTTCGTAAAGGGATCGACGGATTTGTCAGATTTTATCGCGACGGCTCTGAGCAAGCGCCGCGGGATAAGAAAAAACTTACCGGCGCCGGCCCGGCTAACTCTGAAACTGGTGAAAACCTCCGACCGTTCGATACAACGCAAAAAACGACCTTATTGAATCCTCAGGTTGAACTTATTGCGGCGGCGCCATCTGAACCCACTCAATCCGCCGCTCCTCAACCAAAAACGCCATCGGGAAGCCTTCCCTTTTCAATCTCCGGTCACGTGCAAACCGCGGCGGCTTACACGGTGGCATCTCCGGATCACTGGTCAAAATTGAAAAATACCTTGGCTCTTGCGCTTGAGCGTGAGCTCGCAACCGACATTAATCTTAAAATTAGCGGCCGCTTTTCTTACGATGGCGTGTACGACTTTACCAATTTTTTTCCCGATCGCGTGAAACGCGACCAGCGGATCGACGGCATGTTTCACGAAACCTATCTTGATTTTGGCGTCAATGATTGGACCCTTCGTTTCGGTCGCCAGCAGATCACTTGGGGTGAAGTCGTCGGATTATTCTTTGCCGATGTGGTCTCCGCAAAGGATCTCCGAGAATTTCTAGTTCCCGAGTTCGATTATATAAGGATTCCCCAATGGGCTGCACGTGCGGAATATTTCACAGGAGATTTCAAGGCAGAAGCGATTTGGATCCCCTATACAACCTATGACCGGATAGGTAAACCGGGAAGCGATTTTTATCCCTTTGCGATTCCCCCTCCTCCGGGCTTCGAGCAACATTTCCGTAGCGAACGGATGCCCCATAAACCAAGCGACTCGTCCTTTGGTTTGCGCACATCATACCTAACTAACGGCTGGGATCTGGCTGCTTTCTATTACGGCAGCACGGACGAAAACGCAACTTTTTTTCGGTCGACGATACTCGCACCGACACCGACCATTAGCTACCATCCGGATCACAAAAGGATCCACCAAGCGGGATTAACCGCCTCAAAAGACGTCGGGTCTTTTGTGCTCAAAGGCGAAGCGATTTACACCTGGGATCGTTTTTTCAATGTTACGCGACTAAACGATGCCGATGGCGTGGTCCGGCAAGATTTTTTGGATTACATCGTCAGCGCGGAAATCCCCCTCCCCATGGAATCCCGCATCAATCTCCAGTTTTTTCAGCGCTGGTATACCAACCACGATCCCGACATCATTCCAAGCCGTGTGGAGAGCGGCGCAAGCTTCTACGCGAGCACCAAGCTGTTCAATGAAAAAGTCGAGCCTGAGCTGTTAATGATTCAAAGCTTCAATAGACTAGACTACATGGCACGCTTCAAAGTTAATTGGTACTTTGCGAAGGACTGGCGTTTGGTGGCAGGTACTGCGTTTTTTGGTGGGAACGATGTGGGTCTCTTCGGTCGGTTCGATCAGAAAGACCGCGTGTTTATGGAATTGCGATATACTTTCTGAGCCTCTTTCCATAATGTTGAGAAAGCAGCACTATCGATTGCGCATCTCAAGCGTTCTTCACAGGTCTGACCGACAATGCAAAAAGGGATGTTAGGCGATTACCTAATATCCCTTAAACGCTTAGACGAAACTTTTACTCGCGCAACTTATCGCGGTTTGGACTTGAGCACTTCCAGAGTCTTCTTTGCTTCCTCTCGCCCGTTGAAAGCTTTGTCTATAGCCACCGCCTTACTCAAAGTTTCAGTAGCCAACGATTGGTCACCGTTTTTGTAGTACGCCATACCCAAGTGGTAAAGAACTTCTGGGTTACTACCATTAAATCTTTCGTTACTTTCCTTTAGCAGCCCGATTGCAGTTGGATAAGTGCCCTTCTTATACAAAATCCAACCAAGGGTATCAGCAAGGCTCGGATCGTTGGGGTCAGCCTCCCTAGCCTTTTGCGCGATCCCCAGCGCAACGTCTAAGTTGCCTCCATACTGGGAATAATTATATGCAAGATTGTTGGCGGCCAAAGCATGGGTTTTGTTTATATCGAGGACCTTTTGATAATATTCGTTGGCCTTTTTCTGTTGCTGTTTCCGGTCGTAAAGGATTCCCATCATCATCAACGCGGGAATCGCCTTCGCATTCTTCGCAACGACTTTTTCATATTCCTTAATCGCCAAGTCGGGTTGTTGCTCAGCTGTATAGGCATTTCCCAACAGAAAATAGGCTGACACGAGATTAGGATTCAGCTCTACGGCTCTGTTTAGATATTCGTACGATTTTTGATACTCTTTAGTTGCCAGTTTAACTTGCCCCATGAGTTGATAGACATTTGCTGGGTTTTTCGTTTTCTTCAAGTGTTGCTCCGCCATCTCGAATGCCGCGTTTGGGTTTTTCTGCAGAACATACAATCTCACAATCGAGGCAAGGGCTTCGAGACGTTCAGGATTCGCCTTTAAAACGTCCCCGTATTCTTTAATGGCATCGCCATATTTTTTTTGCAGGGTAAACGCCGTCGCGAGATTCATTTGTGCGGCAAAACCTTTAGGATTAGCTTGTATTGCTTTTTTAAATACATCTATGGCTTGGGGGATTTGGTTTTTTCTCAACAGTGCGGCACCGTAAACAACGAGCATTCGATCATTCTTAGGCTGTGCTTTGAGCACAATCTGCGCGTGCTCTGATGCCGATGGAACGTCACCGGTTGCGGCATAAATTTCCGCTAAAGAAACTCTTGGTAGTATCCACAAAGGATAGAGCTCGACGGCTTTTGCGAAGTTTTGCTTCGCATCTTCGATTTTGCCTTGAGAACGCTGTGCAACGCCCAAATAAAAGAATCCGGGAGCAAACTGAGGTCGACTGCGGGTCACAATCGTAAGATTCTCGACCGCCTTTTGGGCGTTGTTTTCCATCACGTCCATTCTACCTCTGAAAAAATGACCGTCGATATCTCCTGAGTCACTTTTTAGAATCTCGTCAACAAATCGTTTAGCACCAACAAGGTCTCCTTTAGCGATGTAAAGTTCCGCGAGCTTTTTTTTGGCAATTATAGATTGAGGTTTCTTTTGGAGTAAATCCAGATATAATTTTTCTATTTCGCTAGACTTTCTTGTCACAGCATAGTAGATACCAAGAATGTGAAGTAACACCTCGTTTTCCGGATCAGCTTGCGTTGCCGCAATCAACTCTGCTTCGCCCTTTTCGGGGTTGCCGGTTGCGAGATAGACTTGGGCCAAGGCAACATGCGCTCCCGCTTCTTTCGGGTTCAAGTCCAAAGCCTTGCGTAAAGACTCTTCCGCCGCTGTTAGGTTCCGCATCGAAATCTGTATAATGCCGATATCTACATAAATGTTTGCCGCGTTTGGCAGTTTCCTGAGTATCTCCTTGAGTTGAGCAATCGCCTTATCAGGCGCCCTATCTGCCAGAGCCAATTTTGCAGCTAGGTAACGGGTTTCAAAAGCATCGCGGTCTAGCGTCTGGAGTTTTTCAAGTTGTTCCTTGGCTCGGGCCAGGTTGTTACCGAGCAGCTCCAACAACCCAAGTTGGTAACGCGCTTTTATCAGATCTGGTTTTAAATCGACCGCTCGCACGAGCTCCCCGTAAGCTCCCCGAAGATCGCCCCGGTTTAGGAGCGAGGTTGCCAATTCCAAGCGTGCCTCGGCGGATCGTGGGTCCGCTTTTACCGCGTTACGAAACTCGACAATCGCGTCGGTTAACTTGGACTGCTGGCGATATTCTCGTGCCTTCTTTAGATATCGCTCGCGTTTAACTTCCGGGCTACCACCGAATTGCAAGTAAGCATATGTTCCACCTCCCAACACCGCTAAAACAAACCCGAGAATGAGTAGCCGCCGCATTGAAAGCCTCCTGTTGAGTCAATACAAGTACTGATCCCTACTCGAACATGAAAAAAAACGTTGCAATATTTCGTCGAAGTCGAGTTGCATACTTTCTTCTGATCAGACTCTCGGCTCGTTCGGAGTAGAAGTTCTTGATAGCACGCTAACTACATGTGCCTCGTGGTATCACTTTTGGTCCGACGTTGGACCTCGACCAAAAGCCTCTACAAATTTTCGGACGCCGGATTTTGCTTATCAAATCGCAAGATGCGCAAATCTGTCATTTGATTTCAATGCTATTAGGTTTCGGTCGTCACCCATCAGGCCGGAGATTGGCACCTCACATGATGGTGCTTGCCCGGTTAAACGGCCACGAAAGCTGTTTACCAATTGATCGTCGATCGCTGAGCTTTCCGTGCCACTTTACCTACCGCCCAGTGACTCAAGAAGCTTTTTCGCCTCGGCGGCATCGGGAAAGTTCTGGCCCAACACGAGCGCTTTCTGCAAGGGTTCTCTCGCGAGTTTCTCATCGCCGTTTTTGTCGTAGGCGAGCGCCAGGTGATAAAGAACCGTGGGGTTCTGACCTTTGAATTTTTCGTTGCTCTCTTTGAGGAGTCCGATCGCCGTAGCGTATGATCCTTTCTTATAGAAGATCCATCCTAAAGTATCAGCGATACTAGGATCATCGGGGTTTGCTTCGCGCGCTTTCTGGGCCAAATTAAGCGCAACATCGAGATTGCCGCCGTTCTGGGCGTAGTTGTAAGCAAGATTGTTTGCCGCAGGGGCAAAGTTTTTGTTCAGGTCAAGCACTTTTTGATAATATTCGTTAGCCTTCTGGGGCTGCTTTTTCATGTCATAAATGAGGCCGACCATCATGAGCGGCTGGATTGCTTTGGGATTTTTCTTACTTACTTTTTCATACTGCTCGATTGCAGTATCGAATTTCTTTTGCGCCGCATAGGCGGTACCGATCAGGAAATATGCAGAGGAGAGATCCGGGTTCAGATTAATCGCCTTCTCCAGATACTCAATACCCTTGGCGTATTCCTTGGTGCCAATACTCAGCTGACCCAGCAGCTGATATATGGCAGCGTGGTTTTTAGACTTGCTCAATTGCTGTTCGATGCGTTGAAAAGCCGCCTTAGGGTTGCCTTGCAATTGATAGACCTGAGCCATGGAACCAAGGGCGTCGATACGGTTGGGGTCGAGTGTCAAAGCTTGTTCATATTCCTTTAAGGCCTCGGGATAATTCTTTTTTACAGCATAGACCGCCGCCATATTGATATGCGCCATGGGATTTTTTGGGTTGACTTTCTGAGCTTGTTGAAACGTCGTCAACGCCTGATCGGTCTCCCCTTTCCTTATGGCGATGGCGCCCTTCATTAATAGCGCGGTTTCGTTGTTTGGTTGAACCTTCAGGACCTTTTCAACTTCTTCCGCTGCCAGCTCATTATCTCCTGAAGCGAGATGAAGTTGCCCTAAAGTGATCTTAGGCTCGATCCAATTAGGTACTAATTCGGCAGCTTTGGCGATACTCTTTTTCGCTTCGTTGATCTCGTTTTGCCGTATCTGTGCTTGTCCGAGAAAATAAAACCCGAATGGGAATTGCGGCGCGTTGCGTGTCACGGCGGAAAGATCTTCAATCGCCTTTTTTGGATCATTTTCGATTAGATTTAACCGACCGCGAAAAAACAGGCCATCTTTATCACCCGGATTGGCCTTGAGAATATCATCCACATACTGCCGGGCCTGTTTACGCTCGTTTTTTGCCAAATAGATCTCGATAAGGCGCTTCTTTGCAATGATAGAATCGGGCTTTTTCTTAACCAGATCCTGATACAACTTTTCCAGATCTTCAAAGCGTCGCGTACTGGAATAAAAATTCCCTAGGACATGAAGCAACTCTTCATTCTCAGGATCCGCCTTGGTCGCCAATAGCAACTCTTGCTCGGCTTTTTCCTGATTGCCCGTGCCGGCGTAAAGCTGCGCCAAGGCCACCCGTGCACGGTGAAACTTCGGATCGATCTCAAGCGCTTTGCGATAAGCCGACTCTGCGGCCGGGTAATCTCTTTTCGCCACATGTACCCGGCCCATGTCGAAATAGATCGTTGCCTGGTTCGGTTCCTTGCTCAGCGCCGCTTCGAGCTCCTGAATCGCCGTATCCGGCTGCTTTTCAGCCATCGCGATCTGCGCCGCGAGATAGTGTCCTTCCTTGGCGTCTTTGTCTTGCTGGCGAATTTTTTCCAACTCTTCCTTAGCGCGCTTTGTGTCCTTACTTGCCGCATGCATGACGGCGAACTGGTAGCGCGCTTTGATAAAATCAGGCTTTAAATCCGTGGCGCGTACCAATTCTTGATAACCCGCACGTACGTCGCCCTGCTTCAGCAAGGCCATGCCGAACTCATAATGGGTCTCAGCCGAATTTGGATCGGCGCTCAATGCATTCCTATATTCAATGATTGCCTCGTTGACTTTCGCTTCCGCCAAATATGCTTTGGCTTTCTTAAGCGCCCGATCGCGTTTGACTTCAGGAGATCCGCCGAACTGGGTGTACGCGACCACTCCGCCGCCGAGTAGGAGCAGCGCAACTACGCCTAGAAGGATTTTTCTCATCGACTTTCCTCTATGCTACAATTCATCACTTCAAGAGCTACTCCGCGATCGTATTCTTGTAGGCAGCAACCGTTCGGCGCAGCCCTTCTTCGACCGTGATTTTGGGTTGGTAGTGTAGTATGGCTTTTGCCCCCTCGATGTCGGCCAACGAATGGCGCACGTCGCCCGCCTTAGCGGGTCCATAGATCACCTGGGCACTGATCCCAAGTTGTTGTTCGAGAAGCGTAACTAAGCGATTGAGCGTTACCCGCTCGCCGCAACCGATGTTACACATCTTGCCGGCCGCATTGGGCGCTTTGAGCGCCAGAAGATTGGCCTCGACAACGTTGTCTATAAAGGTGAAGTCACGCGACTGCTCGCCATCGCCGTGGATCGTGATCGGCTGGTTTGCCAGCAAGCGCGTGATGAATTTCGGAATCACCGCGGAGTATTCGGAATGGGGGTCCTGACCGGGGCCGAATACATTGAAATACCTCAAACTGACCGTTTCAAGACCAAAAATATCGAAATAGAGCTTACAATAACGCTCTCCCGTGAGTTTCTGGAGCGCGTAGGGGGAGAGAGGATGCGGCGGCATGTCCTCCACTTTTGGAAGCACCTCAGTGTCCCCATAAGCGGAGGATGAGGCAGCGTATATCAGCCTTCGAATTTTGTGTTTTCGACAACTTTCAAGAAGATTCAAACTCGCGGTTACGTTCGCGCGATTGGTTCCGACCGGGTCTTTGATCGAGCGCTGCACGGAAGGAACGGCGGCCTGATGCAAGACGTACTCCACGCCTCCCACGACTTCATCACACACAGAAGGGTCGGCCAGATCACCACGAACAAATTCGATTGACGAACGCACTTTCTCGAGCCGTTCCAGTTTTCCGGTTGCCAAGTTGTCAATTACCCGGACTCTCCCACCCTCATGAAGGACACGATGAACGATATGCGAGCCAATGAATCCGGCTCCTCCTGTTATCAAATACAGTTCTGACATAAGGTCTATACTAGATCAGCTTCTCACCTATGGGTTGTCATCCAATCTACTGCCCCAATCATGGCAGCACCCGTATGAGCTCGGGATACAAATACGCGGAGAAGGCGGCTAGCTTCTCTTTGACCTGCACGGCATCCTCAGATTCCCGAATTGGCGTCGCTAAACGAACGACCGCACTGTATGTTCGACGGTGGAGCAATAGGCTGACAAAGAGCTCAACGCGATTGCGTAAATCACTGGCAAATGACTTGCCGGGCACCTGATACCAGTAGAGCACAGCTCGTTTAAGATCGCCCTTTTTGATCACCAGCCAAATAGCGCCGATACTCTTACCGCCTGGCATTTGAATTTCAACGGGTTCCATCGCGGCGTATTCCCAACCGTTGGGAAAAACCAACTTCGGTGAATTCAATCGCTTGTTCCCCAACTGTCCACTCAGATATCCAACGAAAGTTTCAATGGGTGGGCCTACTGGAGTGGCGTACAACCGCAAGAGAGATTTTTCCGCGTTAGAATCTGAATAGTGTTCTGACCACTCATCCGCTGCCTCTTGATACGGACCAAGCGTCCTCGAGATTTCGTCGATATCGCTCTCCAACATCTCCGCGGATGAGAGGACAATCCCGTTCGACAGCACCATCGCGGATGCCAATACAGCCATGGCGATCACAAATGGATAGGAGCGCCACCCTTTTTGCCGATTCAACGTATGCGGGTATGTCTTCACCCGCGCCGGCACGGTTTCCTCAGGATAACGGCGTCGGCAGTGCTCCCCCAGCAGACCCAGCATGCCGACCGAAAGAAGAAAAGTGAAAGTGCCCGTGAAGTGGTGAAAGAAAGATCCCAGCATAATTGGACCATAATAATAAACCGATGCACCGACGAGGAAGATCCGAAAAAGATTGGCGATCATTGGAAAGACAACGAGACTGGAGAGCACCACGAGCTTCGCCGTTTTTCGCGCCGGGAGATAATAAACGTAGATCGTTCCCAAAGCCAGCATCGCAAACAACGACGCGATACCGCTACACACATCCGCGACTTCCAAAGTTATATTCGGAAGATGCAAGAAATACGCATCTCGATAATTTGGTATCCCAACTGCCTGTAGCAGATTCGACGCAGCGTAGGCATCAAACATCCGCAAGTGATAAGAAACTTCCTTTACGATCACGTACGGAGGGGGCACCATGAGGAAGAGATACGACAGTGGAAACGCCAGTCGTCGAACACACCGCCAACCGAAAAACAGGTGAAACAAGGCTCCCATCGCCAAAACAAAGGAGACACGGGAGACAAACGGCTCGCCAACAACGCTGCCGATAATGCCGATCAGAACGGCGCCGAAGAGGGATAACGCTCCCCAATAACTCGGAACTATCGATGGATCTTCGAACACCTCCCGCTCTTGCCAGATGAGATACAGAAAAATGAGCGGAATGACGATGCCGTAAGAAAAATTTTCGTGCTCAAGCCACTCGCCTACGAGCGGCAACAAAACGGACTGATAGGATGCGAGATAAACAGCAGCGACAGCCACCACCTGAGCGTACTGAGCGAGTCGTGGCATCCTAAAGATCAAATCTTGATCGACTGTTTTCATGGCTTACTGGTGCTCAACCGCTTCGGCGACCGACGCCCATTCTTCGCCGGGGAAATAAGCTTTCAGAAGCCCCTTGCGCACCTTGGGCCAGCTGTAAGCTTGAACAAGTTGCTGTGCCGCAATGGTCAGTCGCTCGACAAGATCAGGATTCGCCAAAAGCTCCTCGATCCTGGCGGCCATTTGCTGGTAATCTCCCGCCTGGACAAGCAACGCGGCTTTCGCTCCGCCGATCAAATCCGGAATGCCGCCAACATCGGTCGACACGACCGGGACCCCGCTGGCGAATGCTTCCAGTAAACTGCTGGGAAGATTGTCTACATTGGTGGGATTAAGAAGGATATCCGCCCGCTCTAAGTACTGCGGCATTTCCTGATTATCGACTGCCCCACGAAAAAAAATGCCTCCGAGATTCTTATTCATTACCCAAGCCTTCAACCGGCTCTCGTCTCCGCCTGCCCCCACAATATCCATGCTCGCGTCGGAATACCGACGCTTCACTATCTCGAAAGCCTGTAATGCCATCAAAACGTTGTACATGGGCTCTAGGTTACGGGTCACGAGAAGAGTGGGAGACAAATTTTTTCGCTGATGAAACTTGAATCGCTCTAGATCGACCAGATTTGGAACAATTTGGGACGCGAGACCCAGCTGGGCAAAGCATCGTTCAAGATAATGCGACGGTACCGTAATGATGTCCGCCAATCGTAGCAGGGGTCGAATGACATATCCAAACGTCTTAAAAAACCTCGGACCTTCTCCTCCTCTATAGTTGATCACTACGCGCCGACCGAACAGACGCGCGACTAACACGGCAGGAACAACCCTCGCAGCGAAATAAAAATAAGACGCGGCCATGATATGAACCACAGCCACCTTTGGAATTACACGAAAAAGTCGTGCCACAAACGCGAAAGCTTGCAATAAGGTTCGCAGGCCGCCGATTCGCATCAAAAAAAAAGGCAGTCCAGGATTGGTCGGTAGCACTATGGCCTGGATACCGTCAGATTCGAGATTTTGACGGAGGGTTTGTGCCTGTAAAGCCATACCACCCAGAGGAGGGGGTACAGGAGCAACAATCGCGACCGCACCTTGTCTTAAAGAATTAGCCATTCCCTACCGCTCGCTCAGGTTCACGCACCGGCATAGTTATCGGCTCCAAGTACGTCTTCTGCCATAGACGGTACATCAGAATCGTCCACAAAGGGACGGACAGATCACTCAGTCCCGTATGGTGTGCATGCCAAAGAGCGTCGACCGCACGGCGATCCAAAACTCCAAGAGGGTCCTGCGTAAGGATAAGATCTCCAGAAAGCTCTCTTAGCTCGCCACGAAACCACGCAGCTAGCGGCACCGCGAAGCCTTGCTTACGCCTTTGGAGCACTTCATTCGGCAACACTGAATTCAAGGCCTTTTTAAAAATGTATTTTCCTTTGCCGTTGTTCAATTTCAAATTCCAGGGTATGCGCGCAATCAATTCCATAAACTTATGGTCGAGTATTGGACAACGAACTTCGAGTGAATTGGCCATACTGGCACGATCGACTTTGACCAGGATGTCGTCCACCAGATAGGTCTTGATGTCGAGATACTGTATTCTGGAAAGATGATCCGTTGTTTTAGGTCGGCGATAAAGATCATGAAAACTTTCGTACGGGTCATAGCCGTTCGACGATCCGCGTAGATCGCCGGTCAATAGCTGATCTCGGATTTCGGGCTTGATGCCACATACTGAGTAGTAATATCCTTCTGCCGGATCCCGCGAGAAGGCGTGAAACGTGGCTTGCGCGCGAAAAACTCGCGGTGCCCAGTCAAGTTTTGGATACCATCGCCCCAGGGCTCCGAAAACCTGTCTCCGCATGCGCTCCGGGAAAAACGACCTAAAATGATTTTCCATCAAGTCATGGTAATATCGTCGGTAGCCAGCAAAATTCTCGTCTCCGCCGTCACCTGACAACGCCACGGTCACGTGACGGCGTGCGGCCTGCGACACGTAGTATGTGGGGACAGCGGATGAATCGGCAAAGGGCTCATCGTAAAACCACGCCAATTTGTCAACCACAGATAATGCGTCCGGGCGAACTCTTTCCTCGTGGTGCTCGGTGTTGAACTTTTCAGCAAAAGCAGCGGCGTAGCCCGATTCGTCGAACTCTTTTTCATCAAAACCAACTGAACAGGTGTTAACTCGTCGGCCATTCATGCGGCTCATCAGTGCCACAACCGAGGACGAGTCGACTCCCCCGCTGAGGAACGCGCCGAGCGGAACATCGCTACGTAGTCTTAGCCGTATGGAATCCTGATAGGTGCTGAGTAGTTCGTCACACCACTGGTCCTCAGATTTTTCCTCGACCTGATCAAACGGCAAATCCCAGTAGCTTCTTTCATACATGCCGCC
>Ga0114129_10007122_pt1 | contig 15915 bp, 10 predicted proteins | sample RhiMetdeltSRZDD1_FD_80071 | JGI IMG/M metagenome (GOLD analysis project Ga0114129, IMG submission 80071) | Populus rhizosphere microbial communities from Tennessee, USA - Rhizosphere MetaG P. deltoides SRZDD1 (version 2) (version 2) | ecosystem: Host-associated > Plants > Roots > Rhizosphere >... | reverse complement strand
GTGGCAGCCCGTACGTACCCGCTTCGAGTCGACCGGCGGCGTCGACACGATCGTGGTGAGCCGGCCCGAGTTCGCCGGCAGCGGGCTCACGCTCGCCGCGTACCGGGGCGGGCGCTTCCTCGCAGCGAGCGGCGTCGATGAGGTGGCCGCGACCGTGCTCGCCGCGCTCGACGCCGCGACGGCGCCGGCCCTGGTGTACGGGTACCACGCCGACCTCGACCGCACCGGACACGCGTGCGGCGTGGACTCGGACGCGTGGCGGGCGGCGGTGGCCGACGTGGACCGCCTGCTCACCCGGGTGGTGGACGGGCTGCCGCCCGACACCGCCCTGCTCGTGACGGCCGATCACGGCCAGCTCGACGTACCCCTGGACATGCGCTTTGATCTTGATCTTGATCCTCGGCTCCGGGCGGGCGTACGGGTCGTGGCGGGCGAGCCCCGCGTGCGGTACCTGCACACCGAGCGCGGAGCGACGGCCGACGTGCTGGCCACCTGGCGCGGGATCCTGGGCGACGCGGCGTGGGTGGTGGAGCGGTCCGAGGCGGTCGCGGCCGGCTGGTTCGGGCCGGTGGCGGAGGAGCACCTGACGCGGGTCGGCGACGTGGTGGCCGCCTGCCACGACCGGCACGTCGTGGTGGCGACCCGGACGAAGCCCGTCCGCGAGTCCCAGCTCGTCGCCTACCACGGCTCGTTCACACCGGCGGAGATGGAGATCCCGCTGCTTGTCGTACGTCCGGGCTAGTCTGCGGGCGTGGGGCGGAGCCATACGGTGCCGCGGGCGGCCGACGAACGGTTCGGCCCGGATGCCGACGACGCGGGGTGTCCGATCCTGCACGTCGACATGGACGCGTTCTACGCCTCGGTCGAGGTGCGCCGCCAGCCGGAGCTGGCCGGGCGGCCGGTGATCGTCGGCGGGCCCGGTGGGCGCTCGGTGGTCTCGTCCGCGAGCTACGAGGCGCGGCGCTTCGGCGTGCGCAGCGCCATGCCCGGCGTCGTGGCCAGGCGCCTGTGCCCGCAGGCCGTGTTCCTGCCGCCCGACTTCGCCGCCTACGGTGCCGCCTCCCGCGCGATCATGGCGATCTTCCACGACATCACCCCGCTGGTCGAGCCGGTCTCGCTCGACGAGGCCTTCCTCGACGTCTCCGGCTCGGTGAAGCTGTTCGGGCGGCCGGCCGCGATCGCCACGCGCATCCGCGAGCGCGTCGCGGCGCAGGAGGGGCTGCCCTGCTCGGTGGGGGTCGCGCCGACGAAGTTCGTCGCGAAGCTCGCCTCGACCCGGGCCAAGCCCGACGGGCTGCTCGTCGTGCCGCGCGACCTAGTGCTCGACTTCCTCCACCCGCTGCCCGTCGGCGCCCTGTGGGGCGTGGGGGAGCGGACCGCCGAGGTGCTCGAGCGGCTCGGGCTGAAGACCGTCCGCGACCTCGCGCACGCCCCGGCCGGCCTGCTCCGCGGCGCGGTGGGCGAGGCGGCCACGGCCCACCTGCACGCGTTGGCGTGGGGGCGCGACCCGCGGCAGGTCAGCCCGGAGCAGGTGGAGAAGTCGATCGGCAGCGAGACCACGTTCGATGTCGACGTCGCCGACCCGGCCGTTATCCGCCGGACGCTGCTCGAGCTGGCCAACCGGGCCGCGGCACGGGTACGCGAAGCGGGTCTCGTCGGCCGCACTGTCGCGTTGAAGGTGCGATTGTCCGACTTTCGTACGGTCAGCCGGTCCCGGACCCTGCACACCCCGACCGACGTGGCCCACGAGGTGTTCGGCGTCGCCTGGTCGCTGTTCGAGGCACTGCGGCCCGGCGACCGTATCCGGCTGCTCGGCGTACGCCTCGAGGGCCTCGCCGCCGCCGACGGCGCCCCGCGGCAGCTCGAGCTCGGTGCGCCGGCCCGCGGGTGGCGCGAGGCGGAACAGGCAGCCGACGCGGCAGTTGCCCGATTCGGGCGGGCTGCGGTGCGTCCGGCCAGTCTGCTGCGGGTCGTTGACCAGGGCCCGACAGAAAATTCGGAACGGGCGCGCATCGTCCCGCTTTCCGACCCGCAGACCCCCTCGTAGACTTGCGGGTAGGTAGCCGGCTGGCTGCCACGGTCCGCCGACCCGCTCTGGGCCGGCCTCGATGACCGGGGAGGAGTACCGTGCCGCTCTCGGAGCACGAGCAGCGGCTGTTCGAGCAGATCGAGCGGTCGCTTGCCGAGGACCCGAAGTTCGCCTCGGCGGTGCGTGCCACCGACCCGCGCTTCCATGCGCGACGTCGGCTGCTCGTCGCGGTCGGTGTCGGCATCATCGGTCTCGCACTGGTCGTCTTCGGCACTATCAGCAAGAGCCCGCTGCTCGGCGTGGCAGGTTTCGTGGTCATGCTCGGCGCCGCCGCATTCGGTGTGCAGTCGCGCCGTCGGGCCCAGAACCCTGACCTCCACGTCGTGGGCGGTACGGCGAGCCGGCGCGTCCGGGCCCGCCGGCTGTCCGTCGTCGACCGGTTGGAAGAGCGGTGGCGCCGGCGTGCGGAGGGCGGCGGCTGAAGGCACCACCTACCGCCTCGATCTAGGGGACCGTACCCTGGGTCGAGACGTAGGGCTCCTCTATGTCCTGACGTTCCAAACGGCGGTACCCACGGGTGCCGCCGTTTTGGTGTGCCCGGCTCGGGGTTGTGGACGGGGTCGAGCGGGCGGGCGGCGAGCGGGGTGCGGGGGCGGCCGGCGGGCGTGCGGGCTGCGGCGGTGCGTGTGACGCGCGCCTTTCCGGCGTGTCGCGTCTACCGGCTGGACGATCGTCTGCATGATCGCGGTCCGTGGTGCGGATCTGCAGCGCCGCTGCGTATGTGCACCGCAGACGGCGATCAACCGCCGCAGGCCGCGGGGCCGCGAGGGTGCCGCGGGCGGGGGTTGCCGCGGGCGGGCCGTGCCCGGGCTGCCGCGGGCGCGCCTTTCCGGCGTGTCGCGTCTACCGGCTGGACGATCGTCTGCATGATCGCGGTCCGTGGTGCGGATCTGCAGCGCCGCTGCGCGTGTGCACCGCGGACGGCGATCAACCGCCGGAGGCCGCACCGCCGCGGACCGCACCGCCGCGGACCGCACCGCCGCGGACCGCACCGCCGCGGACCGCACCGCCGGACCGCGCCGCCGCGCCAGCACCCGGACCGTCGGACGGCGATCAACCGCCGCGGGCGGCACCCGCAGCGGTTGACGTAGCCGTCTACCGCCCCCGGGTCGGGAGCAGCCGCCGCGGACTGAACGCCCGGCCGAGCGCGTCCCGCCATGTCGCGAGCGTCTCGCTCGTCGTGGCGAACCGGGTCACCGCCGTCGTACGCCACCGCTGCAGGACCGACGGAGGCATCAGGTTGGCGCGGATACGCGTACCCCGTGGTGCGCGCTCGGCGATCGCCCGCCGGACGGCCCGCAGCGACGGCCGGAGCTCGTCGGTGAGCAGGGGGGCGCGGGCGTACCGGGCCCGTTCCTCGGCCCGGCCGAGCAGCCGGGCGCCGTTGGCGGCGGCGTCGCGGAGGTACGTGTCGCGCACCAGCCGGTCGGCCGTGGTCCGCGGTGTCTCGGCGAGATCCACCGGCACCTGGAAGTCGACCAGCGTGTCGATCAGCTCGTCCCAGGCGGCGTGCGCCTCGAGCCGGGCCTTGACGGCGGCGGGTCCACCGGCCACGACCACGGCCGGTTCGCCGTCGGTCGAATCGACTGACAGATCCGGTTCGGCGATGTGGCTGCGCATCCGGCGCCGGCGGACGAGCGCCCTGCGGACGGATGGGGAGGCCACGAGCAGCAGGAGGACGACGGCGGCGCCGAGGGCGTACCACGGCCAGCGGTTCTGGCTGGTCGGAGCCGGCGCGTCGAAGCCCAGCGCGTCCTCGGGCCGGTCGTCGGCGAGGCGCGGGTCCTCGCGGTCGCCCGGGCTCACGCCCGGCCCGACGGAACCACCCGGCCCGGCGCTCACGTTCGGGCCGGTCGCGCCGTTGTCGGGCCGGTCGACGTCGGGCGCCCAGCTCGTACGCACCGAGCCGCTGATGTACGTGGACGGGGTGGCGTCGAACGGGACCCAGCCGAAGTTCTGGAAGTACACCTCGGTCCACGCGTGCAGGTTCCGGTTGGTCAGCGTGAGCGTGTCCCCGTCGCGCTTGTTGCCGATGGTGAAGCCGAACGCCACCCGGGCGGGTATGCCGGCGGCCCGGACCATCCAGGCGAGCGCGGCCGCGTACTGCACGCAGTACCCCGCCTTGTTGGTCAGGAAGTCGACCATGGCCGTACCGCTCGTCTCGGCCCGGGCATTCAGGGAGTACTTGAACCCGTTCGCGATCGAGAAGGAGTCGTACAGCGCCCGGACCTTGTCGTACTCCGTCGTCTTGCCCGCGATCAGCCGCTGGACCTCTTTGTTGACCATCTCGACCTGCGGGACGGCCGTGAACTGGCGCCGGATCTCGTTGTCGGGCGTCAGGGCGGGTGCCTCGCGCAGCGCGTTGGCCTCGTACTTCGGCCGCACGTAGTCGAACTCGTACTTGCGCTTGGACGTCGAGCTGCGGTTCGAGAAGACGACGTTCATCCGCGGGTCGTACAGCCACGTCGAGTCGAGCCTCTGCAGCCGCGTGGGCTCGCTGAACACCGGCAGCAGCTTCATGTCGAGGTTGACGACCTCGACCGAGGCGTGCCCCTGGTAGTACGAGACGCCCGGCCGCTCGCCCCGGCGCGGGTCGACGAGCGACGTGCTGGCGGTGCGGCCGGTCGGCGCCCGGTTGCGGAACCCGTCGACGCTGAGGTCGTCGGCCACGCCGAAGCGCAGGTAGTACGGGTTGGTCTCCTTCGTCGTCACCTTGACCATGTTGGCTTCGACTTCCTGGCGGAGCGTGCCTTCGAGCAGGGCCCACAGGTTCACGCTCCGGCCGGCGCCGCCGCCGGGGCCGTTGCCCGGCCCGTCGCCACCGGTACCCCAGCGGTCGAGCAGCCCGGTCGTCATGCCCGGTACGGCCACGGGGAGGATGACCGCGATCAGTACGCCGACGATCGCCATCCGGCGGCCGGCGGCGGCCAGGGGCGACGGCTCCCACGCGTCGATGTCGCGCCCGTCCCCGCTGAACCGGCGGCCGAAGCGGCGTACCCGGTCGACGTTGTCGACGACGAGCAGCCACAGGAAGCCGGAGGCGCCGATGATGAACGGCAGCACGGGAACGCTGTCCTGGTGCACCGCGACCGGTACCGAGTAGATCGCGAGCATCGGCAGCCCGGCGAGGGCCGGCCGGCGCAGCGTCACCGCGCACACGTCGACGGCGACCGCGACGAGCCCGATGCCCATGGTGGTGAGGAACAGCAGGCCCTCGTGGTCGCTGACCGGGATGCCCATCTCGCGGATACCCACGCCGGCCTGGCTCAACAACTGTCCGAAGTGGACGAACGTGTCGCCGGTCGGGATGACGCCGAGGACCTCGCCCCCGCTCGGGTACAGCAGCGTCAGCACGACCAGCAGGCCGGCGAGCATCGCGGCCAGCTGCGCCCACGCCGGCGCCCGGGCCGTGCGGGCGAGCGTCGCGGCCGCCTCGATGAGGATGACCGCGATGATCGCCTGGATCAGCCAGGACCACGACTCGAAGATCGTCGACAGTGGTACGGCCGCCATCAGCGTCGCGAGGCCGGCCACCACCCCCACGAACCTCCTGCCACTCATGTCCTACCCCCGCTCACGCCAGACCTCGTTCATCGCGTCACTCCCGGTACCGTCTCCGCCATCGCGGCGCGGATCGCGAAGCCCTGCTGCCCCCGCGCGGCCTGCGGCCAGAGGGCCGGCAGCTTCGTACCGTGCTCGACGCCGACGACCCGCCAGCCGCTCCGCAGCAGCCCGAGCGCGGCCGCGGCCTGTGCCTGGTCGGCCTCCTCGCGGGCGGTCGTCGGCAGGTTCAGCCACGTGCTGGAGTCGACCAGAAACGCTATGCAGGTCGCGTTGCTGCCCCGCAGCACCGACAGCAGTTCGGCCTCCGCGGTCGTCAGCAGGCCGAAGACCGCGATGATCAGGCCGCCGTCGGACCGGTGCCGCACGCGGTCGACCAGCATGGAGACCTCGCCGCTCGCCGAGGGCCTGACCTCCGCGAGGTGGTCGAGCAGCGGGCCGTCGCCAGTCGACTCGGTGGCGTCGACGTCGATGCCCGCGTCGGTCACCATCCGCAGCTTGTACCCGGCCGCGCGCAGGTGCGTCGCGATGCTGGCCGCGGCCGACACCGCCCACTCGAAGCTCGCGGTCGGGCCCTCGCCCCGGTGGGCGTACCCGCGGGTGTCGAGCACGACCGTCGCCCGGCTCTCCCACGGCTGCTCCTCGCGGCGCACCATGAGCTCGCCGACGCGTGCCGTCGAACGCCAGTGCACGCGGCGCAGGTCGTCGCCGTGGCGGTACTCCCGGGTCGCCGCGTCGTCCTCGCCGTGCACCGCGACGGAGCGGGCCCGGCTGTCTCCGGTGCCCGCGTACTCCCCGGCCAGCCGCACCTGGGGGAGCGTGAAGACCTGCGGGATCACGGTCAGCTTGTCGACTGTCGGGAATGAGCGGGTCAGCTCGCACAGGCCGAACGGGTCCGTCAGCCGGACGACGAGCGGGCCCACCTCGTACCGGCCGCGGACGTCGGCCCGCACCGTGTACGCCACCGAGCTGGCCTGACCCGCGCCGAGCCTCTCGAGTACGAGCCGGGGGCGGCTGCCCAGCGCGTACGGCAGCCGGTCCTCCAGCAGCAGCGTGCCCGTCGGCAGCCGGGACATGTTCTGCAACCGCAGCACGACGCGGGCGCTCGCGCCGACCTGCACCCGGTGCGGCTGGAGACTGCGGCTGCAGGCCAGCTTGTACCGGCTGCGGCCCACGTACGCGGCCGCGAGCATGGGCAGGATCGCGAGCAGGATGGCCACCCGCAGGAGGTCCTTCTCCCCGAGGATCAGTGCCGACAGTGCCGCCGCGCCCGCCGCGGCGAGGAACGAGCGACCGCGCGTGGTGAGCCCGCGCAGCGCTTCACGCAAGGTCATCGCCTCCGGTAGTCGGTGGTGGACTGCGGCTGGGCCGGGCGGGTGTCGTACGGCGAGCGCTGCTGGCGGTCGGTCGGCAGCGGGAGCCGGTGGACGAGGTCGGCGACGATCGCGTCGGTCGTACGGCGCGACAGCTGTGCGTCGGCCGTCGGGATGATCCGGTGGGCCAGCACCGGTACGGCGAGCGCCTGCAGGTCGTCGGGCAGGACGTAGTCGCGGCCCTCCAGCGCGGCGACCGCGCGGGCGGTACGCAGCAGGTGCAGCGTGGCCCGGGGGGAGGCGCCGAGACGCAGGTCGGGCGACTCGCGGCTGGCGTTGACCAGGTTGACCGCGTACTGCTTGACGGCGTCGGCCACGTGGACGTCCCGTACGGTGGCGATCAGGTTCCGTACGGTGGACGCGTCGGCGACCGGCTGCAGCGCGTACATCGGGTCCTCGGCCCCGTGAACGTCGAGCATGGCCAGCTCGGCGCCGGCGTCCGGGTACCCCATGGCGATGCGGGCGGTGAACCGGTCCCGCTGCGCCTCGGGCAGCGGGTAGGTGCCCTCCATCTCGATGGGGTTCTGGGTCGCGATGACCATGAACGGCACCTGGAGCTCGTACGTGGTGCCGTCGACCGTGACCTGCCGCTCCTCCATGCACTCCAGGAGGGCGGACTGGGTCTTGGGCGACGCCCGGTTGATCTCGTCGCCGACGACCAGGTTGGCGAACACCGCGCCCGGCTTGAACTCGAAGTCGCGCGTCTCCTGGTTGTACACGCTCACCCCGGTGACGTCGCTCGGCAGCAGGTCGGGGGTGAACTGGATCCGCCGCACCGAGCAGTCGATCGACCGGGCGAGGGCTTTGGCGAGCTTCGTCTTGCCGACTCCCGGCACATCCTCGATCAGTAGGTGCCCCTCGGCCAGCAGAACGGCTAGCGCCAGGCGGACCGTAGCGGTCTTGCCTTCGATCACCTGCTCGATGTTGTGCACGATCGAATTGGTGGCGTCGGCAAAGTCGCTGTTGGACATCGGTTCGCCAAGTTCGCCAAGCGTGCGTTGGGTGGTCACGGGCCTCCTCCTCGTCGTACCACGGCTGCCCTGCTACACGTCATGGGGCGGCCAAAAGGTTCGCGGGAGACTGGCGCGGTTCGGCACTCCGCCATTGGTATCGGCCGAAGTGCCGGATTCTCCCCCGCACGGTCTGCGTGCATCTTCACAGGCTAGCCGGGACGGCCACCTTCGCCGAGTTGGCGCCGGATCAGCAAGAGATGCCGGGAATTCGGACGGGTGGGTCAGTCCAGACTAGCGACTAACCGGGCAAGCTCGCGCATAAGTCGTTCGGTCCGCTGGGCACCGTAGGCCGCCTCGACCGTCCGGTGGTGCTCCTCGACCCGCCGGTCGAGCCGGGCGATGAGATCCTGCCCGCGGCTGGAGAGGTAGACGGCGACCCTCCGCCGGTCGGTCTCGTCCTGCCGCCGGTAGACCAGGGCGTCGTCGACCAGCCGGTCGACCGCCTTCGTCAGGGTGGGGTGCGGCATGAGGACGGCCGCGGCGAGGTCACCCATCGAGTGACCGTGACCGTCCGAGAGCGCCTGCAGGATCCGCCATTGATCGACGGTCGTTCCCTCGCTCGCCAGCTCCTCCGCCAGGCCGCGGTTGACCCCCCGCTCCGCCTCGGTCAGGAGATAGGCCAGGTACGAGCGCAGCTTGGTCTCGGCCACGTCTGTCCCCTTCCCACGAGATAGAAGATACTCGTCGCGTGGCGGAGATCGTGCGCGTGGCGCTGGTCGTCCCGGCGTCAGGCACACTCGGCATGATCGGGCCGGGCGCGTTGAACTGTGCCCGGCTCGCCGCCGATGAGATCAATGCCGCTGGCGGCCTGCTCAGCCGCCCGGTCGAGCTGCGCCTCGTCGACGGTGGACGGCCGGCCCCCGAGGTGGCCGTCGAGGTCCGCGAGCTCGTCGCCATGCGCAGCGTCCACGCCGTGGTCGGGGTCCACCCCAGTGACACCCGCATGGCTCTGGTACCCGCCATCGCCGGTGCGGTGCCCTACGTGTACACGCCGCCGTACGAGGGCGGCGAGCAGTCGCCGGGCGTCTACCTCGCGGGGGAGACGCCCGACCGGCAGCTACGCCCGGCGCTGCGCTGGCTGACCGACCGGGCGCGGGGCCGCCGCTGGTTCCTGCTGGGCAACGACTACATCTGGCCGCGCCGCGTCCACGCCGCCGCCCGCCGGTACCTGCGCGACCTCGGCCGGGTCGTCGTCGCCGAACGGTTCGTCCCGCGCGGCACGATCGACCCGTGGCCGCTGCTCGGCGAGATATCCCGGACGAGGGCGGACGCCATCCTGCTGACCCTGATCGGCCGCGATCTCGTGCTGTTCAACCGCGCCTTCGCGGGTTCCGCGCTGGCTCAACGGGTACTGCGGCTGTGTCCTGCTCTCGAGGAGAACGGGCTGCTCGGAGTCGGCGGCGACGGGACCGGCGAGCTGTACGCGACGATGGGGTACTTCTCGTCGGTGGCCACGGAGTCGAGCCTCGCGTTCGTGTCGCGGTACGCGAGCCGGTTCGGGCCGGAGGCGCCGGTGCCGGGCGGGCACGGCGAGGGGTGCTACGACGGGATGCGGCTGCTCGCGGCGCTGGTGGAGCGGGCCGGCAGCCTGGCGACGCCGGCGCTGGACGCGGTGGCCGACGGTACGACGGTCGAGGGCGGTCGCGGCCAGCTGGCGATGCGTGGCCGGCACGTGCAGGCGCCGGTGTACCTGGCCCGCGCGGATGGCCTCGATCTCGATGTGATTGCTAGCTTCTGAAACCTTCTCCGCTGCAAAGATCAGCGCTATCGTGCCGCCATGGCGCACGAGACGGACGCACTGGCGGCCGAGACCCAGCTCGCCGGGTTCGGCTACGAACAGCAGCTCAAACGGTCGCTGACGTTCGGCGACCTGGTCGTCTACGGACTGATCTTCATGGTGCCGATCGCCCCGTTCGGGATCTTCGGCTCCGTCTACAACGGATCCGGCGGCATGGTCGCGCTGGCGTACGTCGTCGGCATGGTCGCGATGATGTTCACCGCGTTCTCGTACGCGCAGATGGCCCGGGCGTTCCCGATGGCGGGCTCGGTCTACACGTACGCCGGCCGCGGCATCGCGCCACCGGTCGGCTTCCTGGCCGGGTGGGTGATCTTCCTCGACTACGTGCTGGTGCCCGGGCTGCTGTACCTGATCGCGGCCATCGCGATGCACTCGATCGTGTCCTCGATACCGGTGTGGGCATGGCTCGTCGGGTTCGTCGTGCTGAACACCGTGGTCAACTACTTCGGCATCGAGATGACCGCCCGCGTGATCCGGGTGATGCTGGTCGGCGAGCTGATCGTGCTCGCGATCTTTCTCGTGATCGGCATCGTCGCGCTGGCCCAGGGCAAGGGCGGCGGGTTCTCGATGTCGCCGTTCTACAACTCCGACACGTTCTCGCTGACCGTGGTCTTCGGCGCGGTGTCGGTCGCGGTGCTGTCCTTCCTCGGCTTCGACGGCATCTCGATGCTCGCCGAGGAGAACCGCGAGTCGGCCCGGCAGATCGGCCGGTCGATGATCGCCGCGCTACTCGTCGCCGGGGCGCTGTTCATCGTGCAGACGTGGGTGGCGTCGCTGCTGGTACCGGATCCGGCCAAGCTCCTCACCGACGGCGACCCGGAGGGGACGGCCTTCTACGACGCGGCCCGCGTGGCCGGTGGCGCCTGGCTCGCGACGCTCACCGCGGTCGCCACCGCGATCGCCTGGGGCTTCGCCAACTCGCTGGTCGCGCAGGCGGCCACCTCCCGCCTGGTCTTCGCGATGGCCCGGGACAAGGTGCTGCCGTCGTTCCTCGCGCGGGTACACGACCGCTACCGGGTGCCGACCAACGCGACCTTCCTCGTCGCCCTGATCTCGCTCGGTCTCGGCCTCTACATGAACTACCGCGACGACGGGGTCACCCTGCTCGTCTCGCTGGTCAACTTCGGCGCCCTCACCGCCTTCCTCGTCCTGCACGTCTCCGTCTTCTGGCATTACGTGGTACGGAACGGGTCGCGCGACTGGCTGCGCCACCTGGTACTGCCCCTGATCGGTTTCGTGATCCTCGCCATCGTCGTGTGGAACGCCAATGTCGCGGCGCAGCGGCTCGGCTTCGTCTGGCTGGCTGTGGGCGTGGTGATACTGGTGGTGCTCTACGCGGTCGGGCGCCGGCCGCGGCTGCCCCTCGTCGAAGGAGAGCGCGTGTGACCGACGTCCACGAGTACCACCCGCCGGCCGCCGAGCTCGCGTACACGTTCGGCGGCGCGGCCCCGGTCCGGACCGTGCGGCCCTGCGACATCATCGAGCTGTCCACAGAGGACTGTTTCGGCGGTCTCGTGCGCGACGTGTCCGACCTACCGTCGGTGGTGTGCGAGTTCCCGTATCTCAACCCGGTCACCGGACCGTTCTATGTGGACGGTGCCGAGCCCGGCGACACCCTCGCCGTACACTTCGCCGCGATCACGCCGGCCCGCGACTGGGCGGTCTCCTCGACGTTCCCGCACTTCGGCGCGCTCACCTCGACCCACACGACCGCGACCCTCCAGCCCCCGCTGGAGGAGCGCGTCTGGAAGTACGACATCGACGCGGAGGCGGGCGTGGTGCGCTTCCACGCCCGCGCGTCCGACCTGACGGTGGAACTGCCCCTCGACCCGATGCACGGGACGGTCGGCGTCGCGCCCGCCGCGTTCGAATCACGCGTCACCCTGGTCCCGGACGCGCACGGCGGCAACATGGACACCCCCGAGCTGCGCGCCGGCGTGACCGTCTACTTCGGAGTGAACGTGCCGGGCGCGCTCTTCGCCCTCGGCGACGGGCACGCCCGGCAGGGGCACGGTGAGGTCACCGGCGTCGCCGTCGAAGCCGCGATGCGGACGACCGTCGTGGTCGACGTCATCAAATCCGCCGGTACCCCGTGGCCGCGCCTCGAATCCGACGACTACCTCATGTCGACCGGCTCGGCCCGGCCGCTCGAAGACGCGTACCGCATCAGCCAGCACGACCTCGTCACCTGGACGGCCGGGCTCACCGGACTCGACGAGCTCGACGCGTACCAGCTGGTCGGCCAGGCCGGCGAGGCGCCCGTCGGCAACGTGTGCGACCCCAACTACACGATGGTCGCCAAGGTCGCGAAACGGTACCTGGGCGCGGGTACGGCGTACCAAGGCACGCACGACCGCCTCCGCGCCATCGCCCGCGAACACCTCGCGCACCGCTGACCGGTACGCCCGGGCGCGCCACGGGCCGCGCGGGCCGTGATCGGCGTTGGCGGTGCGTTCGCGCAGTGCGACTTCGCGTTCTGCCCTTCGGCGGCGATCATCTATCGGCGGTGGGCGCGACACGCTCGGCGGCGCCGCAACGGTTCTACCTCGCCGGTGGCGCGGAGTCCGAGGAGCCGGCGGCAACTCCGCGCTCGCCGGCCCGGCGGTATAGGTGAGGCGGTTGGTAACGGGACGCGGTACACTTCCGGCATGACTCGGGGCTTCCTGCTCCTTACGAAGCCGTGCTGACGCCCTAGACGGCCACAGCACGGCGACCCCTCCTGCGTGAGGGGCTTTTTTCTGCCCTGAAGACCCCGGATCTGACGATGAGGTGGCCACGATGAGCGACGCAGCTGATAACCCTCCCTTTCGATACACGGCCGCGATGGCGGGCGAGATCGAAGCCCAGTGGCAGGAGTACTGGGCGAAGAACCAGACATTCCGGGCGCCCAACCCGAGCGGCGCCCTGGCCGAGCCCGACCATCCCCGCGGGGGCGCGCCGAAGCTGTTCGTGATGGACATGTTCCCGTACCCGTCGGGGGAGGGGCTGCACGTCGGCCATCCGCTGGGGTACATCGGCACCGACAGCTTCACCCGGTACCACCGCATGGCCGGCTACAACGTCCTGCACACGATGGGGTTCGACGCGTTCGGGCTGCCCGCCGAGCAGTACGCGGTGCAGACCGGCACGCACCCGCGTACGACGACCGCGCGCAACGTCGAGCGCTACCGCGACCAGCTGCGCCGCCTGGGCCTGGGCTACGACTGGCGGCGCTCCTTCGCGACCACCGACGTCGGCTACTACCACTGGACACAGTGGATATTCCTGCAGATCTTCAACTCGTGGTACGACGAGGACGCGGGCCGCGCCCGGCCGATCGACGAGCTGATCCGCCGGTACGAGGCGGGCGACCGGTCCACTCCGGACGGTCGCGAGTGGACGGGACTGTCCGAAGTGGAGCGCCGGCAGATCGTCGACGAGCACCGGCTGGCGTACGTGTCGGAGGCCCCGGTGAACTGGTGCCCGGGGTTGGGCACCGTGCTGGCCAACGAGGAGGTCACACCCGACGGCCGGTCCGAACGCGGCAACTTCCCGGTGTTCAAGCGCAGCCTGCGGCAGTGGATGATGCGCATCACCGCGTACTCCGACCGCCTGCTGGCGGATCTGGACGCGCTGGACTGGCCGGAGAAGGTCAAGCTTATGCAGCGCAACTGGATCGGTCGGTCCGTCGGCGCGCACATCGACTTCCCGACGGCGGCCGGCCCCATGCGGGTCTTCACCACCCGGCCGGACACCGTCTTCGGCGCCACGTACATGGTGGTGGCGCCCGAGAGCGAGCTGGTCGACGCGCTGGTGCCGGATGTATGGCCGGAGGGCACCAAGGAGGCGTGGACGGGTGCGTACGCCACGCCGCGCGACGCGGTCGACGCGTACCGCGCGTTCGCCGCGGGCAAGACCGACGTGGAGCGCCAGGCCGACGCGCGGGAGAAGACCGGTGTCTTCATCGGCGCCTATGCCACGAACCCGGCCAACGGCGCGCAGGTCCCGGTGTTCATCGCCGACTACGTGCTGGCCGGCTACGGTACAGGCGCCATCATGGCCGTGCCGGGGCAGGACGAGCGCGACTGGGAGTTTGCCGAGGTGTTCGACCTGCCGATCGTCCGTACGGTGCAGCCGCCGGACGGCTTCGAGGGCAAGGCGTACACCGGCGAGGGCCCGGCGGTCAACAGCCACTCGCCTCAGAGCGTCAGCCTGGATGGACTGTCCATCGTGGACGCCAAGGCCCGCATCATCGAGTGGCTGGAGGAGAACGGGTACGGTGCCGGCGCGGTCACCTACCGGCTGCGCGACTGGCTGTTCAGCCGGCAGCGGTACTGGGGCGAGCCGTTCCCGATCGTCTACGACGAGACCGGCCTGCCCGTGGCCCTGCCCGAGCGGATGCTGCCCGTCGAGCTGCCGGAGGTCGACGACTTCTCGCCGCGCACGTTCGACCCGGACGACCCCGACACCGACCCGGAGACGCCCCTGTCCCGGCACACCGAGTGGGTCGACGTCGAGCTGGACCTGGGCGACGGGCCGAAGGCGTACCGCCGCGAGACCAACGTGATGCCGCAGTGGGCGGGGTCCTCGTGGTACGAGCTGCGCTACCTGGACCCGGACAACGAGAAGTCGTTTGTGGACCCGGAGAACGAGCGGTACTGGATGGGACCGCAGTTCCCCGGCGACTGCGGTGGCGCCGACCTGTACGTGGGCGGGGTCGAGCACGCCGTACTGCACCTGTTGTACGCGCGCTTCTGGCACAAGGTGCTGTACGACCTGGGTCACCTGTCCTCGTTCGAGCCGTTCCGCCGGCTGTACAACCAGGGCTACATCCAGGCGTACGCGTACGTCGACCGCCGCGGCGCCTACGTCAACGCGGAGGAGGTCGTCGAGCGCGACGGCCGGTACTTCCATGGCGACGTCGAGGTCACGCGCGAGTACGGCAAGATGGGCAAGTCACTGCGCAACGTGGTCACGCCCGACGAGATGTGCGCCGCGTACGGGGCCGACACGTTCCGGGTGTACGAGATGTCGACGGGTCCGCTGGACGTCTCGCGACCGTGGGAGACGCGCGCGATCGTCGGCGCGTACCGGTTCCTGCAACGCGTCTGGCGGCTGGTCGTCGACGAGGAGACCGGCGCGGACCGGGTCGTCGACTCCACCGTGGACGACGAGACCCAGCGGATCCTGCACCGTGTCATCGACGGCGTGCACGCCGACTACGAGGCGCTGCGGTTCAACACGGCGATCGCGAAGCTGATCGAGCTGACGAACCGGGCCACGGCGGTCTCCGCGTCCGGCGGGGGTACGCCCCGGGCGGTCATCGAGCCGCTGGTGCTGATGATGGCGCCGGTCGCCCCGCACATCGCCGAGGAGCTGTGGTCGCGCTTGGGGCACGACAGTTCGCTGGCGTACGGCCCCTTACCGCAGGCCGACCCCGCGTGGCTGGTCGACGAGACGGTCACGTACCCGGTGCAGGTGAACGGGAAGGTGCGCGGACGCGTCGAGGTGCCGGCGGACGCGGCCGAGGACGCCGTTCGCGCCGCCGCGCTGGCGGAGGTCGCCGACCACCTGGGAGGCCGGGAGCCCCGTAAGGTCATCGTCGTGTCCGGCCGGATGGTGAGCGTGGTGGTCTGATGGATCCGATGGAGACGTTCCGGCGGGCGGCGGCTCAGGCTGACCGCCTCGCCGGCGCGGTACGCGCCAACCAGCTCGGCGACCCGACCCCGTGCCGGGACTGGGACGTGCGCACCCTCGTCAACCACGTGGTGACGGGCAACCTGCTGTTCGCCAGCTACGTCACCGGGCAGCCGGCGCCCGACCGCTCGGCCGACCATGTCGTGGGCGACGCGGCCGGCGCGATGCGCATGTCGTTGGCCGTGCTGACCGAGGCGTTCGCGATGGAGGGCATGCTCGACCGCACCTACCCGACGCCGTTCGGTGACGGCTCCGGCACGTTGCTCGTCGACCTGCGCGGCAAGGAGCTGACCGTGCATTCGTGGGACCTCGCCCGGGCGACCGACCAGGTGACGGCGCTCGACCAGAGCCTGTTCTCCGACGTGCTCGACTCGTTCCACGAGGTGCCGGCGATCCCGCGAGGGG
>Ga0114129_10007120_pt1 | contig 15916 bp, 13 predicted proteins | sample RhiMetdeltSRZDD1_FD_80071 | JGI IMG/M metagenome (GOLD analysis project Ga0114129, IMG submission 80071) | Populus rhizosphere microbial communities from Tennessee, USA - Rhizosphere MetaG P. deltoides SRZDD1 (version 2) (version 2) | ecosystem: Host-associated > Plants > Roots > Rhizosphere >... | reverse complement strand
TTCCCTGCTGGGTGCTACTTCCAGCGGACGCTGTCGTCGAACGTCGCTTTGACCTTGTCGCCGGGCTTCACGGGGATGGGCTTTCCGCCCTTGGAATAGGAGCCTATCGGCGCGCCGACCGGAGGCGGCGAGTTGCCGTCGTAGTTCGACTTCTCGTCATACACCATCGTCACGTATGCCGTCTTGGCGGTCACGCCCTTGAACGTCACGACGTCGCCGTTCTTCGAAATCGACAGCGTGGCGAGCGGCGAGCTGGCTGCCGTTGGGTTCGGGTGATCGAACAGGAACACAAGAATCTTGTGTTTGTCGTCAACGGGGCCCTTGCCTTTGTAGGAGGCCGCGACGCTGATGTCGCCGGCTTGTAAACCCACGGGCACGACAGCGGCATTCGTCCCAAGACTCATCACAGAGACTGCCACGGCTACTCCGAGAAGCGTTCGCATGAGACCTCCGAGGGGGATTAGACGAGATCGTCTGACTCTACGTTGTTCTGGGGCGCGGGGTTCGGGGTCTGGGGTCCGGGGTCCGGGGTCCGGTCTGGGACCTACTTGATATGCCGCGAGGCGAGATGTTGAGCGTGCGCGGTGCGCACCGCGATGTAGTCGGTGTGATCCAGTTTGATCTCGATGGCGACACGGCGGATCTCGTTGTCTTCGACAGTGCGAATCGACTGATCCGTGGCGGAGACGGCAAACAGGCACTCGAGCAAGGCGAGCTTCTGCTCGCGCGAGGCCAGGCGCTCGAACTCGCGCGTGACGATGAAGTCCTCGGTCCCGCCGTGGCGCAATCCCTCGACGCGGGCAATGCGGGCGACAACGCTGGCCTGCTCGGCTGGTAAGCCGCCGCGCGCGGCCACAAGGCGCTCGATCAGCACCGACTCGTCTTCACTGATGTCATGATCGGCGCGTGCAATCCGGTGAAGGATGTAGGCAAAGCACGCGACGTAGCGGGCCTCGGAAGCGCTGAGACCAGTCAGCACCCGCTCGATCTCGACGAGCGAATCCACTCGGGGGGCATCTTCGCTCTCGGCCAGGCCAAACCACTTCAGCAGGGACACTCGAAGAGTATCGCTGATCCGCTAGAAGCTTCGCCTCAACTTTCGATAGGCGGCGAGCATTTCGGCGTAGCTGAAGTTGGCGTTCCGACCGCTCGGGTTGGGGAGCACGAACACACGCGCGCCGTGAATCGACAGCGGCTGCGGTCCAAGCACCGAGCGCGGCTTGCGTGGACTATCGGCGCTGACGAGCGGGAGGATGACTCGATACAGCGTCACCCCAACGAAGGCCACAATCTCTGGCCGGTAGCGGCGGATCTTTCGATCGAGCACGCGCCATCCCGCCACGTACTCTGCTGGACGCAAATCATCGATCCCGGGGCTTGGCCTCGCGATCAAGTTCGTGATGCCATAGCCCCACTCCGCCAGCCGGTCGTCCTCTTCGTAGGTGATCTTCTCGGGCACGAGCCTCGACTCCCACAACAACTTCCAGAAGCGGTTCGAGTAGCCAGCGAAGTGATGGCCGGTGATCGCCGACCGCACGCCGGGGTTGATGCCGACGAACAACACGCGAAGTCCCGGTCCGATTCGATCGCGAAGCCGCAGGTCGGTCCATTCCGGATTGCGGCTTATACTGTTTCCCTTGAGACGCATATGAACTGGCTATTCAAAGAAGAGCCCGAAAACTACAGCTACGACGATCTCGTGCGCGATGGAAAGACGACGTGGACTGGCGTCCGCAATCCGCTTGCGCAGAAACATCTTCGCTCGGTGGCGAAGGGGGATCGCATCTTCTTCTATCACACCGGCAAACAGAAGTCGGTCGTCGGCGTGATGACCGCCGTCGCGCCCGCGTTTCCCGATCCCGCGGACAAGAGCGGCACACTCTACGCGGTGGACGTGAGTCCGGTGAAGAAGTTGAAGCAGCCGGTGACCCTCGCGTCGATCAAGGCCGACAAATCCTTCGCGACGTTTCCGCTCGTGCGCATGTCGCGGCTGTCGGTGATGCCAGTGACCGAGCAGGAGTGGAAGCGGATCGAGAAGATGGCGGGCGAGTGACAGCCTGCTAGAGCCGGACGCGACATCCGCGACTCATCGCGGTTTCAGCAGCAGACAGCCGAGCGGCGGCAACGTCAGGCTGAGCGAGTAGTCGAAGCCGTGCGCAGGGATGGCTTCGGCCGCCACCGCCCCGCCGTTTCCAATGTTCCCGCCACCGTAGCAGGCAGCATCGCTATTGAGCAGCTCCGCGTACTCACCTTCCGTCGGGACGCCAATCCGATAGCTCTTGCGGGGAACGGGCGTGAAGTTGAGCACGGCGACCACGGACTGTTCGCTCTCCTTCGAATGCCGGATCAACGAGACGACGCTGTTTTCGCTGTCGTTGCAGTCGATCCAGCGAAAGCCGCTGCTGTCGAAGTCGACTTCGTGGAGCGCGCGCTCCGACGCATAGATCCGGTTGAGATCCTGGACGAAGCGCTGCAGCCCGGCGTGGAGCGGATCGCCGAGCAGCTCCCAGTCCAGGCTTTGATCGTGATTCCACTCATGCCGCTGGCCGAACTCGTCGCCCATGAACATGAGCTTTTTGCCCGGATGCGCGTACATGAATCCGTACAGCGCGCGCAGCGTGGCTATCTTCTGCCAGTCGTCGCCGGGAATCTTGCCGAACATCGATCCTTTGCCGTGAACGACTTCGTCGTGTGAGAACGGCAGGATGAAGTTCTCGTTGAACGCGTACAGCATCGAGAACGTCAAGTGCCGGTGATCCCACTTGCGATAAACGGCATCCTTGCGCACGTACTCGAGGATGTCGTTCATCCACCCCATGTTCCACTTATAGGTGAAGCCAAGGCCACCGAGCCAGGTCGGACGGCTGACTGATGGCCAGGCAGTCGACTCTTCCGCAATCGTAATCGAGCCGGGGGCGTCGGCGTGCGTCTGCGAGTTGAGCTGCTGGAGAAACGTGATGGCCTCCAGATTCTCGCGCCCGCCAAACCGGTTCGGTACCCACTCGCCATGGTGACGTGAGTAGTCGAGGTACAGCATCGACGCCACGGCGTCCACGCGAAGGCCATCGGCGTGGTACTCGTTCAGCCAGAACAACGCGTTCGCGAGTAGAAAATTGCGGACTTCGTTGCGGCCGTAGTTGAAGATGAGCGTGCCCCAGTCCCGGTGTTCGCCTTGCCGTGGATCCTCGTGCTCGAAGAGCCCGGTACCGTCAAAGCGCGCCAGGCCGTGCGCGTCTTTGGGAAAATGTCCTGGCACCCAATCGAGAATCACAGCAATCCCGCTCTGATGGCAGGCGTCGACGAAGGCCTTGAAATCAGCAGGTGTGCCGAAACGACTGGTCGGCGCGAAGAAGCCCGTCACCTGATAGCCCCACGATGCCGAATAGGGATGCTCCATCACCGGCAGCAGCTCGATGTGGGTGTAGCCCATCTCCTTCACGTAGGGAATCAGGCGAGCGGCAAGCTCTCGATAGGTGAGATAGCGGTCGCCATCGTGCGTCACGCGCCCCCATGATCCGAGATGCACCTCGTAAATCGTCATCGGGCGCTCGAACCACGAGCCGGCCGCCACGCGCGTCGTCATCCACTCGCTATCGCCCCACTCGTAATCGGGCCTGGACACGATCGACGCTGACAGCGGCGGGACCTCGAACGCAAACCCGAACGGATCGGTCTTGATGAAGATCCTGCCGTCGCGAGCGCGCAACTCGAACTTGTAGCGATGCCCGAGAGCGGCGGCCGGCACGAAGATCTCCCAGACGCCGCTGGCTCCGAGCATCCGCATGGGGTGCACGCGACCGTCCCAGCCGTTGAAGTCGCCGACGACGCTCGCGCGAGCGGCGTTGGGCGCCCACACGGCGAAGTGCACACCAGTGGTTTGCCCGATCGTGATCGGGTGCGCGCCAAGTTTGTCGTAAATACGCGTGTGGTTGCCTTCGCCGAAGAGATAGAGATCGTAGTCGCTGAGCACGCGGCCGTAGCGATACGGATCGTCGACTTCGGTAGTGTGGCCGCCCGGGTATGTCACATGGAGGCGGTAGTCAATGCGGTCGGTGACACCCGGCAGCGACACCTCATAAATCCCCGCCGGATGCCGGCGAGTCATCGCCACCGGCTCGGCACCAGGACGCGTGAGGCTGACCGCCTCAGCGGCGGGAAAAACGGCACGAACAGTCAAGCGGCCGTCTTCGACATGCGGACCCAAAATGGAAAACGGGTCGGCATGAATGGCGGCAGCAATCGCGTCTATCGGTGACATCAGTTAGTCGTTAGTCGTTAGTCGTTAGTCGTTAGTCGTCAGTCGTAGTCGTTAGTCGTAGTCGTTAGTCGTAGTCGTTAGTCGTAGTCGTTAGTCGTAGTCGTTAGTCCGATCAGAGTGCTGCTAGGAGGCTGGCGCCGGTGAGAGCGATCGCGCTGACCAGGAGCCATGGCGCGTACGTGGTGGCGCTGTGCTCGAGGACGGCGGCGCCGGCGCTGATGTCGGTCGATTCACTCGAGACGCGCTGCCAGCCGGCAAACGCGGTTGCAAGCGCCGCCAGCGCGCAGACCCAGCCAGCGGCGAGCAGCGCGCGGGGCATCCCGTCGCGCATGCCAGGCAACCACACACCGAGCACGGCTGACAGCGCCCAGATCCCAACCGCCATGATCGCGATCAAGCGCAGCTGCCCCAGAAGTCGATCCGCGGCCTGACGACGGAGCTCAGCACGGAGGGCTTCTTCGGCGCGGCGACGCTCGGCCTCGATCTGCGCCTTCTCCATCTCCATCCGCGCGCTGTCGCGATCGAACGCTTCTTTCAACGCGGCAACGACCACTCCGGCCAGTCGAGCTTCGACCTGCCCGAGGCCGCCGCCGGGCAGCGGCGACGTCAACGCCTCGCCGGCGCCTTGCCTGAACCGTCGCGCGATCTGAACCAAACCACCCAGCGTATCGATGACCCCCGCCCATTGTGCGATGCCCATGCATGGCAGCTTAAACCGGAAGTCCGGGTCGCGGCCAGCGGATCGCGTATGGCGGCCAGCGGATAGCGGCCAGCAGACAGCGGGTGAATGAGTACACAATGGAACGGAATGTCGCGGACGCCCCTTCTCACCGACACTCGCGAGCAGCAGCTCAGTGCAGCCCGGCAAGTGCTCGCCGACCTTCGCGTCGAGCTCGCGGCAATCCCCGCGACGGCTGAGGACACCGCCACGCTGGCTGAATCGGTCCGCCAGCTCGACGAGCTCTTCCTCCTCGTCGTCGTCGGCGAGTTCAACGCGGGGAAGAGCGCGTTTATCAACGCGCTGCTTGGCACCGGAGTGCTCGAGGAAGGCGTGACGCCGACGACCTCACACATTCACGTGATCCGGTACGGCGAGGCTGCGGCCACGGAAGTTCACCCCTCCGGCATTCGCGTCGTGTCCGCGCCAGTCGACTTCCTCAAAGACATCCACATCGTCGATACGCCTGGCACGAATGCGATCATCCGCGAACACGAGCGGCTCACGACCGAGTTCGTGCCGCGAGCGGATTTCGTGCTGTTCGTGACCTCGGCAGATCGACCGTTCACCGAGACCGAACGGGCCTTCATCGATGCCATTCGGGCATGGGGAAAGAAAGTCGTCATCGTCGTGAACAAGGCCGACATCTTCGAACGTGAAGAGGATCTCGAGAAGGTGCTCGCGTTCGTGGATCGCGCTGCAACGGAGGCGCTGGGTACGCGCGTGCCGATCTTTCCGGTCAGCTCGAGGTTGGCGGCCCGAGCCAAACGCGGCGAGCCGGCGCTTTGGGCAGCAAGCCGCTTCGAGGCGCTCGAGCGATTCATCCACGACTCGCTCGACGAGGAGAGCCGCTTTCGATTGAAGCTTGTCAGCCCGCTTGGTGTCGGCGATGTGCTTGCCCGCCGCTACCTCGCCTTGGCCGCCGACCGCCTCAACATGCTGGCCAGCGACACCGAAACGCTCGATGACATCGAGCGGCAGCTCACGCAGTATCGGCACGATGTGAGGCGCGGGTTCGAGCTGCGAATGGACGCCGTCGAGAAGGTGCTGATTGAAATGGAGTCGCGAGCGCACCAGTACTTCGACGACACGCTACGACTTGCGCGGGTCTTCGATCTCGTCAACCGATCGCGAATCGAGAAGGAGTTCGAGGAAAAAGTCGTGGCCGACGCGCCGCGGCAGATCGAGCGGCGCGTGTCGGAGATCATCGACTGGCTGGTCGATCAGGACTTCCGGCAGTGGCAGGCGGTTTCGGCGCGACTGGCCGTTCGACACCAGGAACACGGCGATCGCATCTTGGGCAGTTCCGAGATTGGCAGCTTTCACGAGGACCGCGCCCGGCTGCTCGACTCGGTCGGGCGCGAGGCACAGCGCGTTGTCGACGGCTTCGATCGACGGCGCGAGGCCGAGACCATCGCGGACAACGCTCGGACCGCCGTAGCCGCGACGGCTGCCGTGGGCGCCGGCGCCGTCGGCCTTGGCACGCTGGTCTCTGTTGCCGCCACCACCGCCGCAGCCGACATCACCGGTATCGTCATGGCCAGCGTCGTGGCCGCGATTAGTTTCCTGATCATCCCGGCGCGGCGCCGGAAGGCACGCACGGAAATTCGCCAGAAGGTGTCTGCCCTCATCAGCGATCTCACCAGAGCGCTGGCCAGCGAGTTCGCCCGCGCCCAGGAACGAAGCAACCAGCGCTTCACCGATGCCATCGGGCCCTACGCGCGCTTCGTCCGCGCCGAGCATGGGCGCTGGACAGGCCGCCGTGCGTCCCTCACCGATCTCCGCGGGCGCATCGCGCACGTCGTGAAGTCCTCTTCTTTTGACAGTCGAAAGGAACTTCAGTAGGCTTCTTTCGTCCTTCGAAAGGAGCACGGGGTCCCCCTTATGCGCGAACTGTGGCGTCGCCTGCGATTTGGGTCTGAGCTGGAGCGCGGCCTGAGCGATGAGATTCAATTTCACATCGATCAGCAGACGGCGAAACACATTGCGGCAGGGATGACGCCGGCCGAGGCGCGCCGGCGGGCGCGGCTCAAGTTTGGCGCCGTCGAGCACATCAAGGAACAAACACGCGAGGAGTTTCGCCCCGCGTTGCTCGAAGACTTCTGGCGCGACGTCAAATACGGTCTTCGGCTCCTCACCCGCGCCAAATCGTTTGCTTTTGTTTCGATCCTGACACTCGGCCTCGGTATCGGCGCGGCGACCGCGGTGTTCACCGTCGTGGACGGCGTCCTGCTCCGTCCGCTTCCCTATCCGGATGCAGACCGCATCGTTCGGCTGCTGCAGATCAATCGGAACGGCCGTCGGACGAACTCGGTGTCGGAGCCAAACTTCCTGGACTGGCAGTCAGGCACGCACAGCTTCGAGGGCATGGCGGAAGTGCAGCCGTCATTGACGCCGGTCTCCCTAGGCTCTGAATCGGTCCTCATCCCCGGCGCCAGCGTCTCGCGTGAGTTCTTCGCCGTCATGAGGGTCGCACCAGTCGCTGGCCGTACGTTTACACCAGAAGAGCAGCGGCAAGGCGGCACGCCGGCTATCGTGATCAGCGACCGGCTGTGGCGTAACCGGCTTGACAGCCAACCGTTCGACCGCCTCACGCTACGCATTGGCTCGGTCTCATATCAGGTCGTCGGGATCATGCCGCCATGGTTCGACTACCCGGTATCGTGCGACTTCTGGACGCCGCGCGAGCTGAATCCGCCACAAACGTCACGCACCGCTCACAATTTTCAAGCCATCGCGCGCGTGCGAGACGACGTCGCCCTTGCGGCGGCGCAGAACGAAATCAGCGTGCTGTCGCGGGCGCTCAAGTCCCGCTACGGCGACGGCACGTGGATGTTCGACGCCGCGGCCGTTCCGTTGCGCGAGCATCTGACGACGTCCAGCCGGCCGACGCTTCTCATTCTTTTTGGGGCAGCCATCGTGCTGCTCGCGATCGCCTGCCTGAACGTCTCAAATCTCCATCTTGCCCGCGCGGCAAGCCGGCAACGTGAGCTGGCGTTGAGGCTGGCGATCGGGGCCAGCCGCGGACGCATTGCGCGACAGATGCTTGCTGAGTCTGTCGTGCTCTCGGTGCTGGCTAGCGTGCTCGGCACGGCGATCGCGTTCTTTGGCGTCAGGGCGCTCGTCGCATTACAACCGCCGAACCTTCCGCGGCTCGCCAGCGTGCACGTCGACACCACCGTCCTCGCATTCGCGATGGGCGTCGCGCTGATCACGGCGGTCGTGCTCGGCGTGATGACTGCGCTCCGCACCTCACCTGGCAAGCTTCGCGAACGGTTGAATGAAGGCCAGCGGACGCTGGCCGGTGGGCGAAGCGAGCGGACGCGGCAGGTACTTGCGGTTGCACAGGTCGCCCTCACGATCGTGTTGCTCGTCGGCGCGAGCCTGCTCGCGCGCAGCTTCATCCGTGTCCTTTCGGTCGATCCGGGTTACAGCACGGAGAACGCCGTTGTGCTCGACCTGACCAGCCCACATTCCCGAACGCCGGACGCAGCCGCTCAACGAATGGACACACAGCGCCGCCTCCTGAGCGAGATCGGCGCGCTGCCCGGTGTCCAACAAGCGGGCCTCATCAGCGGCTTTCCGCTCGGGAACGGCTATTTTCCCGACGGCCGCTTCATCGAGATGTCGCGGCCCGACGAAATCAAAACGTTTGCCGACCTCGGTCGATACCTCGAAAGTGGCGCAGGCGGCGGCATGGCTGGATACCGGGTCGCCAGCGAGGGCTACTTCACCACGATGCGCATCCCGCTCCTGCGGGGACGGCTGTTTGACGAAGGCGACGGCCCGGATGCGCCGCACGTGGCGGTCGTGAGCGAATCCTTTGCGAAATCAAAGTGGCCGGATCAGGATCCGCTCGGACGATTTATCCAGTTCGGGAACATGGACGGCGATCTTCGCGGCTTGCGCATCGTGGGCGTTGTTGGCGACGTTCGCGAGCTGTCGCCGGAATCACTCCCGGGACCGATCCTTTACGCGCACTACCGGCAGCGCTCATCGTTCACCGCCAGCATCGTCATTCGTGCAGCATCCCCGGACGGCGTCAGCACACTGGCGCGTCAGACCGCGATCAAGATGGATCCTGAAACGTCCGTGCAAGTAAGAACGGTCGATGCCGCGTTCGACCGCGCGCTGTCAGGCCGGCGGTTCAGCCTGCTGCTCATCAGCGTCTTCAGCGCGTGCGCGCTGGTGCTGGCCACGCTCGGCATGTACGGTCTGATGGCCTACTTGGTGTCGCAACGCACGCGCGAGATTGGTATCAGGTTGGCGCTCGGCGCTCACCCGACTGACGTATTGAAGCTGGTGGTTGGCAAAGGGCTGGTGCTGGCACTGGTCGGGATCGTCGTTGGCGTCAGCGCAGCCCTGTGGCTCACGAGCCTGCTCGAAGGCATGCTCTTCGGCGTCGAGCGTACAGACCCGCTCGCGTTTGGCGGCGTGCTGGCCGTCACGATCACCGCCGTGCTGCTGGCCAGCTACGTGCCCGCCAAGCGTGCGCTCAACGTGCCGCCGGTCGAAGCGCTGCGGGCGGACTAACGCCCTCCGGCCTTGCGCCCCAATTCGAGCGTACGGGCTGTCGCCGGCGTAATGCCGCCGTCGCCGAAGTTGACGGTAACGAAGTTGAAGCCTTCTTTGATCCGGCGTTCGACGCTGTCGGCACCGGTGGTGATTCCGATGGGGATGTTCCGAGCCTTGGCGGCTTTGAGAACGGTTTGAATCGCCGCCTCGAGCTCAGGAGCGTTGCTGCCGTATCCCAGCGATAACGTCAAATCAGACGGTCCAACGAACACCGCGGAGATGCCGGGCACAGCCAGAATGGCGTCGACGTTCTTCACGGCCTCTTCTGTTTCGATCTGGATCACAGACATGAGCTCGCCTTTGGGATCGAGCGGCCACACATCAGCGAGTTCCTGATAATTCGAGACTCCCCAAAACCACGTCGCGACGCCTGCGCCGCTCCCGCGAATGCCAACCGGCTTTCCGTCCGATGCGCCGCGGCGCTGCGGGTAGCGCATCGACTTCACGGCGAGCTCCGCTTCTGCGGCGGTATTGACGTACGGAAACATCACGCCCATCGCGCCAACATCGAGGACCTGCTTCGCGACGAAAGTGGCGAGATCGCGACCGTTCGGCGCGATGCGCACGATCGGCGTGACATCCATCTGCAGGTTGCCTTTGGCGAGAATCCGCTGCTTGTCAGTCATGCCCAGCAGAAACACGCGCAGTGTCTCGACGTCGAGCGGACCGTGTTCCATGTCGATGAACACAAAGTCGAGGCCCGAACGCGAGAGAGAGCGCGCGTTCTCGAGCGAACGGTCGTGACTGAAAATACCGAACGTCGGCTTCCCCTCGGCAAGAAGCTCAATCGTGCGGTTGAGGCGCGCCGCCGGCTTGGCCGGCTCCTGAGCCGACAGCATCACACCACAGCAGAGCGCACCGACAACGATCCATCCCTGTCGAGTCGATAGCATGAGGCCACCTCGATGAAGTGAGTCGTCTTGCAAACCGATCAGGTCGAGGGATTATGCCTGATGTCTGGCGATTCTCTTGCAGCCTGTTCTTTCAGGAGGCAAGACATGGCAGACACGTGGAGAGACGAGGAACAGTACTGGCGTGACAACTTCAACACCCGGCCGTATGCTCGCGGTTCAAATTACGACACGCTCAGTGGCGGATATCGATACGGTTACGAGGCAGCAGATCGGTATCCTGGACAAGCCTGGGATGAGATCGAACAGGACCTCGAGCGTGACTGGGATACCTACCCGCACCGCGGCAGGGGCACCTGGCAGCAGGTGAAGGATGCCGTCCGCGACGCCTGGGATCGCGTGACTGGCCGAACCACGGCACACAATCGCTGACCGCAGATCTCAACGACGGTATCAAAACGCCGGAAGTCCGGACGCCCGGGCTTCCGGCTCTTCGGACGTTCGACCAGTGTCCATGTATCCTGAGCAGCGTGGGCAAGACTGAACAGGAGCTGATCGTCGTCTCGGGACGTGAAGTTGCGGTGACAAACCCGCGCAAGGTGCTCTTCCCCGAGGCGCGCTACACCAAACTGGATCTCGTTCGGTACTACCTGGCCGTCGCGGATGGAGCGCTGAACGGCGCCGGCGGCAGGCCAAACGTGCTGGTGCGCTATCCCAACGGCATCGACGGCGAGTTTTTTTATCAGAAACGTGCGCCTGAATCTCGCCCGCCGTGGATCGAAGTCGTTGCACTGAAATTCCCCTCGGGCAGAACTGCGGAAGAAGTCGTCCCGCGTGACGCCGCCGCGCTCGCGTGGATGGCCAACCTTGCCTGCCTCGAACTGCACCCGCATCCGGTTCGCGCGGACGACCTCGATCATCCTGATGAATTGCGGATCGATCTCGACCCTGTGCCAGGCGTCACTTGGCAACAGGTACGCGACGTCGCGGCAGTCGTCCGAGCCACGCTGGACGATTTTCAGCTGGTCGGGTGGCCGAAGACGTCGGGTTCACGGGGCATGCACGTGTACGCGCGCATCGAACAGCGGTGGACGTTTGGAGAAGTGCGCCGTGCTGCCCTGGCGTTCGCGCGCGAAGTCGAGCGGCGCGCGCCGCAACTGGCCACGAGCAAGTGGTGGAAGGAAGAACGGCACGGTGTGTTCCTCGACTACAACCAGAATGCCAAGGATCGCACCATTGCCGGCGCGTACTCGGTCAGGCCGAAACCCGATGCTCGTGTGTCGGCGCCGCTGACCTGGGAGGAAGCCGCCGAGTGCGAGCCGGCAGACTTCACGATCGCGACGATGCCGGAACGATTCGCGAAGGTTGGGGATCGGCATGCCTCGATGGGCGAGCATCCGTGCTCGATCGAGGCGCTGCTCGAGCTCTCCGCGCGACACGAACGCGAAGGACTCGGCGATGCCCCCTGGCCGCCGCAGTATCAGAAGCAACCCGGCGAACCTCCACGGGTTCAGCCATCAAAAAAGCGCACCTCAAAGTTTCCGTTGATTGAGATTGGCCGTGCGGAACGCAAGGAGGATGCGCTGGCAGGGCTCGAGCGATGGCGAGCGCGACATCCGGAGGCCGCGTCGTATTTGGCACCCGCGGACGTGCTCGTCGATGCGATGCGCGGCCGGTTTCACACCTGGACACGCATTCGAGTGAACCTGCAAAACGTGCCCGTCGAGAAGCGGCCGGTGCAGGAACCGCTCGATCCCGACAGCGCGAAGTCCGGCTGGGAAGGTGTTAACTGGGACGGGCCGCGCCGAAGACCTTCTCGAGCTCGAAAGGAGTCGTGACCTCGAGCTGATCGTAGCGGCAATCGCCCGGCTGCTTATCAGGCCGCCAGCGCTGAAAGACCGCCGCGTGGCGGAAGCGATCGCCCTGCAGGTGATCGTACTTCACCTCGCAGACCCGCTCGATCCGGAGCGGTTCCCACGAGAGATCTTTTCCCGCGCTCCACCGGCTCCGTCCTCCCGGCATTCTCGTGAACTCGCTGCCGGCCGCCCACTCGCGCCACGGATGATGGTCCAGCGCGTTCTCGCGCAACGGCGCCAGCTCGTGCACCAGGCGCTTGCGCTCTGACATCGTGAACGCTGACGTGACGCCGACATGATGCAGCGCGCCCTTCTTGTCGTACAGCCCGAGCAGGAGTGAGCCCAGCGTGTCGCGACCGCTCTTGTGCCAACGGAATCCCGCGACGACGCAGTCGGCAGTTCGCGCGTGCTTGATTTTGAGCATGGCGCGCTTGCCGGGCTCGTAGAGGCCGCCCGCGGGCTTGGCGATCACGCCGTCGAGTCCTGCGCCTTCGAACCGATCCAGCCAGTCGGCGGCAACGCCTCGGTCGCGGGTCATCGGCGTCAAATAGAGCGGCGGCACGAGATGTTCGCCGAGCCGCTCGAGGCGCGCGCGCCGTTCGGCAAGCGGCGTGTCGCGAATGTCGCGGCCGTCGACCGCGAGCAGATCGAATGCGACGAAACCTGCCGGCGTTTCACTGGCCAGCTTGGCGACGCGCGATGCGGCCGGATGGAGCCGGAGCTGCAGCGCGTCGAAGTCGAGGCCTTTCTTCGTCGCAATCACGATCTCGCCGTCGATCACGCAGCCGGCTGGCATTTGCTCGAGCAGCGGCTGACGCAAGTCTGGAAAGTATCGATCGAGCGGCCGCAGGTCGCGACTTTGAATATAGACGTCAGACGCGCCGCGGAACACGATCGCGCGAAAGCCATCCCACTTCGGCTCGTACATGAAGTGGCTGCCCACCGGAAGCTCGTCGGCAAGCTTCGCAAGCATCGGCTCGACTGGCGGTTCGATGGGAAAGGGGTTGTCGGGGGGCACGCAGGAATTTTCTCACGAGCGGACTGCGGACAGCGGACCGCGACTACAACACCCGAAACGCCACCGCCGCCACGACCGTCGGCGGCAACGCGCCGAGGAGAAGTCTGAGCGGCAGCACGGCGCCGTCGAAAAAGCGGCTGAGAAGTGCTTGGCCTGCTGGATTGGGCGCATTGGCAATCACGGTCAGGCCACCACCCGTCACCGCTCCTTCGACGATCGCAATCCTCAACGGCTGATCCAGATTCGGTACGAGCGTCCCCAGATAGGTGATGAGCGCGTTGTCATTGAAGGCGGTGAGCAGCGTCGCGCCGAGAAACAACCGCGCTTCCGAAAAGCTTGCCAGTACCGGGCTAATCCACCAGGCCTGCAGTCCGCCGTGAATGACGAGACCAGCGAGGAAGAAACCGACGAGCAGCGGCGCTTTGAGATCAATGCGGCTTTGATAGGCGCTGGTTGCCGTCACGAAGCCTAGAAAGAACATGAAGCCGCCGAGAAAGAGCGCGGGATAGTGCGACGTGAACACCGTCCACGCCATGAACAACAGGTGCGTGATCGTGATCCACGCCGGGGCCGGGAGAAGTTGCGGCGCGCCGGCGTCCTCTCCATCGGGACGCTCGATATCCCGCGCATTCGCGTGCTCGGCGAGGGCGCGCAGCTCCTTCCGGAAGACCGCGTAGTACCCGGCGGTTGACACGATGATCGCAATCAGCGCACGCCAGCCGAAGTGGCCGAGCATGAACGGAGTGTCCCAGTCCCACGGCCTCGCCACCATCAGCACCGGCGGCGCCGCGAAGTGCGTGAGCGTACCTCCGATCGATACATTGACAAACAGCAGGCCGAGGGTCGCGTACTTGAGTCGTGCGCTCGGGCGCAGAGCGAAGAACTGGTGTGCGAGGAGCAGCGCGCTGATCGTCATCGCTGCCGGCTCGGTGATGAACGAGCCGAGGAGCGGGCCGATCGTGAGAATCGCAATCCACCAGGCCGCGGGCGTTCCACCGCCAAGGCGCGCGACGAACCGCAGGCTGTCCTCGGCGACGTTGATGATTGGTCGCGTCGAGGCCAACGCCATGATCACGACGACAAACAGCGGCTCGGTGAAAGTGACCCCGTTGAAGTACTGCTGAGCGGTCGTCCACCCCTTGGTCCCAGCGATCGCCCAAAAGAGCACGGCAGCCCACAAGCCGAACACGACCTCGACTTCGCCGAAGAAGCGCAGCAACCCGGCCGCAACGCTTGGTTTCGGGTCAACACCGCGAGCGCGGCAGTGTGCGTCGTGTGTGCGCTGCACCGTGTGCGCCAGCGTCGTGAAGCGGGCCGCCGCAAACGTGTGAATAATCGCGAGAAAAAAGATCGTCGTCGCGACAAGGTTGAAGGGTTCGAGGGCAATTCGCTCGCTGAAAGTGGCGAGGAGGGTGTCAGCCGGAGGCGGGTAGGCATCGAGCGGCCGCGGGAAAACCGTGGCAGGTATCTCGACCATTGGTTAAAGCTATCAGACAAATTGCGATGGCGCGGGCTCCTCCTGTATAGTTTTGAGGCCCCGGTACATACTTTGGCTTCTCACGTCGCTCCTGAGTTCGGCGCAAAAATAGCCGAGCGGATGGCGGCGGAACATCAATCGTTGGCCGCGCGATGGCTGGAGCGCTTGAACGCGCTCTTGCCAGTCGAGCCCAACGAAGTGTTCCCTACCGATCACCTGCTCGATCACATCCCGACGCTCATCGTCGAGATCGCGGATCACCTGCGCGTGCCGCAAGACTCGGAGCTCACCGCAAATACGCTGATGATGGCGAAAGCGCGCGAGCTCGGCGAGCTGCGCTACCGGCAGCGCGCGTCCGTGCACCAACTACTGCGTGAGTACCGCATCCTGGGCGGAATTCTCGCCACGTTCGTGCAGGAGGAAGCGTCGAGGCTGCACCGATCCGTCGACTCCAGCGACGCGATCGCGCTGATTGCCGCGCTGTCACACGCCGTGAGCGTGCTCGAACAAGCAACGGTCGAGACGTTCATTGGTAAATACACCGCCACGATCGCACGGCAGACGGCTCGCCTCGAGAATTTCAACAGGATGGTGAGCCACGAGCTCCGTCAGCCTATCGGCGCGCTGCAGTTCGCCCTCAAACTCGCCGAGACGGCCAATACGCCGGACGATCGCAAGCGCTATCGCGAAGTCGTCGACCGCAACATCTCGCGGCTGAACCAGCTCATCGACAGGCTCGCCCTGATCTCCCGTCTGACACCGGCCGATACTGCACAGTTGCAGCACCTCGAGCTGGGCCTGATCGTGCGCGAAACCGCTCGACAGCTGCGTGATATGGCCGAGTCGCGCGAGGTGGAGATTCGCATCGTGGATGAGTTCCCTTCGGCGACCGCGGATGTCGCCGCGCTGGAACTCGTGCTCATCAATTTAGTGTCGAATGCGATCAAGTATTCGAATCCCACTGCCGAGTGCAAGTTCGTTGAGATCTCAGGGCAATCGAACGGCGAGACCTGCACGTTGCGTGTCCGCGATAACGGGATCGGCATCGCGAAGGATCGCCTGGAGCACATCTTCGATCGCTCGTACCGTGCGCACCAGGAGAGAGACGGCGAGCTCGGCAACGACGGCTACGGCCTCGGCCTCTCGATCGTGCGCGACTGCGT
>Ga0114129_10007116_pt1 | contig 15919 bp, 13 predicted proteins | sample RhiMetdeltSRZDD1_FD_80071 | JGI IMG/M metagenome (GOLD analysis project Ga0114129, IMG submission 80071) | Populus rhizosphere microbial communities from Tennessee, USA - Rhizosphere MetaG P. deltoides SRZDD1 (version 2) (version 2) | ecosystem: Host-associated > Plants > Roots > Rhizosphere >... | reverse complement strand
GCGCTCACGACTGCGGTCGTCATCGGTCTCGGCGCGATCGGGATTTTCGCCGTCGAGCACGGACAGAACCAGAACATTCAATCGTTCGGCGATGCGCTCTGGTGGGCGGTGGTGACCGCGACGACGGTCGGCTATGGAGATGTGTCGCCAGTGACCGGCGAAGGCCGCGTGATCGCGATCGGCCTGATGGTCGTGGGGATCGGCTGCATCGGCGTCTTCACGGCGACGATCACGAGCATCTTCCTCGATCCGGAGCGGATCGAGGATACGCACGAGACCATCGAACAGCGTCTCGACCGGATCGAGGCGAAGCTGGACGCGCTCATTCGCGAGCGGAAGCCGTGATTCCCGCCAACTGACGGCGTCACTTTTTTCAGCCCGCCGCCGCCTTCGCCACGCGACCGGATCGGCGCGCGCTCAACTCCCTCCGCCACAGTCAGTTCCGCCCGCACGCCGATCGACGGCGTCCGGCCGCGCTCTTGCCTCCTTCGCGGGCGACCCTGGCTGGCTCCTGCGGTTCTGGCGGGCGGCCCGACCTCCCACTCGGCCTGAGTCCAACACCAGCCTGGGTCCCACTCACAAGGAGGATGCATGATTCGCACGCTTCTCTCGCTCACCGCTGCCGCGCTTCTCGTGGCCGCGCAGCCGCACGCCGCGGCCGCGCAGCAGAAGAGCGGCGGGCGCACCGCCAGGCCCGCGAGCACGGCGGTCGTCAACATTAATACTGCGTCGGCCGCCGAGCTCGAAGGCCTGCCCGGCATCGGCGCCAAGACCGCCGCGCGCATCGTCGAGTACCGGCAGAAGAACGGGCCGTTCAAGAAGATCGAGGAGCTGATGAACGTCCGTGGCGTCGGCGAGAAGAACTTCCTGAAGCTGAAGCCGCAGCTCACGGTCGCCGCGAAGGGCGACCACGCGCAGCAGTAGGGCGCCCGGTCGGCCGGCATCGCGTTCATGCGCACGCCCGCTGGCGGCTCGCGCGGCTATTCGCTCATCGAAGTGATGATGAGCGTGACCATCATCACGATCGTCGCCGCAGCCGCCATCCCGGGCGTCCTCGCGAACATCGACGATGCCCGGGCGTACGGCGCGGCGTGGTACGTCTCGACCAGGCTGCAACGCGCGCGCATGGAAGCCGTCGTCCGCTCGACGCGTGTCGGCGTGCGCGTGGTCGCTGCGGCCGGCGGCTTCGAGCTCACGACGTACGTCGACGGCAATCGGAACGGCATCCGGACCGCCGACATCCAGCAGGGCGTCGACCGCCCGCTGGGGCTTGCCGAGCGGCTGCCGTCGCTGTTTCGAGGCGTGGACTTCGGCGTCGCGCCGGGAGTACCGGCCGTCGACGGTGGCCCGCCGCCCGGGTCGGACCCGATCAAGCTGGGCTCGAGCAACATCGTGACGTTCGCTCCGGCAGGGACGTCCTCGGCGGGCAGCCTGTACATCCGGGGTGTGCGCAACGCGCAGTACGTGGTTCGGATTCTCGGAGAAACGGGGAAGACGCGCGTCCTGAAGTTCGACGCGCGCACGCGGCGGTGGAATCAGATATGAACGGACCGGAAACGGATAGGCGCTGCGCCAGGCGCCGCGTCTCCGTCGAGGAGCACGGCATTGTCGCGGCGCGGGTCCGACCCGGCCTCGCGGTGTCCTTGATTGACGTGTCGGCCGGCGGCGCTCTCGTCGAGACGACGAGGCGGCTGCTGCCTGGAGCTTCCGTGGAACTGCAGCTCGAAACTGGTCAGGTCTGCGTCACGGTGCGGGGCCGCGTGGTCCGCTGCGCCGTCGCGCACGTGCGATCGACGTCGATGTGTTACCGCGGCGCGATCAGTTTCGATCGCTGTCTGCCGTGGTTCGTCGACGATCGCGCCGGCGGGTATTCCGTTCCCGCTGCGGACACGCGGCCGGCGCTGGCGCCGCGGGCAGACGCTACCCGGCTCCTGCTGTGAGGCAGGCGCGCGGGTCTGAACTCGAACGATTCTCGACGCTGGACGTGGCATCCGATTTGGTTGCCCGAACGGCGCGTCGAGGAGTGACCACATGACTGCACTGGTTTCCGTCACCGATCCCGGACCGCCGCATCGCATGCCGCGGCAGTGCGATCGCCGTCAGGCGCTCGGCGAGCTGTTGTCGGCGCTGACACGCGGACTCGATCGGCGCGACGATGCCGCGCTGATGCGCGGGACATTCGAGGAGATGCTGCGCCGCGTCGTGCCGGTCCGATCCGTGCAGCTGCGCGAGCTGACGGGACGCTGGCTGCCGCGATCGGGCGCGCCGGCCGACGCGGAATCGATCGCGCTCGAAGTGCCGAGCGCCGATCCGCTGTCGCACGCGGTGCTCGAAGCGACCTTCGATCCCGGCTGCCATCTCGGCGAGTGGGATTTCCAGATGCTCGGCCTGGCCACGCATCTCGGTGCGCTGGTGCTGGAGATTGAGCGGGGACGCACGCAGCTGGCGCGCCTCACGACACTGGGCGGACGCACCCGCCGCGACGGCGCCGCGCCGCTCGTGGGATCGACGCCCGTCATGCAGGCGCTGCGCACCACGATCGAGCGCGTCGCATACACGGACTTTACCGTCCTGCTGGAGGGCGAGAGCGGTGTGGGAAAGGAGCTCGTCGCGCGACAGATCCACGAAGTGAGCCGCCGGCGGCAGGGACCCTTCGTCGCGATCAACTGCGCGGCGCTGGTCGAGACGCTCCTCGAGGCGGAGCTGTTCGGCATCGAGGAGCGCACGGCAACGGGCGTGCGCGGCCGGCGAGGAAAGTTCGAATACGCCGAGGGCGGGACGCTGTTTCTCGACGAGGTCTCGGACCTGTCGCTGACCGCCCAGGCCAAGCTGCTGCGCGCCATTCAGGATCTCGCGGTCGAGCGCGTGGGGAGCCACGCCAGCCGCCGGGTCGATATTCGCATCATCGCGGCGACCAATCGCAGCTTGTGCGACATGGTCGGGCGTGGGCTGTTCCGGGCCGATCTTTTCTATCGCTTGAGCGGCGTCGACATTCGCGTGCCGACGCTGCGCGAGCGGCAGCCCGACATCCTGGAGCTCGCGGCGTATTTCCTCGAGCGGAATCGAACCACGGAGCCGCTCCGGCTGTCGCCGGCGGCGGCCGAGGCGCTGCTGGAGTACTCGTGGCCCGGCAACGTGCGCGAGCTGGAGCGGCTGATGGAGCGCGTGGTCACGCTCGCGAGCGGCGCGGTCATCGAGCTCGACGACCTGCCGCCCGGGGTCCGCGGCGAGTTCGGCGCCGCGATGGGCCCTTCGCTCAAACGCCTCGAATCGATGCGCGCGTGGGGTAGCCGCTACGCGCGCCTCATCCTGGATCGCTGCGGCGGCAACAAGCGCGAAACGTGCCGCGTGCTCGACATCAGTTATCACACGCTCAATGCGTACCTGCGATTCCTCGTCGACGATTCTCCCGCGGTCGAGGCGTGGCAGGAGGGGGCGCCGGAGGACGCGGGTCGCGATACCGCGTCACCAGAATGTGCGGTGGCGATAGAGAGCTGAGCGAAGGAGATGACGGACACGTCGAGAACAGGAGGCGCTCGTGAGCGTTGCGGCGAGTCGGCGCCGCTCACGCCGGGGATCTCCGGCGCAAACCGAGTGAACGGAGACGGGCAGAGGGGTTCTGTGAGGTCGCGCGTCGCTCGTCGCGTGGGCATCGGGCCCACGATGGGAGCGGAGTATGGACAAACGGGTGATGGTGTGTGGCCTCATGGCGCTGTCGATCGCCGCAGCGGACGTTTCTCGTGCAAACGCGCAGGCCGCGACGGCCCGCGCGCCGTACGATAGCGGTACGCCGATCGCGTATCGGTTCGCGCGCACGCCGGACGGGGGGATTCGAGTCACCGGCGATGCGCCGCAGCTCCACGTCGAGAAGACGACGTACGCGGATGGCCGCTTCGTGCTGAGGATGGCGTCCGGACGCGACCAGGTGACTGTAGCGATGTCGCACAGCGACACGCGTGTTACGCGAGCCGGACGCACGATCGCCATCGCGAACGGGGCCGGCGATGCGGCCGGCGCCGATCGTGCCCGCGCGATGCTCGGTGCGTCGGCCGCGGTGAAACGTTTCGTCGACGTCACGCGGGCTGCGGCGCGCGCGGCCGGACCCGAACGCCATGCGTTTGTCGCGGCGTCGGCCGTGGTCCGGCGGCTTCTCGGCGATCGGACGCCGCTCGTCGACCTCACGCCGCGCGCCGCTGACGCCGGCCGCGATGCAGGCGTGGTTCTCCGGCGCGCGCGGCTCGGCGGTGAGGACTGCTGGGAGACCTACGAGCGCAACATTTCGAACGCGTGGAGCGAATTCGACAGCTGCCGCGCGGGTGCGGCGTCGTACGGCATCTTCGGCGTGGTCGTGTACAAGGCGTGCGAGGCCGAATGGATCCTCCACTGCGAGAGTGCGTGGTTTCAGGCCATCGGGTGCTCGGCGCTGAGACTCACATAACGTAAAGGATGACGCGATGAAGGCGATTCTGATCGGCGTCCTCTTCGGCTTCCTGCTGTCCGGCATCGTGATGGCGTTCCTGACGGTGGCGCTGCCACATTCGACGTCGCGGTGGCTGCCGCTGCCGGTGTTCGTCGTGATGTCGGCGCTGTCGGTCTACCTGACGCGCCAGGCCATGCGGACGCCGACCAAGTAGAGCGCAGCGGCCCGCGGAGGCGCCGGAAATCCGGCGGTACGGCGCCTCCGCCGGCCACGAGCGCACGAAAGCGGCCAGTCCCGACGCAGACAATCATGCGCGACGAGCGAGCTGCGGCGCGCGCTGCTGGCCGTTTCTTGACCCCGCCTGAAGGCGCATAGTACCGTTACCTGTTTCGGACGCTCACCTTCCCGCGTCTCTGCATGGAACAGGCGACCGCTGCACCCCTCAAGAAGACGCCGCTCAACGCGCGGCATCGCGCCTCCGGCGCCCGTATGGTGCCGTTCGGCGGCTGGGACATGCCGGTCGAGTACTCGGGCATCGTCGACGAGCATCTGGCCGTGCGCACGCGCGCCGGGCTGTTCGACGTGAGCCACATGGGCGAGATCGAGATCGCCGGCAAGGACGCGCTCACGGCCGTGCAGCGCATCTCGTCCAACGACGCGTCCAGGCTGCAGCCGGGGCAGGCCCAGTACTCCGGCCTGATGACGCCGCAAGGCACGTTCGTCGACGACCTGCTGGTGTATCGGCTCGCGGCCCAGCATTTTCTGCTCGTGGTGAACGCCGGTACCATCGACAAGGACTACGAGTACATCGTCCGCGAGATCGCGCCCGCGGGCGACGCCGTGGCCGTTAACGCCAGCTCCCGCTACGCACTGCTTGCGGTGCAGGGGCCGGAAGCGCAGGCGGTCGTGCAGTCGCTGACAGCGGTGGACCTGGGCGCGATCAAGTACTACTGGTTCGCCCACGGCGAGGTCGCGAGCGTGCGCGCGACCATCTCGCGCACCGGCTACACGGGCGAGGACGGCTTCGAGATCTTCGTTCCGCCCCAGTCGGCCGACCGCGTCTGGCAGGCGATCCTGGAGGCCGGCCGCGCCGTCGATCTCGTGCCGTGCGGCCTCGGCGCCCGCGACACGCTGCGGCTCGAAGCCGGCATGCGCCTGTACGGCAGCGACATCGACGAGACCACGACGGCGCTCGAAGCCGATCTGGGTTGGATCGTCGGCTGGAAGAAGGACGACTTTCTCGGCGCCGCCGTCCTGCGCGCGCAGAAGACCGCGGGCGTTGAGCGCCGCATCGTCGGCTTCGAGATGATCGACCGCGGCATCGCGCGGCACGGCTACGACGCCTTCGTCGACGGCCGCAAGGCCGGCGTCGTCACCAGCGGCACGCAGACGCCGTTCCTCAAGAAGGCGATCGGCATGGCGTATCTGCCGGTCGAGCACACGGCGCCCGGCACGGCGTTCGACGTCGACATCCGCGGGCGCCGCACGCGCGCGCGCGTCGTGCCGATGCCGTTCTACAAGCGGCCGCGAGCGTAGGGAGCACTTTTCATGGCCTATCCAACCGGCTTCAAGTACACCAAGGACCACGAGTGGATCGACCTGTCCGGCGAGCGCGGCAAGGTCGGCATCACCGACTACGCCCAGCAGCAGCTCGGCGACGTCGTCTACGTGGAGCTGCCGGACGTGGGCGCGAAGCTGAAGCAGGGGCAGTCGTTCGGCACGATCGAGTCGGTGAAGGCCGTGTCGGAGCTCTACTCGCCCGTGACCGGCGAGGTCGTCGAGGTCAACACGGCGCTGAAGGACAAACCTGAGGCGGTCAACTCGGATCCCCACGGCAGCTGGATGATCGTCGTGAAGCTGACGAACCCAGGCGAGACCGGCTCGCTGCTCGACGCGTCCCAGTATGCCGATCTCACCAAGTAGCTTCGCTTCCCGCCACATCGGCCCCGACGAAACCGACCGCGACGCGATGCTGAAGACCATCGGCGCGCCGTCGCTCGACGCGCTGATGGATCAGGCGATCCCGCCGCGCATCCGCCTGCGGACGCCGCTCGATCTGCCCGAGGGCTTGTCGGAGCACGAGTACCTGCGGGATCTCCGCGAAACGGCCTCGCACAACCGGATCTTCCGCTCCTACATCGGCCTCGGCTACTCCGGCTGCATCACGCCGAGCGTGATCCTGCGGAACGTGCTCGAGAATCCCGGCTGGTACACGCCGTACACGCCGTACCAGGCCGAGATCGCGCAGGGGCGTCTCGAAGGGCTCCTCAATTTCCAGACGATGGTCAGCGACCTGACCGGGATGGCGATCGCGAACGCATCGCTGCTCGACGAAGCCACCGCTGCCGCCGAGGCGATGATGATGCTCCATCGGGTGCAGGCGAAGCGGATCGACTCGGTCGCCGGGCCGCCGCGGTTTCTCGTCGCCGACTCCTGCTTTCCGCAGACGCTGGAGGTGCTGCGCGCCCGCGCGGAACCGCTGGGCATCGAGATCGCCATCGGCGACTGGACGAGGTGGACGCGCGACGGGTTCGGCGACGAGCGCGTGTTCGCCGCGCTCGTGCAGACGCCCGACGAAGCCGGACGCGTCCACGATCTGCGCGAGTTGATCGCCGCGGCCAGGCGGGCGGGCGTGCTGGTCGCCGTGGGCACCGATCTGCTCAGCCTGACGCTGCTGACGCCGCCGGGCGAGCTCGGCGCCGACGTCGTGTACGGAAACTCGCAGCGGTTCGGCGTGCCGCTCGGCTACGGCGGACCGCATGCGGCATTCTTCGCGACCAGCCAGCAGCACGTGCGGCAGGCGCCGGGACGCATCATCGGCGTCTCGATCGACGCGCACGGCAACCGCGCCTACCGCATGGCGCTGCAGACGCGCGAGCAGCACATCCGCCGCGAGAAGGCGACGTCGAACATCTGCACGGCGCAGGCGCTGCTGGCGAACATCGCAGGCTTCTATGCGGTGTATCACGGTCCGCGGGGGCTGACGGCGATCGCGCGCCGGATCCACGCCCACGCGGCGTTTCTCGAGCGGGCGCTCGCGGCGTTCGGCTTCAGGCAGCTGAACGAGGCCTACTTCGACACCGTTCGGTTCGAAGTCCCCGGCGGCGTCCAGTCCGTTGGCCGGATTCTGAAGGCGGCGTTAGCCGCGAGAATCAATCTCGGGTACCGGCGCGACGGAACGATTCACGTCGCGCTCGACGAGACGACGACGCTCGACGATGTCGCCGACATCGTGGCCGTGTTCGCCGAAGGCGGTACTCCGCCCAAACACAAAAGCACACCGGGGCCGAGCCGGCTCGGCGCCGCCGAAGCGGCCTTTCCGCCGGCCCTCGCACGCACGACGCCGTTCCTGACGCATCCCGTCTTCAACTCGCATCATTCGGAAACCGAGATGATGCGCTACATCCGCCGGCTCGAGCGCAAGGACGTCGGCCTCGACACGTCGATGATCCCGCTCGGCTCGTGCACGATGAAGCTGAATGCGGCGTCGGAGATGCTGCCGATCACCTGGCCGGAATTCAGCCAGGTGCACCCGTTTGCGCCGGTCGACCAGACGCAGGGCTACCAGCAGGTGTTCGGCGAGCTCGAGTCGATGCTGGCGGCGATCACCGGCTTCGCCGCGGTGTCGCTGCAGCCGAACTCCGGCGCGCAGGGCGAGTTCGCCGGACTGATGGTCATCCGCGCCTATCACCGCGACCGCGGCGAAGCCGCGCGCGACGTGGTGCTGATTCCCTCCTCGGCGCACGGGACGAATCCCGCGAGCGCCGTCATGGCCGGCATGCGCGTCGTCGTCGTCGCCAGCACGCGCGACGGCAACATCGACGTCACCGATCTGCGCGCGAAAGCCGCCGAGCACGCGGACCGGCTCGCCGCGCTGATGGTGACCTATCCGTCCACACACGGCGTGTTCGAGGAGGCCATCCAGGACGTCTGCGCGATCGTGCACCAGCACGGCGGGCAGGTGTACATGGACGGCGCGAACATGAACGCGCAGGTCGGGCTGACGACCCCGGCCGCGATCGGCGCCGACGTCTGCCATATCAACCTGCACAAGACGTTCAGCATCCCGCACGGAGGCGGCGGGCCGGGCATGGGGCCGATTGGCGTCGCCGCGCACCTGGCGCCGTATCTGCCGGGCCATCCGATCGTGAAGACGGGGGGCGCGCGGGCGATTCACGCGGTGTCGGCGGCGCCCTGGAGCAGCGCGAGCATTCTGCTGATCTCGTACGGCTATATGAAGATGCTGGGCGGCGACGGCATGACGGAGGCGACGCGCTACGCGATCCTGAACGCCAACTACATCAAGTCGCGGCTCGAGCCGTACTTTCCCGTGCTTTACACGCGCAACGGCCGCGTCGCGCACGAGATGATCTTCGATTTGCGGCCGCTGAAGCAGGCGAGCGGGATCGACGAGCTCGACGTCGCCAAGCGGCTGATGGATTACGGCTTCCACGCGCCGACGGTCTCGTTTCCCGTGGCCGGCACGCTGATGGTCGAGCCGACCGAGAGCGAGCCGAAGGAAGAGCTCGATCGCTTCTGCGACGCGCTGATTGCGATCCGCCGGGAAATTGAGGCCGTGATCGACGGCAAGGCGGATCCGCGCGACAACGCGCTCAAGAACGCGCCGCACACGGCTGCGGCCGTGTCCGCCGACGACTGGCCGCATGCGTACTCGCGCGAGCAGGCGGCGTTTCCGCTGCCGTTCGTGCGCGCAGCCAAGTTCTGGCCGAGCGTCGGGCGGATCGACAACCCGTACGGCGATCGCAACCTGATGTGCTCGTGCCCGCCGGTTGCGGAGTACGAGAAGTTTGAAGTCTAAAGTTTGAAGTCTAAAGTCTGAAGTCTGACGAGCCGCGTCAACTCCTGCGCCTTACGCCGGAACGCATCGAGCAGCGTGCGCGTGATCGGTCCCGGCACGCCGGCGCCGATCGTGCGGTCGTCCACCTGGACGATCGGGACGGCTTCGCGCGTCGTGCTGGTGAGAAACGCCTCGTCCGCGCCGAACAGATCCCCGTCGCGCAGCACCTGATCGCGCACGGGAACGCCGATCTCGCGGCCAATCTCGAAGAGGAACTCGCGCGTGATGCCCGGCAACAGCCCCGCATCGATCGGCGGTGTCAGGGCGGCGCCGTTCTTGACGACGAAGAGATTCGACTGCGTGCACTCGGCGAGCTCGCCGCGATAGTTCCGCATGACGCCCTCGAAGCCGCCGCGGCGGAATGCCTCCTGCATCGCCAGCGCGTTGTTCAGCAGGTTGTTCGACTTGATGAGCGGGCTCACCGACCCCGGGTGGTTGCGCACGACGCCGACGAGCGCCACGCGCACGCCCTTCTCGAACACGTCGCGCGGCGGCTGCACGTGCGGCTTGACGATGACCACGACCGAGGCGGTGGGGCAGGCAGCCGGATCGTAGGTCAACTCGCCGACGCCGCGCGTGACGAGAATGCGGATATACGCCTCGCGGGTCGGATCGTCGCCGAGTCCGGCGGCGTGCATCGTCTCGCGAAAGCGCGCTTCGACCTCCGCGTCGCCGAGGGGCACCTGCAGCGCCATCATGCTGGCCGATTTCCGCAGGCGCCGCATGTGGCGATCGAACAGGAAGGGCTGGCCGTTGTAGGTGCGCAGCGTCTCGTACACGCCTTCGCCGTAAAGAAATCCGTGATCGAACACCGAGACGACGGCGTGCTCCTGATCGAGTATGCGTCCGTTGACGTTGACCGTGGCTGCCATAGGGGGAGCGTACCACGAACGCCGCCAGGGACACCAAGGCGACCAAGGACACAAAGGTCGATGCCATACGCTAAGATTCGTTGTGACCTTGTGTCCGTTGTGAAATGCGAGTGCTGAATTCCGCGCAGATGCGTGAGGCCGATCGCCGGACGATAGAGGAGATCGGCATCCCGTCGCTCGTCCTGATGGAAAACGCCGGCCGCCAGGTGGTCGCCGCGATGGAGGCGATGTACAGCGATCTCTCGGATCGCGACGTCGCCGTGCTGTGCGGACGCGGCAACAACGGCGGCGACGGCTTCGTCGTCGCGCGCACGCTGATGCAGCGCGGCGTCGGCGTGTCCGTGTTTCTTCTCGGCCGCGTCAGCGAGGTCCGCGGAGACGCGCGCGTGAACCTCGAGATCCTCGGGCGCCTCGGCCTCACCGTCGTCGAGATCGCCGACAGTCAGGCGTGGGAGCTCCACTTCTCGCAGGTGAGCGAGTGCTCGCTGATCGTCGACGCGATCTTCGGCACCGGCTTGAACGCGCCGCTCACGGGGCTGATGGAGACGGTGGTCGCCGACGTCAACGGAGCGGGCATTCCAGTCGTCGCGATCGATTTGCCGTCGGGGCTGTCGGCCGATTCGGCCGAGCCGATCGGCGACTCCATCGAGGCGGGGTTGACCGTGACGCTGGCGGCGCCGAAGCTGCCGCTCATCCTGCCGCCGGGCGAGACGCGCGCCGGCGACATCGTCATTGCCGACATCGGGATTCCCGGCGGCGTGCTCGACGCCGTCGACGGGCCGCGCGTCGAGCTGCTGACGCGAAGCGGCATGCGCGAGCTCGTCACGCCGCGCGTCGCCGACAGCCACAAGGGCGATTTCGGCCGCGTCCTCGTCGTCGCCGGATCGCGCGGCAAGACCGGCGCGGCGCATCTGGCGGCGCTCGGCGCGCTGCGATCTGGCGCGGGCCTCGTGACGGTCGCCACGCCCGCCGGCTGTCAGGCCGTCGTGGCGGCGATGGCCCCCGAGTACATGACGGAAGCGCTCGGCGAGCGCGACGGCGGCGTCGATCCGGACGAGGTCGAGCGGGTGCTCGAGATGGCGCGCGATGTCATCGCGATCGGTCCGGGCCTCGGCCAGACGCCGCCGACCCGCGCGTTCGTCAAGGCGCTCGTCGATCGCGCGACGATGCCGCTCGTCGTCGACGCGGATGGGTTGAACGCGTTCAGCGACGATCCCGATCGGCTGGCTGGCCGCGAGGGGCGCGATGTGATCATCACACCGCATCCGGGCGAGATGGCGCGGCTGGTGGGGATGTCCACGGAAGAAGTGCAGTCGAGCCGGCTCGAGATCGCGCGCAACTTCGCATCCGCGCACCACGTGTACGTCGTCCTGAAGGGGCATCGGACGCTGGTCGCCACGCCCGACGAGAAGGTGTTCATCAACCCGACCGGGAATCCCGGCATGGCGACGGGCGGCACCGGCGATGTTCTGACGGGCATGATCGCCGCGTGGGTCGCGCAGCTCCTCGACGCCGAAGCCGCGTGCAAGCTCGCCGTGTACCTGCACGGGATGGCCGGCGATCTCGCCGAAGCCGACGAAGGGGAAGTCGCGATGACCGCCGGCGACGTCGCCGGCCACATCGGCGACGCCATCCTCGAGCTCACCGCGCGCCGCAAAGTCGTCGAGCGCAATGAGGCGTGAGACATGCTGAGATCCATCGGCCTGCCGGAGCTCGTCGTCATCTTCATCATCGGCGTGACCCTGTACTGGTTCTTCGGTCGCCGTTGACGACGCGTGTCCGTGTAGCGCGAGGCTTCAGCCGAGCGTGATTACGCGTTCTGAAGGAGAAACCGCCGCCATCGGACGCGATCTCGCCGCGTCGCTCACGCCAGGGTCGGTCGTGCTGTTGTACGGCGATCTCGGGGCAGGGAAGACCGCGTTCGTGCGCGGGTTGGCCGAAGGCCTGGGCGTGCCGTCGGACGACGTAAGCAGCCCGACATTCACCCTGATCCAGGAGTATCGTCGCGGGCGGATCCCGCTGTTCCACGCGGATCTCTACCGCCTGAGCGACGCGCGCGAGATCGACGAGCTGGGACTGGAAGACATCGCGGAGAACGGCGTGCTGGCGATCGAGTGGGCCGACAAGCTGCCGCGCGCCATCGCGCGCGCGATTGCCGTTCGAATCGATCACGGCGAGGGCGACAGCCGGACGATTCGGGTCGATCGAGTATCGTGACCGGATCCGTGCGCGCGGAGAACCGCGGCTGACGATCGACTACGAGATGGAGAATACGACGCTGCGGCGCAGCGTCTGGATCGGAATTGTCACGGCGATGTTAGCGCTGCTCGCCGCGCGCCCTACTCGGATCGGTAATTCGGCGCCTCTTTCGTGATGGCGACGTCGTGCACGTGGCTCTCGCGGAACCCGGCGGGTGTGATGCGAATCAGCTTCGCGTCGCGCTGGAGCTGCGCGATCGTCGCGCAGCCGCAGTAGCCCATCCCGGCGCGCAGGCCGCCGACGAGCTGATGAATCATCGCGGCGACGCTGCCCTTGTGCGCCACGCGACCCTCGATCCCTTCCGGCACCAGCTTCTCGCCCGCCGTCGATTCCGTGCTCTCCAGATCGAAGTCGTCCTGGAAATACCGATCGCGGCTGCCGCGGCGCATCGCGCCGATCGATCCCATGCCGCGGTAATCCTTGTAGCTGCGCCCCTGGTAGAGAATGATCTCGCCCGGGCTCTCGTCGGTCCCGGCGAACAGGTTGCCGATCATCGTCGTGCTGCCGCCGACGGTGAGCGCCTTGGTGATATCGCCCGAGAAGCGGATGCCGCCGTCGGCGATGATCGGGACGTCGCGCGCCGCCGCGGCGCGCGCGCAGTCCACGATCGCCGTAATCATCGGGACGCCGATGCCGGCGACGACGCGCGTCGTGCAGATCGAGCCGGCGCCGATCCCGACCTTCACCGCGTCGACGCCTTCGTCGATGAGCGCCTGGGTCCCTTCGGCCGTCGCCACGTTGCCGGCGACGAGGTCGAGGTCGGGGAAGCGGTGGCGGATCCGCCGCACCATCTCGAGCACGCCCTGCGCGTGGCCGTGCGCCGTGTCGACGACCAGCGCGTCGACGTGCGCGGCGACGAGCGCCTCGGCGCGCTCCATCGTGTCGCGCGCGACGCCGATCGCAGCGCCGCACCGCAGCCGGCCGAGCGAGTCCTTCGAGGCGTTCGGATACCGGACCGCCTTCTGGATGTCCTTGACCGTGATCAATCCCTTGAGGCGGTAATCGCGATCGACGACGAGCAGCTTCTCGACCTTGTGCTGATGCAGGATCTCGCGGGCGGCGTCGAGCGTCGTGCCGACGGGCACGGTGAAGAGCGGCTCGCGCGTCATCACCTCGGCGATCGGCCGGTTCACGTTGGTCTCGAAGCGGAGATCGCGGTTGGTCAGGATGCCGCAGAGCCGTCCTTCCTTGCTGCCGTCCTCGGTGATCGGCACGCCCGAGATCCGGTACTTCTTCATCAGCTCGAGCGCCTCGTGGATCCTGTGGCTGGGCGAGAGCGTGATCGGGTTGACGATCATGCCGCTCTCCGACCGTTTGACGCGATCGACCTCGGAGGCCTGCTCCTCGATCGACAGGTTCTTGTGGATGACGCCGAGGCCGCCGTGCTGCGCCATCGCGATCGCGAGTCGTGATTCGGTCACCGGGTCCATCGCCGCGCTGACGAGCGGCACGTTCAGGCGGATCTTGCGCGTCAGCCGCGTGCTGACGTCCACCTCGTTCGGCAGCACGGTGGAGTGCCGCGGCACGAGCAGGATGTCGTCGAAGGTCAGGGCGGTCTGCAGCTGCTCCGCCGTGCCGCTCGACTCGAGCCGGCTCCACAGCTCCTTGAGGTCTTCGACGGACTTGATCTCGCTCATGCAGCCCCCATATGCAGAAAAGGCCGACGTGTTCGCGTCGGCCTCACGCTGCCGCCCCGTGGCATTTCTTGTACTTCTTCCCGCTCCCGCACGGACACGGGTCGTTGCGGCCGACCTTCGGATGATCGTGCCGCACCGTCTGGACTTTCGCATCGTCGCCGCCGACGCGCGGCGGCTGCTTCGCGCGCGGGGCGCCGAACGCCGGGTTCGGCGCGGATGCTGCCGGCGAGGGACCGAACGGCGAGGGCGCCGCCTGCTCGCCGCCGCTCAGAATCAGCGGCGATCGCGGACGGCGGACCGCCCGCGGCGGCGGCTCGTCGCCGAGAATCGGACGCAACCCCCAGAGATAGCGGACGATCTCCTCGTCGACCCGCTCCTTCATCGCCTGGAACAGCTGAAAGCTCTCCTTCTTGTACTCGACCAGCGGGTCGCGCTGGCCGTAGCCGCGCAGGCCGATGCCTTCCTTCAGGTGATCGAGGCTGTAGAGGTGATCCTTCCACTGGGCGTCGACGATCTGCAGCATGATGTCGCGCTCGACCCGCTGCAGGATGTCGCGGCCGACGAGCTTCTCCTTCTCCGCGTACGAGGCGGCGATCTTCTCCCAGGCCGCGTCGCGGATCTCGTCGGCGGACTTGTCGTCGACATCGGCTCCGACGTCGACGCCGTACACGCGGTTGATCTCGCGCCGCAGCGCGTCGAGGTCCCACTCCTCGAAGTCGGACTGCCGCGGGGCGTACGTGTCGACGAGCGCGTCCAGAATGTCCTCGGCGAGCAACATCAGGTACTCGCGCGTGCCGAGCACCTCCTCCTCGCCCTCCTCGTCCTGCAGGCGGATCTGCCCCTCGAGGATCTGACGCCGCAGCGCGTACACGTTCTCGCGCTGCTTGTTCATCACGTCGTCGTACTCGAGGAGGTGCTTGCGGACGGAGAAGTTCTGCGCTTCGACCTGCTTCTGCGCGCGCTCGATCGCGCGGCTGACCATGCCGTGCTCGATCGGGACGCCTTCTTCCATGCCGAGCTTCTGCATCAGGCCCGAGATGCGATCCGAACCGAAGATGCGCATCAGATCGTCTTCGAGCGAGAGATAGAAGCGTGAGGATCCGGGGTCGCCCTGCCGGCCCGCGCGGCCGCGCAGCTGGTTGTCGATGCGCCGCGCCTCGTGGCGCTCGGTGCCGAGAATGTGCAGCCCGCCGGCGTCGACGACGGCGTCGTGCTCGGCGTCGGTCTGGCGCTTGAAGTGCGCGAAGAGGCGTTCGTAGTGGCCTTTCGGCACCCGGTAGAAGCCGTCGAGGTGATAGAAGTAGACGTACTGCTCGTCCTCGATGAAGCGCTCTTCGCCCTTCGGCAGCCGCTCGGCGATCTCCTCGGCCAGCGACTGCTGCCGCGCCATGAATTCCGGGTTGCCGCCGAGCAGGATGTCCGTTCCGCGGCCCGCCATGTTGGTGGCGATGGTGACGGCTCCGCGGCGGCCGGCCTGCGCGACGATCTCCGCCTCCTGCGCGTGATACTTCGCGTTCAGGACGACGTGCTTGTCGACGTCGCCGCCGGTCGCCGTGCCGCGCTTCAGCCCGCGGCGATCGAGCATCGACGACAGCTTCTCGGACTTCTCGATCGAGACGGTGCCGACGAGGACCGGCCGCCCTTTCTTGTGCTCGTCGACGATTTCCGTGACGATCGAGTCCCATTTCTCCGGCTCGGTGCGGTAGACCAGATCGGGATTCTCGACCCGGCGCAGGGTGCGGTTGGGCGGGATGACGACGACGTCGAGGTTGTAGATCTTCGCGAACTCTTCGGCCTCGGTGTCCGCGGTGCCGGTCATACCGGCCAGCTTCTTGTACTTGCGGAAGTAGTTCTGGAAGGTGACGGTCGCGAG
>Ga0114129_10007114_pt1 | contig 15921 bp, 13 predicted proteins | sample RhiMetdeltSRZDD1_FD_80071 | JGI IMG/M metagenome (GOLD analysis project Ga0114129, IMG submission 80071) | Populus rhizosphere microbial communities from Tennessee, USA - Rhizosphere MetaG P. deltoides SRZDD1 (version 2) (version 2) | ecosystem: Host-associated > Plants > Roots > Rhizosphere >... | reverse complement strand
TCCGCCGCGACCGGTGCATGCGGCTTGGCGGCCGCGGCCAGGTCCTCGGTATAAACCGTGGTCGCGGGTCCGGCGACGCCGGCCAGGTAGTGCTCGTCCATCGAGACGGCGATCTTGTTCAGCGCCACCTGGCTCGTACCCGCCTGGCCGTGTACGGCGGCACTGTGCGGCCCTTTGCCGAACACCTTGACGGGGCCGGCGGCGCTCACGTAGTAAAGGTTCGTGTTCTGGCGCGCGTGCGGTATGTAACGCCCGTATTCGGCGAGGCTCTGGACGGCGTCGCCGCCCTGGGCTGCCCAGGGGGATCCGTTGATCTTGAGCTTGACGGTCTGGATGAGCGCCGGGCTGTAGGCCGAGCTGGTCAGTGTCCACACGAGCTGGGCGGCCATGGCCTCCACGGTGGGCTTGGGCACGCCGGGACGCAGACCGATATCGACGATCGCCGTCTTGCCGGCGGGCGGACCGGGCAGGACCTGGACCTTCCTGAGCCGCGTTCCCGGTGGGAAGGCGGTGACCGCCGCGTTCTCCAGCCAGCCTCCGGGGTCATGTAGCAGGCCCTTCACCAGGGTCGTGACAAGGTCACGGGACTGAACGGGGACGAACACCGGGTCGGGCACGAGGACCTGGTCCGGCTGGCCCGGCTGGCCCGGCTGGCCGTAGAAATACAGGTTCCGTGGCGCGTAGTTCAGGCGGAAAAGCACGCTGGGCAGCAGAAGCTCGTGTGACACCTTCCCATGGCCCGGGGAGGGCAATTCGCTGATGCGCCACTGTCCGTGGACCGACACCAGGGCGAAGGACTGGTGCCGGATCGGCCCTGGCAGGGGAGCCACCTGGTACTGGCCGCTGCTGTTCAGGGTGGCGAGTTCCTGCCAGCTCACCGCGACGGTGGCCTGGCTGGTCTCACCCGTGAGCTTCGGGGACAGCGTAGAAAACGTGGGAGTCCTGGCGGGAATCGTTACCTCCGAGCCAGGCTGCCACAACCGGCTGGCGGCGGGGGTCAGGTACTGCCGCGCGACCGCATGGTGATGCGTGAAACTCGAGCTGGCCAGCAGGAAGCCACTGACCACCTGTTCGGGCGTCCAGCCGGGCTGGGGGGGTTCGACGATCACCGTCGCCCCGCCGCCGCCTCCCTGTGGCGCGGGGATCGGGGTCGACTCGACCGGGCCGGAGGATGGGATGGTCGCGCAGCCGGCGGTCAGCAGCGCGGCCAGGATCGCACCTATGAGCAGCGTGCCCCGGGTACGGGCCGGGCCGTTGTCCGTCCGGTACCCGGCGTCAGCCATCGCCGCCACGTTTCCCGCGCGGCGCGCCCCCCGGACCCGCCGGGCCATCGCCGGCGCTGGATGGGCGCCCGTCACCTGCAGCCACGCTCTCGCCGCTGGTTAGGCTCCCGTTACCGGCAGCCGACCCGCCGTTGCCAGCAGCCGGGCTCTCATTACCCACGGCCAAGCGCCCGTTACCAGCAGTCACTCTCTTGTCGATAGCGGCCAGGTGCCCGTCGCCGTCGGGCAGGACCTCAGCCGGGGTGCCGCCACTGCCAACCACGTCAGCCAGCCCGAACCCGGCAACGGCGGCGCCAGGCCGACCGGCGAGGGGCCCGCCGCCGGCCAGCTCGGCCTCGTCGGGACCGAGCGGCAGCGGGGAGCCGACCAGCTCCTGGCCGAGTGTCCGCGGCACGGTGAGCCGGAACACCGATCCCTTTCCGCGCTCTCCCCAGGCCTGCAGCCAGCCCCCGTGCAGCCGGGCGTCCTCGAGCGCGATGGCCAGGCCCAGGCCGGTACCGCCGGTTGTGCGCGCGCGGGCCGGGTCGGCGCGCCAGAACCGGTCGAAGACCAGGCATTCCTCGCCCGGCCCGAAACCCACGCCGTGGTCCCTGACCGCGACCGCCACCGCATCCCGGTCCCCGGCGACCGTGACCACCACCTCGCGTCCTTCGCCGTGCTCGACCGCGTTGTCGAGCAAGTTGCGCAGGACCCGCTCCACCCTGCGCCGGTCCACCTCGGCGACGCATGGTTCGGGTGGCAGCCGGAAGTCGATCCGGGTGCCCTTGCGGGCCGCCAGCTGTTCCGCATCCGCGGCTGCGCGCCGGACCAGGTCGCAGACGTCCGCCGACTCGGCGTCCAGGGTCGCCACGTTGGCGTCATGGCGGCTGATCTCCAGCAGGTCCGCGAGCAGCGCCTCGAACCGCTCCAGCTGGCTCTGCAGCAGCTCGGCGCTGCGCCCGGAAGCGGGATCGAGGTGGCTCTTCGCCCCGAACAGAACGTCGGCCGCGATCCTGATTGTGGTCAGCGGTGTGCGCAATTCGTGCGAGACGTCGGACACGAACTGCCGCTGCGCCTTGGAAAGCTCTTCCAGTTCGCTGAGCTTCTCCTGCAGGCTCGCGGCCATGTCGTTGAACGAGTGGGCCAGTGCGGCAAGGTCGTCGGTGCCCGCGGCCGGCATCCGCTCGTCAAGGTTGCCCGCCGACAGCCGGCTCGCCGCCTGCGCCGCCTGTCGCAGTGGCACCACCACCCACCGCGTGACCAGCGAGACGATGACCGCCAGCAGCACGACGAGCGCAACCCCCGTGGCGATGAGCGTGTTCTGGACGAGGTTCAGCGCCTGGACCTGCGGGGTGAGTGGGAAGAGGTAGTAGAGCTGGTCGTGCCGGGTGATCGGCACACCCACCGCGAGCGCGGGCCCGGCGGGCTCGCCATTGGCACGGACGAGCTGGGTCAGTGTGGAGTAGAGGCGGTCAGACCTGTTTTTCTGCTGCTCGGCGGTGACCGCGGCGCGCAGCTTCGCGGGGATGCTCGGCGTCAGCGCCTGGTCTCCGACGACGCCGCCAAGGCCGGGGATCGCGTGCCCCAGGATCACGACGTCGTAGACATTGCCAGGGCCGCTGCGCGCCTGCAGCTCATCGACGAGCAACTTGAGTGCGGACGGCCCGCCCCCGTGCGGCCCCAACATGTCGGGCCTGGCCTGTGCGACGGCCAGACCGGACGAGGTCTGGGTGAGCGCCGCCTTTCGCTCGTTCGCCAGCAAGCCGCCCGCGATCTGCTGAACCAGGAAGAACCCGAGGACAGCGACCATCACGGCCGAGATCAGCAGCGTGGTGGCGACCACGCGCAGCTGGAGCGACCGATGCCAGCGGCCGCGCAGCCGCCCGACCACCGCCTGCGACCGCCGGCGAACGGACCTGAGCACCCGGCGTACGGGCAGCGGAAGCCGCCGCCGCAGGCGGCCGGCCACCCCCGCCAGCGCCCCGCCGCCATCCAGCGACAGGACGCCGCGGAAGGCGGTCAAGCCCAGGCTGAGCCCGCGGAACGCCGATCCAGGCCCCCCGGGCCGTTCCGGCGCCAGCGCAGCGGCCCCTGCGGGTCCAGTAGCTGCGGCCATTCCGGGCGCGCCAGCTGCGCGGTCCGCCGGCGCCTGGCCGGCCGCGCCCGCCCCCGCGGGGCCGACAAGATGGGTACCTGGCGCCAGGTCACCCGCTCTTGCCCGCGCCTCGCCGCGAGTAGAGCCGCCGCTCGGTACCTCCCTCATGGCCCTTCTTCGCTGCACCGTACTTCGTGAAATGCACTTCGGTGAATGCACTCTGAACTGATTATCCCCAGCCTGGCGTCATTCGTGCCCGCTCTGAGATGATCCGCTCTCCAATCTCAGCCGCTGCCCACACTGCACCCGGTCTGGGCTGCCCGCAGGCCGTGTGCCATCAGGCCGGACCAGCCTTGTACCCCACGCCTCTCACCGTCACCACGATCTCCGGATGCTCAGGGTCCTTCTCGATCTTGGCGCGGAGCCGCTGCACGTGAACATTGACCAGGCGCGTGTCCGCCGCATGCCGGTATCCCCACACCTGCTCCAGCAGCACCTCGCGGGTGAAGACCTGCCGCGGCTTGCGGGCCAGGGCCACGAGCAGGTCGAACTCCAGCGGGGTGAGGTTCACCTGCTCGCCGCCGCGCTTCACCGAGTGCCCGGCCACGTCGATGGAAACGTCGACGATCTGCAGCATCTCCGGTGCCGGATCGTCGGTTCGCCGCAGCCGGGCGCGAACGCGTGCGATCAGTTCCTTCGACTTGAACGGCTTAACGATGTAGTCGTCGGCGCCGGATTCCAGCCCGAGCACCACGTCAACGGTGTCGCTCTTCGCGGTCAGCATGACGATCGGGACGCCGGACTCGGTGCGGATCTGGCGGCAGACGTCGATGCCGTCCACCCCGGGCAGCATCAGGTCAAGCAGCACCAGGTCGGGATGCGTCTCGCGGAACGCCTGCATGGCGTGGTCCCCGTCGGCAACAAACGTGGGATCGAAACCCTCACCTCGAAGCATGATGCCGAGCATCTCGGACAGGGCGGCGTCATCATCGACGACCAGCACGCGACCTTTCATAGACCTCATCGTTCCACGGAAAGACCAGCAGGGGCAGCCACTCCCAGGGGTGCTGTGGCACCCGGGAACTGCAGCGTACCCCCACTGGCCGGCCGCACCATCCCGCGTTCGGTCACCAGTGCGGTCACCAGCTCCGCGGGGGTGACGTCGAACGCGGGGTTGTAGGCGCTGCTTCCGGCCGGTGACACCACCGTGCCGGCGAACGAGGTCACCTCGTCCGCCACGCGGTGCTCGATCACGATCGCCGCGCCGTCGGCGGCCGTGAAGTCGACCGTCGAGAGCGGAGCGGCCACCACGAACGGCACGCCGTGATGGCGGGCCAGCACGGCGAGGCCGTAGGTGCCGATCTTGTTGGCGACGCTGCCGTCGGCGGCGACCCGGTCGGCACCGGTGAGCACCATGTCCACCTCCCCCGCCGCCATGAGCGACGCCGCCGCGGCGTCGGCCAGCACGGCGTACGGCATCCCGGCGCGCCGTGCTTCGAAAGCGGTCAGCCGTGTGCCCTGCAGCAGCGGCCGGGTCTCGTCCACCCAGAGCTGGGCCAGCCGGCCGGCCCGGTGGGCGGCGAGAATGATCGCGAACGCGGTCCCCTCCCCGGCCGACACCAGGGCGCCGGTGTTGCAGTGGGTCAGGATCCGGGCCCGCTCCTGGACCAGGCTGAGCCCGTGCGCCGCGATGGCCGCGCTCGCGGCGGCATCCTCCGCGGCAACCGCCCGAGCCTCGGCCAGGGCGGCCCGCGCCGCGATTCGTTCTGCATTCAGGGGGGTGGTTGCGCCGTTCCGGCGGGCGGCCTGGTACGCGGCGAGTGCCCGGCCGGCGCCCCAGCTCAGGTTGGCCGCGGTCGGGCGGGCCCGGGCCAGCGCATCGGCCGCTTGCGCCACATCCTCGCCGCGGTAGGCGGCCAGCGCCACGCCGAACGCCCCCGCCAGCCCAAGCAGTGGCGCCCCGCGCACCACCAGCCGGCCGATCGCATCCACGAGTGAGGCGACATCCGTGCAGGTCAGGTACGTCTCTTCGGCCGGCAGCCGGGTCTGGTCGAGTAGCGCGACGGCCGGGCCGTCCGGTGGGTCGAGCCAGCGCAGGGCCCATGTGTCCACCTCTTGAGTGTGTCACGAGCGGCCACCCGGTCGACTCCGGCCCGGTGGCGCAGCGGCCGGCACGCGGAACTCTCCAAGCGGGAGTATCACGGACCGTCTCGCTGGCCTGGTGCAGCATCGGTGCGGTTCTCCGCTTGCCCGGCCGGCCGGGACAATGTCCGTGTGGGCAACGCTCCCCGGCGGCAGGTACGCCATCGCCCCAGCGCCCGTTGCCTGTGGGCTGTCCCGCGGGCCAGCCGCCGGCTTCCGCGTTCCCGTGGCTGTTTCCGGGCGGCCGCAGCGGCCCGGCTACGGATTGGACGGGGGGACCCTGGGAAGGGGAGAGATCACAGCCTGGCCAGCCCAGCGAGCCGTCCGGCCAGGCGAGCTGGCCAGCTCGCCCGTCGCGGGCACCGCACTCGTCCTCCCAGCGAGCCGGCGGGATCGGTGACCCAAACCAGCGGCGCCCGAACCGCCTGCCGAGGGTGACATTCATGCGCGACGAACATCCCCCCGCCAGCCCGGCGGCAGGTGGGCGCGACCCCGGGGCCGCGCTGGGCGGCCGCCGCGCGGCGCCGGGCGGCCGCCGCGCCGGGCCGGGATGGTGGCGCGGCTGGCCACGCATCGTGGTGGCCGTCCTCGCCGCGAGCGCGATGATCTGGGTGGTCGTGACCAACCGGCACACGCTGGCCGAGTCGCTGGCGTCGCTGCGCAATCTCGACCTGCGCTGGTTCGCGCTCGCCGTGCTTTGCGAATGCGTGTCACTGACCGCCTTCGGGCTCAGCCGCCGCCGGCTGCTGCGCGCGGACGGGCACCAGGCCGACTTCGCCTCGGTGATGGCGATCACCTATGCGGGCAACGCGCTGTCGATGTCCGTGCCGTTCGCCGGCGCCCAGCTGGCCGCCGCCTTCTCCTACCGCCAGTTCCGCCGCCGCGGCCTCGACCCCGCGCTCACCGGCTGGGCGCTGGGGATCTCGGCGATCGCGTCCTCGTCGGCGCTGGCGCTCATCCTGATCGCGGGCGCGCTCGCCGGTGGGGCGCCCATCGCCACGCTGGCCGGTTTCGCCGGGGCCGCGGTGTTCGCGCTGCCCGCGGTCACGGTCCTGCTGGCCCTGCGCTACCCGCGGGCCCGGGCGGTCGCCAACAGGGCTCTGGCGCACCTGGTCCGGCTCGCCCGGCGGGTGTTCCATAAGCCGGGGATCGACCCTGCCGTCCTGGACGAGTTCCTGACCAGGCTGGCCGGCATCAGGCTGAAATGGCCCCGTTACGCGGAAGTCTTCGGGCTGGCGGCGCTCAACTGGCTGGCCGACTGCGCCTGCCTCGCCTGTGCGATCCGCGCCACCGGCGAGTCGGTCCCATGGCGGGGCCTGATCCTCTCCTACGGCGCCGGTGCCGCGGTCGGCAGCACCGGGGTCACACCGGGCGGGTTCGGACTGGTCGAGGTGACCCTCACGGCCGCCCTGGTGGCGACCGGCATGGCCACGTCCAAGGCGCTGACCGCGGTGTTCGCCTACCGGCTGATCAACTTCTGGCTGATCCTGCTCGGCGGTGGGATAGCGATGGCCGTTCTCGCCCGCGCCAGGGAGCACCGGATCCGCCGCTATTCCCGCCCGGAGCAGGAGCAAGGCCCGGCGAAGGGCCCGGAGAGCGGCAGCGATGCCCGGTCCCGGCCTGAGGCTGAGGACAGGGCGAGCCAGCCCCGGATCTCCTGATCGCCCGGCGGCGTCAGGAGCTGTGCCGCCAGGAACTCAGGTACTCCTGCTGGGCCGGGGTAAGGGCATCGATCCGCGCCCCCACCGATTCCAGGGTCAGCCGCGCGATCTGCTCGTCGATCTCGGCCGGCACGGCGTGCACGCCGGGGGGGAGGGCGGCCTCGCCGCCGGCCAGCCAGGCGAGCGCCAGCGCCTGGCCGGCGAACGCCACGTCCATCACCTGCGGCGGGTTCCCCTCCGCGGCGACCAGGTTCACGACCCGGCCCTCCGCGAGCAGCAGCAGCCGCCGGCCGTCGGCGAGCAGATACTCGTCGGTGTGCGGCCGGACGTCGCGGGTGACCTTGACCGCCGCCTCCGTCAGCGCACGGACATCGATCTCGACATCGAAATGCCCGGCGTTGGCCAGGATCGCACCGTCCCGCAAGGCCGGCAGGTGCCCGGCCGCGATCACGTCGCGCGATCCGGTGGCTGTGATGAACACCTCGCCCGACGGAACCGCATCCGCCATCGGGAGCACCCGGAACCCCGCCAGGACCGCCTCCAGCGCCCGCACCGGGTCAACCTCGGTGACTACGACCTGTGCGCCGAGCCCGCGGGCCGCGTCGGCGATGCCGCGGCCGCTGGCCCCGTAGCCGGCCACCACCACGACCCGGCCGGCCAGCAGGATATTCGTGGCCCGCAGCACGCCGTCGATGACCGACTGCCCAGTGCCGCACGTATTGTCGAACATCCGCTTGGTGGTGGTCGCGTCGGCCGCCACCATCGGGAAGGCGAGCGCGCTCTCAGCGGCCATCCGGCGCAGCCGGATCACCCCGGTGGCGGTGGACTCGCAGCCACCCCGCACGGCCGCGAGGAGTTCCGGGCGCTCGGCGTGGAGCGTGTTCACCAGGTCGCCGCCATCGTCCATGACCAGGTCGGGTCCCTCGCCCCCGGCATCGAGCGCGCGGTGGATGTGCTCGTCGTAGGTGAGCCGGTCCAGCCCGGCCCGGGCGTACACGGTCGCGGCGCCGTCCGCGGCGAGCGCCGCCGCGACATCATCCTGGGTGGAGAGTGGGTTGGAGGCGGCCAGGAAGACCCGCGCCCCACCCGCTCGCAGCGCGTTCACCAGGCCCGCGGTCTCGGCCGTGACGTGCAGGCAGGCCGCGACCGTGAGCCCGGCGAGCGGCCGCTGCGCCGCGAACCTCTCGGCGATCAGGCGCAGCACCGGCATCCCCCGCTGCGCCCAGTCGATCCTGGCCCGGCCGGCCTCGGCCAGGCCGGGATCGGTGATGTCGGAGAGCGGGCTGCCGGCGTCCCCGGCGGCGCTGGGCATGGTCAGTAGCGGTAGTGCTCGGACTTGTACGGACCTTCCACCGGAATCCCGAGGTAGCTGGCCTGCTCCTTGGTCAGCTCGGTGAGCGTGACGCCGAGGGCGGCCAGATGCAGCCGTGCCACCTTCTCGTCGAGATGCTTGGGCAGGGTATACACCCCGGTCGGGTAGTCCTCGGGCCGGGTGTACAGCTCGACCTGGGCGATCACCTGGTTGGTGAAGGAATTGGACATGACGAAGCTCGGGTGGCCGGTCGCGTTCCCGAGGTTCAGCAGGCGCCCCTCAGAGAGCAGGATCACGCAATGCCCATCGGGGAACTGCCACTCGTCGACCTGGGGCTTGATGTTCACCCGGCGGATGCCGGGCAGGCGGGCCAGGCCGGCCATGTCGATCTCGTTGTCGAAGTGCCCGATGTTGCCGACGATCGCCTGATGCTTCATCCGGCTCATCTGCTCGGCGGTGATGACGTCCCGGTTGCCGGTGGCGGTGACGAAGATGTCCGCGCTGCCGACGACGTCGTCCAGCGTCGTGACCTGGAATCCGTCCATCGCCGCCTGCAGCGCGCAGATGGGGTCGATTTCAGTGATGATCACCCGGGCGCCCTGGCCGCGCAGCGACTCGGCGCAGCCCTTGCCGACGTCCCCGTACCCGCAGACGACCGTGACCTTCCCGCCGATCAGCACGTCGGTGGCCCGCTTGATGCCGTCGATGAGCGAGTGGCGGCAGCCGTACTTGTTGTCGAACTTGGACTTGGTGACCGAGTCGTTCACGTTGATCGCGGGGAAGAGCAGGGTGTCATCGCGGGCCATCTCATAGAGCCGGTGCACGCCGGTGGTCGTCTCCTCGGTGACGCCGATGATCCCCGCGCCCATCCGGGTAAACCGGCCCGGGTCGGCGGCCAGGCTGTCGCGCAGCAGCGCCAGGATGACGGCCAGTTCCTCGGGGTCGTCCGCACCGGCCGACGGCACCGCGCCCGCCTGCTCGTATGCGGCGCCCTTGTGCACGAGCAGTGTGGCATCCCCGCCGTCGTCCAGGATCATGTTCGGCCCGTCCTCGCCCGGCCAGGTCAGCGCCTGGTCCGTGCACCACCAGTACTCCTCGAGGGTCTCGCCCTTCCAGGCGAAGACCGGGATGCCCCTAGGGGCGGCGGGCGTCCCCTCCGGCCCGACCGCGACCGCCGCGGCGGCGTGATCCTGGGTGGAGAAGATGTTGCAACTGGCCCACCGCACTTGCGCGCCGAGCGCGACCAGCGTCTCGATCAGGACCGCCGTCTGGACCGTCATGTGCAGCGAACCGGTGATCCTGGCGCCGCGCAGCGGCTGCGCCTGCTCGTGCTCCGCCCGCACCGCCATCAGGCCCGGCATCTCGTGCTCGGCGAGCGTGATCTCCTTGCGCCCGAACTCGGCGAGCGAAAGGTCGGCGACCTTGAACGGAAGCAGTTCGGTGGGCATGTCCACTCCTGTCCTGTTGGCTGGTGCTGAGGCTGCTGGTACTGGTGGGGCTGGATGAGCTGATGAGGCTGGTGCGCTGCCATGCTTCGGCTGCTAATTCGTGATCATGACTTTGGTGGCGTTCTAACACCACCTAGGCCATGATCACGAACGCCGGCGGCGCCTTCGCGGGCGCAACACACCGACCGTACGGGACGATCAGCCGCCAATGCACGTCCAGAGGGCTGTTCTTGACATAAGAATGTTAGATTCTCTTGCATGCGCATCACAGAGGCCGCGCAGCGGCTCGATACCTCGCCCCGGATGCTGCGCTACCGGGACCTGCTCGGCCTGCTGCCGCCCGTCCGCGAGCCAGCATCCGCCCGCCATCACCCCGGCGGACGGCAACCCATCCGCGGCACGCGCCTCGGCCGCCAGCCCGCGCGGGGGGACGCCCCCCACTCCGCGGGTACGGATGCCTCTGGCCCCGCTCCGGCGGACGCCTCCCTCGCTCTGGCGGACGCCTCCCCCGCTCCGACAGATGCCTCCGGCCCCGCGCCGGCTCATCGGCGGTTCGGCGAGGAGGACCTCGCCGCAGTCTCCCTGGCGCTGGGGATCGAGCAGCGGTACGACATCAGCCCCGCCGCGCTGGCGTTCGGCCTCCGGGTCCTGACCGAGCCAGGCGTCCGGGCGGACGTCGCCGAGCTCGCCCGGCGGATCGGGCGGATCGGCCCGCTTCCCGCCCGCGCCCTGGAGTTCGAGAAGGAGCGGGCTCTGCGGCTGCTCAGCCTCGCGCCTGAACGCCGGCCAGACCGGCCGGCTCGCCCGGACGGCCAGCGAACAAAAGCGGCCAGCAGGCCAGCGCGCTGAGCAGGCGCGACCGCCGAGCACCCGAACGGGTCACCGGGGCCGGCCGGAACCGTTCCACTCGCGCCGGAGGATCGCGTAGATCAGCTCGTCGGTCCACTCGCCTTTGACGAACTCGTTCTCGACCAGGTGCGCCTCGCGGCGCATGCCGTTGCGCTCCATGACCTTGGCCGACCCGCGGTTGCGGCCATCGCACCGGCCGATGATCCGGTGCAGGCCAAGGCCCTCGAACCCGAGCCGCAGCAGGGCCGCGGCCGCCTCGGTGGCGAGCCCGCGCCCCTGGAAGGCGGGATGGAAGATGAACCCGATCTCGCCTTGCTGGTGTGCCCGGCTCAGCCAGAACAGGGTGCAGTCACCAACGACCTGCCCGGTCGCGGCCAGCTCGGCGGCCAGGCAGAGCGCCTTGCCGTCGGCCGTCAGGGCGCTGGCCGTCATCTTCCCCTCCAGCAGGACGCTGACCTGCGCCCGGTTCCTGGGCTCGTGATACAGGTAGCGGGTGACCTCGGCCAGCTGATGGAACTCGTACAGGGCGTCGAGGTCGTCCGCCGTGAACGGCCGGAGCGCGAGCCGTGGCGTGCGGATCGGGTAGTCGGGCTTGAGCACGGGTGCTGCCCCCTCGGCCGGGCGCCGGGACGGCCACCCGGCGGATTCTGGCGTACGGCTGTCACCGTCGCGGCCGGCGGCGGACCGCGCGCACGGCGGGGTCGGTCGCGTCCGCGCGGGATGACTGATACAGGTCGGGCTCAAGATAGATCATGTCAGCGATCGGCACCGCGCCGCGGACCCGCCGCTCGGCGGCGTCGATTCCCGCCGCCACAGCATCGGCCCGGTCGCACCCATGCACCGCGATCTTCGCCGCCACCAGCAGGCTCTCCGGGCCCATGTGCATGGTCCGCAGGTGGATGACCCGCTCCACCTCGCCGCCCGCCTCCAGCGCGGCAACGATCGCACGCTCTACCTCAGCACTCGCTGACTCGCCGATGAGCAGGCTCTTGGTCTCCACCGCCAGGATCACCGCGACGACCGCCAGCAGCGCGCCGATCGCCAGCGAACCGGCCCCGTCCCACATGCCGTTGCCGGTGATCACCGCGAGCCCTATCCCCACGGCGGCGAATCCGAGTCCCGCCAGGGCGGCCATGTCCTCCAGCAGGACCGCTGGCAGCTCGGGCGCCTTGGCCCGGCGGATGAAGGCGAGCCAGCCGTGCCTGCCCCGGACCTTGTTCGATTCACGCACGGCGGTCCGGAGCGAGAAGCTCTCCAGGGCGATCGCGATCGCAAGCACAACGAACGCGACCCCGGGCGACTCGACCGGCTCAGGGTGTGTGATCTTGTGAATGCCTTCGTAGACCGAGAAGACCGCGCCGGCCGTGAAGAGCACCACCGCGACCACGAACGCGTAGAAGTATCGCTCCCGGCCGAACCCGAACGGGTGCTCCTCGGTCTCGGCCCGCGTTGCCCGGCTCCGCCCGAGCAGCAGCAACGCCTGGTTGCCGCTGTCGGCGACCGAGTGCACGGATTCGGCCAGCATCGACGCAGACCCGGTGACGGCGAACGCGATGAACTTCGTGACCGCGATACCCAGGTTCGCGCCGAGCGCGGCCAGGACCGCCCGCAGGCCGCCTGACGCGTGGCCGGAGTTGCTGGTGATGGGCGACCACTTCCTACGCGATGCGTGCCTTCAGTTCCTGGATTGCCGCCACCGGGCCCGGGTCGATATCCAGCACGATGGCGAGATACACCGTTGCGTAGTCAATCAGCTGGACCAGGCTGGCCAGGCGCTCCAGCGGCCCGCCATCGGCGGCAGCCAGCTCCGTGACATCGATGTCTCGCTCGGCCGCCAGCCGGGCCGACTCCTCCCGGCGGCGTGCCACCTGCGGATGTTCATGACTGTCCCGCAACAGCACGAGCCGCAACGGCACCGCCAGCCCATCCTCGCCGATCCCGGCCAGGCCGGCCGCGAACGGCCCGTCGAACGTGACGACCTGGTTGTGGTTGGCCTCCGGCAAGGTCCCGATGACCGCTGGGTACTTGGCGTTCTCGTTGAGCTGGCAGGCGAACCGGTAGGCCGCGACTCCCGCCAGCGGCGAGGTGCCCCAGATCATTGGCAGCGTCCCGGCCAGGTCCAGCGCCAGCGATTTCGCTGGGTTGACGAACGACTCGCTGTCGGGCCGGCACAGGTGCGAGATCCGCTCCAGTTCGGCCGCTGCGGGCTCGTACTCTTCCGCTCCTGCCTCCAGCAGGCCCAGCCGGCCCGCGATCACTACGAGCGGCATGGACAGCCCCCAGAGGGTGGAGCGCGGCATGCCCGCCGACACAACACCGATGAACGGGGCGCGCGCCTGCTGAGCGATCATCGCCAGCTGCGAGCCATCGCCCCCGACGCCGATCAGGCGGCAGCCCCGCCGCACCGCCTCGGCCGCGGCGGCGATCGTTTCCTCGGTGCCGCCGGAGCAGGACACGGCGATTACCAGGTCCGCGGCGCCCACCCAGGCGGGAAGCTGGTAGTCGTGCACCGGGAGGATCTGGACCGGGCAGCCCCGGCCGCAGACGGCCGCCAGCACATCGCCGGCTACCCCGGAGCCCCCCATGCCCGTGACCACGATCGCCCGCGGCCGGCCGGCCGCGATGATCTCAGTCAGGTCCGCCTCCTGGGTGGCCCGCACGGCGGCCCTCACCTGCGCGGCCGACGAGGCCACCTGGCGGAGCATGTCTGCCGGGTCGGCCGCTGCCAGCAGCGCCCCGGTGTCCAGGCGCTCCTGCGCGTCCACCGTCATCTGGCTTGCCCGGGACGGCGGGCCTCATCCACCAGCAGAACCGGGATGTCGTCCCGCACCGGGTAGGCCAGACCGCAGGTCTCGCTCGTGCAGACCAGTTCGCCGGCCGGGTCGTCAGCGCGGAGCGGAGCGTGGCAAGCCGGGCAGGCCAGGAGGTCAAGCAGCCATTCGTCGATGTTCACAGCCCCTCCCAGGGTTCTGGACCGGGTATCCGATAGACACGGCGTACCCGATCGCTCGGGGTACTCGCCAGCATGGAGGCCTAACCCGCCCGGCCGCGAACGATGCACAGGACCTCGTCTCGCAGTGCGGCCAGGGTCGCCTCGTCCGCAGCCTCCACGTTGAGCCGGAGCAACGGCTCGGTTCCGGACGGGCGGAGGTTGAACCACCATCCTTCGCCGTTGACGGTGAGGCCGTCCAGATGGTCCATCGTGACCCCGGGGCGGGTGGCGAAGGCCTTGCGGACCTCCTCCGTCGTCGCGCCCTGGTCGCGGACCTCGCTGTTGATCTCACCCGTGGCCACGTACCTGTGGTAGCTGCTCAGCAAATGCGATAGCGGCGCATCCTGGGAACCAAGCGCGGCGAGGACGTGCAGGGCGGCCAGCATGCCCGAATCGGCGAACCAGAAATCGCGGAAATAAAAGTGCCCGGAGTGTTCGCCGCCGAAGACCGCACCCGTCTCCGCCATCCGCGCCTTGATGAACGAATGGCCGACCCGGGTGCGCACGGGCTCACCGCCGTGCTCGGAGATGATCTCCGGAACCGCTCGCGAGGTGATCAGGTTATGGATGATCGCCGCACCCGGCTCCCGCATCAGTTCCCGCACCGCGATCAGCGCGGTCAGCACCGAGGGCGAGACGATTTCCGCGCGCTCGTCCACCACGAAGCACCGGTCGGCGTCACCGTCGAAGGCGAGGCCGAGGTCGGCGCCCGACTCGGTCACCGCGCGCTGCAGGTCCCGCAGGTTGGTGGGGTCGATCGGATTCGCCTCATGGTGCGGGAACGTGCCGTCCAGCTCGAAGTACAGCGGCACCAGCGTGACGGGAAGCCCCTCGAAGACCGTCGGCACGGTGTACCCGGCCATCCCGTTGCCCGCGTCCACCGCCACGGTGAGGGGGCGGATCCCGGACAGGTCGACCAGTGACTTCAGGTGAGCGGCGTAGCCCGGGAGCAGATCGCGTGGGGTGATGGTGCCGTGCGGGCCGCCGTGGGACGGAACGCCCTGAGCGGCCGTGTCACGCAACTCCTCCAGGCCCGAGTCCGCGCCCACCGGGCGGGCGCCCGCGCGGCACAGTTTGATCCCGTTGTACTTGGACGGGTTGTGGCTCGCCGTGACCATCGCTCCGGGGACATCCAGGCTGCCGCTCGCGTAGTAGAGCAGGTCCGTCGAGCCGAGCCCGGCGGCGATGACGTCCGCACCCTGCGCGCTCGCGCCCCGGCCGAACGCTTCCGCCAGCGGGGCGGACGAGGTGCGCATGTCGTGGGCGGTGGCTACGCGGGAGGCACCGGTCAGCCGCACGAACGCCGCGCCGACGGCCTCCGCGACCCGCTCGTCCAGCTCGTCGGGAACGATGCCGCGGATGTCATATGACTTGAAGATCTTCGCGTACTGCCCCACTTCGGCTTTTCCCCTCCCGCTAGATCGCCTAGGGCCAGATCCACCCGTGGCACGCCGAGAGCCGGCGCGATGCACGGACACCGAGCCTACCGGTCCGCCGACAGCGCCCCGGCGGTCACCGGCCCGGGCCCCCAGGGCCAGCCAGGCCCGCCCGGCCCCCCGAGGTGGACGACCGCCCGAAGCCGCCGGCCTCATCACGCCGGGCATCCAACTCATCGAGTGGCACTGGGAAGCCGGTAACCCTGCGTCCCGTCTGGTCACCAAGAGGACCGGATGCCTCGTTGCGACGACGCTTCGGCGAGCGGCTGACCGCGGCACACGGGAGGACGAATGGGGCCGCTCACCGCTCCTCGGGGGCCGAGCGCACCACCCGCAGGTGGCCACGCCGGCCGACCTCGATCCCCTGGCCGACTGGCTCAGCACCCGATGACGGCAGGACCGCCTCCCTGACCGCGTTGGCAAGCGCCTCCAGGTCGTCTGCCTCGCGGGTAGCCGACTGGGCCGGATCCACCGGCAGGCGGACCACATCCCAGCCCCTCGGGGCCGTCAGCCGTCCCGCGTGAGCGGCGCACAGGTCGTAACAGTGCGGCTCCACGTAGGTGGCCAGCGGGCCGAGCACGGCGGTCGAATCGCGGTAGACGTAGGTGAGCGTGTACAAGGCGGGCTGCTTGCAGGCAGGCCGGGAGCAGCGGCGCGACATCAGCGGCCCGCCTTGCCCGTGGCGACCGACATGCCTGGTGTCACCATCGTGGCAAGCTCACGC
>Ga0114129_10007113_pt1 | contig 15921 bp, 16 predicted proteins | sample RhiMetdeltSRZDD1_FD_80071 | JGI IMG/M metagenome (GOLD analysis project Ga0114129, IMG submission 80071) | Populus rhizosphere microbial communities from Tennessee, USA - Rhizosphere MetaG P. deltoides SRZDD1 (version 2) (version 2) | ecosystem: Host-associated > Plants > Roots > Rhizosphere >... | reverse complement strand
GCGGATACGCCGGTGCTGGTCACGCCCTTCGCATCGATGGTGACGGTGAACGCGGTTTCGAACTGCGAGGTGTTCTCCGAGACCATGTGCGGCAGCTCGAGATCGATCAGCCGCTCTTCCGTCAACGCGACGCAGATCAGCCCGCGCCCGTGGGTGGCCATGAAGTTCACCACCTCGGGCGTCACCTTTTCGGCGGCAACCGTCAGATCCCCCTCGTTCTCGCGGTCCTCGTCGTCGACCACGATGATCATCTCGCCGGCGCGAAACGCGTTGACGGCTTCTTCGATCGGCGCGAACGCGGATTTCCGGCGGCGGGCGTGTCTGGGTGTCATGCTGGCCTACCTGCGATCCGCCGATCGAGCCGCCCCGGACAGCTCGACGGCGCGGGCGACGTACTTGCCGAGGATGTCACACTCGATGTTCACCGGGTCTCCCACTTTGCGCGCGTGAAAGTTCGTGTGCGCCCAGGTGTAAGGAATGATCTGCACGTCGAAGCGACGATCGTCGACGCCGGCCACGGTCAGGCTCACCCCGTCCACGGCGATGGATCCTTTCCGGACGATGAATGGCGCGAGCGCAGGGGCGAACGCAATCGTCAGCCAGTACGCGTCGCCATCCTGGCGCAGGTCCTCGACCGTTCCCGTCCCGTCCACATGTCCCTGCACGAAGTGGCCACCGAGCCGCGAATCGGCCTTCAGCGGCCGCTCGAGATTCACCGTGGCGCCGCAGGTCACCGTGGCGATCGACGTGACGCGGACCGTCTCCGGCGAGACGTCGACGGAGACGGCGTCGGAATCGGCAGCCACCACGGTCAGACAGACGCCGTTCACCGCGAGGCTGTCGCCGTTGGCGAGCTCGGACGCCAGCGACGTGCGGAGACGAACGCGAAACCCGCCGGAGGTCGGCTTCACCTCCGCGATTTCTCCAATCGCTTCAACGAGCCCGGTGAACATACCCCTGCATCATGTCATCGTCTCCGAGCCGCGTATGGGTGACCTCCTCGAGGGCATCGGCGACGAGGGGCCCGTCGATCCATGGGACGCCCGCCGGTCCGGCGGAGACGGGCGTCCGGAACACCTGCACCCGATCCACCAGCCCCGCGCTCCATGCGGCGGCGTGCAGCCGCGGCCCGCCTTCCAGCATGACGGAGGAGATGCCGAGCCCCGCCAGCCTGGACATCGAAGTGGCCAGGAATGCGTCGGACGGCTGTTCCGGAAGCAGTTCGACCTCGGCCCCCGCCTCTGTCAGCGCCTCCACCCTGCCCTTCGCGGCAACCGAGGAGGGTTCGAATCCACACATTATTATCGGCCCCGCGGCCCCGGTGGCCAGCAGCCGCGCCCCGGGCGGCGTGAGGAACTGGCGATCGAAGACGACGCGGACGAGCGGCCGGGCGCGATAGGCGCCCCTTGCGGTCAGGACGGGGTCGTCCGCCGCAACGGTCCCGGACCCGATCGCGATGGCGTCGATTTCAGCCCGCTCGCGGTGAATGAACCGGTTCGCTGCGGCCCCGGTGAGCGCGGAGCGCGCGCCCCCCGGCCCGGCGACGAAGCCCTCGCGGCTGAGCGCCACCTTCATCGTGACGAAGGGCCGGCTCCGGCGCATCACGCTCAGGAAGGGAGCATTCAGCCGCTCGGCCTCCTCGCGGAGCACGCCGACCGTCACCTCGACGCCGTGCTCGCGGAGATGCGCCAGGCCTCGTCCTTCCACCAGCGGGTTGGGGTCTTCGAGCGCGATGACGGCCCTGCGGAGCCCCGCCGCGACCACCTGTGGGGCGCACGGACCGGTGCGGCCGGTGTGGCTGCAGGGCTCGAGCGTGCAATACAGCGTGGCGCCGCGGGTGCGAGGCCCCGCGTCGGCGAACGCCTTCACCTCGGCGTGCGGTCCGCCGGCAAATTCGTGCGAGCCCCGGCCGACCACCACGCCCTCGTCGTCCACCACCACCGCGCCGACCATCGGGTTGGGGCTGGTGCGCCCGCGGCCGCGTTCGGCCAGCGCCAGCGCGCGCGCCATGTAGAGGGTGTCGGAGGGCATGCACCCCTCATCTACCATTTCTCCTCGAAGAGCGCGTCGACGTACTCCTCCGGCGCGAAGGGCACCAGATCGTCGATGCCTTCGCCGACCCCGACGTAGCGGATCGGCAGCTTGAGGTCGTTGGCGATTGCGACGGCGATGCCGCCCTTCGCGGTGCCATCGAGCTTGGTGAGGATGATGCCGTTCACTCCGGCAACCGACATGAACTCGCGAGCCTGGGCGAGTCCGTTCTGACCCACGGTCGCGTCGAGCACGAGCAGGACTTCGTGAGGGGCCCCTTCGACTTCACGCGAGGCGATCCGCCGGATCTTTTCGAGCTCGGTCATGAGGTTGACGCGGGTGTGGAGCCGGCCGGCCGTGTCGACGATCACGACGTCGCGCTTGCGCGCCTTGCCCGCGGCGATGGCATCGAAGACGACGGCCGCGGGGTCCGCCCCGGTGCGGGCACGAATGATGTCGACGCCCGCCCGCGTCGCCCAGATCTCGAGCTGCTCGACGGCGGCGGCCCGGAAGGTATCCGCGGCACAGATCAACGGCGCCTTTCCCGAGTCCTTGGTCAATCGGGCCAGCTTGCCAACCGTCGTCGTCTTTCCGGTGCCGTTCACGCCGACGATCAAGACGACATGCGGCGCGTGACCATTCGGTGCCGCCGATTCGACGCCGCGCAGGATATCGAGAATCTCGGCCCGGACCAGGGCGCGCAGCGATTCGCCTCGCGACTGGCGGCTCCTGACCGCGTCGACGATCCGGCTCGTGGCCGCGACGCCGACGTCGGCCGAGATCAGCGCTTCCTCGAGCGCCTCGACCGTGTCGACGTCGATGGGGCGCGACCGCGCGTCCGGTGCGTCCGCGCGCCGTGCCGCTTCGTCGAAGCGGCCGACGAATTGTTCCTTGGTCCGCGTGAGCGATTGCTTGATCTTGTCGAAGAATCCCATGCGTTTCCGGCGGGACTACCCGGCCGGTGTCTCCTGTTTCTGCGGCCGGAGCATCAGCACCTCCACGGCTTCACGTGGCGTGCGGCGTCCGTCGAGCACCGCCGCCATCTGCGCCGTGATCGGCAGCTCGATACCGTGTCGCTCGCCGAGCGCGAGCGCGGCGCCGGTCGTCCGCACGCCCTCGGCGACCATGTGCATGCCGGCCAGCACGTCTTTCAGTGCACCGCCGCGGCCAAGCTCGATCCCGACCCGGCGGTTCCGGCTCAGATCGCCGGTGCACGTGAGCACCAGATCGCCGAGCCCGCTGAGGCCTGCCAGCGTCTCGCGCCGGCCACCTTCCGCCGTCGCGAGCCTGGAGATCTCGACGAGACCGCGCGTGATCAACGCGGCCATCGCGTTGTGGCCGAGGCCGGTCCCTTCGACCACGCCGGCGGCAATGGCAATCACATTCTTCAATGCCCCGCCGATCTCCACTCCGACCACGTCATCGCTCGCATAGAGCCTGAAGGCGGGACCCCGGAATTCCCGCTGAACGGCTTCCGCAGCTTCTCGATCCTCTGACGCGGCCAGCACGGCGGTCGGCAGTCCGTGCGCGACTTCGATCGCGAAGCTCGGTCCGGACAGCACGACGATCGGAACCCCCTCTGCGAGCTCCTCGCCGAGCACCTGCGACATGCGCGCGAGCGATCCCGCCTCGAGACCCTTGGCCGCGCTCACGGCGATGGCCCGGGGCTCGAGCATCGGGGTCGCTTCGCGCGTCACCTCGCGCAAGACGTGAGACGGCAGCGCGAAGACGACGTACGCCGCACCGTCGAGGGCGCGGCGCATGTCGATGGTCGGCGCCACGGTGTCCGGAATCGCGATGTCGGTCAGGTATCGCGCATTGCGCCGACCCCGTTCGATCTCGAGCACGACCGCGGCGTCGCGGCCCCAGAGCCTGACCTCGCGGCCGATCCGCGCCAGATGAACCGCGAGCGCCGTGCCCCAGCTGCCCGCGCCCAGAACAGCGACGCGGTCGTTTCCGGCGTCCGTCTCCACAGCGCGCGGGTGCGTCATGCGCGCAGGCTCACGCGGCGCTCGGTCCCGGCACGAAGCCGCCGGATGTTGCCGCGATGCCGGAACAGGATCAGCGCCCCCGTACCGGCCGCTGCACCGACGACCGCGACCGGTTCTCCCGTCATCCATGCGGCCGGAGGCAGCGCCAGCGTGGCGGCAATCGATCCGAGCGAGATGTAGCGGGTCGCCCACACGACGGCGAGGAACAGCGCGAACGCCAGGCTCGTGGCGAGCGGCGTCAGCACCGCGAACACGCCGGCCGCGACCGCCACGCCCTTACCGCCGTGAAACCGCAGCCAGACCGGATAGATATGCCCGACGACCGCGGCGGCAGCCGTCAGGGCCGTGAGCGTGACGCCGGCATGCGTGAGGAGCGCGAGCGCCACGGCCAATGCCCCCTTCGCCATGTCGAGGGTCATCACGATCAGGCCCCGCCATGTCCCGGTCGTGCGCAGCACGTTCGCGGCGCCGACGTTGCCGCTGCCGGCGATACGCACGTCGATGCCCGCCCGGCGTGCGAGGAGGAACGCGAACGGGACCGATCCGGCCAGGTACCCGAGCAGGATTGGCCACATCAGCTCAATGGTACTCGCAGCAGCGGCTCGTAGGCCGGGCCGTGCGGCGAGAGACGGCTGCGAAACAACGTCGCCGCGGTCACCGCGGTCTCGCCGCAGTCCGCCTCGATCGAGGCGATCGTCTGTCGCAGGACGCGGGGCGCCACCGGCCCCGGATCCTTGACGCGGGCGATCGTGAGATGCGGTGAGTACGGCCGGCCTTCGGCGGGAACACCCAAGGGCGTGAGACGAGCCCCGATCCGTGCGTAGAGATCCCGCATCGCGTCGGCGCCGGCGTCCGCGCCAATCCAGAGCACGCGCGGGGCTCCGGACGGCGGGAACGCGCCGCATCCGCGCAGGACGAGACGGAAGGCGGGCATATCGAGACGAGGCCGCAACGCCTCGACGATCGCCTCGCCGCGCGGCTCGGGAACTTCCCCGATGAACCAGAGCGTGATGTGAAGGTTTGCGAGCGGGACCCAGCGGGCGACGAAGCGGGGCGCGACCTCGGCCATCCGCTGCTTCAGCGCGAGCGCTGCGCTGGCCGCCCTTTCCGCGACGGGCCCTTCCAGCTCGACGCCGACGAACAGCCGCACGGATCAGCCGCCCAGCGCACGCCGCACCATGTCGAGCGCGCCCTGCGTCGCATTGAACTTGATCTGCGGACGCCCGCCGGGCCACGAGAACGTCCGGACCCGAGCCGGTCCGTCCTTCACGAGCACGGCGACGACCACCGTCCCGACCGGTTTCTGCGGCGTGCCGCCGCCCGGGCCGGCGATGCCCGTGATGCCGAGGCACACGTCGGCGCCGGTTCTCTCGCGCACACCCTCGGCCATCGCGACGGCGACGGGCTCGCTCACCGCACCGTGCGCACGAATCAGCTCCTGGGGAACGAGGCCGAGACTGGTCTTCAGGTCGTTGCTGTACAGCACGGCGCCACCGACGACGTAGTCCGAGCTGCCCGCGACGTCGGTCAGGCGGGACATCAGCAAGCCACCCGTGCACGATTCCGCGGCGGCGATGGTCATCTTCCGCTCCCGCAGCATCGTGCCGACGAGCTCCTCCATGCTGCGGCCATCCGTACTGAAGACATCCGCGCCGAGCGCCTGCACGAGCGCCCGCGAGGCCTCCTGCAGCCGCCGCTCGCCCAGGGCCGGATCCGCGGATCGGAGCGAGAGGTGCAGCTCGATCTGTCCCGGCGTCGCCAGGATCGTCGTCTCGATCGGCACGGCCTCGGCGCGCCACAGCGCGTAGAGCGGCTGCGCCGCCTCTTCGACGTGCGACTCGCTCCGCCCGGTGACGAAGATGCTCGTCCGCAGAATCCGCTCGCGCGCCGCTCGCGCGCCGAGCGGACCGTCGCAGAGCGCGACGAGCATCGGCTGCAGCTCCCGCGGCGGCCCCGGCAGCAGCACGATGACGCGATCGCCGTGCTCGAGGTACTGGCCGGGCGCCGTCCCGTTGGGATTCGCGAGCACGGTGGCCCCCTCGATCACCTGCGCCTGCCGACGGTTGATCTCGGGCATCTTCAAGCCGCGGCGGGCAAAACGCGCGGCGATCAGCTCCGCCAGATCGGCGTGCTCGACGAGCGGGAGTCCGACCACCGCGGCTATGGCGTCGCGCGTGAGGTCGTCGTCGGTTGGCCCCAGCCCGCCGGTCACCACCACCAGATCCACGCGCGCGAGCGCCTGGCGGCACAGCTCGGCGATGAGATCGCGATTGTCGCCCGCGACCGTCTTCGACCGCAGCTCGATGCCAATCGCCGACAGCCGCTCCGAAATGTATAGCGAGTTGGTATCGAGCCGGGTCGAGCCGAGCAGCTCGGAACCGACGGCGATGATTTCAGCGGTTCGAAGCGGCGCGGGATTACTCACCGTTCAAATCCAGTCCGGACGCAGGTACTGGACGAGCCGCAGCGCGAGGTTCGCATACACCGCCGCCATCGCATCGTCGGCCATCACGCCGAGGCCGCCGTGGAGCTTCTCGAACCGCCCGGCCGGGAACGGCTTGACCACGTCGAACACCCGGAACAGCAGGAACCCGATCAGTGCGCCGGAGACGCCGACCGGGATGAACGCCAACGTGATGAGCATGCCGACGACTTCATCGAGCACGATGGGGCCGGGGTCGATGCCGCCGAAGTATCGTTCCGCCGTGGTGCCGGCCCAGACGCCGGCCGCGAACAGCACCGCGATGAGCGCCACTTCGACGATCGACGAGTGCGTCCACCACACGAACAGGTAGAACAGGAGCCCGACGGCGGAGCCGACGGTGCCCGGCGCCACCGGGAAGTATCCACAGTAGCCGACGGTCGCGATGAAGACGGCCAGCCGGGTCACGCGGTGACGACGCGGGTCTCGGCGACGCGATCGCGAAAGGCGCGCCGGTCCGCACTGAACAGAATCGGGAGGAACCCGGCCCCGAGCGCCAGCACGGATCCCAGACACATGACGGTGCGCATCACGGCCGTGCCGAACGCGACACGCGCCGGCAGCGTGGGGGACGCGTTGACGACGCGGATGCCGGTGGTCATCTTGCCGATCGTCTGTCCGCCAGCGGCGGTGAACAGGACGAAGTAGCCGCCGCACAGCAACAGGAGGAACGAGAGCAGGGGCGGAGCCGGCAGAATCCGCCACTGCTCCGTGGTCAGCCCGGCGATGCGCAGCGTGAGCACGATCACCACCGCGGCGATTGAGCCGAGAATCGACACGTCGATCAGTCCGGCGCCGATGCGCCGCACGGGCCCGGCGACGCTGACGCCGGTACCGGCGGCGTCCCTCGCCGCCTTTCCGGAATCGGCTTCCGGGGAAAAAGACTTTTCAGGGAGACCGAGCGGCAACTCGTCCGGCGCAGGACTGCGCGGGCGCGGACGCACGGGCGCGGCCTTGCGCACCGACAAGGGCGCGCGTGGCACCGCCGGCGGGGTCACGAGCGGCGCTTGATCGTCGGCGACGCGTTCGGTGAACAACGGCAGGTCGGCGGCGGTGAGAGGCCGGCGGCCGGGAGACGGCTGTCCCTGACGATCCGGTGCGGAAGACGCCGCGAGCGGCGTGTCGAGCGCGTTGAAGCTGTCGCTGCCGCGCCGGCCCGATTCCGGCTCGTCGCGCGCGATGCGAACGTCGATCGGCTGGTCGTCAGTGGAGAGCGCGAACTCGTAGCCGCAGTTGCGGCAGCGTTCGCCGCTGTCGAACGAGATGTATTGACACTTGGGGCATCGCATCTACTTCGGCTCGCCCCTGGAGGCCGAGGCCGGGCGCGCGGAGCCGGGACTCGGCGCGAAGCCGGCGCGCTTCCGGCCGGCGTCGATCAACTGGCGCTGGATCGTCCCGCGAAGCTCGTCGAATGCCGTCGTGTGCAGGCCGTCCGGGTCGCCCAGTTCGAGCATCGCCTGCGCGTCGTGCAGCTTGCCCTCCTTCGCGAGGACACGCGCGCGAGCCAGACGAATCTCGCAGGTCGAGGGCACCGGAAGTGGAGGCTCGGCGATCGCGGGTGCGGTGCTCCGCGCCACCGTCAGCTCGAACGGATCGTCGGCCAGCCAGAAGTACCCGCCGACCAGCGCCGCGAGCAGGATGCCTGTCGCGATGCCCGTGATGATCCACGCCAGCCGCGCCTCGCGGCCGCTGACGCCGTCGGGCTCCTCGCGTCCGTGCGGGCGCGCCTGCGAGACCGCCCGCGTCCGGCTGACCACCGGCGCCGCCGCCTCGAGGCGATCGAGCCGGTGCAGGAGCGCCAGGGCCTCTTCACCGCCGCCGGCCTGCTCGGCCGACGTCAGCATCAGCCGGGCTGTCGCCCGATCGCCGCGCGTCAGCGCGTCCGCGCCGATCTGCAGCAGCTCTTCGGCCTCGCGGTGCTTCTCCGCGACGGCGCCGCGGGCGCGCTCGATGTACGCCCGCGCTTTCGCGTGCGACCGATCGAGGAACAGCACCCGTGTCCAGATGTTGATGGCGAGATCGTACTGGCCCGTGAAGTAGTGATCGAGCCCGGTGAGAAGGAGCTCTTCGATTCTGACGTCGCGATCACGATCGGAGGGATCCGCAGTCGAAGGCCGATCGGAGCGTAGCGCGTCGGTCATGCAGCTGGTAAGGTCGCGGTCATCCGGGCGTCAGCAAGTTCCCGGATTATAGCGCGGCGCGTCCCCATTCGGCCGTGGTAGAAGAAGCCATGGCGATCATCGAAACGATCCCGAACGTCAGCGAAGGACGCCGCCCGGAGGTCGTCGAGCGGCTCGTCGCGGCGGTTCGGGGGACGCCCGGCGTCCGCCTGCTCGACTACTCCTCGGACGCCTCGCACAACCGGTCGGTGCTGACCCTGGTCGGCGACGGCGCGCCGCTCAAGAACGCCATTCTCGCGCTGTATGAGACGGCAGTGCCGGCGATCGACCTTCGGGCACACCGCGGCGAGCACCCGCGCGTCGGCGCGGTCGACGTCGTCCCGTTCGTCCCGATCGAAGGCGCGACGATGGCGGACTGCGTCGCCCTGGCGCACGACGTGGCCGCCGCCGTCGCCTCCAGGTTCGGCATTCCGGTCTACCTGTACGAGGAGGCCACGAACAATCCGGCGCGCAAGAATCTCGAGGACGTCCGCCGCGGCGAGTTCGAAGGACTGGCGGCGAAAATGACGTCGCCGGGGTGGGCCCCCGACTTCGGTCCCGCGACGCCGCACGAGACGGCCGGCGCCAGCGTCATCGGCGCCCGCATGCCCCTCATCGCCTACAACATCAACCTGAACACCGACCGGCTCGACGTCGCCCGCCGCATCGCCGCGGCGATCCGGCACAGCAGTGGCGGCCTCCGCTACGTCAAGGCGATGGGCGTGATGCTCGAGGATCGCCGCGTCGCGCAGGTCTCGATCAACCTCACCAACTTCCAGAAGACGCCCATCCACCGTGTCTTCGATCTGGTCGCGCGCGAAGCCGCACGCTACGGCGTCAGCATCCTCGAAAGCGAGGTCATCGGCCTGATCCCCAACGCCGCCCTGGTCGCCGCCGCCGAACACTACTTGCAGCTCGAACGGTTCGGCCAGGCCCAGATTCTCGAGAACAAACTGAGGGATTGACCCGGCGAGCACGTAGCACGTAGCACGTAGCACGTAGCACACAAAAAAAGAGGGAGGACCAAACATTCCTTCGGTCCCCCCAAGCACGCACAGCGACGGCGTGGAGTCATCCTCTGCTCCACGTCATCCTCCAGATTGTCGCCGGGCGCAATGCAGGATTCGGGCCGCGCCCCGGAGAGCCGGCAGTGAGGCGCAACTCGCTGAACGACGGTGGCTTGGGTCGAACGGCCGCGAATTGAGGACGAGGCCGGGATTCAGCGGGTTGGATTCCAGTATCCAACCACCGGCTCAGGCGGTCTCCTCTTCCCCGTCGACGCGGCGTGCCGGAGCGATGCCGAAGGCCCGCATTTTTCGATACAGGTTGCTGCGCTCCACGCCGAGGACCTCGGCGGTCCGGGAGATGTTCCCCTGCTGGCCTGCGAGCGCCCGCAGGATGTAGTCGCGCTCGAACTGATCGCGCGCCTCGTGGAGCGGAACCCCCGGTCCGGGGCCCTCGGGCAGCGATCCCGTCATCCCGTCGAGGAACGAGAGATCGGTCAGCGAGATCACGTCGCCCCGCACCATGATCATCAGCCGCTCGACCACGTTGCGCAGCTCGCGCACGTTGCCGGGCCACCGGAAGCTCCGGAGCACGGCCGCCGCACCCACATCGAACTTCTTCGGACGGCGCCCGTACTCGACCGACAGCTCGGTCATGAAGTGCTCGGCCAGCAGCCGGATGTCGTCGGGGCGATCGCGCAGCGGCGGGACGAAGATGGGGATGACGTTGAGGCGGAAATACAGATCCTCACGGAAGCGCCCCATCCGGATCTCGGTCGTGAGGTCCTTGTTCGTGGCGGCCAGCACCCGCACGTCGACCCGCACGCTGTTCGCGCCGCCGACCGGCTCGACGACCTGTTCCTGCAGCGCGCGCAGCACCTTGGCCTGCGTCTTCAGGCTCATGTCGCCGATTTCGTCGAGGAACAGCGTCCCGCCGTCCGCGAGCTCGAATTTGCCGCGGCGGTCGGCCGTGGCGCCGGTGAACGCGCCTTTCATGTGGCCGAACAGCTCGCTCTCGATCAGCTCCTCCGGGATGGCGGCGCAGTTGACCTCGACGAAGGGCCCGCCGCGGCGCCGGCTCAGCGCGTGCACGGTACGCGCGACCAGCTCCTTGCCGGTGCCGTTCTCGCCGTGGATCAGCACGCGCCCGTTGGTCGGCGCGGCCATCGCAATCTGTTCGCGGAGCTGCTGCATCACGTAGCTCTCGCCGACCATCGCCAGCCGGCGATCGACGTGCGCCCGCAGCGCGCGGTTCTCGGCCTCGAGCCGGCGCTGCCGCACCGCGTTGCCGATGACCAGGACGGTCTTCTCGAGCGACAGCGGCTTCTCGACGAAGTCGAAGGCGCCCATCTTGATCGCCCGCACCGCCGACTCGATGTTGCCGTGGCCCGAGATCATGACCACGGGCGCGTCGACGTTGCGCTGACGCAGCCGCTCCAGCGTGGCGAGGCCGTCGAGGCCGGGCAGCCAGATGTCGAGGACGATGACGTCGTACGCCGTGCGCGCCACGCGCTCGAGGCAGGCCTCGCCGGTGTCCACCGCTTCGACCTGATACCCCTCGTCGCGCAGCACGCCGCTCAGCGCGCTCCGCACGCCGGCTTCGTCATCGACGATGAGGACGGAAGCCTTCATGTCAGAGCGGCAATTCGATCACGAACTGCGTGCCTTGCGGATGGTTGTCGTGGACCTCGACGCTGCCGCCGTGTTCCACGATGATGCGGCGGACGATGGCGAGCCCGAGCCCGCTCCCCCGCCCCTTGGTCGAGTAGTACGGCATGAACAGCTTGTCGCGATCCGCCGCCGAGATGCCGGGACCGTTGTCCGAGACGATGATCCGAGCCACCCCCTGCGCCGGATCGTGGCGCGTCTCCACCGTGATGACCGCGCCGGCATCGCCCTCCGCCGGCCGTGCGTTGTTGCCGCCGAGCGCTTCGACCCCGTTGTCGACGAGGTTGATGATGACCCGCCGGATCTGCTCGACGTCGATCCGGACCGGCGGCAGGCTCTCGTCGAAGCGCCGTTCGATCCGGATGTGCCGGAACAACCCGTTGTAGAGCGCGAGCGCCTCGCTCAACATCTGGTGAAGATCTTCGGGGACGGCTTTCGGCGCCGGCATTCGCGCGAAGTGCGCGAACTCGTCGACCAGCCCCTTGAGCGACTCCACTTCCCCGACGATGGTGGACGTGCACTCGTCGACCAGGTCGCGAGCCGCGGGCGGCGCGGTCGTGAAATGCCTGCGCATACGCTCCGCGCAGAGCTGAATCGGCGTGAGCGGGTTCTTGATTTCGTGCGCCAGCCGGCGCGCCACGTCGCGCCACGCGGCCACCCGCTGCGTCCGGATCAACGGCGTCACGTCGTCGAACACGAGGACGGCTCCCTCGACGCTGCCGTCCTCGCGCTGCAGCGGGGTGGCCGCGGCGGCGAGGTGGAGCTCGCGCCCGTCGCGCGCCAGCGCGATCTCGTGGGCCGCGTGACCGTCGCCGTGGGACTGCCGCAGCAGGGTGCCCAGGGACCGCAGATCGTCGCGCGAGAACACCTGATCGGCGGGAGTCCCGACGACGCTCCGGTCGACCGCAAGGAGCCGAAGGGCCGCGCCGTTGACCGTCTCGATGCGTCCGTCCGCGCCAATCGACACGACGCCGGTCGCGATGCGTTCGAGCACGGTCTCGATGTAGCGGCGCCGCTCGTCCAGCTGGAGGTTCTTCCGTTCGAGGTCGAGGCGGGAGCGCTCGAGCGTGCGCTGACCCGTCGCGAGCTCGCCGGCCATCGAGTTGAACGCTTCGATCAGCGAGCCGAACTCGTCGCGGGTCTCCGGTTCGATCCGATGGTCCAGGTGCCCCGCGCCGATCTCGCGCGCGCCCTGGGCGAGCATGTGCACCGGCCGGGTGATGCGCTTCGCCAGATACAGTCCCATCCAGGTGGCGCTGACGAGAATCATCAGCGTCATCATCAGGAACAGCGAGAGATACATGCCCTGCAGGGGCCGGGTCAGGACACGGAGGCGCGTGTAGTTCTCGTAGGCGCCGATGATCTTCCGCGACTCGGTCGCGAGAGCGCCGGCCAGCTGCTCGCTGGCGACCACGACGCCGATCGGCTGATTCGACTCCGGATCGACGACGATCGTGCCCGCCTGGACGAGCTCGCCGCCCCCTTCGAGCGACTCGTGCGCGGTGGTGCCGCTGCCGCGGACGACGCGGGTGGCCAGGGCCTCACCGGCCGCGGCGACCTCGGCGCGCGCCGCCGGCGGCCGCGCCGCCGCCACCAGCACGGGTGTCCCGCCGGTCAGCCGGTAAACCTCCACCGTCCGGACGCTCCGGCCCGCGATTTCCCCTTCAATCAGCGGACGGATCGTTTCGGCCGTCCCGTCTTTCACCGCCGGGGCCGGCAGCGACCGGGCGATCGCGGCGGCGTGCTGCACGACTGCGTCCTCCCGCTCGCGGTAGTACTCGTTGGCGATCTGCCGCGCCGATGTCAGCACGGCGTCGACCGGCTGGCTCACCCACTTCCGCGTGCTGCTTCGAATCAGCTCGGCCCCGACGATCAGCACGAGCAGCGCCGGGATGATGGTGAGGCCGAGCAGCGCCCCGACCAGCTTCGCGCGGAACCGCGAAAATGGCAGCCCTCGCCGCCGTTCGACCGCCAGCTTGACGATGTTCCGCGCCAGCACGAAGCCGAGCGCCAGCAGCATCGTCAGATCGGCGACCGAGAGCGCATACAGGAGGACTTCGGTCAGGAAGTTCGGATTGAGGTCCGGCGCGCGGTCGGCGAGGGTGACGAGCGCGACCAGCGCGATGAGCAGAATCACGATCCCGAACAGGATCAGTCGCGGGTTGTCGCGGAACGGCCGGCGCGCCGCCGACGGCTGGCCGCCCGGACGCTCGGTGCCCGGCATCGGGGCCGACTGGATGTCACGAAGGGTGAGAGCCATTCCTCATTGCCAACATTGCCAACACTGCCAGAATTGCCAACATTGCTACGACCGGCGGTCGGGGTGCCTAGCCAGAGCTTCGCACTTGGCCAACGGGAATGTTGGCAATGTTGGCATTCTTGGCAATGTTGGCAATGCCGCAGCCGCGCGGCAAGGCGCGGTCCCCTTACCGGAGGAAGGTGAATTTGGCGAGTCCGGCCACGTCGGTGCCCTGCCACGGCCACACGAACGACGCGTTGCGCGGCATCGTGCGGGCCCGGACGCGTACGTAGTACTCGGCGTTCGGCTCCAGCCGGGCGCTGCTGAAGAGGTCGAGCCGGTCGAACCGCGTCAGCCATTCGCGGGCCAGATCCTCCCGATCGAGCGTGCGCGAGGCCTCCAGCCGGCCGTCGGCGCTGAGGGTCACCAGGTAGCGGCGGGCGAGGTTGTCGTAGCGGACCCCGGCGCTCACCGTGGACGACTCCAGCGTCCGGTCGAGCCAGACGGCGGCGCTCCGCCGGAGCTCGACGTCGTAGACGAACGTGATGGTCAGCCCGCTGTGAACGGCGGCGCGAATGTCTTCGTTGTCGAAGGCATCCGACAGCCGGAAGGACACGTAGACGCGGCCGTCGCGAACGAGCGGCGTCACTTGAATGGCCTGCGCCGCCTGGACCACGACATGGACGGCCAGGAGCCAGATGGCGCAGACGAGCGCACGCGTCAGGCCGTGCGCGCGCTCACTCCTTCGCATTGAGCAGGTCCTTGAGCTCGGTCATGAATTCGCCGATGTCGCGGAAATGCCGGTAGACCGACGCGAACCGGACATACGCGACCTTGTCGAGATGCCTGAGCTCGTTCATCACGAACGCACCAACTTCCTCCGTGCTCATCTCCCGTTCGGGCTTGTCCTGGAGGGCCGACTCGACCCGGTCGGCCACCGCCTCCAGCGACGCGACGCTGACGGGACGTTTTTCGCATGCCTTGAGCAATCCCGCAAGCAGTTTCTGCCGTTCGAACCGTTCGCGGCTCCCGTCCTTCTTCACGACCATGTAGGGAATCTCGTCGATCCGCTCGTAGCTCGTGAAGCGGCGGCCGCATCCCAGGCACTCCCGGCGCCGCCGGATGACCTCGCCTTCCTTGCTTTCCCGCGAGTCCACGACCTTGTCGCCGAGGTGGGCGCAATAGGGGCATTTCATCAGGCAGGCCTCGCGGCAGCCAATGCCTGCGCTCGCGAAAGCGACAGCCCGTCGCGGGCCATGAAGACCAGCCCCAGCAGCGTCACCGGCACGAACGACACGGCGTGCAGGACGATCGCCGCGCCGATGGCCCGGTCGTCGGGCGCGCCGAAGAACGACTGCACGGCGATTTGATAGGCGGCGTGGAAGCCCCCCACCGCCCCGGGCGTCGGCATCGCCACGCCGACGACCAGGATCGTCATGACCAGGAACGAACCCACATAAGGAAACGTAATATGAAAAGCCAGCGACGTCAGCCAGATCCCCGCCGCAATCGACATCCACAGCGGGACCGACAGCGCGAGCGAGACGACCAGACGGCGCGGTTGACGCAACACCCCGAGCCCCTGCGTAAACGACTCCACGAACTTTGCGACCATCCTCGCCAGCCTGGCCGGCAGCACCCGTTCGATGCGGAGGGCCCAGCGGCCGAGGCGCTCGGGATGGCCAGCCGCCACGAAGGCGACGGTGAGCGCGACGGCGGCGGCGGCCGCGGCGAGCAGGCCGCCGGCCTTGACCCGCGCCAGATGCGCCGGCTGGGCCGAAACCGTGGCCGGATCCGCGGTCAGGACGAACACGGCGAACAGCGCGAGGACCGTCACCATGTCCATGAGGCGCTCGAGGATGATGGTGGCGAACGTCGCGGTGGCCGGCAGTCCCTCGCGGCGAGCCAGGAGGAGCGGCCGAATCACCTCGCCGGCGCGGGCCGGCAGGAGAAAGGTCGCGGCAAAGCCGATCACCGTCGCGCGGAACGCGTTCTTGAAGTGGGCATGGCCGAGCGGCGCCAGCACGTATTGCCAGCGCAGCGCCCGGAGCACGTAGGTCAGGCCGGTGACGATCACCGCCGCGAGCAGCAGCAGGGGCCGCGCCCGGCGCATCTCGGCCCAGACCTGCGCCATGTCCGCGTTGCGCAAGAAAAACCACAGCAGTCCGATTGTGAGCAGAAGAATCAGGACCGTGCGGACGCGTGACGGCATGCGTGGAGACTGTCGGGATTAGAATCCGGGAAGTGTCAGAGGGCTCTCCCGGCGAACTCTACTACGGGGAGCGTCGCCAAGTCTATGGGCAAGCGCGAGTTACTGCTCGTCGTGGGCTTCCTGCTCGCCGGCATC
>Ga0114129_10007110_pt1 | contig 15925 bp, 14 predicted proteins | sample RhiMetdeltSRZDD1_FD_80071 | JGI IMG/M metagenome (GOLD analysis project Ga0114129, IMG submission 80071) | Populus rhizosphere microbial communities from Tennessee, USA - Rhizosphere MetaG P. deltoides SRZDD1 (version 2) (version 2) | ecosystem: Host-associated > Plants > Roots > Rhizosphere >... | reverse complement strand
TGCTCGCCTCCAACATGTCCCCAGTCTATCCCTGTCACGTGTCCATGCGGGACATGCGCTCCAAGCCGGTCGGCACAGGTCCCTTCAAGTTCGTGACCTTCGACTCCAATACCGTCATCAAGCTCGCGAAGAATACCGACTACTGGAAGCCGGGTCTGCCGTATCTGGACGGTGTGGAGTTCAGGATCCTCGGCAACCGCTCCACCCGCATCCTCGCCTTCTCCGCCAACGAGTTCGATCTCACGTTCGTCGCCGACGTGACCGTCCCGCTCATGGGCGACGTGCTGTCACGCTCGCCCAAAGCCACGTGCCAGCTGGCGCCGAGCGGCGTGAGCACCAACCTGCTCGTGAACCGCGACAAGCCGCCCTTCGACAACGACAAGCTGCGCACGGCCATGTCTCTTGCGCTCGATCGCAAGGGCATGATCGACATCGTGAGTGGCGGCAAGGCGAGCATTTCGGGCGCGTTGATGCCGCGCCCGGAAGGCATCTGGGGCATGCCCGAGGAGATGCTGATGGCGCTGCCGGGCTACGGCGGCGAGCAGGCGGCGCGGGTAGCGGAGGCGCGCAAGATCATGGCCGGCCTCGGCTATGGCCCCGACAGGCGATTGAAGGTGAAGGTGTCGACGCGCGACTTTCAGTCGTTCAAGGACCCCGCGGTGCTGCTGGTCGACCAGCTCAACCAGATCTACTTCGAAGCCGAGCTCGAGATCATCGAGTCCTCCCTCTGGTACAGCCGCATCACCAAGCGCGACTATTCGGTCGGCCTCAACCTGACGGGATCGGCCGTCGATGATCCCGACGTCGGCCTGAACGAGAACTACGCCTGCAAGTCGCAGCGCAACTACACGGGCTATTGCAATCCGCTGGTTGAGAAAATGCTTGATCAGCAGTCGCAGGAAAGCGACGTCGACAAGCGCAAGAAGATCGTCTGGGAGGTCGAGAGAATTCTGGTCGAGGACGGCGCACGCCCCATCATCTTTCACGGCCGCGCCGCCACGTGCTGGCACCCGCACCTCAAGAACTTCGTGCTGCACCAGAACTCGATTTACAACAACTGGCGATTCGAAAGCGCCTGGCTCGACAAGTAGGACGGGCCCGCATCTGTGCTGCCTCAGGTGCCGAGATAGGCTCCACCGTTGATGTGAATGACCTGGCCGGTGATATAGCCCTGGTCGGGATGGGCAAGGAAAAGCACTGCCGAGGCGATCTCCTCGCTCTGCCCCTCGCGCGGCACGGGCGGCAGGCTGGCCCGGGGCGGCAGGGTGCCCGCCGAGGCGGGGCGCACCGTGGCGATGGAGCCGGGCGCGATCACGTTGGCGGTGATGCCCCGGTCGCCGAACTCGACGGCGAGCGCGCGCGTCAGCCCCGTGAGCCCGGACTTGCCCGCCAGATTGTGGGCACGCCGCTTGAAGCCCGCGTGCCAGGAAATGCCGCCGAGCGTAATGATGCGACCCCAACCCTTGGCGATCATGCCCGGCAGCGTCGCCTGGGCGCAGTGGAAGGTGCCGTCGAGCGAGATGTCGATCACGCGCCGCCATGTCGTGTAGTCCATGTCGAGGAAATCAATCTGTCCGCGACTCGAGGCGTTGCAGACCAGGATGTCGATTGACCCGAGCGCGGAGCCCGCCTCCCCGACCATGCGTCGGACTGCCTCCCGGTCGACGACGTCGGCGACCTGGACGATGCATCGCCGGCCCATCGCTTCGATTTCTGCGGCGACGCGGCCGGCGGCTTCACGGTCCTGCAGCGTATTGACGACGATGTTTGCACCGGCACTTGCGAGCTTCAGGGCGATGGCGCGGCCGATGTTGCGGGAGGCGCCCGTCACGAGGGCGGTCTTGCCTGCCAGGGGTTGGTTGCTCACGCGGGTCTCCTTCGATGGGTGCGGGCGCAGTTGCCGGCCTCTTTTTCGTGCCATTGAGGCTTGGGCCGTTTCCGCCTAATCATGCCGACGCGCAGACCGCGCGCAAGGAGCCCGCGCGCAGGCAGGCGAGGGACGCCGGGATGCAGCCGGTCGGCGGACGGCGGAGGGCCAATGAAAATAGCGACCTGGAACATCAACGGCATCAAGGCCCGCCTCGATGGAGCGGTCACCTGGCTCAAGGAAGCGAGCCCCGACATCGCCTGCTTCCAGGAGATCAAGAGCGTAACGGAGGCATTCCCGAGCCAGGCGTTCGAGGACCTCGGCTACAACGTCGCCGTGCACGGCCAGAAAGGTTTCAACGGCGTGGCCATCCTGTCCAAGCGCCCGTTCGACGAAATAGCGGTGCGCGGCCTTCCCGGCGACGACAGCGACAGCCACGCCCGCTATATCGAGGTCTGCGTGTCACGTGGCGGGGGCGTCGTGCGTGTCGGCAATCTCTACCTGCCCAATGGCAACCCCATCGGCACCGACAAGTTCGCCTACAAGCTCGCCTGGATGAGGCGCTTTGCCACGCGCACCCGCGAGCTGCTGGCGCTTGAGGAGCCATTCTTCCTGCTCGGCGACTACAACGTCATCCCCGAGCCGACTGACGCGAAGAATCCCGAGGCGTGGGCAAACGATGCGCTCTTCCAGCCCGAGACGCGCGCCGCGTTCCGCGCGCTCTTGAATCTCGGCCTGACGGACGTCGTGCGCGCCTGTCTGCCCGGGCCCGGACTCTACACGTTCTGGGACTACCAGGCGGGCGCCTGGCAGAAGGACCATGGCATCCGCATCGACCACATCCTGGCATCGCCCCAGGCCGCCGACCGTGTCGTGTCCGCAGGCGTCGACAAGCACACCCGCGGCTGGGAGAAGCCTTCCGACCACGTCCCGGTATGGGTGGAAGCCGAATTGGATTAGCGTCCGCGATGACTCAACAAAAATCGGGAAGCATTACGTTGGCGCGTGTTGGGTCTGCGCTTCGCTTGACCCAACCTACCTGCGCGGGCGCTCAACGCACGAAGTTGTAGTGAAAGCGCGCGCCGCCGTCCGCCGCGATCCGGCCGACGGTCGGGCTTGGAAAGTGGATCGGCAGGACCAGCGTGGATGTGTCGGCGACCTTGCTCAAGAAGCTGCGGCGCGACCTTGCGGCTTGCTCCTTGTCGGTGTCGAAAATGGTCGACCAGCCGGGCTCCCGGCACTGCAGCGCGTGGTGCATCATGTCGCCCGTGACGACGGCATGCTGCCCCTTCGAGCGGATGTCGACGCAGCAGTGATGCGGCGAGTGGCCGGGCGTCGGGGTGAGGGAGAAGGTGTCATCGAGTTGGTATGTGTCGTCCACCAGTAGCGCCTGGCCAGCTTCGACGATCGGCCGGCAATTGTAGGTCCACACGTTGCCGGGAGGATTGGCACCCTGCTTCGTCATGGCTTCCCAATGGGCATACTCACCCCTGTGGAAGATGTACTTGGCCTTGGGAAACGTCGGCACCCAGCGACCGTTGCGAAGCATAGTGTTCCAGCCGGTGTGGTCGATGTGCAGGTGCGTGCAGAAGACGTGCGTGATGTCGTCGAACCCCAGGCCCGCCGCGTGCAGTCCGTCAAGCCAGGGTTGCTTGGGGAAGTCCATCGGCGCCGGGTAGCCCTTGTCCTCGCCGGTGCAGGTGTCGATCAGCACCGTGTGCTTGGGCGTGCGCACCACGAAGGTCTGGTAGGTGATGACCATCTTGCCGGAGGCGGGATCGAACACCACCGGGTCCATCTCCGCCAGGAACCGTTTGCCGGCGACGGGGTCATAGGTCGGGAACATATCCTCGGGCTTCCGCCAGGGCCCATCGCGCTCGATGATGCTCGTGATGGTGACGTCGCCGACTTTCAGCGTCTGCATCGGTTATGCCTTCCCTGACTCGTGCCGTTTCCCGTTGCGAAGACTAGCGCCATCACCGCGGTCTGGGGAGAGACCCGGGCGCATATCAGCGGCGCACCTGGGCCGATGACCACTGCTGGCGTTGACAAGCCAGCCAAACTAGCATCGGTCCTCAGCCATCGCACAAGCATCGGGCCGAGAACCGGCGGCGACAAGACCGGCCGGCAAGCAAGTGGGAGGAATACCATGCGCTTCAGGGGCAAGGTCGCACTGATCACGGCAGCCGCAAGCGGCATCGGCAAGGCCACTGCCGAAATCATCGCTCAGGAGGGCGGGCGGGTCGCCGCGGTCGATACCAACCGCGAGCGGTTGGATGCGCTGGTCGCTCAAATCGCGACCGCCGGCGGCGAAGCGCAGCCCTACTGTGCCGACGCGCTGGAGGCCGACCAGGTGGAGGGTGTTGTCGGCGACGCCGCCAAGCGCTTTGGCCGGATCGACATTCTCGTCAACGCCGTCGGCGGCAGCACGATCATTGCCAAGCCGGCGGCCGAGATCGACGAGCTGACGCTCGCCGAGTGGCAAGCGATCGTCCACTTCAATCTGACGGGCACCTTTTTGTTCAGCCACGCTGTGATCCCGATCATGAAGCGGCAAAAGAGCGGCAAGATCGTCAACCTCGCCTCGATCGCCGGCCGCGGAAAGAGCAGCGCCAGCTCGTCCGCCTATGCGGCGGCCAAAGGCGGCATCATTGCGCTCACGACGAAGCTCGCCGGCGAGCTCGGCCCCCACGGCATCACCGTCAACGCGATTGCGCCGGCGACCACCATGACCGAGCGGATCCGCCCGCGGTGGGAGCAGCGCCCGCCGGAGGCGCGCGAAGCCGACATCCTCCGCACTCCCCTGCGGCGCATGGGCGAGGCCGTCGATCAGGCCAACGCGATCTGCTTTCTCGCCTCTGCGCAGGCCGATTTTGTTACCGGGGTCACCATCGATGTGACGGGTGGCCTCTGAGCGAGCCGACGTCTGGCGGCCGGGTTGCAAAAACGGGAGGGATCAAATGACAGACTTCGTGCTCATTCACGGCGCCTACCAGGGCGCCTGGATCTGGAAGTTCGTGGCCGAGCGCCTGCGCGCCTCGGGTCACAACGTGATTGCCCCCACGCTCGACGGCTGCGCCGAGCGCGCGGCACATCTGCGCCCCGGCGTCACGACCGAAACGCATGGGGAGGAGATCGCCAAGCTGCTCTATTTCCATGACCTGAAGGATGCCGTACTCGTCGGCACGTCGAGCGGTGGCATGGTGATGGCATGCGCGGCCGAGCAGGCGCGCGAGCGCGTTGCTCGGGTCGTTTTTGCCGACGCGCTTGCACTGCTCGACGGCGAGAGGATCCTCGACATCGTCAAGAGCCCGACGACCACCGTTGACACACCGGTGGCCCGCGGGCCCTCGCGTCAAGTTGCCTACGAGCGGCTTCTCGCCGATCTGGGGCCCGGTCTGCGCGCTTGGGCGGCCGACCGGATGACAGTGCATCCGGCCGCCGTCTACAATCAGCCGGTGAAGCTCAAGAGCTTCTGGGACCAGAAATGGGATGCTGATGTTCTCTACTGCAGCCGCGCGCCCAACCCCGGCGAGGCCCACATCCGCCGTGCCGCGGACAAGCTCAAGGCGCGCTGGCACGTCATCGACACGGGCCATTACCCCATGCTGAGCACACCTGATGCACTGGCGCGGATCATTGTCGGCTCCTGACCTGGGCTGGCGCCAATCCGGGGACAGCGATCAAGGAACCGGTACCATGGCAGCGAGGGCGGCTTCCGCCTCCGCCAGCCCACGTAGCGCGGGATGCCCGTCGCCCTTGAGGCGCGCGGCCTCGCGCAGGCCCCAGCGATAGGTCTGCTCCATCAGCTCGGTATGGCGGTGCCAGTCCAGGATTCCCATGTCCTGCGGGAACGGCGGCACCAGCAGAAGATCATCCGGCCGCAGCTGCCGCTCGAAGTCCTGGCGGTTGGCCATCATCGTGCGCATCAGCACGCTGCCGACGCTGGGCGCACGCGGCAGGGTGCGCCGCAGGAACGGGTTGAGCATCGCTTTGAGAAGCTGACCACGCCCCGGCAGCGCGCGGTAGTCCACCTCGAAGCGGTGCAGCTTCGGCACCTCGAAGCTGATCACCACGTTGGGCCCGCTCTTCAGCTCGTGCATGACGCGCACGGGCACGTTGTCGAGGATCGCCCCGTCGACCAGCATGTGCCCGTCCTTGGTGTAGTAGGGTGGCAGCAGCACCGGGATCGAGCCAGTAGCGCGCACGGCGGCCCACAGGTCTCCCTTGCGGTGGCGGTGCAGGTCGTTGCTCGACAGGTTGGTGGATACGCAGAAGTAGGGGATCCACAGATCCTCGATGTCAGTGCCCGCGTAGTAGTTGGCAAGCTGGCGGTCGTAGTGAACGTGATCGAGCAGGCTGTAGCGCGGCCACGTATATCGCCGCATCGCCTTGTTGGTGACGAAGATGTCGTGCGTGGCGCGGTCGACCTCGTCGGGCTTGGCGCCCATGGCGAAGGCAGCCGTCATGGCGCCGCCGCCGGAGGTGCCGCCCATGATGTCGAAGGTCAGCCCGGACTGCAGCAGCGCCTTGTAGAGCCCGATGTGAGCTGCGCAGTAGGCGCCGCCGCCGCAGGCGACGAGCCCCAGCGCGGTGCCATTGATGAAGCGGTAGAGCCGTTCGGCGTCGCCGACGTTGTCGAGGGCCACGTGGTGGTGCATGGCGATGTTGCGTGCGCCGAGCCAGCGCGCGGTGCCCGAGATCGTGCTGCGCGTGTCATGCAGCAGCACGAGGCGCTGCGCATCGGGTGGCAGAAGCTCTGCAGCGAGGCGCTCAAGCGCGTTCGGGGTTTCATCTGCCTCATGCTTGCCGATCGCCAGCACGAGGTCGGCCTGTCGGATGGCCTTCTCAGACCAGGGCGTCAGCTCGGGCTCGGCGACGAATAGCACGTAGTCGTACTGGGCCTCGAGCGCGTTGAGTGCGCGCGTCGCCTCCGTGCTGTCGATGGGCACGGTCGTCGGCAGCACCGTGCGCGCCATCTCCGGCCACACCAGCATGGTGCGGTTGCTGCGCCGGAAGACGCGTGCAAGGCCGACGATGAAGCTGGCCGGCAGCTCGCTTCCGCCGGCACGGATCAGCGTGACGGTGCGCGGACGCGGATCGGGCGGCGGCACGCGGCTGATGGAAGCCGTCGCAACGCGTTTTGCCAGCGTGACGGTCAGCGTGCGCCAGATCGAGGGGCTCTTCGACGACAGGTCTTCGAACTCGGCCCGGCCCAGCCTCAGCACTAGGCTGTCGCGCAGCGCAGTGACGGTGGCCGTGCGCACGCCGCCGGCAAGAAAGGCGATCTCGCCGACCGGCTGGCCGGGTCCCACCTCCGCAAGCAGGTCGCGGCGGCCGGTCACGGTAACCGAGAAGCGCCCGGTGACGACGACGTAGAGCGCGTCCGCCACCTCGCCCTGGCGCACCAGAACGTCGCCGCGCCTGAGGTTCAGGGTCTCGAGCTCGGCCGCGAGGCGAGCGCGCTCGGCCTCCTCGAGATCGCGGAAGATCTCGACTCCATCCAGGCTCTGCTCGGCGACTTGGGATTTCATCGATGCTTGTTGGCTGCCCGGACGCTCCTGCCGTGAGCCTAGCCTATGTGCCGCGAGGGGTGAATGTGAGCTGGGAAAGGACGTAAAAAGCGGACTTTCGCCAATTCCAGCTCGGGCATCTGGCGCTGGGGTGCGCTGCAGCACGGTTTCTCGCGTTGCCCGTATTCCGCCGCGGGTGCCGGCAGTTCCCGGGTCGCGATGCCGATTTGTTGTCTCCGCACCGCGCCGGGGGATAGTGTCACATCGAAATCACCTCGAGTGGCTAAGGTTCGATGCGCAACCCTGTTCTCATCGAGCTGACGCGCGGCCCGCTTGTCGAGAGCCGCCATGCCGGCGCGCTCGCCGTCGTGTGGGCTGACGGGAGTGTGCTGGCGGCGGCAGGCGATATCGAGGTTCCGATCTTTCCACGCTCGGCGGTCAAGCCGCTGCAGGCGATTCCGTTCGTCGAGTCGGGTGCCGTCGACCACTTCGGGTTCGGCGCTGCCGAGATTGCACTCGCCTGCGGCTCCCACTCAGGCACGCCGGCGCACGCTGCCCTCGCGGGAGAGATGCTGCAGCGCGCGGGCCTCGCGCCGAGCGCGCTCGCCTGCGGGGTCCAGGAGCCGCTCGATTTGGGCTCCGCGCGCGAGCTGATCCGGTCGGGTGCGATGCCGACTGCGCTCAACCACAACTGCTCGGGAAAGCACGCGGGCATGTTGGCGACTGCGGTGCACGCGAGCGAGCCTGTCGAGGGCTACTGGCGTCCGGACCACCCGGTGCAACTGCGCATCGCGGGTCTGCTGCAGGACCTCGCCGGGTGCCATCTCGGCGCCGAAGTCTGCGGCATCGACGGCTGCTCCGTGCCCAACTGGGCCATGCCGCTTTCAGGCCTCGCGCATGCATTCGCGCGCCTTGCAACCGGCGAGGCCCTGGCGCGCAGCCGGGCACTGGCGTGCCGCCGCATCGTCGAGGCTTGCATGATGCGCCCCGACCTCGTCGCGGGCCCTGGACGCCTCGACACGGCTGTCATGTCGCGATTGCCGCGCAAAGTGCTGATCAAGACCGGAGCCGAAGGCACCTACTGCGGCGCCCTGCCGGAGTACGGCTTGGGCTTCGCCATCAAGATCGACGATGGGGCCAAGCGTGCGGCAGAGGCCGTGGTGGTCGCGCTTCTCAGCCGCTTCTATGCCGAGGTCCGAGATGCGGGCCCGCCGGAGGTTCTCCTCAACTGGCGCGAGCTGGAGGTGGGGAGGGTCCGGTCGACACGACCGCTGCAGGACACCTTGAGCGCATTACCCGCGCGCACTGGCTAGGCGATCGCCTGCGACCTGCTGGTGCTCGCGGCAACGCAATACGTGTAGCAACTCTTCGACATTTTGTGGCAAGGGCTCATCGGCAATCCGATCGAAGCCCAGGCGAACGCCTTCGCGAATGCTCTTGACGCTGGTTCTCTCAATTCTCTCCATCGCCAGCTCGTACGATCGTCCTGATACCTATGTCGCAAACGCTCATCGCGGCGACAGTGTTCCCGAAGCAATCTCTCGTGCTCGTGGATTGGCTCGGGCGTCAGCGTGGACTGTTGGACCCAACCTGCCGGGCGGGCGGCTGAGACACACGGCCAGTATCTCCAGCGCACCGCCGAGCGCCTGCGCCCAGGTTAGCGGGCACGCACCCGTGCGCCCGTGGTTCGGGTTGCCGGGACGTGCGAGGCTTGCCGGGACGTGTACGAACCCAATGCGCCGGCGGGGCGTAGCCCGGCCGCACGCGAGTGAATGATAAAGCGTGGCGTTGCACAGGTAGGTTCCGGCGTCGCGCGATTCGAACGCCGGGATGCCGAGGCGCCGCAGCCGTGTGACAATGTGCTGTACGGGCAGGCTGGCGGCGAGGTGCTCGGGTCCTCCGCTGTTCAGGTTGGTGGACAGGGGCAGCACGCCTGCAGCGTCCGGCTGCACTGAGCAGAGATTGCGCGCGCGCCGCTCGACCTCGAAGCCCCGGGCGCGCGAGGACACGCCGAAGTGCACCGCAAAGTCGGGCTCGAGGTCGGCCAGCAAGCGGTCGAGCAGCCGGGGCGCGGCCGCCCACTCGGTCGGCAGGGTTTCGGCTGCGAAATGCACGTCCGGATACCGCCGCTCCGCGCTGTGCGCCAGCTCCGGCAGCAATCGCATGGTGGCGTTGACGGGAACCCCAGGGAACGGCCCGAAGCCGGTGATCAGAACCGTGGTGCGCGCGCTCACCCTGTTGCTCCTTCGACAGCGGCCTGTCGTGCGTGCATCAGATCGACGAGCTCGTCGACAGCCAGCACCGGCGTGCGCCGGCCTGCGCGCACCTCGCCTTCCAATTCTGCTCTCCGCCGCGCCACGGCGCGGTCGGTTTCCAGCGCTGTGAGCAGGCGCTCTTGCAGCAGATCGTGCATCCAGGCCACCGCTTGGGCACCGCGTCGTGCGGCGAACTCGCCGGACACGGTCATGCAACCCTTGTGCTCCTGGATCTTCTCCCACAATGCATCGAGGCCACGATTCTCCCCCGCCGAGATGGTGAGCACGGGGGTACTCCAATTCGGTGAGGTCGGCGTGAGGATGGCGAGCGCTCCCTGGTAGACCGCGGCCGCCCGTTTCGCGCGCTTCACGTTGTCGCCGTCCGCCTTGGTAATGGCGATCATGTCTGCGATCTCCATGATGCCGCGCTTGATACCCTGCAGATCATCGCCGCCGCCGGCAAGCAACAGCACCAGAAAAAAGTCGACCATTCCGGCCACTGCCACCTCGGATTGGCCGACGCCCACGGTTTCCACGATCACCACGTCGAAGCCCGCAGCCTCGACCAGCGCCATCGCCTCCCTTGTCTTGCGCGCAACGCCGCCGAGCGTGCCCGACGTCGGCGAGGGGCGGATGAAAGCGGCACGGCTCTGCGCCAGCTCTGTCATGCGCGTCTTGTCGCCGAGGATCGAGCCGCCGGATCGCGTCGAGGTCGGATCGACGGCCAGCACCGCCACCTTGTGGCCGTGCTCCACCAGATTCATGCCGAGGCGGTCGATCATGGTCGACTTGCCGACGCCCGGCACCCCGGTGATGCCGATTCGATGTGCCTTGCCCGTGTGCGGCAGCAGCCGTTGCAGCAGCTCCTGAGCCAGGCGGGCGTGCTCGCCCTTCGCGCTCTCGATCAGCGTGATGGCGCGCGCCAGCACGGCACGGTCGCCGGCGAGCACGCCATCGGCATACTGCTCCACCGTTGCCACCCGCAGCATCGCTGACATCGAGACCGAAGCTCCTTGCTCTCGGCCCAACATGGAAAGAATCGCGCCGGACAACAAGGGTGCAGCTCGGCCGCAGCCGAGCGGGGAGTGGATCGGGGTGGGGGGTAGGCAAGAGTCAGCGCGGAAATTCTCACTCCACCCCTATCCCCTCCCCATCAAGGGAGGGGAATCGGGAGCGGCCCGCGCCGATTCTAGTCCGCGAGCAGCTTGGCAGACCGTGCCAGCGGCACCGCGCCTTCCTCCAGGATCGCAGCGATTGCGGGTGCCTCCCAGCCGGTCTCCTCGGCCTCGAGCGGGTCCTTGGGTGAGAGGCGATGCTCCAGCACGAAACGGGCGACCAGCGCGCGGCGGGCGTCGGCGGTGTCGCGCGTGCCTTCCCAGGCCAGCAGCACGGCGCTTGCAGCATGGTAGAGCGCCGACGCTGCACGGCGGGTCTGGGGTTCGGAGGCGGGTTCCGCGGCCACACGCTCCGCGAAGCCGAGCGCGCGCGCCAGCGTTGTCTCCAGACGTGCCGTGAAGGCCGCAGGCAGGCCCTTGGTCTCGCCGAGACGGCGCCGCAGCAGGGCGCCCAGGGCCTTGTGCGCCCGCGTCTTGCCGACGGCGCGACCGATCACGTCGAGCGCGTTGATGTTGCTGGTGCCCTCCCACAGCACGCCGATCTGGGCATCGCGCACAAGGCGGGGATTTACCCAGTCCTCAATGTAGCCATTGCCGCCGCGCACCTCCATGGCGCCGGTGGCAACCGGGATGTTGTCGCGGCAGGCGCGGAATTTCACGAGCGGCGTCAGGATGCGCAGCGTGTCTGCAGCCTCCGCCGAGCCCGCGTCCGCTTCGCCCATGACGGCGGCGGCGCACATGGCCATGGAGAGCGCCTGCTCGGTCGGCACGATCAGCTTCATCAGCTGCCGCCGCAGCAGGGAATGCTCGATGATCGGGACGCCGAAGGCGACGCGGTGGCGGGCGACCATCAGCGCCTCGTTGACGCAGCGGCGCATCATGGCAGCGGCCCGCACCCCGTGCGACAGGCGCGACAGGTTCACCTGATCCATCATCTGCTTGAGGCCCTGGTCGAGCCGGCCGACGGGATAGGCCACCGCGCCCTCGAAGCGGATCTCGCCCGAGGCCATGGAGCGCGTGCCGAGCTTGTCCTTGAGACGCACGATCCGGTAGCTGTTGCGCGAGCCGTCCTTCAGCCAGCGCGGCAACGCGAACAGGGCGAGGCCGCGCGTGCCCTCTGGCGCGCCCTCCTCGGGCCGCGCCAGCATCAGTGCCACATCCGCATCGGCGTGCGAGCAGAACCACTTCTCGCCGTAGAGCCGCCACGTGCCGCCCTCGTTGCGTGCGACCGTCTCGACGCGGCCGATGTCGGACCCACCGGCCTTCTCGGTCATGAACTGCGTGCCCTTCCACTGCACATCGGGATCCGCCGACAGCATGCGTGACAGCAGATACTCCTTGAGCTTGGAGTCCGCATATTTGCGGATCAGATAGATCGAGGTGTCCGTGACGCTGACAGGGCACATGATGCCGAATTCGCCCTGCACGAACAGATACTGGCAGGCGTACTTGGCGACCGGATGCATGGGGGCGTCGAGGCCCAGCACGCCCGCGCGATGGCTCATGGCGTGGAACTGGAAATCGCCGAAGGCAATCTTCTCCATCTCGCGGTAGGCGGGGTGATACTCGATCCAGTCCTCGTCGCGCCCGGCCCGGTCGCGCGCGTGCAGCACGGGACCATTCTGGTCGGCGACCCGTGCGAGCTCGTCGAGCCGTCCGCCGGCCAGCACTCCCAGACGCTTGAAATGCGGCTCCATGTGCGCGTGCAGCCTCGCCGGCAGATACAGCGCCAGCAGTTGCTGCAGTCCGCGGTCGAGTGCATAGAAGTCCTGCCCCGTGCAATCCGGCGCAATCGCATCGGAACCGCGCAGGGCCGCAGCCTTCGGTGTGGCGGCCTTCGATCCCGCCCTCTCCTTGCCGGCCTTGGGCTTGGTGTGCACGTTCATGGGCAGGCTCCTCCTCGGTCCTTGCGCGCAGTAAAGCTTAAGGGGTAGCGCATACGCCACCGGATTCCCTCTCCCCGCCCTTCAGTGGGGAGAGTGGGCTGGGTAGTTACACCTCATCCTCGCACACGGCTTCGGACCAGGGATGCTGCGGCTCGGTAGCGCCCTCGTTGGTGTCGCCGACGCGGCGCACGGCGCCGGCGATGGTGTAGGGGAAGGGGTACTCGACGGGTTCAGCGACTACGGTAGCGAACTCGGCCGCCAGCGTATCGATGACGGCGGCAGGCATGCGCCGGTCGGCCACCACGACGTCGAGGCCGGAAATGTCAAGGCGAGGCGTGTGAAAGGCTCGCTCCAGGTCGAAGCCGAAGTCGGCGCTCATGGCGAGCAACTGGAATACGGCCGGCAGAATGCGTCGCCCGCCGCAGCCGCCGATTGCCGTAACGGCGCCCTTCCCTGTCATCACCGCGGGCACGTAGTTGGCAAGCGGGCGGCGATCCGGTGCGATAGAATTCGGACCGCCCGGTACCGGATCGAACCAGTTGATGCCGTTGTTCATGAGAATGCCGGTCTTGGGAAGAACGACGCGCGCACCGAACAGAGAGAGCAGCGTCTGCGTCAACGTCACCATGTTGCCGTCACGGTCGATGGCGCAAAGGTGCGTCGTACACGTGGGCGCGGTGCGCTCGCCGGCATCGCCGAGGCGCTTGAAGCGATCCGTCCACGCCGTGCGCATCGCCGCCGCATACGCCATGTAGTTTATCGCGTCGGGCCCGGTCCCTGCGGACTTGCGCCGCTTCCTGAGGTCCTCGAAGGCGACCCACAGGGTCGGCCCGCCGTTCAGCTCCGGCAGCACGTGGATGCTCCGCTCGCCATATCCGATCACCAGCGGCTCGACCTCGCGGGGCTGCACTGCCGCCAGGTCCTCGACGGAGAGATAGCCGCGCATGGCGCGGATGTCCTCGACGATCGCTCGGGCGAGCGGCCCCTTGTAGAGCGCTTCGGCGCCGTCTTCGGCGATGGTACGCAGTGTGCGGGCAAGGTCGGGCATCGGCAGATGCCGGATCGGATCAGGATCGACGGCTGCGGGCGCCACCGGCGGATAGCCCTTGGGCAGAAAGCGTGCCGAGGCGCCGGCATCGCGCGAGAGGTCGGCCATGGCCGCGGCAATCACCAGCGTCGTATGCCAATCGACCACGATGCCTTCCTGCGCAATCCGCACGGCCGGCATGACAAGGTCGCGCCACGCGAGCTTGCCGAAGCGCTTGTGCGCGGCAGCCATGCCGGCGGGTTGGGTCGGCGCCACGACGGCTTTGGCGCCGACGGTGTTCAGGTTGTCCTTCACCATCGGCCAGCCGAACAGATTGCCCTCGTCGCGCTGATCGGTAAGTACGAAGTCGGCCGGGTCCAGGGCCATGGGCGAGCGCGCGCCGAAATCGATGCCGGCGACGTTGCCCGTCCGCGCCTCGTAGACGAGCATGCCGCCAACGCCGCCGATGCCGTTCATCCATGGCTCGACGACGCCGATGGCGAAGGCAGCAGCGACTGCAGCGTCGATTGCGTTTCCTCCGGCCTTCAAGACGCGCGCCCCGACCTCCGACGCGGCGCGGTTCTGCGTCACGACGATCCCGCCGCGCGACCGCGCGGACGGCTTACGGACTTGGCGTCGCTGCGAGAGATTGGGGGAAACGATGGAAACAGGCGTGCGCATGAGCGGGCCCCCTAGGATGTGTGGACGCCCAGGATAGCTCATGCCGCCCGCGTTCAACAAAGACTTGCCGCCAGGACCCGACCATCGAGGATCGCCGGGACAGGCTGAGGGCAGGTAGTCGGAATGACCACCCTTCCTCTCGGCTCTCAGATGCCAAGGGCGCCCACTCTAAGCACGCGTCTCCGTGCGGAACGACTTCGACACGATGCGCCAGCCATCCTTGCCCTTGAGCAGGAGCAGGTAGTCTGTGAAGTAGCGCGGATGGATCGAGCACTCGAGCTTCACGAAGGCAGTCTCGGGGCCGGACTGGTCAATGGAGACGATACGGTCGGTGCGCGGCAGGCCCTGCGACTTCGCGGACGGGCGTCCCTTGACGAACTCGAACCATTTCGCCCGCGGCAGATCGCTGACCCCGCCCTCGCCGACGGAATAAAGGTGGCTGACCTCATGGAATGCCTGGCCCAGCTTGGCTGTATCGCCCTCGTGCAGTCCATCGAGGTAGGTCCACACTACCTTCTCGATTGCTTCGATCTCGCGGGCCATGAGCGCTCCTTCCTGATGCCTTGAAGCTATGCGACGTCACGATGCGGTCGCGCTCTCGCCCGCGCGACGGGTCTCGCCCGGGGTCGGGCCGCAGCGATCTTAGCCTTCGCCTCTGCCACTGTCTCGCGCACGGCGAGCATCACCCTGGGTGAGAAGTGCAGCACGGCGTGGGCATTGTCGTGGACGAAAATCGGATTGGCAGGCTTGACCTCGCCCACATTCTCCGCGTTGACGATGATCACGAGCTTTCCGGCCGGCGGCGTGAAGTCGGCCAGATGAACGCCTGCGTCTGCAAACTTCTGCCGCAGATCGTCGAGGCTTTCGATGGAGAACCTCTGGATCTGACCGAGGTTCAGCATGACGGCATCCTTGCGCTCATCGGGGAGTGCCTTGCGCATCCAAAGCAGGTCTTTCTCCTTCACGGATTCGATGGCGCCGCCGGGCATATTGATCATGATCATAATCGGGCTCCTTCAAAACCACTTTGCAAAGAATGTCAGCTGAGCAAATTCGCGCACAGAGGCGATCGACATTGCCTCGCCGGCGAAAGGGCTGTCAATGTCGGCCGGTCGGCTCGGTCGCAGCCGGCTTGCGATTCGGCGTGCGCCCGACGGGCGCGGACAAGGCACCGATCACGATTGCCGCAATGACGAGGGCGGCGCCCGCGACCTGGGTTGCGCGTATTTCCTCGCCGAGATAGAGCGCCGAGCCCGCCAGAGCTGCCACCGGGATGGCTGCCGTCGCAAGGCCGGCCAGCCAAGTCCCGACGTAGGGCAGCCCGGCGTACCACAGCCAGAGGCAGAGCACGCTCGCTGCCAGCGCATACCAGGTCGCGAGCAGCCAAAGGTCCAGGGCTACGGAACGAGGATCGAACCCCGGGGCGTCGCCCAGCGCCAGCGGTGCCGCGAGCAGCAGGCCCGCCACGTTGGCGCCCAGCGCCAGCCGCAGCGGTCGGTAGGGGGGCGCCAAGCGCTTGCCGAGGACGACGAAGCTCGCCTCGCACAACACGGCGGCAAACACCAGCAGGTTGCCGACGAG
>Ga0114129_10007108_pt1 | contig 15926 bp, 13 predicted proteins | sample RhiMetdeltSRZDD1_FD_80071 | JGI IMG/M metagenome (GOLD analysis project Ga0114129, IMG submission 80071) | Populus rhizosphere microbial communities from Tennessee, USA - Rhizosphere MetaG P. deltoides SRZDD1 (version 2) (version 2) | ecosystem: Host-associated > Plants > Roots > Rhizosphere >... | reverse complement strand
TGCCGACGAACAACGGATCGTGACCGGCTCGCCGGTGCTGCGCCGGATGCGATAGGAGCCCTCGTACCGGCCGTCGCGAAGGAAGCGCTTCCACGCCCGCTGTCCGCGCTCGACGACGTCCTCGGCGGACAAATCCCAGATCGACATTTCGAGCAGTTTCTCGCGTGGGTACCCGGTCAGCGCGCGGAGCGCGGAGTTCGCTTCGACGTACCGGGCGTTGTCGTCCGCGACGAGCACGCTGATCATCGTTTCGGCGGTGCCGCTCGCGATCTGCCGCGCGAGGTCGCGCAGCGTCGCCGCGTCATCGTGCGATCCCTGCGCCGCCGCGCGGATGTCGGCCAGCGCGCGCCGCAGCGTGCGGCACTGCTCGCTTTGCGTCGTGCGCGCCCCGATCAGGCGATGCAGATGCTGCATCAACTCATCCTCGGAGGAGACGATGGGATGCACCTCGTCGTGCGATTCCATATCCGATCCGGAGTCGCGCACTAAGATGGTCGGAATGTCCCGCATGTCGGGGTTCGATGCGAGCCGCGCGGTCAACTGCACGCCGTCGAGCTTCGACATCACCACGTCCGCAATGGCGACGTCAGGCACGTATCGCGCGGCCGAGGCGAGCGCATGCATGCCGTCGATCGCTTCAACGACACGATGGCCCGCCTGCTCGATGAGCGCAATCCGTTCTGCGCGTCTGATGGGATTGGTCGTCGCGACAAGCACCAGAGCGGGACGGCGGACCGTCGGTACCATGCCCAATAATACGTGACGAGCTTTCGGGCCAAAGCTCGACCGTTTTCGCGATTTGTGAACTCGTCAGTGACCGTCCTACGCCGATACGCCTTTGGCGCCTGCGCCGTGCTCGTCGCGCTGCTGGTGAGGTTCGCCCTCCATCCGTGGCTCGCCGACACGACGCCCTACCTGCTCTTTCTCCCGGCCATTCTCGTCACGAGCTGGTATGGCGGCTTTGGCGCGGGACTCTTCGCCACGGCGTCCTCCGCAAGCGCAGCCGTCGTCTGGTTCGTCCACCCCGCGCGTCCGCTGTCGCTTGCGAATCCCGGCGACATCATCGCGCTGGTGTTGTTCATTGGAACCGGTGCGCTGATCGCGCGGCTCAATGACGACCTCCGGCGCAGCGCGCTCGCCCGCAGCCGCCTCGCCGCGATCGTCGAGTCGAGCGACGACGCCATCGTCGGCAAGGATCTGAACGGCATCGTGACGTCGTGGAACCGGGGAGCGGAGCGTTTGTTCGGCTACTCCGCGACCGAAGCGATTGGCCAGCCGATCGCGTTCATCGTCCCGTCCGAGCTGCTGTCCGAAGAAGATCGCGTGCTCTCGCGGATTCGCCGCGGGCAGCGCGTCGAGCCGTTCGAGACCCGCCGCCGCCGCAAAGACGGCACGACGGTCGACGTGTCGATCACGGTGTCACCGATCGCGGGTCCCGACGGAGCGATCCTCGGCGCGTCGAAGATCGCCCGCGACATCACCGAGCGGCTGAGAATCGAGCGCGTCCAGCAGGAACTGCTCGAGCGCGAACGGGCGGCGACGGCGGAGGCGGTCGCGGCCCGCGACCGGCTGCAGTTCCTCGCCGAGGTCAGCGGGGTGCTGACCTCGTCGCTCGACTACGAAAAGACGCTCGATCGCGCGGTGCACATCGCGCTGCCGCGCCTCGGCGACTACTGCAACGTCCTGGGGCAGGACGAGCACGGCGTGCTGCGTCACCTCGCCTGGGGCCACGTCGTCCGCGACAAAGAACCGCTCCTTCGAGAGCTGACGCGCCGGCTGCTCGACGCGCCGTCGGGCAACCCGCGGACCTTCTCCAGCGAGGTGATGAGGACGGGCCAGACGCTGGTCGTGCCGCACGAGCAGCTCCAATCGGCGATGTCGCGCTTCGAGCACCTCGATCCGCAACTGCTGACGATGGGCGAGCGGCTGCGGCCGTACGCATTCGTGGGCGCGCCGCTCCTGGTCCGCGGACGTCCGATCGGCGTGATGGCTTTCGGCACGACGGAGCAGGAGTCGCACCGCGACTACACGCCCGCGGACGTCGCGCTGATCGAGGAATTCTCCCTCCGCGTGTCGCTCGCCGTGGAAAACGCGCGGTTGTTCCGTCAGGCCGACGAGCTGAACCGCCTGAAGGACGAATTCCTCGCGACGGTGTCGCACGAGCTGCGGACGCCGCTGAGCGCCATTCTGGGCTGGTCGCGCATGCTCGCCGCCGGCCAGCTCGATCCGACGAAGGCAAAGCGTGCGGTCGAAGCGGTCGAGCGAAACGCGCAGGCGCAGGCGAAGCTCGTCGACGACATCCTCGACGTCGCGCGCGGCATGGCGGGCAACGTCCGCCTCGAGCTGAAGACGATCGACCTCAGCGCTGTCGCCCACCGCGGCGTCGAGGCCATCGCGCCGGCGGCGGCCGCGAAAGGGATCCGCGTCGACGTTCGCGCGCCGTCGCCCGTGTCGGTGTTCGGCGATGCAACCCGCCTTCAGCAGGTCGTCTGGAATCTCGTGTCCAACGCGGTGAAGTTCACACCGCCGGGTGGACACGTCACCGTCGCCGTCGGCGCGATGAACGGCAACGCGGAGCTGCAAGTCACCGACACCGGCGCCGGAATCCCGCTCGCGTTTCTGCCGTACGTCTTCGACAAATTCCGTCAGGCGGACGCGTCGTTCACACGGCAGTACGGCGGCCTCGGGCTTGGTCTGGCCATCGCCCGCCATCTGGTCGAACTGCACGGCGGATCGGTCGACGCGAAGAGCGAAGGCGAGGGCAAAGGGGCGACGTTCGTCGTCCGTCTGCCGCTGGCGAAGTAGTCGTTGGTCGGGTGGCCGTCAGGCCGGTGGTCAGCGCGGGACGCGCTCGGATGTGAAGCTCTCCAGCGACCAGCCGTCCTGCACGAGCGCCCGCTCGATGGCCGTATGCCGGTGAAACGCGGCCAGCGCATCGTCGAACAGCTCGTTGAGGGCGCCCAGAGGATTCCACGGAGGGGCGATGCGCAGCTCGTACGCCGAATTGTCGCCGTTCAGACCCAGCTCGCAGACGACCGTTTCATGGTCCCGCGAGTAGGTCCACCGCATGACGCGAACGCTGGTGTCGGTGTCGATCCCCGGAGTCTCTGTGGTCACGCAGATAGCCATATAGCGCACTATTCGCAAGTTGAGTACCACGTCGAATTCAGGAGCAGACGTCGGGGAATGCGTTGTCGCGCGCGCGATCGCGTGTCGTGACTTCGAACGGCATCGATGCGCCGTCTGACACTTCGAAGCTCAGCCGGATCGAGATCACGCCAGCCGTCAATCTTTTCCAAGCATCGCGAGGACCGCGATCGGATCCACCCGGGCGCCGTTGGCGCGCACCGCCCAGTGCAGATGCGCACCGGTGACGCGCCCCGTCGCGCCGACGCGGCCGACGATCTGGCCGGCCGATATGCGGTCGCCCTCGTGGACGTCGATGATCGACAGGTGCGCGAGCGTCGAAAACAGGCCGAGGCCGTGATCGATGACCACCGTGTTCCCCGAGAAATAGAGATCGCGGGCGACGGCGATGCGGCCAGCATTCGGCGCATGAATCGGCGTCCCGCTCGGGCTGAGGAAGTCGGCGCCGCCGTGCGGATTGCGCGGCACGCCATTGAAGATGCTGCGCGTGCCGAAGCGGCTGTTCGCCGGCTCGGCAACCGGCCGCACGAACGGCTCCGCCCACAGCCGCTCGCGTGACGGCGCCTGCCACACCTGATCCAGCAACCTGGCTTCCTGCGCGATGCGCTCGCGCTCGGACGATGGAGGGTTGACGAACGATTCGTCGACCGTCAGGCGGCGCGTGGGGAAGCGGCGCGGCTGCACGACCAGGTCGTACGTCGTGCGGAGCCGGCCGCCGTCCGCGTCAATCGCGACGGGATAGGTGCCGGGCTTCACGTCGAGATCAATCCCGACGATCGCCTGCCACGTGCCTGCGTCTTTGTCCGGCGGGGCAACAATCGCAACCTCGTGACCGAAGGCGCGCGCGCGCATGTCGTCCACGCGCGACCGCGGCGTCAGCGTCAGCACGACGAGCTCGCCTGGTTGAACCGATCGCGCCTTTGCCGTGACGCCGATGGCGGAGCCGCGTCCGGCTGATGTCTGGCCATGTACCGATGACGCGAACGGCAGCGCGATCGCGGCGGCGAGGAGGATCGCTTTCATCGGCGGCTCGCGCGCTGGGGCCGGACCTCGGCCGAGCCGACGCGGCGGTCGGGACGCTCGGCTGCGGGGACGCGTGCGGAAGGGCGGAGCATCCGCTCGAGGATTTCCGACGCCGATGCCAGCGTCCGGCGCTCGCGGTCCGGCAGCGCGGCGAGCTGCTCGGCCAGGGCGTTGACGCGGCGGTCCCGCCCTTCGTGGAGGATGCGCGTCCCCTTCGCAGTCGGATGCAGCCACACGATGCGGCCGTCGCGCGCGTCGCTCTCGCGGCGCACGAGGCCGTCCTGCTCCATGCCGAGGATGAGCCGCGTCATCGTGGGCGCGCTCACGTGCTCGGCGTGGGCGAGATCGCCGATCGTGACCGGCCCCCCGAACACGACGACCGACAACGCCGACGCGCGCGCCGGCGACAGGCCCATCGCCTCGTCGTGGCGGCGCAGGCGCCGCAGCAGATGGATCGCCGCGGAGTGCAGGCGGTTCGCGACCGCGTGGTTGTCGTTGACGTCATTTAGTTGCATGTGCTAAATATCTAGTTAGCGTAGCTAAATGAATATAGCACGCAGGAGGCGTAGCGGACATGACGATGACGGCCGAATCCTTCGGGCTCTCGACGATCGGGCAGATTGCAGTGATCGTCCACGATCTGCCGCGCGCGGTGGCGTTCTACCGCGACACGCTCGGCATGCGCCTGCTGTTCGAGGCGCCGCCGAAGATGGCGTTCTTCGACTGCGGCGGCATCCGGCTGATGCTGTCGCTGCCGGAAACCGCCGAGTACGACCGGCCCTCGACGATCATCTACTACACGGTCGACGACATCCAGCAGGCGGCCGCCGTCCTGCAGGCGCGCGGCGCCGCGTTCGACAGCCCGCCGCATCTCATCGCGAAGCTGCCGCACGCCGATCTCTGGATGGCGTTCCTCCGCGACCCGGATCGCAATCCGCTGGCGCTCATGAGTGAGGTCAAACCGTAGGGGTGCCGGGTGCACCACGCACCACGCACCCTTTATCGAAGGTGCATCTGCCACGTTTCGTCGACGAGATCCAGTCCGAAGCTGTGAGTGGCCTGCTGACGGGTGCGCGTGAAGCCGGCCTGCCGATACAGGCGGCGCGCCGCCCTCAGCTGGCTGTGCGTCCAGAGCGTCAGCGTGCGGTAGCCGGCGCCGCGCGCGAAGCGGACGCACTCGTCGACGAGCCGGCGTCCGATCCCCAGGCCGCGGGCGCTCGGCTCCACGAGCAGCAGGCGCAGCTTGGCGACCGTGTTCGACTTCGACACGACGAACGCCGATCCGACGATCGCGCCGTCCTTCTCCGCGATCCAGCAGCGCTCGCGCTTCGGATCGAAATGCTCGAGAAAGTCGGCGACGATGCGCGCGACGAGCGCCTCGAAGTCCTCGTTGTAGCCCCACTCGCGCGCGTAGATCGCGCCGTGGCGGTGCACGACCCATCCCATATCGCCGGCCTGGTGCGGGCGCAGGATGTAGGCGGCGCGATCGGCGGTCTGCCCGGCGAGCGCGCGCTCGATCGTCGACATCGCGTCGACGACCTGCCGTTGTTCGGTCGCCGAGAGGCGGCCGAGCATCGAGCCGACTTCGGCGCGCGCGCGCGTTTCGAGCGGCCCGAACGCGATGCGGCCGCGCCGCGTCAGGCGCAGATGATTCCGGCGGCCGTCGGTCGGCGAGGACGTGCGGGTGATGAGGCCGCGCCCCTCGAAGCGGCGGAGCATCCGGCTCACATAGCCGGCGTCGAGGCCGAGATCCCGGCCGAGATCGGTGGCCGTCGGACCGTCACGGTGCGCCAGCTCGTAGAGCACGCGCGTCTCGCTCAGCGAGAACGCGCTCTCGAAGATGTGCTCGCCGAGCAGGCCGATTTGACGGGTGTAGAAGCGGTTGAAGCCGCGCACCGCGTCGATCGCGCGCGAGGGGACGGCGGGCCTGGCAGGCATCGGCGGACATTGTCAACAGGTTAGTTGACTCAGTCAAGTGTCCGCGCGAGAGGCGGGCTACCGGCTGCTCGGGCGCCGGACCGGCGTCGCCACGTAGCCGGTGCGCGCGCGGACCCGATACTCGGAGCCGGGCACGCGGACGCGGATGCTGTGAAACTGGCCGTCGGCGCCGCGCGGCGAGGTGTAGCCGAGGACGTACTGGCTGTTCAACTCCTCGGCGATCCGCGCCGCGGCCTCGTTCAGCTCCTCCGCGTTCTGGACGACCTCGGTGCGCCCGCCGCTCTCGGCCGTGATCTCGCGCAGCGCCTGCGCGTTCACCCGCGTGTTGATCGCCTGCCGCTCGGGCGAGTCGATGGCGATGGCGTAGACGAACGCGTCGCTGCGGTGCAGCGCCGACCGCACGTCGCGGATCGTCGCGGTGCTCGCCGTGTCGGCGCCGTCCGAGATGAGCAGCAGCGCCGCGCGCTGGCGCGATCGCCGCTCGACGATCGGCAGCGACTCGACGACCGCGTCGTACGCCGCGGTCCCGCCGAACGGCTTCAGGCCGTCGAGCGCGCGGCGGACGTCGGTCGCGGCGTGCGTCCAGCCGGTCAGCGGCCGCGCCTGGTGGTTGAAGGCGAGCAGGAAGAACTCGTCGTTCGCGTCGAGCAGCTCGAAGAGAAAGCGGTCGACGGCGGCGCGCGCGTCCTGAATCCGCTTGCCGAACATGCTGTCGCTGATGTCGAGCAGGACGCCGAGCCCGACCGGCACGCGCTCGTTGGTGAACTGCGTGACCGTCTGCAGCGTGCCGTCTTCGTAGACCTCGAACGCCTCGCGCCCGAGGCCGGTGATCAGGCGGCCCTCCTTGTCGGTGACCGTCGCCGTGATGCTCGTGATCTCGATGCCGGACTGAAAGGGCCGTTCGGCGCGCAGCGGCTGCTGCCGCGCGGGGCCCGCGGCCCCGGGCGCGCCGGCGAAGACCATCATCGCCGCGGCCAGCGACGCTGAGACCAGGGGCCAGGTCCGCACGACGCGATCTTATGTTATGGTGGGGCACACCCGCCGGGCCTTTTCCACGTTCGACAGCAGGCGGTTCCACGGGAGGACGTACCGTGACGAGAGCGCTGGCACTCACGCTCGCGACCCTGGCATCGCTGTCTGCAGCCGCGCCGGCCGGCGCCCAGTATTTCGGCCGAAACAAGGTCCAGGTCGAGTCGTTCGACTTCCGCGTCCTGCCGACCACGCACTTCGACATTTATTACTACCCGGAGGAGCGCGACGCAGCGCGCGACGCGGCGCGCATGGCGGAGCGGTGGTACGACCGTCTGTCGGCGGCGCTCCATCACACGCTCGTCGAGCGGCCGCCGATCATTCTCTACGCGAGCCACGCGCACTTCCGGCAGACCACCGTCGTGGGCGGATTCCTGCCCGACGGCGTCGGCGGGTTCACGGATCACAACCGCGGGCGCGTCGTGCTGCCGTTCGCGTCCGGCCTCGGCGAAACCGATCACGTGCTGGGACACGAGCTCGTCCACGCGTTCCAGCGGGATATGCTCAAGCGCGCCGGCCGCTCGCTCGGGCTGCTGCCGCTCTGGTTCGCCGAAGGGATGGCGGAATACCTGTCGGTCGGCGGCTTCGACACGAACACCGAGATGTGGCTGCGCGATGCCGTCCAGCACGATCGACTGCCGACGCTCCGGCAGCTCGGCTCGCCCAAATGGTTTCCGTATCGCTACGGGCAGGCGTTGTGGATCTACCTGAGCGGCCGGTTCGGCGAAGATCTCGCGGCGCGCGCGCTCGCCTCGCGCGCCAAGGGCGGCGGGGTCGGCGCGCTGACCGAGGTCACCGGCGTCGACGCCGACACGCTGACGCGCGGCTGGCACGCGTCGCTGAAGGAGATGTTCGGCCCCGCCGCGCCGGTCCGGAACGCCGCGGCCGACCGGCGCGACACGATCACCATCGGCGCCGGCAAAGGCGCCGGCCGTGTGAACATCGCGCCGGCGCTGAGTCCCGACGGCAAGCAGATCGTGTTCCTCTCCGAGCGCGACGGCTACTCGATCGACGTCTTCCTCGCCGATGCGGCGACCGGCGCCGTGATCAGAAAGCTGGTGAGCACGGCCGCGGATCCCCACTTCGACAGCCTGCAGTTCCTCGAGTCGGCCGGCGCATGGGATCAGGCGGGCCGGCGCTTCGCGCTCGCATCGATTCAAGGCGGTCATCCGGTGGTGACGATCCTCGACATGCCGGACGGCGCGGTGCGCCGCGAGCACACGTTCGAGGATCTCGATCAGATTTTCTCCCCGGCGTGGTCGCCGGACGGCACGCGCCTCGTGTTCTCGGCCATGGGCGGCGGGACGAGCGACCTGTACGAGCTCGATCTCGATCGCGGCGCGCTGCGCCGGCTCACCTCCGATGCGTACGCCGATCTGCAGCCCGCCTGGTCGCCCGACGGGAAGACGATCGCGTTCGTCAGCGATCGGTTCACGTCGGCGCTGCCGTCGCTGACCTTCGGCGAATACCGGCTGGGCGCGCTGGACGTCGAGACCGGCGAGGTGCGCGCGCTGCCGTTCATTCCTCACGTGAAGCACATCGATCCGCAGTGGGTTGGCGAGGCGCTGTATTTCATCGCCGACATCAACGACGTGAGCAACGTCTTCCGTCTCGACGTCGCGGACGGAGCCATCCACCAGATCACCGACGCGCGCGGCGGCGTGAGCGGGCTGACGGCGCTCAGCCCCGCGCTGTCGGTCTCGCGCGGCGGCCGTCTTGCGTTCAGCGAGTACACCGGTGGCGAGTACGAAGTTCGTGTGATCTCGATCGACGACCGGACGCCTTCCGCGAGCGGGGACACCGGGCTCACTGCCGCGAACACTGTCGAAGGCGCGATCCCTCGCCTGTCCGCGCTCGCGGAGAGCGCGTCCGTCGAGAAGCCGCTGGCTCCGCCGACGCCCGCGCCCGTGTTGACCTCGCTCGAGACGAAGCCGTATCGACGCAAGCTGTCGCTGAGCGGCCTCGGTCAGCCGTACCTGGCGGCCGGCGGCGGCATGCTCGGCGGATTCTTCCGCGCCGGCATGTCGTTCGCGCTCTCCGACCTGCTCGAAGAGCGGCAGCTGCAGACGGCGGTGCAGGTGGGCGGCAGCGCGAGCGACTTCGCCGTCCAGACCGTCTATGTGAACCGGCAATCGCGGTGGAATTGGGCCGTGGCCGGCGGACAAATCCCGATCGCCATTGGCGAATCGCGGCTGGTCTCGAGCGGTGAGACGCTGTCGCGCGAAACGATCGTCGCCCGCCAAATCCATCGGCAGATCTCCGGCGTGGCGATGTACCCGTTCAGCGCCGCGCGGCGGCTCGAGGTCAGCGCCGGCGCGCACGCCGTCGCCTTCAATCGCGACACGGCCACGCAGGTGTACTCCGTCTCGACTGGACGGATGGTCCGCGAACAGAAGGACCGGATGCCCGGCGGCGCGCCGGTGATGCTCCTCGAGAGCGCGGCGGCCCTCGTCTACGACACGTCGGTGTTCGGCACGACCGCGCCGGTCCTCGGTACGCGATACCGTCTCGAAGCGGCGCCCACGATGGGCGACCTGTCGTTCTTCACGCTGACTGCCGACTACCGCCGCTACGTGATGCCGATCCGACCCGTGAGTCTCGCGCTGCGTGTCCAACACGTCGGCCGCTACGGGACCGGCGCCGGCGATCCGCGGTTGCTCCCGCTCGTCTGGAACCTGCGCGATCTGGTCCGGGGCTACGATCCGCGCGCCGTCCTGACCTCCGCGCGCATGACGGTCGCGAACGCCGAGGTCCGCGTGCCGCTCGTCGGACCGTTCGGGCGCGTGTCGGCGTCGAGTGCGCTGCCGATCGATGCGCTTCTCTTCGCGGATGCCGGCGCGTTCGACGCGGCGTCACCCGCGCGCACGCTGCTTCGCAGCGTCGGCGCCGGCATACGCCTCAACGCCGGCGGGTTCATCTTCGAGATCGACGCCGTGCGCGCGCTCGATCCGAGACCGCAGGGGTGGACCCTCGCCGTCAATTTCCATCCAGGGTTCTGAAATCGGCCTCGAAAAGTTTTCCATTGACTCTCCGTCGGCTTCGCGACGATAAATAGCTTCGTGATCGTCATCCGCCGCTGCGAGTGCTCGTGTTGTCGGGCCGGAGATGCCTCCGGCCTGAGTCGCGCTCGGTTTCGGCGGATCGTGCAGACGTAAGACGTTCAGACGACCCGAACCCAGCGGATCCCAGGCCCGGCAGGCACACGCCTTCCGGGCCTTTTTGTTTCAGGCAGGCTTATGAAAACGAATGTGGCTGGATTCATCGTGGCGGCGCTCGTCGCGTTGATGGCGCTCCCCGCGTCCGCTCGCGCGCAGTCGCTCAACGGACTCTGGGATGCGACCGTCATCGTCAACAGCGTGGAGATTCCGTTCCGCCTGGAGCTCTCCTCGACGGGAACGGGCGCGAAGGGCTCGTTCTTCAACGGCGACGAGAAGCTGACGTCGACCACCGGCAGCTTCGAGCACGGCGCGCTGGTGCTCAGCTTCGACGAGTACGAGACGAAGCTCGAGGCCACGCTGAAGGACGGCCGGCTCGAAGGCCAGTACTCGCGCGGCACGCGCGGCGCGCCGTACCCGTTCCAGGCGAAGCGGTTCGCGCCGGTGAAGGTCGACGCCGCCAACGTGCCGTCGATTGCCGGGCTGTGGAACGTGCAGGTGCAGAGCTCGAAGGGAGAATCGGCGTGGCAGTTGATCGTGCGTCAGTCGGGCGGTGAAGTCTCGGCCGCGATTCTGCGCGTCGACGGCGACACCGGGACGCTGACCGGCACGTTCGCCGATGGCAGGTTCGTCCTCAGTCATTTCTCGGGCGCGCGTCCGCTGCGCGTGGAGCTGACGCCGCAGGCCGACGGCACGCTCGCGGTGGTGCAGAACAAGGACAACCCGCTGACGGCGATCCGCTCGGAAATCGCGCGCGCCAAAGGGCTGCCCGAGCCGAGCGATCCCTCGCGCTTCACGACGATGAGGGATCCGACCGAGCCGCTCCGTTTCAGCTTCCCGGATCTCGCCGGCAAGACCGTGTCGAACACCGACGATCGATTCCGCGGCAAGGTCGTCATCGTCAGCATCTCCGGGAGCTGGTGCCCGAACTGCCACGACGAGGCGCCGTTCCTCGTCGAGCTGTATCGCAAGTACCGTGGCCGCGGGCTGGAGATCGTCAGCCTCTCGTTCGAAGAAGCGGCGCAGCTCAAGAATCCGACGCGCCTGCGCGCGTTCAACAAGCGCTACGGGATCGAGTACACGGTGCTTCTGCCAGGCGAGCCGCGGGAGCTGGCCGACAAACTGCCGCAAGCGGTGAACCTCAATTCGTTTCCGACGACGTTCTATCTCGGACGAGACGGGCGCGTCCGCGGCGTCCACGCCGGATTCCCCGGCAAGGCGAGCGGGAAGTTCCATCAGGACACGAAAGACGAGGTCACGGCAGACGTGGAGCGGTTGCTCAACGAGCGCGTGCCCACGTCGCAGCGGTAGCTCGCGTTATAGTAGGCCGCGCATGAAGCTCATTCGCTTCGGCGAGGCCGGGCGCGAACGGCCAGGCGTTCAACTTCCGGACGGCGCGCGCATCGACGCATCGCAATTCGGCGCCGACTACGACGAGACGTTCTTTGGCGACGACGGTGTCGAGCGGCTGCGCGGGTGGTGCGAGCGGGAAGCGGCTCGCGCGCCGCGCGTGCCGCCGGCGATGCGCCTCGGCCCGCCGATCGGCCGTCCCAGCAAAATCATCTGCATCGGCTTGAACTACCGGGATCACGCCGCTGAAAGCGGCGCGGATATCCCCAAAGAGCCGGTCATCTTCTTCAAAGCGAGCTCGTCGATCGTCGGGCCGGACGATCCGCTCGTCATCCCGCGAAACAGCCGGAAGGTCGATTGGGAAGTGGAGCTCGCCCTGGTGATCGGGAAACGAGCGAAGTACGTCACGCGTGACGAGGCGCCGCGCCACATCGCCGGTTACCTGCTGCACAACGATTACTCGGAGCGCGAGTTCCAGCTCGAGCGAGGCGGGCAATGGGTGAAAGGCAAGAGCGCCGACACCTTCGCGCCGCTCGGGCCGTTTCTGGCGACGCCCGACGAGATTCCGAATCCCTCCGCGCTCGACATGTGGCTGACCGTCAACGGCGAGGTGCGGCAGAAGAGCTCCACGGCCAACATGATTTTCGACGTCGCCGAGGTCGTGAGCTACGTCAGTCAGTTCATGACGCTGCTGCCTGGCGACGTCATCAGCACGGGCACGCCATCCGGCGTCGCGCTCGGCATGAAACCGTCGCCGGTGTATCTGAAGCCCGGCGACCTCGTGGCGCTCGGCATCGACCGGCTCGGCGAATCGCGCCAGCGCGTGGTGGCGAGCGACTCGTGATCGATCCGGCGAGCGCCATCGGCGACGTGCATCTCACGATTTCCAATCTCGATCGATCGGTACGCTTCTACGAAGCGCATCTCGGGTTCGTGACACACCGTCGAGACGCGCGAAATGCGTGGCTTGGCGCAGGCGGATCGGATCTGCTGGTGCTGTCCCAGTGCGAGACCGCGCCGCGCGTTCGCGGCACGACGGGGCTGTACCACTTCGCCGTGCTCGTGCCGTCGCGGCGCGACCTCGGCCGCGCGCTTCGACGGATGATCGAGACCGATACGGTGCTGCAGGGCGTGGCCGATCACGGCGTGAGTGAAGCGCTGTACCTCGCCGATCCGGACGGCAACGGCATCGAGATCTATCGCGATCGCCCGCGTCCAGAGTGGCCGTTCGTCGACGGCCGGCTGCAGATGGGCGCCGACCCGCTCGATCTCGACGCGATTCTCGCCGAGGACGACGGCCGCGACGGCCACGGGCTCGCCTCGGGGACGGTCATCGGCCACGTGCACCTGCACGTCTCGCGGCTGGCGGATGCCGAGCGGTTCTATGTGGACGTGCTCGGATTCGAGTTGATGCAGCGCTACGGCCCGAGCGCGCTGTTCGTGTCGGCCGGCGGCTACCACCATCACATCGGCTTGAATACGTGGGCCGGCGTCGGCGCGCCGCCGCCGCCGTCCGGCGCGATCGGCCTGCGCCATTTCGTCGTGAAGATGCCGGGCGACGCCGCACGCGCCGCGGTCGAATACCGCGTCCGCGCGGCCGGCATTCCGATCGAACCCGCATCGGAAGGCCTCGTCGTCCGCGATCCCGCCGGGAACGCGATTCTCCTGAAGGCATGATCCGACTCGAACGCCAGGCGCGAAGCGCGCAAAGGCAAGAGTCTTTGCGGCCTTAGTGGCCTTTGCGTTCTTCCTGTGCACGAGTCGACATTCCGGCAGCGGCAAGCGCGGTAGGATGTCGGGCTCGAAGGAGTAACGATGCCGACCGGTCCTGCGTGCAATTTGCGGCGGACGCCCACGAGCCTCGACTTCGACTTCGAGGGCTCGCCGGGCCGGGTGACCCTCGAGGTCGAAGGAACCGTCGGCACGGTCGCCATCATCGCCGCCAAGTACGACGGCGAAGCGATCGCGCCGCTGCCGGCGACCGAGATGACGTTCACGATCGTGCCGGGCATCAGTCATCTCTCCGTGGTGTACGCGTTCAGCGATACGGCGAACGGCAAAGGCGAGCTGAAGGAAAAGTGCGTCGGCCGCATACGGCTCATCGACGTCCGCGCCGGCGAACCCGCCGTGCTCTATCGGATTCGCGCAAAGGTGACGACGTGATGATGCGCAGCGTGTGCTTCCTGTTCCTGGCGTTCGCGTGGCCGGCGGCCGCATTCGCCGGACAGCCGCCGACGCCGCCCGCGGCGGTCTCTCCCGCCTGTGTCGCGCTGGTCGAACTGGTCCGTCAGGCGAAGACGCCGCCGGAGCGGCAGGAACGCGCGACAGAGCTGGTGACCATGAATCTGCACCCGCGCTGCTTCGCCGAAATCGTGCTGAGAGGCGCGACGCAGCGCGACGCGTTCGTCCGGTTCCTGAGGGTGCTGGAAGCGCGGCGCACCGACAAGCAGGCGGGTTCGGCGCCGGGCACGGGCGGGTCGACGAGCATCGTCGGCACCGGCATCAGCGCGAAGATCCTGTCGCTTGCCGCGGAATACGGCGCGCCGATGACGACCGTGAACAAACAGGTGGCGACGGTTCAAGGCAGCCTGGACGGCGTGCCCGCGATGCTCGTGCGCCAGCGGCTGCTGCCGTACTGTCCGACGCGCGCCACCAGCCCCGACTGCGTCAATCACCGCGTATTCGATGCGCTGCGCCGCGTGTCGTACAGCTTCTCGTTCGACATGAGCGCCGTGTCGCAGCAGGTGGCCGGCACGGCCAGCGGACCGCCGGACGGCACGGCGCAGCCGGTCACCTTCCGTGAGATCGGACGCTCGCTGACGGGCGGGAGCGTCCGCGTGGCGCTGGTGAACAGCCGCGATGCGACGTCGCCGGCGTTCCAGGCGGCATGGCTCGAGGCGGTGAAAAAGGAATCGAGCGCGACACTGCTGGGCGAGGCGGCGGGTACGCTCCTGATGGCGCTCGAAGCGCTGATCAAACCGATGCTCGGCGATCCGGACTACCGCCGCTGGCAGGAGGAGACGATCGCGGCGCTCGTGCGCGCGAACGCCGGCGAGCTCGACGCGGTCTGGATCGATCGCGAACGGACGCTGGCGGCCGCCGTGGAGCGCGTGGACCCGTCGCTCCTCGAGCGGGCCGCGGAGTTCTCGCGCGCCTCCGACGTGTATCGATTCGAGCAGGACGAGCTCGTGCGCGCCGTCGCCGAGAAACCGGTGCTGGCGGTCGAAGAGCAGTACAGCCGCCCGAACGGACAGCCGTCGACATGGACGACGCGCATGATGTTCGACAAGGGCTTCGGGGATCGGTGGTCGATCACCGCGAACGGCGCCGTCGAAGTCTACGGCGAGGAGCCACCCGCTGAAATTCCCGGCGTGAAGCGCGTCCGCGACGCGCAGGTCGGTGTTGCGCTGCAGCGCGATCTCGGCAAGGTGCCGCTCATCGGCGCCGCCGCGCTGAGCGGCGCGTACTACTTCCAGTATCAGAACGGTCCCGCAATCCTCACCGTCACGCCCGGCGCGCCGATCCCGGGTCTGACGTTCACCGGTCTGCCAAGCTCAGCCGAGTTCGTGTTCGCGGAAAAGGGCAACCTGCACGTCGCCCAACTCCGCCTCGTCCTCGGCCTCGGGTCGTCCAGCGCGCGCGTTCCGATTGCCGTCAGCTACTCGAATCGCACCGAGCTCGTTGCGAAGCGCGTCCTGCGCGCGCAGTTCGGCGTCAGCTACGACTTCGACTCGCTCTTCGCCCGATAACGAAACCGTTCGATTCGACGCGCGAGTCGCTCACCAACACCACGGTCGCACCGCCGCTCGCACTGACGAAATTGTTGTCGCTCGCAGAGACGAAATTGAAATCGCACCGGCCGGACGCAATCCGCGGCGAATCGATCTATAGTCCGGGCAGGTGCGGTTCTCACTTTTTCTCACTTCGGCACTGACGCTCGCCGCGGCGATGCTCGCCGCGCCGCGCGCGCAGACGCCTTCCTTCGATCTGATCATCCGCAACGGCCGCATCGTCGACGGAACGGGCAGTCCCTGGTACCGCGCTGACGTCGCGATTCGCGGCGACGCCATCGCGCGCATCGCCCCGCGGATCGACACGCCGGCGGCGCGTGTTGTCGATGCCGCCGGGAAAGTCGTTTCGCCCGGCTTCATCGATCTCCATACGCACGCGCGCCGCGGCATCTTCGACGTGCCGACCGCGGACAACTACGTGCGGCAGGGTGTGACGACGATCTTCGAGGGACCGGACGGCGGGTCGCCGATTCCGCTGCGGCCGTTTCTCGAT
>Ga0114129_10007107_pt1 | contig 15932 bp, 12 predicted proteins | sample RhiMetdeltSRZDD1_FD_80071 | JGI IMG/M metagenome (GOLD analysis project Ga0114129, IMG submission 80071) | Populus rhizosphere microbial communities from Tennessee, USA - Rhizosphere MetaG P. deltoides SRZDD1 (version 2) (version 2) | ecosystem: Host-associated > Plants > Roots > Rhizosphere >... | reverse complement strand
CTCCTCTCCCTCGAGCGTGCTGGGGCGCGACACCCCGACCTGAACATGCGCAATGTGCTCATCCTGGTCCGGGACGGTGCACCCGCGCGGGCGCTCGTTCTGGACGTCGATCGAGTCGTGTTCGGCGAGCGGGGTGACGCCGGGACAGGAGCGGCCAACGTTAGGCGGCTCCTGCGGTCCGCACGCAAGCTTCGGTCGACGGGGCAGATAACCATCACCGACGAGGAGCTCTCGCGTCTCGCGGCCGCTGCGGGGCACCGCGAGTGACCGCCCCCGCACCGGCGCTGGACCGGATCTGCATCGTCATGATGAGCGCGGTCGGCGACGCGGTTCACGTGTTGCCTGTCATCACTGCGCTCAAGCGACAGCACCCCGGTTGCCACATCACCTGGGTCCTGCAACCGGGGCCAGCGACGCTCGTTCGGGGGCACCCCGCGGTCGATGACATCGTCTTGTTCGACCGGTCGAAAGGCATGCAGGCATTCCTGGACATTCGCCGGGAGCTCGCCGCGCGGCGCTTCGACGTCGTCATCAACCTTCAGGTCTATTTCAAGGCAGGTATCGTCACGAGCTTCACGCGGGCCCCGATCAAGCTCGGGTTCGACCGTGCGCGGGCCAGAGACATGAACTGGCTGTTCACGAACCGGAAGATTCCGCCGCACGCCGAGGGACAGCACGTTCAGGATCAGTACTTCGAGTTCCTTACCGCGCTCGGCGTGCCGTTCGAGCCGGTGACATGGAATCTGGGGCCGTGGCCGCAGGAGCGCGGGTGGCAACAGGAGTTCTACTCGCCCATACACAAGCCGGTAGCGGCCATCGTTGTGGCAACCAGCAAGCCGCAGAAGGACTGGCTTCCGGAGCGCTGGGCTGAAGTCGTCGACCGGCTCACGGAGGAGCACGACCTGCAGCCCGTGCTGGTCGGCGGGCGCTCGCCCCGCGAGCTGCATGCGGAGTCAGTGATCATGGAGCGGGCGCGCCATCGGCCGATTTCCGCGTTAGGTAGCGGGCTCCGCAACCTTGTGGGGATCCTGGACGGCTCTTCGCTGGTGCTCGCCCCGGATACTGGACCGCTTCACATGGCAGTCGCCCTGGAGCGGCCCGTCATCAGCCTCATCGGGTATACCAACCCCAAACGCACCGGTCCGTACCGGCGCTATCACGACCTCATCGTCGACGCGTACGGCGATCCGGGCGAGAACTATCCGTTGTCGATGGAGACGCGACTCGATCGAATGCCGCGCATCACGGTTGCGGACGTCATGGCGAAGATCGCGGTGTGGCGGGATCGATACGCGAATCGAGGTGCCGCGCGATGATCTCCCCGAAGCGATACTCGACGCCGACACGTTCCATCAAGCGAACCATGAGACCGAGCGCGAGGCCCATCACCGCGAAGTAGTCGCCGTCGATTCGCGACACGATCGTCGCGCCGAAGCCCTGAATTCCGTAGGCGCCGGCCTTGTCCATCGGCTCCCGGGTCGCGATGTACCTCGTGATGTCCGCGTCTGACAGCTCGCGGAACGTCACGTCCACCGATTCCACGTCCGACACGACCGCGCCGTCTCGCGCGACCGCGACCGCGGTGAGCACCACGTGCTGGCGCGCGGAGAGCCGGCGAAGCATGGCGACTGCCTCGGCGTCGTCTCGCGGCTTGCCGAGGATCGCGCCGTCCACGACCACGATGGTGTCGGCGGCAATGACGACCGCGTTAGGCTCCCGCTCGGCGACCAGGGCAGCCTTCCCGCGCGCGAGGCGCTCGGCGTGAGGGCGCGGCGCTTCGTCGGCGAACGGAGTCTCGTCGATGTCCGCCGGCGACACGGCGTGCGGGATACCAATCAGCGTCAGGAGCTCGCGCCGCCTCGGGGACGACGACGCCAGCACGACACGAGGAGTCATCGCTCGAGCCAGAGCGTCACGGGTCCGTCGTTGACGAGCTCCACGTCCATCATTGCCCCGAACTCTCCGGTCTCCACGTGAAATCCCGCGTCGCGAAGGTTTTTTATGAATCGGTCGTAGAGCGGGATGGCGACTTCCGGCCGTGCGGCGTCGATGAAGCTCGGCCGCCTGCCTTTGCGTGCGTCACCGTACAGCGTGAACTGCGAGACCACGAGGAGTGCCCCGCCGACATCGTCGAGCGCGAGATTCATCTTGTCCTCCGCATCGGCGAAGAGGCGCAGCCCGGCGACCTTCTCGGCCATCCAGCCCACGTGCTCATCCGTATCGGTCGTGGTGAACCCGACGAGCAGCACGTATCCGCGTCCGATCCGGCCGGTCAAGCGGGGCTCAGCACCGGTCGTGCGCGTGCGAACTTCGGCGCGACTGACTCGTTGAAGCAACACTCGCATGCGACAATTTGCTCGGGGTGGGCGTCCGTCTCTCGGTCTCGCGCCGCGCTCGGCCTCGCAACTCGCGAGCAACGACGGCCCGAATACTGCCTTTGACCCGGGCGCCTCGCCATGTCGGCCAGGTTGTTGCACCTTGGTGTCCGTTTCTCACAGGACTGAGCCGCGAACCCTATGGCGCACGCCGGCGAGTGGCTTGACGCGAAAAATGATGCCGGCGCAGTGAGCGAAGCAGAGCACCTGTCCGACTCCGCCGCCGACGATTCTCTGCGCGCCATCTCGCCCACCACGGTGGAAACGAGAGGTTCCAGCGCGTCCCTGCTCTCCTCGGGCGAGCTGGCGCGGCTCATCGTCCGTGGGGGCGCGCGGTCGCTGTTCATCTCGGTGGCTGGCGCGGCACTCTCCCTCGGTGTCCATCTCACGCTCGCCCGGATACTCGGAGCCGTCGAATACGGGCAGTACGTGTTTGCGCTCGCGTGGATGAACGTCCTGCTCCTCGTGGCAAAGTTCGACCTGGACACGGCCTCGGTGCGGTTCGTTGGCGCTTACGCGGCAACGGAGCAGTGGTCGTTCCTGCGCGGATTTCTCCGCCGCAGCGGCGAGATTGTCGGTGGGCTTTCGATTGCGATGGGGGCCCTTAGCGCCCTGGTGGCGCTTTCCCTAATGGATCGCATTGGCCGGGGGACGGCGCTCAGTTTCGTCGCCGCGAGCCTCCTGCTGCCGGTCACGGCGATGGGGCAACTCAAGGCCAGCGCGATGCAGGGGCTCAAGCTGGTGGCGCGCGCGCAGGCCCCCAGCCTGGTAGTACGCCCGATCGTGTTCGTGCTCGGCGTGCTGGCCGTTCGCTACGCATTCGATCGGTCGGTAACGGCTACCGTCGCAATCCTTCTGCAGCTCGGTGCAACAACCGTCGCTCTGATCCTGACCATTCGCTTCCTGCAGGTCGTGTTGCCCGAGCCTGTGCGACACGCCCGCGAAGCGTTCGATACGCGCTACTGGCTCAAGACCGCCGCTGGTCTCCTGGTGATTTCAGGCGGGCAAATCATCCTTTCGACCAACTCGGACGTGCTCGTGGTCGGGAGCCTGCTTGGCGCCGAGTCGGCCGGTCGCTACGGCGCGGCGAGCCAGCTTGCCGCCGCAGTGAGCTTCGGCGTATCGGCGGTCTCGTTCATCGCGCTGCCGGTGGTGGCCGACCTCTATGCGAAGCAGGCGTTCGTCAAGCTGCAGGGCCTCATCAGCCACGTCGCGCGCCTCGGGCTCGCGCTGGCTGTGCCCGTGCTGATCGTCCTCATCGTTGCGGCGAAGCCAGTGCTCAGCGCGTTCGGTCCGTCATTCGCCGACGCCTCCGGGTTGCTGATCCTGCTGGGCTTCGATCAGCTGATCGGCGCCATTTTCGGGATTGCCGGCTTCCTGCTCGTAATGACCGGTCACCAGGTGATGGCGGCTCGCGTGATTATTGGGTGTGCAGTGCTGAATCTGGCCCTCACGTTCACGCTCACGCCGCTCCTGGGCCTCATGGGCGCTGGCCTGGCCACGACGTTCACCACGCTCGTGCGGAGCTACCTGCTCGTGAAGCACATGCGTCGCGCGCTCGGACTGAGCCTCGCACCGTGGTACGTCCCGGCGTCGGACCCGCCGCCCGAGCCGACCGACGCTGCCTAACGCGCGCGCCTACTCCACCGTCACCGACTTTGCCAGGTTGCGGGGCTGGTCGACGTTCGAGCCGCGCTTCACGGCGATGTAGTACGCGAGCAGCTGGAGCGGCACGGCGGCGAGCACCGGCGTCAGCATATCCACCGTCTCGGGGATGCGGAACTCGTAGTCGAGCTTACCGACGAGCGCCGGCTCGTCGCGGCTGGTGATGGCGATCACGCGCCCTTTCCGCGCCTTCACCTCCGCGATGTTCGAGGTCACCTTGTCGAACACCGAATCGTGCGGCGCGATGAACACGACGGGCATCATCTCGTCGATCAGGGCGATCGGCCCGTGCTTCATCTCCGCGGCCGGGTACCCCTCGGCGTGGATGTAGCTGATCTCCTTCAGCTTGAGCGCGCCCTCCAGGGCGGCCGGGAAGTTGTACCCACGCCCGAGGTACAGGAAGTTCGAGGCGCGTTTGAACTCCTCCGCGAGTTCCTCGATTTCGGCCGCGCGGTCGAGGATCTCGTTGACCTGGGCCGGCACCTCGTGCATGGCCTCGATGATCTCGCGGCCACGGAGGATCGACATGTCGCGCAGCCGCCCGAGCTTGAGCGTGAACAGGAGCAGCGCGATCACCTGGCTCGTGAACGCCTTCGTGGACGCGACACCGATCTCCGGCCCGGCGTGAAGGTAGATGCCGCCATCGGCCTCCCGCGCGATCGTGGACCCGACGACGTTCACGATGCCTAACGTCCGCGCACCGCGCCGCTTCGCTTCTCGCATGGCGGCGAGCGTATCGGCCGTCTCACCGGACTGCGAGATCACGATGCAGAGCGTGCGCTCGTTGACGATCGGGTTGCGGTAGCGGAACTCCGACGCGTACTCGACTTCGACGGGAACTCGAGTGAGCTCTTCGATCATGTGCTCGCCGATGAGCGCGGAGTGCCAGCTCGTGCCGCACGCCGTGATGACGATGTTGTCCAGCGCCAGCAGCTCGTCGTCGGTCAGGTTGAGCCCGCCGAGCTTGGAGGTGCCCTCCTCCCGCAGGAGACGGCCCCGCATCGCGTTCTCGATCGTGGTCGGCTGCTCGAAGATCTCCTTGAGCATGAAGTGCGCGAAGCCGCCACGCTCGATCTGCGCCACGTCCCAGTCGATCTTGTTGACCTTTTTTTGCTGCTCGGTGGCGTTCAGGTCGATGATCCGGTACCCGTTAGGCTCGAGCACCGCAAGGTCGCCGTCATCCAGGTAAACGACCTCGCGTGTATGCGCCAGGATGGCCGAGGCATCGCTGGCGACGAAGTATTCGTTGTCCCCGAGCCCGACGAGCAGCGGGCTGCCCTTTCGCGCCGCGACGATCTTTCTCGGGTCCTCGCTCGAGATGACAGCGATCCCGTACGTGCCCTCGACCTTGAGCAGGGCCTGAATCACCGCTTCCTCGAGGTTGCCGTCGTAGAGCTCCTCGATCAGGTGGGCGACGACTTCGGTGTCGGTCTCCGAGGAGAACTCGTGGCCTCGCTCCTCGAGCATCTGGCGCAGTGCCGTCGCGTTCTCGATGATCCCGTTATGCACCACGGCGATCTGGCCCTTGCAGCAGACGTGCGGATGCGCGTTGCCCTCGGTCGGCGCCCCATGCGTGGCCCATCGCGTGTGCGCGATGCCGATCGATCCGTGGACGGGCTGCGCCGTCACCACATTCTCGAGCTTCGAGATCTTGCCGGCGACCTTGCGTGTCTCGACGCCCTTCCCGTTCATGATCGCGACGCCCGCCGAGTCGTAGCCGCGATACTCCAGCCGCTTCAGCCCATCGATGAGCAGCGGGGTTGCGACGCGCGTTCCGATGTATCCGACAATTCCGCACATGGTACGTTGAGCTAGAGTGACTCAGCCGGCGAGCGCGTCGAGCGGCTGGCGCGAGCGCGCCACGAGTGCGCGCGCGGCGTCGATCGATGGTGCCTCGGCAATGACACGAACGATTGGTTCAGTACCGGAAGGCCGGATGTGAACCCAGCTATCCGGCCATGACAGTCTCAGTCCATCCTGCGTATCGACCTGCGCGTCCGAAAAGCTCGAGCGTAACGCATCATACACCGCATCCAGCGCCACGGGCGGCCGGTCGAGCTTGTCTTTCACGATCGCGTAGCGTGGATAGCCAGAGACGATTTGGGACAGAGATTCTTCACCTTCCGACAGCAACTGCAGCACCAGCGCCGCCGCCAACGGCGCGTCACGGCCCAGATGAAGCTCGGGGAGGATGACGCCGCCGTTCCCTTCTCCACCCACGACCGCGCGCTCGTCCCGCATCCGGATCGCGACGTTTACCTCACCAACCGGCGCGCGGATCACGCGGCTGCCAGCTCGAGCAGCGACGTCGTCCACGATCCGGCTGGTCGACAGGTTGGTGACAACCGTCCCCGGCCGTTGACTGAGCACGACTCGGGCCGCCAGGGCGAGCGTATAGTCCTCGCCGATCGCCTTGGCGTCATTACCGACAATGGCGAGCCGATCGACGTCGGGATCGACGGCAAATCCTACATCGGCTCCGACACGTGACACGAGCTCTTCCAGCTCACCGAGATTCTCGGCGACCGGTTCCGGCGGACGTGGGAATCGACCGTCCGGTTCGAGGTTGATCACCGTGACGTGACAGCCCAATCGCTCGAGGAGCGCCGGCATGATGACTGCGCCCGCCCCGCGGCAGCAGTCGAGCGCGACGCGGAGCTTTCTGGCACGAATGCGCGCGGTATCGATGACCGGAAGCGCCAGGACCGCCTCTATGTGCCGTGCTGGCGCCTCGTCGTCGGCTTCGACCACCCCCAGCCGCTCCCACGTCGCCCGGGCGAATGGCTGGCCGACCAGCGCTCGCATGGCAGTTCCTTCTGCCGCGTCGAGAAAGAGCCCGGTCGACCCGACGAACTTGAGAGCGTTCCACTCGATGGGATTGTGGCTCGCGGAGATCATGAGCCCTCCCGCCGCGTGGTGATGTTCTACCGCCAGCTGACAGGTCGGCGTCGTCGTGAGGCCCAGATCGATCACACGCACGCCCACCGATTGGAGCGCAGCCACAACGGATCGGTGGAACATCGGCCCCGAGACTCGACTGTCCCGGCCAACTACAACCGGTTTACTCGAATCCGACGCGGCAGCCCACGCGCCGAACGCGGCGGCATAGCTCGTCACCACCTCCGGTGTCAATCCGCTGCCGACGCGGCCGCGGATTCCGGAAACGCTGACCATCAAGCCTTCTGGCCCCATTCGCCCTCCGAAGCGGTCCCGCAAAGCTAGTGGGCACGGTGGGTCGAGCAAGCGTCGCGAACCGTCGTGAGCTGTGTCACATCGACATAACGAGATGACACTGAGCCCACCATCGCGCCAATGGCCAACGACCAGTCGAGCGAGCCTCGCACCTCGTCGAGGGTGACCGTCCTCACGGCGTCCTCGTCTCCTTCGGGCAGCCGGAGATGGTAGCTGGCGGCCGAGAACCTCGCGCTACATCGGAGGACTTTCCTGACTTCGTCGCTCGGAGCGCGCGCGTCGCGACTCCCGTTTCGCTGGAAAATGGCGGGGGTCAGCGCCGCCGCGGTATTGCTCACGCTCATCGTCGTGCTGGTGCCGGTCTACCAGCGTTCGCGAGACAACCTCGCCAACGTGCATGGGGAGCGGCTCGCAGCCATCGCGCGGAGCACGAGTGTCGCAATCTCGGCGGATTCCCTGGACGTCATCGCGCGCCCGGGCGGCCAGAATACCGAAGCGTTCGTGGCAACGCGAGCGGCCCTGAAGCGGTTGTGGGCAGTCAATGGCGGCGACGTGAGTGAGCTGGCGAACGGCATCGCGGTCGTTCGACGCATGGCGAGCGGCTACCGCTATCTCGCGCATTCGTCGTGGAACGCCGGCCAGCCGCAATACACCACGACGTGGACGCCGCCGGATTCCCTTCTGGACGCACTCGATGCCGGCGAGGGCGGTGTGAGCCCGCTCGTTCGCGATGAAGCCGGCGAGCTCCTGACCGCGGCGGCGCCGGTCAAGCGGCCGGACGGCTCGGTCGCCGGCTACGTGATCACGACGATGCGCGCCGACGCCTTTCTCGCCGAGATTCGCGCGACGCTCATTCGGTTCACGATCTATCCGCTGCTCGCGTTCCTGGTGCCGGTCGCGTTGTCGTACTGGGCGGCGGCGCGCCTAACGCGTGGCATCGACGCCGTGGCCGCTCATGCCGACGGCGTCGCGGGCGGCGGGCTTCGCCGCGAGCTTGGATTCACGTCGGGCGACGAGGTCGGCCGTCTGGCCGACGCGGTCCGGCGAATGACGTCGAGCCTGCGCTCTCTCTTGCGCGACATCGACGGCGGCGCCGGCGAAGTTGCGGCAACGGCCGAACAGCTCGCGTCCGGCGCGCAGCAGATGAGCGCGAGCACGCAACAAGTGGCTGGCGCCGCGCATTCGATCGCGGACTCCGTCGGCACGCAGACCCGCGGGATCAGCAAGCTCGCGGCCGGCTCGTCACGGCTCGCCGAGCGCGCGTCGCGCGTTGCCGACCATGCCCGGAGCGCGCAGCGCGCGGGCGACTCGGTCGTGGCATCTGCGCGGCGCGGCGCACAGTCCGCCGCCGAGGCGCTCGAGAGTATGTCGTCCATTAGCGCCGTGACGAACGAGGCGGTACCTGTGGTCGCGGAGCTCGGGGAGAAATCCCAGCGGATCGGAAAGGTCACCGACACCATCGGGGCGATCGCGCGCCAGACGAACCTCCTCGCGCTCAACGCGGCGATCGAAGCCGCCCGCGCGGGCGACCACGGCAAGGGCTTCGCCGTCGTGGCCGACGAAGTGCGGAAGCTGGCCGGGGAAAGCGCCCGCGCGCTCAACACGATCCGCAAGCTCGCCGCGGAGATGCGAAGCGCGTCGTTGCGCACGGCGGAGCGGATCTCGCTCGTGAGCGATCGCGTGTCGAACGGTGAGTCGGTGATCCGCACGTCGGCGGCTTCGCTCACGCGCATCTCCACGGAGATCGAGAGCAGTCGCGACGCGATCGCGCTCATCGTCGATGCGAGCGACGCGCAGCGCGAAGAGGCCGACGCCCTCGCCCGCGAGATCGAGGCGATCTCCGCTGTCGCCGACCAGAACGCGGCGACGTCGCAGGAGGTGAGCGCCGTGGTCGAGCAGCAGACCGCTTCCATGGCGCACGTCTCCGAGTCGAGCCAACATCTCGCCGAGATCGCGAACCGGCTCAAGGGTGCGATGACGCGCTTCGAGCTTTAAGCTTCCGGGCCGTGAGCGACCCTCTCGGCCTTCTTCCAATCGCGATCGCCGCCGGCGGCGGATGGGTCGACGACTTCGAAGCCCAGCAGCTCGTCGCGGCCGGCTTGACGCTGCTTCAGCGCAGTGCCCCGCTCGTGCGTGCGCTGAGTGGGCGGCGATCTGCCGTCCTGCTGCCCACGTCACCCGCGTTTTTCACCGCGCTCGCCGCGTCCGAAGGGCGCGGCGCGGTGCTCATCAACCCGCTCGCGTCACGAGTGGAGGTGGCGTACCAGATCGCCGACGCGAACGTCGGCGCCGTGTTCACGACGATGGAGCTCGCCGGCCACCTTCCTGAGCAGGTGGCTCGCGTCCTGCTCGACGACGCGCCGAAGTCAGCCCGGGTCATCGTTGGGGACACGAGTCGTGAGATCGATCTCGGGTCACATCTGGGCCTAACGCTCGAGGGCTCGATAGACGCGCGGCCCTCTCACGAGGAAGCAGCCATCGTCTACACCTCGGCGCTCGCCGGGACTCCACTCGGTGCGATCCTCACGCACGCGAACTTGCTGTCGAACGCACGTGCGACGGTCCAGGCGGCCCAAATGGACCGCGACGTTACGGCGCTCGCGGTGCTTCCGTTCGCGCATCTGTTCGGGCTCGTTGTCTCGGGTGTCGCGCCACTGCTCGCAGGCGGGCGCGTGATGACGATGGCGAGGTTCAACCCGGCACGGGTCGTCGATCTGCTGGAGGCAGGCGGCATTTCGGAGCTCGTTGCCGTTCCGTCGGTGTTCGCGACGATCATGGCGCTTGCCGAGCGGCGCGGGACGCCACTCGCCGCGTCAGACCTGCGCTTGTGCATCTGCGGCGGCGCCCCACTCGCTGTGGAGCTGCAGGACAAATGGTTCGAGCTGACGGGCGTGGAGCTACGACAGGGCTATGGCCTCACCGAAGCCGGCCCGGTGTGTCTGTTCAACCGCGTCGACGTGCCGAACAGGCGCGGCACACTCGGCGTTTCCTTCCCCCGCGTTGACGTATCGATCCGCGCTGAACGGTCGGACACCGAAGCGGCCGTCGGCGAGGCGGGCGAGATCTGCGTCGCGGGGCCTAACGTGTTCACCGGCTACGTCCATGCGCACGAATATCGCGAAACGCCGGACGAACCGTGGGCTGCTGGGCTGCGGCGCGACGGCGCCTGGCTACGCACCGGAGACCGGGGGGTGCGAAACGCCGACGGCACCACCTCGTTCCGTGGCGTCATCAAGCCCATGTTCACGCGCAACGGCTTTAACATTTATCCGCGTGAAATCGAGCGAGTCGTCGGCGAGATGCACGGGGTTCGCACGGTCACGGTGCACCCGATCCCGAATGCCTCGTGCGAGAACGACATTGCCATCGACGTGCGCGGTGACGTCGACGCGGCCGATGTGAAGCGCTGGTGCGACGAGCGCCTCTCGGTCTACAAGCGGCCAACATCCGTCACCATCGCGCCTAACGCGCCACCGGGAGCAGCCTAGCGAGCGAGCGCCCCACCCGCCGAGATCTCGATCACACCGGTATCGAACGCGTCGCAGAACGCGCTCACGCACACCGGATCGAACTGCGCACCGCTGCAACGCCGCAACTCTGTTAGCGTGTCCTCCACCGGCACACCTGGGCGATACGGCCGCACACTCGTCATCGCGTCGAACGTGTCGGCGACGGCGGCGATCCGGGCTTCGACCGGGATGGCGTCGCCGACGAGCCGGTCCGGAACGCCACTGCCGTCGTATCGCTCGTGATGCCATCGCACGATGTTGAGCGACATCGGCACATCCTGGAGCAACGGCGACAGGATGCGCCAGCCGACCGTAGGATGCGTCATGATGTGCTGGTACTCTTCCGGACTCAGTGGCCCCGGCTTGTTCAGCACCGCCTCGCGCACGCCGATCTTTCCGATGTCGTGCACGCGACCGCCGATCTCGATCTGCTGGATGGCCTCTGGAGTCAATCCGATGATCCGCCCGATTGCCGCGGAGTAGCGGCTGACGCGCAGCGAGTGCCCGTGCGTGTACGGGTCCTTCACTTCGAGCGCGTCCGCCAGCGACTGGATGCTCGCGAGGAACAACGACTCCAGCCGGCGGCTCTGCTCCGCAACGCGCGCCTCGAGCCCTTGCTGGTAGCCGCGATTCTCGAGGATGAGCCGTCGCTTCTCGAGCGCCTGCCGCACGCGCGCGCGCACTTCGTCGACGTGAAACGGCTTCGTGAGATAGTCCATCGCGCCGACCGCCAGCGCGCTCACCGCCGTGGCCACATCGGCCACGGCCGTGATCATGATGACGGCCGTGTCGGGCAGGCGATCACGCACCCCACGCAACAAACCCATGCCGTCGAGCTCTGGCATGTGGAGGTCCGAGAGGACCAATGTTGCCGGCACCTGCTCCAGGAGGTCGAGGGCGACACGACCGTTCGGCGCCTCATGGCAGATAAACCCTTCACCCTGCATGAGCCGAACGAGAACCCTGCGAAGGTGCGCTTCGTCGTCGGCTATGACGCAGTGCAGCGCCGAGACACCCGAATTATCTTGACCCATTCACCACCGCTACTACTGAGCCGAACGAATGACGCGCGTCTTTGACGAAGATCTCGAGCCCGGATTCGCGACCAGAGCCATCCACGCCGGGCAGCGACCCGAGCCGCTCGCCGGCGCGATCATGACGCCCCTCTACCTGACGTCCACGTACGTGCAGGACGGATTGGGGAAAAACAAGGGGTACGAGTACGCCCGCGGCAAGAATCCGACGCGCGAGGCACTCGAGCGAAACGTGGCCGCGCTGGAAGGCGGTCGCCACGGCTTCGCATTCGCGAGCGGCATGGGCTGTCTCGACTCCATCATGAAACTGTTCCGGGCCGGCGATCACATCGTCTGCGGCGAGAACGTGTACGGGGGCACGTCGCGACTCTTCGACCGCATCCTCGTCAATCTCGGCTTGCGCTTCACGTACGTCGATACGCGGTTCCCCGACCGTGTCGCCGATGCGATGACATCGGAAACGAGAGCGGTTCTCGTCGAGACGCCGACGAACCCGATGATGTGGATCGCGGACCTCGCGGCCATGAAGGAGATTGCTGGCCGGTCCGACGCGCTGTTTATCGTCGACAACACCTTCGCGACACCGTATTTCCAGCGCCCGCTCGAGTTCGGGGCGGATGTGGTTTACCACTCGACGACCAAGTATCTCAACGGGCACAGCGACATGATCGGCGGTATCGCGGTCGTGCGCGATGACGCGCTCGCCGAGAAGCTCCAGTTCATTCATAACGCGGCTGGTGCCGTGGCCGGACCCTTCGACGCGTGGCTCGCACTGCGCGGCACTAAGACGTTGCACCTCCGCATGCGTCAGCACGACGCCAACGGGCGCCAGATTGCGAAATGGCTCGCAGAGCGGTTCGACGAGGAGCGGGTCATCTATCCCGGCCTGCGCTCCCATCCCCAGCACGAGCTCGCGTGTCGGCAGATGAAGGGGTTCGGCGGAATGATCTCGGTGGACCTCGGAACACGGGAGCGCGCGGCCCACGTTCTCGAGCGGGTGAAGATCTTCGCGCTCGCCGAGTCGCTGGGCGGTGTCGAGAGCCTCATCTGCCTCCCGGCGGCGATGACCCACGCGTCGGTGCCGCCCGAGCGCCGTGCGAAGATCGGGATCGGAGACGGTCTGATTCGGCTCTCTTGCGGTGTCGAGGAGGTGGATGACCTGATCGCCGATCTCGATCAGGCATTCGAGGGTCTGTAACGCCGACAGCTGGCGCGGCCCGGCAGCCGGTGTTGGTGGCTGGATGACTCTCGCTGCGTCGCGCTGGCTGCCGAACAACCCCGCGGGTAGTTTGGGCCAGGGGGGTAGACACTTCGGGCGGGCTCGTCTCGTAGGCGAAGGAGTGTCGCTCGGCCCGAGATCGGGTACGCCGAGTCCCCAGTCCCTAGTCCCCAGTCCCCATAGACATGGCTGACCGCAAAGTCCTCACGCAGATCTCTTCGACGGCCTGGGAGCACGCGGCCGATCGGGCGGCCCTCAACAGCCTTCGTGCCATCCCGGGATTCGATGAGGTCGTCCGAAAGATCGCGGGATTCTTCGGCGAAAAGGGTGTGCGCCAGCTCTTCCTCGCCAACGCGGTGCTCGTCGGACCCAAACAGCGCCCTGCCCTCAACGCGTTGTACGGCGAGGTTGTGGAGACGCTGGACTGGCCCGAACGCCCCGACCTCTACGTCTCGCAAACGCCATTCGTCAATGCGGCCGCGGTCGGCTTCGACAAGCCGTTCATCGTGCTGAACTCCGCGACGATCGCGCTGCTCGACAAGGAAGAGCGCCGTGACATCCTGGGCCACGAGCTCGGGCATATCATGAGCGGGCACACGACGTACACGACGATCGCGATCATCATTCTCACGATCGGGTTGCGCAATCTCCCATTCCTCGCGGGCATGGCGCTCCTGCCATTCCAGCTCGCGCTCCTCGAGTGGTACAGGAAGGCCGAGCTCTCGGCGGACCGCGCCGGCCTGCTCGCGACTCAGGATCTGGACGTATCACTTCGCACCTTCCTCAAAATGGCGGGCGGTGGCGCCGGCGACGACGAGATCAGCCTCGAGGCGTTCATGGAGCAGGCCGACACCTACGAGACCCAGGGCGACCTCGCCGATCGCGTCTTCCAGGTCATCAACACGGCGTTCAAGACGCACCCGTTCGGAACCGTTCGCGCGGCCGAGCTGCAGCGATGGGTGCGGAGCGGGAAGTACGACGCGATCATCAACGGCGACTATCCCCGTCGTGGCGATCCGGGGCAGCCGCTCAGCGAGGATTACGTCGACGCCGCCGGCTACTACGGCAACCAGGCGCGTGAGGCGTTCAGCCAGGTCGGTGATGTTCTCGCGCGCGCACGCGACGCCTTCAACAACGCATTCAAGACGTCGGACTCGTGAAGGCTTTGATCCTCGGCGGGGGCGGACGCGAACACGCCCTTGCGTGGAAGCTGACACGGGATGATCGGACTATCGAGCTCCTCGCTGCCCCAGGTAATCCGGGCATCGGGGAGCTCGCGCGTTGTGTCGCGGTGTCGCCGACCGATATCGTGCGCGTCGTCGACCTCGCGACCGCGGAGCGCGTGGACCTCGTCGTGGTCGGACCGGAGGCTCCACTCGCAGCCGGCGTCGCCGACGCGCTCCGAGTGCGCGGCGTTCCAACGTTCGGGCCGTCGGCGTCCGCTGCGCGCATCGAGACATCGAAGCGCTTTGCGAAGGAAGTCATGGTCGGCGCCGGCGTGCCCACCGGCCGAGCCTCTCACCACACCGACGTGGATTCGGCTCGCCGCGCGGTGGCGGAGCTCGGGACGCCCGTCGTCATCAAGGCCACCGGGCTCGCGGCCGGAAAGGGAGTCGTGGTGTGCGAAACCGTCGCCGATGCACATTCCGCGATCAACCGGATGTTGCGCGACGGCGCGCTCGGCGATGCGGGAAGCGAGATTCTCGTCGAGGAGTTCATGGACGGCGAGGAGCTGTCGCTTTTCGCCCTGACCGATGGCGAACGATACCTAACGATGCTGCCGGTGCAGGACCACAAGCGGCTCTTCGCCGGTGACGCCGGCCCCAACACCGGGGGAATGGGCTCGTATGCGCCGGTCGCCATCGGGACGCGGTCCATCGTTAGGGAAGCAGCAGCGCGAATCATAGAGCCGACCCTTGGTGCGCTTCGCGAGCGCGGATGCACGTTCAGTGGTCTGCTCTACGCCGGGCTCATGATCACGAGCGATGGGCCGAAGGTCGTTGAGTTCAACTGTCGATTCGGCGACCCGGAAACTCAGGCCATTCTTCCGCTGATGGAGAGCTCGTTGCTCGATGCCTTCATGGCAGTGGCATCGGGAGACGGGCTGGCCACGGTCCACCCGTTCAAGTGGCAACCTGCTTTCGCAGTCACCACGGTCCTCGCTTCACGCGGTTATCCCGAGGCACCTCTCACCGGCGATGCGATCACGCTCCCCGAGGCGGATGATCGGGTCATCGTTTTCCACGCAGGCACTGCGCGTAAGCCGGATGGCACTCTCGTGACCGCAGGAGGACGCGTGTTGGCCGCGACCGCAGTCGCCGCGAGCTTCGACGAGGCACAGCGTGCCAGCGCCGACTACGCGGCGGCAGTGCAGTTCCAGGGCAAGCAGTATCGCGCCGACATCGGATGGCGCGAGTCGGCGCGCCGTGCCCGAGCTACCTGAGACGGAGACGATCGCGCGCGACCTCGACCGCGCGATCGCCGGCAGCCGGATCACCGGCGTTAGGGTCACGCGGGGCGATGTGCTGCGCGAGGTCGACCCTCGCCAACTCCGGCGCCGCGTCGTCGGCCGCATCATCGACCACGCCTGGCGCCGCGCAAAGCTCATCGTGCTCGATCTGTCGTCGGGCGATCGCGTCGTCGTGCAGCCGCGCTTCACCGGCGCGCTCCTCATCGATGACGGCGCGCTTGCCGAGAACGAGCGTCGCTATTCGACCGTCGAGTTCGTGCTCGAGAACGACCGTTCGCTTCACTACCGGGACATTCGCCGGCTCGGGACCGTCAGCGTCATGGATGAGCAACGATTCGCCAGCTACTCGGGCGCGCTCGGTGACGAACCGTTGGACTCGGGCTTTACCGTCGAACGGCTAACGGCCATTCTTCGGGCGTCGCGGCAGGCCGTGAAGCGGGTATTGATGGACCAACGCCGACTCGTAGG
>Ga0114129_10007106_pt1 | contig 15932 bp, 13 predicted proteins | sample RhiMetdeltSRZDD1_FD_80071 | JGI IMG/M metagenome (GOLD analysis project Ga0114129, IMG submission 80071) | Populus rhizosphere microbial communities from Tennessee, USA - Rhizosphere MetaG P. deltoides SRZDD1 (version 2) (version 2) | ecosystem: Host-associated > Plants > Roots > Rhizosphere >... | reverse complement strand
GTGCGCGAACGGCAGCGCCCGCGCGGCGACGAGTGCCGCGGCCCCGCCGCTCGATCCGCCCACGCTGCGCTCGAGATCCCAGGGGTTCAGCGTCGGCCCGTGAACGACGGGCTCGGTCGTCGCGTTGAAGGCAAACTCGGGCGCGCGCGTGCGGGCGATGATGCGGAGGCCTGAGGCGCGGAAGCGGCGACCGAGGTGCGTGTCCGCCGGGGCGCGCACGCCGTCGCCCGTCCAGCGGCTTCCCGCCTGGACGACCTGGCCCTCGAGGTGCGGAGCGACGTCCTTGAGCGCGAACGGCACGCCTGCGAAGACGCCGTCGGCACTGGCCTCCGGCGGGTTCTCGAGCAGATCACCGACCGTCGCGTGGAGCGTCGGCTCGACCTCGGCAATCGCCCGTCGCGCCGCGTCCTCGGCCTCATCCGCCGTAATCGCTCCCGACCGGATCAGCTCGGCCAGACCGACCGCGTCCTGCGCGGCGTACTCGTGCAGCTCCATGTCCTTGCCTCCTTGTCTCAGCTCTCGCCGGCGCTGACGGCGGCCTGCTGGAACGCAGGCATGACGTCGCGCGCGAACAGGCGCAGCTGGTCCATGAACTCCGCGGGGGCCATGCCCTCGGGAAAGTGAATCATCATCTGGTCGAGCCCCGGATACCGCTCCTCGATCTCGCGGATGTGGTCGACGATCGCGGACGCGGGGCCGCAGAGCCACGCGCGCTGGGCGACGCCGTCGCGTAGCGAGGGGACGCCCGACGGAGCTCCCTCGGTGCCCCACTGACGGCCCTGCTCGTCGATGTAGCGCACGATCCCGAACGGCGCGAACCACTTGTAGCGCTCGTCGTGGTAGGGCTCCATGCGCTGGATCGCCTCTTCCTCGGAGTGGGCGATGCACATGCCGACGCCCCAGCAGAGATCCTCGCCGAGCGCGAGATCGCGGCCGGCCTTCGCGGCCTCCTCCTGGAAGAGGTGGACCCACTCGTCGAGCATCCGCACGCCGGTCAGCGTGACCATGCCCTTGATCCCGCGCTGCGCCATGCGCGGGATGGAGCGCCCGCTCGACACCGCCTGCCAGATCTCGACGGGGCGGTGGATCGGCCGTGGGACGAGCGTCACGTCCTCGAGCTGGTAGCCGCGGTACTCGACCGGCGCGGGAACGGTGTAGTGCTTGCCGCGATGGGAGAACGAGTCCTCGTTGAACGCCTTCTGCAGGAGCTCGAGCTGCTCCTCGAAGAGCTCCCGGTTCGCGTCCTGGTCGAGCAGCGGTCCGCCCAGCGTCTCGACCTCACGGGTCTGATAGCCGCGCCCGACCCCGAAGATGATGCGCCCGCCCGTGACGATGTCTGCGAACGCGAAGTCCTCCGCCAGCCGCAGCGGATGCCAGGCGGGCAGCACGTTGAACGCACACCCGAGCTTGAGCTGCTTCGTCTGGGTCGCGAGCCACGTGTTGAGCAGGATGAGGTTCGGGAAGACCTCGTAGCCCTCGCGCTGGAAATGGTGCTCGGCCGTCCACAGGCAGTAGAAGCCGAGCTCGTCCATGAGCTGCGCGAGCTCCTTCGCCGTCCCGTAGGCCTCGATCAGCCGCTCGTTCGGATAGCGCCGGTCGTCCGACGGCTTCCCGTCGCGCCCGATGTCCTCGAGCTCGATGTGACCGACGTACAGGACCGAGAACTTCGTGATCACGCCTGCCGAGTCTAGATCACCTGTAGGGGCCGGACCTGTCCGGCCCGTCGAGCCGGACCGGTCCGGCCCGGGCGTGGTAGAAGTCGCGGCGTGGACTTCGATCTGATCATTCGCGGCGCCGACGTCTACCCGGGCGAGGGCCCTCCGCGCCGGGCGGACGTAGGCGTCGCGGGGGACGCGATCGCGGCCGTCGAGGCCTCCCTCGACGGACCGGCTGCAGAGGAGGTCGCGGCCGAGGGGATGATGCTGTGCCCCGGCTTCGTCGACATGCATGCCCACACGGCGCTGCACTCCCACGTCGACCCGCTGCTCACCCCGAAGATCGCGCAAGGCTTCACGACGGAGCTGATCAACCCGGACGGGCTCCCGCCTGCTCCGGTCGAGCGCTTCGAAGAACGGCAGGCCTACCTGCGCGGGCTCGAGGGCACCGGCCCCGACGAGTGGCCCTGGTCGAGCTTCGACGAGTACCTCGAATGGCTCGAAGGGACGAGGCCGGCCACGACGCTCGTTCCCTCTGCGGGCCACAACGCCGTGCGGGACTTCGTCATGGGCGGCGCCAAGCGCCAGGCGACCGCCGATGAGCTCGCGGCGATGCGCCGCGAGGTCCGCGCGAGCCTCGAGGCGGGCGGGCGAACGCTCTCCTTCGGGATGATCTACCTGCCCGGCGCGTACGCGGACACCGACGAGCTGGTCGCGCTCGCCGAGGAAGCGGCGCCCTTCGGCGCGCCGCTCGTCCCCCACGTCCGCAACGAGGGCCACGGCGTGTTGGAGGCGATCGGCGAGTTCGTCGACGTCGCCCGCCGCTCCGGCGCCCCGCTTCACGTCTCGCACCTGAAGTGCCTCGCGGACGAATCGCTCATCGACCCCCTGCTCGAGCTCCTGGACGAGGCGAGCGCCGACGTCGATCTCTCCTTCGACCAGTACCCGTACGGCGCCGGCTCGACGATCCTCTCCGCGCTGCTGCCGGCCTGGGCGCAGGAAGGGGGCTCGTCGGCGACGCTCGAGCGGCTCGCGGACGCCGGGGAGCGCAAGCAAATGGGCCACGACATGCAGCACGGCGTCCCGGGCTGGGAGAACACGTTCGCCACCATCGGTCCCGAGCGCATCGTGATCGCGAACGCCGCTTCGCCCAACGAGGACGCGGTCGGAAAGGACCTGACCGTCATCGCGGGCGAGCGCGGCATCGACGAGATCGAGGCCGTCTTCGGCCTGCTCACCGAGTCGCAGCTCGACGTGACGATGATCGAGCACTACGCCTCCGACGAGGCGGTGCGCAAGGTCGCCCGCCACCGCCTGCATCTCGTGGGCTCGGACGGCATCTTCGGCGCCAAGCCGCATCCGAGGCTTTACGGCTCGGCGCCGCGCTTCCTCGGGCGTTTCGCCATCCGCGACGGGCTCGTGCCCGTGGAGGAAGCCGTGGCCCGCCTCACCGCCCGCGCCGCCGACCGCCTCGACCTCCGCGACCGCGGACGCATCGAGGCCGGCAAGCGTGCCGATCTCGTGCTGCTCGACCCGACGCGCTACGTCGACGAGGGCACCTACGACGACCCGATCAGCACCCCGGACGGCGTGCTCGGCGTCTGGGTGGCCGGGCAGGCGGTCTGGCGGGACGGTCGGGCGACCGGCGCGCGCCCGGGCGGCGTCGTGCGGACGGCGCGCGGGGCGTGATCGCCTGAGCACCCGCGTCGAGACCGTGGAAGACCTCGTCGCGCGAATCCCGGACGGCGCCAGCGTCGCCGTGCCGCCGGACTACTCCGGCTGCGCCATGGCCGCGGTGCGGGCACTGATCCGTCGCGGCGTTCACGACCTCCACCTGATCGGCGTCCCGCAGGCCGGGTTCCAGGCCGACATGCTCATCGGTGCAGGCTGCGTCGGGGTGATCGAGACGTCGGCCGTGACGCTCGACGAATACGGCCAGGCGCCCAGGTTTCGCGAGGCCGTCTCCACGGGAGCCGTGACGATTCTCGACGCGACCTGCCCGGCCATCCATGCGGGCCTCCAGGCGGCCGAGAAGGGCGTGCCGTTCCTGCCGCTGCGCGGGGTTCTCGGCTCCGACGTCCAGAAGCAGCGCGACGACTGGCGCGTCATCGACAACCCGTTCGGCGTCGACGACCCGATCTTGCTGCTCCCGGCGATCCGACCGGACTTCGCGCTGTTCCACGCCGCACGCGCGGATCGCGAGGGCAACGTCTGGATCGGCGTCCGGCGCGAGCTGATGACCATGGCCCATGCATCCGCCGCCACGCTCGTCACGGTGGAGGAGATCACGAGCGACGTGCTGCTCGAAGACGAGCGCACCGCGGCCGGCACGATTCCGTCGCTCTACGTCACCGCGGTTGCCGAAGCCCCGGAGGGCGCCTGGCCGATCGGGCTGCGGGGCCGCTACCCGGCCGACGGGGATCATCTGCGGCGCTACGCCGAGCTGGCGGCCACGCCCGAGGGATTCGAGCGCTACCTCGAGGAGCACGTCCTGGCGCCGGTTCCGTGAGCGACCGGAGAGAGCTCGTCATCGTCACGGCGATCGCCGGCCTGCTCGAGGGAGTGAATCACGTGGCCGTCGGCGCGCTCTCCCCCATCGCGGGAGCGGCCGCACTGCTCGCCCGCGAACGCTCGAACGGCGGCATGCGGGTCTCGATGCTCGGCAGCGCCCGGCACAACTTCTTCACCGATGGCGGCCGCGAGCTCTTCGACTGCGCCGCGCAGGGCCGCATCGACGCGTTCTTCCTCGGCGGCGCCCAGATCGACGGCCGGGCGAACGTCAACCTCGTCGGCACCGGCGACTACCCCCGCAGCGACGTCCGGTTCGCCGGCTCCTTCGGCTCCGCGCACCTGTACTTCGTCGTGCCGAGGGTCATCCTGCTGCAGCCGGAGCACTCGAGGCGGACGCTCGTCTCGGAGGTGGACTTCGTCAGCGCTCCCGGGGTGAGCCCGCCGGGTGTCTACCGGCCGGGCGGGCCGGTCGCGCTCGTGACCGGCCGCTGCGTCTTCCGCTTCGACCGCGACGCGGCCCGCTTCTCACTGGTTAGCGTCCACCCGGGCGAGACCGTGGAGACGATTCGCGAGCACACCGGGTTCGACTACGACGCGGCCGGGCGCGTGCCGACGACGCCGGAGCCGGATGCCGAGACCCTGGCTCTGCTTCGAGGTGACGTCGCCCGCGGGCTCGCCGAGACCTACCCGGAGTTCGCCGCCCGCGTCCTCGGGCAGGCGGCCTAGGTGCAGGGTGGGCCGTCCGCCGGCGGCGCCCTCGCGGGGCTCGTCGTCGTCGACCTGACGAGAGTGCTCGGGGGGCCGTACTGCACGCAGGTGCTCGCGGACCACGGCGCCGAGGTCCTGAAGATCGAGCCGCCGCAGGGCGACGAGGTGCGCGACTGGGGCCCACCGTTCCAGGACGGCGACGCCTCCTACTTCATCGGCGTCAACCGCAACAAGCGCTCGCTCGGGCTCGACCTCTCACAGCCGGAAGGCCGCGGGGTGCTGCTTCGCCTGCTCGAGCAGGCCGACGTCCTGATCGAGAACTTCAAGCCCGGAACGCTCGAGAAGTGGGGGCTCGGATACGACCAGGTGCTGCGAGAGCGCTTTCCACGGCTCATTCATTGCCGGATCAGCGGGTTCGGAGCGACGGGCCCGCTCGGCGGCTACCCAGGCTATGACGCCGTCATCCAGGCGATGACCGGCTGGTTCAGCGTCAACGGGCAGCCCGAGTCCGGGCCGACGAGAGCCGGCATCCCGCTGGTCGACATCGGTACCGGCCTCTTCGCCGCCATCGGCGTGCTCATGGCGCTCGAGGAACGCCACCGCTCGGGAAGCGGCCAGTTCGTCGACACGACGCTCTTCGACTCGGGCGTCGCGCTCATGCACCCTCACATCCCGAACTACCTGCTCTCGGGCAAGACGCCTGGGCTAACCGGCAACGCGCACCCGAACATCAGCCCCTACGACACGTTCCCGACGAGGACGGTCGAGATCTTCCTCGCCGTCGGCAACGACCGCGCGTTCCAGCGGGTCTGCGCGGAGCTCGGCCGGCCCGAGCTGGCCGACGACCCGCGCTTCCTCCACAACGCCGACCGGCTCGTCAACCGCGCGGAGCTCGACGCCGAGCTCGAGGCGCTGCTCGCCGACATGGACGGGGTCGAGCTGTGCGACCGACTGCTCGAGATCGGCGTCCCCGCTGGCCCGATCCTCGATGTGGCGCAGCTGCTCGAGCATCCCCATACGGAGCACCGCCAGATGCTCGTCGAGCACGGCGGCTACCGCGGCTCGGGCCTGCCGATCAAGTTCTCGCGCACTCCCGGCGAGGTCCGCCGGCCCCCGCCGAGGTTCGGAGCAGAAGGCCGTGAGATCCTCGCCGAGCGCGGCTTCTCCGACGAGGAGATCGAGGCGCTCGTCGACACGGGCGTCGTCGTCGAGGAACGCCGCCGCGGCTGAGCGGCCGAGCTCAAGCCGAACGGTCGGGCCCTACACCGCCGCGCGCAGGGCGGGCACGATCTCGCGGCCGTAGGTCTCGACCACCGACTCGAACCCGGCGACGTGCGGGTAGAGGTTGATCTCGCCCACGCCGAGCCCGCGCAGCTCCTCGAGCTGCGCGATGGTCGCCGCCGCGTCACCGATGACGCAGAAGCGGTCGACGATCTCGTCGGGCACGTAGTGCGAGTGCTCGGTGCCCTGCTCGGCGTGCACGCGGTAGTTGTAGTCGGGCCGTCGCTCGACGTACTCGCGCACCTCCGGGGGAACCTCGTCGGGAGCGTGGTAGCGCAGGATGTCGGCGATGTGGTTCCCGACCATGGCCGGATACCAGCGGCATTGCTCACGCGCCTCGGCCAGATCGTCGGAGACGTACGCCAGGATCGCACAGTGGACGACGATCTCGGCCGGATCGCGTCCCGCCTCCTCGGCGCCCTCTCGCACGAACTGCATGGCCCACTTGACGAAGAACGGGTCGGCGATCTGGAAGATGACGCCGTCGCCCTTGCGGCCGGCCAGCCGCAGCGCGTTCGGCCCGTAGGCAGCGACGTAGATCGGGAAGCCTCCCTCCGTCCAGGTGATCTGGACGGGAACGCCCTCGATCTCCACAGGGTTGCCACGCCCGAGCTCCCTGATGACGTCGATCGTCCGCTCGAGGTCGGCGAGCTTCGCGGGGCTGCGCTTCATGAGCCTGACGGAGCTGTCGCCCTTGCCGATGCCGCAGATCACGCGCCGTCCTCCCGAGGCCTGCTTCAGGGTCGCGAACGCGCTCGCGAGCACGGTTGCGTCGCGCGTGCGGGGATTCGTCACGCAGGTGCCGAGCTCGAGCCGCTCCGTCTTCGCGGCCAGGTAGCCGAGCAATGTGTAGACCTCGCTCCAGAGCACGTGGGAGTCCCAGCTCCACGCCTGGTCGAAGCCCGACTCCTCCGCCAGCTGGACGAGCTCGAGCGAGCGGCTGACCGGGGCGTCTCCGAAGCTGATACCGAACTTCATGCGCGCTACCTCCTGGGGGGACCGGGCGCCGATCATACCCCGCTGGTAGCGTGAACACCTCGATGGCGACGAAGGTCGGCAGGGCGGCGGAAGTGCTCGAGCGCGAGCGCCGTGCGTTCGAAGAGCGGACACCGCGCTCCCGGGAGCGCTACGAGCGCGCACTGGGTGTTTTCCCCGGCGCCGACACCCGCGCCGTCACCTTCTACCAGCCGTATCCCGCGGTCATCCGCTCCTCCTCGCGCATCGAGCTCGAGGATCTCGACGGCAACGTCTACCGCGACTTCCTCCTGAACTACACGGCGATGGTCGTCGGCCATGCGCACCCCGAGGTCGTGGAGGTCGCTCAGGCTGCGGTGGCGGGCGGGACGGCGGTCGCGGCACCCGTACCGGGGCAGCTCGAGCTCGCCGAGGAGCTCGTCCGGCGCGTCGCGAGCGTGGAGCGCGTGCGCTTCGTCAACTCGGGCAGCGAGGCAACGATGGCGGCCGTACGGGTCGCCCGCGCGATCACCGGCCGGCCGGGCGTGATCAAGGTCAGCGGCGGCTACCACGGCAGCTATCCCGATCTCGACGTCACCCTTCGCCCGGGGTTCCAGCCGGCAGGGGTGCCGGACTCGACGCCGACCCGAACCGTCCCCTACAACGACCCGGACTCGCTCGAGGCCGCCCTCGGCGGCACGGCCGGCGAATGCGCCTGCGTGATCATGGAGCCGGTCCTCGGTGCCGCGGGAATCGTCCCCGGCGACCGCGACTACCTCGTCTTCACCGAGGAGGCCGCCCGCGCTGCCGGTGCGCTCTTCGTGCTCGACGAGGTGATCTCGTACCGCCTCAGCCCCGGCGGCGCCCAGGAGCTCTACGGCCTCGATCCCGACCTCACGGCGTTCGGCAAGATCATCGGCGGGGGCTTCCCCGTCGGCGCGGTGGGCGGCCGCGCCGAGGCGATGCAGGTCTTCGCGCCCGGCGCGAGCCCGGGCTTCGGACACTCCGGTACGTTCAACGGCAACCCGGTGACCGTCGCCGCGGGGCTCAAGACGCTCGAGCTGCTCGACGGGCCGGCCTACGAGAAGCTGAACGGACTGGGCGCGGCGCTGGCCGACGGCCTGCGCGCGGCGATCGCCGAGACCGGGGCACCGGCGCACGTTACGCACATCGGCTCCCTCGTCAACGTGCACTTCACGCCCGACGCGCCGGCGAACGCCGAGGACGCCGGCGGCGCCGATCCGGAGGCCGCGGCGGCGTTCCACATCGGCCTCCTGAACCGTGGCATCTTCATCGCGCCACGGGGGTTGATGGCGACGTCGACGGTCACCGAGGAGCGAGACGTCTCGGACGCCGTCGAGGCCGCGCGCGAGCTGTTCGCGGCGCTGGCCTAGGTCGACGGGCCGGAGGGTCCGGCCCCTACAACAGCCCGGGCACGCGCGTGCCCACGGTGTAGAGGGCATCTCTGCGGCCCGGAGGAGCCCGGCGCGCCGGTCCCGAGCCCTACGGGCTCGGTGGAGCCTCGCGGCCTGGCGCCCTTCGGGCGCGGCCGCTGCGCGCGGCGCTGGCGCGCCGCTTGCTCACCTCGCCAAACAACCCAGGTCGACGGTGAGCACGTGGCCGTTCATGGCATCCGAGGCGGCCGACGCCAGGTAGACGGCCGTTCCCTTGATCTCGGCGGGGTCCATGATCCGGTGCGTGGGCACCGCTTCGATGGCCGCGGCAACGAGGCGGTCGATGACCCCGTCGGGCACGTCCTTGTCGCTTCCGATCCCGGTGGCGAAGAAGCCGGGCGAAAGCGCGTTCACCGTGATGCCGAAGGGCGCATACTCGAGCGCGAGCTCCCGCGTGAGGTTGATGATCCCGCCCTTCGCAGCCGCGTAGCCCGGAACCGGGATCGTCCCGCTGCCGACCTCGCCCCAGATCGACGCGGTCGGGATGATCTTGCCGCTGCCCTGGTCCAGCATGTGCCGCGCCGCGTGCTTCACGCACAGGAAGACGCTCGTCAGGTTGGTGGCGATGACGTCGTTCCACTCTTCGAGCGGGGTCTCGTCCGGACGCTTGTAGTAATCCGAGGTCCCCGCGTTCGCGAACAGGACGTCGAGGCTGCCGAGCCTGCGCACGGTCTCGTCCATCAGGTGCGACACGGCCGCCTCGTCGGTCACGTCCGTGCGGATGTCGAGGGCCTCCGCGCCGTTCCCACGCAACCCGTCCGCCGTCTCGCCGGTGGCGTCGGAGCGCCCGGCGCAGACGACGCTCGCGCCGGCCTCTGCCACGCCTTCGGCGATCGCACGGCCGATGCCGCTGCCGGCGCCGGTGACGACCACCGTCTTGCCCTTCAGGGAGAAGAGCTCGAGGGTCGAGGTCATGCGGGCAAGCCGGGCCCGCGCCTAAAGGGGATTGAACGGCGAGCGATGGAGGAAGCGGCCGCCGCCCTCGCCGCCGACGAACTCGCGGTCGCGCACGACGACCCGCCCGCGCGAGAGCACTGCCGCCGGAGCGCCCTGCACGGGCATCCCCTCGAAGGTCGTGTAGTCCGTATTGCCGTGCAGCCCGTTCACGGAGAGCGTCCACTCGACCGCGGGATCCCAGACGAGGAGGTCGGCGTCGGCGCCGATCGCGATGTCGCCCTTCTGCGGATAGAGGCCGAACAGGCGCGCGGGCGCGGTCGCAGTCGTCTCGACGAAGCGGTTCAGGGTCATGCGCCCGGCGGCGACGCCGTACGTGTAGAGGACGGGCAGCCGGGTCTCGATGCCCGGGGCGCCCTGGATGATGTAGCGAAAGTCGTCGAGGCTCTGGTCCTTATGGTCCTTGATCGGCCACGCGGAATGATCCGTGGCCACGACCTGGAGCGACCCGGACGCGAGCGCCTGCCACAGCGGCTCCTGGTTCGATGCGTCGCGCAGCGGCGGGGCCATCACGTACCTGGCAGCGTCCGTCCCGGGCTCGAGATAGCGCTCCTTGGAGAGGACGAGGTACTGGGGGCACGTCTCGCCGTAGACCTGCGCGCCGCGGCTGCGCGCCTGCGCGATCTCGTCGACCGCCAGCGCGCTCGAGACGTGGACGATGTAGAGCGGCGCGTTCGCGATCCCGGCCAGCACGATCGCCCGGTGGGCGGCCTCGGCCTCGAGCTCCGGCGGCCGGCTCTCCGGCCAGTACTCGATGCCGAGCTTGCCCTGCTCGGCGAAGCGCTCCTGGATCACGTAGACGGCGTCGCCGTTCTCCGCGTGCACCATCGTCAGGCCGCCGTGCTCGCCGGCGATCAGCATCGTGCGCAAGAGGGTCTCGTCGTCTGCCTGCACCACGCCCTTGTAGGCCATGAAGACCTTGAAGCTCGGGATGCCCTCCTGCTCGATCATGACCGGAATCTCGTTGCGCACCGATTCCGTGAGATCCATGACCATCGCGTGGAAGCCGTAGTCGACGACCGCTTTGCCCTCGGCCTTCGCGTGCCAGCCGTCGATTGCCTCACGCAGGCTCTGGCCCTTGGCCTGCAGCGCGAAATCGACGATCGTGGTCGTCCCTCCGCACGCGGCTCCGATCGAGCCCACCCGCCAGTCGTCAGCCGTGACGTACTTATCCCCCCAGGGCGTGTCGAGATGGGTGTGGACGTCGATCGCGCCCGGGAAGACGTACTTGCCCGCCGCGTCGATCCTGTCGGCGTCCTCGACGCCGAGGTCGCGCCCGATCTGAACGATCTGGCCGCCGTCGACGAGGACGTCGGCCTCGTACGTGCTGGCGGCCGTGACGACCGTGCCGCCTGCGATCAGCGTGGGCATCGTTGGTCTCTCGACGCGGGCCGGAGATCCGGCCCCTAGGAGGACAGCTCGGCGTACATCTCCGGCCGGCGATCGCGGAAGAAGCCCCACTCGTTGCGGAGGTCCTCGATCATCGCCGTGTCGATCTCCGCGTAGACGATGCCGTCAGCGTCCTCGGTCGCCTGGTCGAGGATCTTCCCCTTCGGGTCGCTGAAGAAGCTGGCGCCGTAGTAGCTCTGCTCCGTCGCGCCGCCCTCGTCGAAGCCGACCCGGTTGACGCCGCCGACGTAGTAGATGTTGTCGATCGCGTGCGCCTGGAGCTCGATCTCCCAGAGGTAGCGCGACATCCCGCCGGTGGCCGTCGGCACGAACACGAGGTCGGCGCCGTTCAGCGCGAGCAGCCGCGCGTGCTCGGGGAAGTGGCGGTCGTAGCAGATCATCACGCCGACGTTGACGCCGAACGGCGTCTGCCAGACCGGGAAGCCGAGGTTACCGGGCTTGAAGTAGTACTTCTCGTTGCCGATTAAAGACGACGTCTTGACGAGCGGGATGCTCGTCTTGCGGTACTTGCCCATGATCTGGCCGTCCGGGCCGATCACGACGGCCGTGTTGTAGAGCTCGCCCTTGATCGCGTGCTCGTAGATCGGAGCCACCAGCACGATCCCGTGCTGCTTCGCGACCTCGCACATGCGGTCGATCGTCGGGCCGGGGATGGGCTCGGCCAGGCTCCAGAAGTCCGGGTTCTCCGTGTAGCAGAAGTACGTCGTGTTGAAGAGCTCCTGCAGGCAGACGATCTTCGCATCGTTCGCGACCGCCTCCGCGATGTACTTCTCGGCCTTCGCGATGTTCTTCTCCTTCTCGAAGGCCCCCGAGAACTGGATCATTGCGGCCTTGGTCAACGCCATCTCTGCTACCTCCGGGTCAGCTGGCAAGCGGCGCCCCGCGCCGGCGCGGCGATCATACCCCGCTTGACACCGGCAAGACCGGCCGATACAAGGCCGTCAGCATGTGGAAGGGGCGCTATCGCTGCGCCGTCACGCTCTCGGTCGACTTCGACGCCGAGACCTTGTGGAGCGGCACGCTGAAGCTCATGACGCCGAGCCCGATGTCGCGTGGCGACTACGACATCCGGGCCGGCCTGCCGCGCATTCTCGCCCTCCTCGACCGGCACGAGCTGCCCGCCACGTTCATGGTCCCAGGCCAGGTCGCGGACGAGCATCCGGCCGAGTGCGCGGAGATCGTCGCCCGCGGCGTCCACGACGTCGGCTACCACGGCTACCACCACGAGAGCGTCCTCGACATCCCGATCGACGAGGAGCGCGAGCTCATGAAGCGCGGGATCGCGAAGCTCGAGGAGACCTTCGGCGAGAGCCCCCGCGGCAACCGCTCGCCGCCGTTCGCGCTCGGGCCGAACACCGCCGACCTGCTGGAGGAATTCGGCTTCGCCTACGACTCGAGCCTGTTCGGCCACGACGAGCCTTACCGGCCGCGCGTTCCGACCGTCACCGGCCGTCTGCGCGACTTCGTCGAGTTGCCGGTGAGCTGGGAGCTCGACGACGCGCCGTACTTCCTCTTCTCGTTCTTCCCGTACATGTCAGGCTTCTGCACGCCATCCCAGGTGCTCGAGATCTGGAAGGCCGAGTTCGACGGCTCCTACGAGGTCGGCGGCTGCTTCCTGCTCGTCGTGCACCCGTTCTGCATCGGGCGCCACCCGCGGATCGCGATGCTCGACGAGCTCGTCCGGTACATCAAGAGCCACGACGATGTCTGGATCGCGCACCACCTCGACGTGGCCGAGGAGTGGCGACGCCTGCAGGTCGAGCAGGGCACGTGGGACGAAGCGCCTGTGTCCGGCGCCGCCCGCTGAGATGGCCTCCCCGCCGGTAACCGAGCGACGGAAGTTCTGGGGCTGGGGCCTCGAGCACGAAGGCCTCGACCAGGCCGAGATCGAGGAGCTCGGCGCCACCTTCGCAGGTCGCTTCGGGCTCGACGGCGTCCGGATCCAGGAGCCGCCGAAGGTCGAGGAGCTCGACCTCCGAGCTCCGCGAATCTCGCCGCCCGGCTCGCTCGAGAGCGTCTTCACCGCCGACGCCTACGAGCGCGCCGCGCACAGCTACGGCAAGTCGTTTCGCGACATCGTGCGCGCGTTCCGGCGTGACTACCCGCAGCCTCCCGATCTGGTCGCGTTCCCGCGCGACGAGCGCGAGGTCGCGGAAATGCTCGAGTGGTGCACCGCCGAGCAGGTTGCGGCGATTCCGTACGGCGGCGGCTCGAGCGTGGCCGGCGGCGTCGAGCCCGACGTCGGGGAGACCTACCTCGGCACGGTCAGCATCGACCTGCGGGAGCTGGGCCAGGTGCTCGAGGTCGACCCCGCTTCGCGCGCCGCACGGATCCAGGGCGGGACGCTCGGGCCGGCGCTCGAGGCCCAGCTCAAGCCGCACGGCTTCACGCTGCGCCACTTCCCCCAGGCCTTCGAGTGGTCGAGCCTCGGCGGTTGGATCGCCACCCGCTCGGGCGGGCACTTCGCCACGCTCCACACCCACATCGACGAGTTCGTCGAGGGCCTGCGGGTGGTGACGCCCCGCGGCATCCTCGAGACCAGAAGGCTTCCGGCATCGGGCGCCGGCCCCTCACCCGACCGGCTCTACTGCGGCTCGGAAGGGACGCTGGGCATCATCACGGAGGCCTGGATGCGGCTCCAGGGTCGTCCGTCGTTCCGGGCAGGCGCCAGCGTCGAGTTCGCGTCCTTTACGGACGCGGCCGAGGCGACGCGCCTGATCGCGCAATCCGGCCTGCACCCGAGCAACTGCCGGCTGCTCGACCACGACGAAGCGCTCCTCTCCGGCAGCGCGGACGGCACCCACGCGATTCTCGTGCTCGGCTTCGAGTCCGCCGACCACGAGCTCGGGCCGTGGCTCGACCGGGCGCTCGAGATCTGTCGCGAGCACAACGGCGAGCCTGCGGCGGAGGAGCCCGGCGCCGACGCGGCCGCCGCCTGGCGCGCGGCGTTCCTGCGCGGCCCCCACATCCGCGACGCCATGCCGAGGCTCGGGCTCATCCACGAGACGTTCGAGACCGCGATCACCTGGGACCGCTTCGCCGACTTCCACGAGGGCGTTCTCGGCGCCGTTCGCGAGGCACTCGAGCGCGAGTGCGGCGGCGGCGCCCTCTCGTGCCGTTTCACCTACGTCTACCCCGACGGGCCGGCGCCGTACTACTCGGTCTATGCACCCGGGCGGCCCGGCTCGGAGCTCGAGCAGTGGGATGCGATCAAGCAGGCGGCCTCCGAGGCGATCCTCGCGCTCGGCGGCACGATCACGCACCATCACTCGGTCGGCCGCGACCACGCGCCCTGGTACCGACGAGAGGTGCCGGAGCTCTTCCAGGACGCGCTGCGCGGCGCGAAGGCGGAGCTCGACCCGGCCGGGATCATGAATCCCGGCGTGCTGCTCGCAGCTCCCTGAGCCGCGGCCTACGAGAGCTTGCCGACGGCCCGCAGGTAGGCGGCGAAGCCGCCGTGCTCGGTGATCTCGACGCCGTGCTCGGTGAGGTAGTCCTCGTCGCCGAGCGCCGCGGTCACGGTGCGGCCGGTCTCGAGCTCGACCGGGCCGGGCTCGATGCCCTCCGGCTCGGTCGCCAGCAGCTCAGGCCAGCGCTCGTCGTCGAGCTCGACGAGCTCGCCCGGGACCGAGATGCCGCCGGAATCGGTCTCGACGAGCGCCGCATAGCGGTCGTCGAGCGCGAAGAGCCGGTAGCGGGAGGCGGTGCGCGCCTCCTCGAGGAAGCGCAGGCCGAGCGCGGCCTGGTCTCCGCAGACCTCGCGCAGCGCGCTTCCGATCACGAGCAGCTCCATTCCGGCCCGCGAGTATAGTGCCGCGACGTGACCGAGGCCGACTGGCTCGAGCGCGCCCGGCGGTACTGCTTTCGCGGCCGCCTCGATCGGCCCCAGACCGAGGGGCCGGTCTTCTCGCACGGGTCTGGCTCCATCGTGGTCGACGTCGAGGGCAAGAAGTATCTCGACTTCAACTCGGGCCAGATGTGCTCCGCGCTCGGCCACAACCATCCGCGCATCGTCGCCGCCGTCGCGGACGCGCTCAAGACGCTGATCCACGCAAACTCGACGTATTACAACGTCCAGGAGATCGCGCTCGCCGAGCGCCTGGCCTCCACGCTGCCGGCGCCCCTCAAGAAGAGCTTTTTCGCGCTTTCGGGCTCCGACTCGAACGAAGCGGCGCTCGGGATGGCGAAGAAGGCGACGGGACGCTTCGAGGTGGCGAGCCCGCACGTGAGCTTCCACGGTCTCTCGGACACGCCGCGGGCGGTCACCTACGCCGGCTGGCGGGCAGGGCTGGCCCCGGGCGCGCCGGGCAGCTACGCCATGCTGGCCCCGTACTGCTTCCGCTGCCCCGTCCGGCACACGTTCCCCGAGTGCGACATCGCCTGCCTGGACGCGAGCTTCGAGCTGCTCGACGCCCAGGCAAGCCCGGGCCTCGCCGCCGTCATCACCGAGCCGCTGTTCAGCGCCGGCGGAGTGATCGAGCCGCCGCCGGGATGGCTCGGTCGCGTTGCGGCGGACGCACGTGCGCGGGGCGCCCTCTTCATTCTCGACGAGGCCCAGACCGGCCTCGCCAAGCTCGGGACGATGTGGGCCTTCGAGCAGGAGGGCGTCGTCCCCGACATCGTCACGGTCTCGAAGCACTTCGGCGGCGGCATCTCGATCAGCGCCGTGGTGACGAGCGAGGAGATCGAGGAGCGCGCGATTGCGGGTGGCTTCTCCTACGCCCACTCGCACTCGAACGACCCGCTGGCTTGCGCCGCCGCGCTCGCCACCCTGGAGGCGATCGAAGAGGAGCGACTGACCGAGCGGGCGCTCGAGATCGGGTCACAACTGCGGGCGAGTCTCGAGGAGCTGCGCGCCCGCCACGACGCGATCGGCGACATCCGCGGACGCGGCATTCTCCAGGGGATCGAGCTCGTGCGGACGGACGGGTCACCGGCCACCGAACTGGGCGAGCCGATCCGCCGCGCCGGCCTGCGTGAGGGCCTGCTCTTCAGCGTCCGCCGC